>Ga0182012_10002094_pt1 | contig 21737 bp, 20 predicted proteins | sample 612S2SmetaG_FD_120486 | JGI IMG/M metagenome (GOLD analysis project Ga0182012, IMG submission 120486) | Permafrost microbial communities from Stordalen Mire, Sweden - 612S2S metaG | ecosystem: Environmental > Terrestrial > Soil > Wetlands > Permafrost | place: Sweden: Stordalen | collected... | reverse complement strand
GCTGTTCGAACTGGACGAGCAGGTCGCGCCAACACCACGAACCGCCCCAGGCACCGTGGACCAGAACGTAGACCGGGTTTCCCATTCGACTTCGCCTTTCTAGGGAGAGGCTAGGGCGTGGGTTCTCTAGAATGTCGTAATGGCCCGCCCTTTTGACGTGACATCAGTTGAAGCCAAGTGGCAAGCACGCTGGCTCGACGAGGGCACTTACGAGGTCGAAAATGACGACCCCCGTGAGCGTTACTACGTGCTCTGCATGTATCCCTATCCTTCGGGGGCCGCCCACCAGGGACACGTACGTAATTACACCATGGGCGACTTGGTCGTTCGCTATCAAACCATGCTTAACAAGGCCGTGCTCTCACCTATTGGCTTCGACTCCTTTGGCTTGCCCGCTGAAAACGCCGCCATCAAGGCGGGCAGTCACCCTCGAGTCTTCACCGAGGCGCGCATGAAGGAATTGAGTTCGTCGTTGCGCCGCTTGGGTGCCGTCTACGACTGGCGCCGCGAGGTCTTCAGTCACGACCCTGAGTACATGCGCTGGTCCCAGACGTTCTTCCTGGCACTGTTGAAGGCCGGACTGGCCTACCGCGCCGAGGCACCGGTCAACTGGTGTCCGGGGTGTCTGACGGTGCTCGCCAACGAGCAGGTTTTGGCCGACGGGACGTGCGAACGTTCGGGTGACCTCGTGATACGCAAGAACCTTGAGCAATGGTTCTTCAAAATCACGACCTACGCGGACGAGTTATTGGAAAATCTGGACTCGCTCGACTGGCCCGAACGGGTCAAGACCATGCAGCGCAACTGGATCGGTCGATCCGAAGGCGTGGAGTTTGACCTCCAGCTCGCCAAGGATCCGAGTCGGGCGCTGCGAGTCTTCACGACGCGACCAGACACGGGCTTTGGCGTCACCTACGCGGTCATAGCCCCCGAACATCCGTTGCTCGATCACTTGACCACCGAGGAGCACCGCGTTCAGGTGCACGAACTGGTCGAGCGAGCAAAATCCGAGAGTGAGCTCGAGCGCACGGCGTCGTCCGAAAGCGGTCCGGGCCTCGAGAAGCGTGGTGCGTTCACCGGCAGTTTCGTACTGAACCCCTTTACCAACGAGCAGGTGCCGGTGTACGTCGCCGACTACGTACTCGCCAGCTACGGCACCGGTGCAATCATGGCTGTGCCCGCCGAGGACGAGCGAGATTACGCCTTCGCGACCGTCCACGGACTGCCGATCGTTCGCACGACACAACCTCCCCCAGGCTTCGAGGACGGTCCCTACGCGGGCGACGGCGTGCACATCAACTCAGGATTCCTCGACGGACTCGATGTCACTGAAGCGAAGAAGAAGGCGACGGAGTTCCTCGCGGAAGAAGCGAACGGTGTCGCCAAGGTCAACTACCGCCTGCGCGACTGGCTCGTGTCGCGGCAGCGTTTCTGGGGATGTCCGATACCAATCGTCTACTGCGAGAAAGACGGCATCGTTCCGGTACCACTCGACCAATTGCCGGTCCTGGCGCCCGACGACGTGGTGATGGACGAGAGCGGTCAGTCGCCCCTCGCTACGCACGACGAGTTTCGTCACACGACGTGTCCGGTCTGTGGCGAGCCAGCAGTACGCGAGACCGACACCATGGACACCTTCACGGACTCGTCGTGGTACTTCTTGCGCTTCGCGGATCCTTTCACGCCCGGACAACCGTTTGACCCCGCGCAGGCGGCGAAGTGGATGCCGGTCGACCAGTACATCGGTGGCGTCGAACACGCGATCCTGCACCTGATGTACGCGCGGTTCTACCTCAAGGCTCTCGTCGACCTCGGCATCGCACCGGGGCTGCCCCGCGAGCCCTTCGCTCGACTCTTCACTCAGGGTATGTTGCGCATCGACGGGGCCAAGATGTCCAAGTCCAAGGGCAACCAGATCGCTCCCGAGAAGTACTACGAGACCGTGGGAGCCGATGGGCTTCGTCTCTTTCACCTCTTCGCCGGTCCGCCGGCCGATGACGTGGACTGGTCCGAGCAGACTGAGGAGATCATCGACGGGTGTGGGCGATTCCTTGACCGGGTGTATCGACTTTGTGAGTACTCCGAGGTCAACTTCCACGAGGTCGCCGACGAGACCGACCTCGAAGTTCGGCGCGCCGTGCACCGGGCGGTGGCGACCGTGACGGACTGCTTCGATCGCTGGATGTACAACATCGCCGTGGCCGAGGTGATGTCGGTGTTCAACATCCTCTCCAAGCAAGCCCGCAGCCCGCACGGGATCGAGCGCGCAACCCTGGACGAGGCGATCGACCTAATGCTCAAGCTGATCGCGCCCATGGCTCCGCACGTCAGCGCCGAACTCTGGGAGCGGCGCTATCCCGACGTGACCTCGCTGCACCATCAACGCTGGCCCGTCGCCGATCCGGCGCTCACCGTGACTGACAAGATCACCATGATCGTCCAGGTCAATGGAAAGGTCCGCGCTCGGCTCGAGGTCGATCCTGATTTGGGCGAACGTGAGGCCCAAGAGTTGGCCCTCGCCGATGAGGCGGTGAATCGCGCGCTTGGTATGTCGCCGGTCAAGCGAGTGATCGCCAAGCCACCGCGCCTGGTCAATATCATCGTCTGATGGCTCGCCCCCCCGTAACTAGTTCGTCGGTCCAAGTCGAACCACCACGTTTTGACCGTCCCGAGGTCGAGATCCGGTCCTCGTCGCGGCGAAAGAAGACTGGTGCGGCACACTGGTCGGGAAGTCGCATCGTGGTCCAGATACCGGCGCGACTTCGGGGGCGCGAGCGTCAGGTGTTCGTCGACGACCTGGTCGAGCGACTCCTCACCCAACGCCCCCAGAACGTGACCGGTGACGCCTCGCTCGAGGAACGCGCCCGCGTGCTCACCGAGCTCTACAACGACGGCATCATGGCGAACTCGGTACGCTGGGTGAACAATCAGCGCGCTCGTTGGGCGTCGTGCTCGCCGGCGACGCGCGACATACGAGTCTCGAGTCGGTTGCGTCAGTGCCCCGAATGGGTGATTGACGCGGTGCTCGTCCATGAGCTCGCGCACCTCCAAGAAGCTGATCATTCCGCCAGGTTCTACGAGATCGCTCATCGTCACCCTCGCCAGAACGAGTGCGAGCTCTTCCTGGACGGCTACGCGCTCGGTCTGGGTCTGCGCATCGAAGAGGGCGACGTCGACGAGCCGGTGCGCGAGGTCTGACTAGGCGAGGCCCAGCTGGGCCTTGATGTCCGGCGGCACGAAGTTGTTCTCGGTCGTGATGTCGGCCTCGACCAGTTCCACCAGACGGCTGGCGACTTCGTTCGGGTCACGTTGGTCGGTCGTGACGAAGTCGCCGATCATCCTAAAGAGTTCGGCCTCGGAGCTGTTGAGCGATTGTTCGTTGAACCACTCCCACATCGACTGCGCCATCCGATCGTTAAACCCCGTTAAGTAGGGTCCGGGATTGATCAACGTGACGTCGATACCCAGGGGAGCGAGTTCGCCGCGCATCGACTTACCCATGGCTTCGAGTGCAAATTTGGTCATCGAGTACGGACCGAAGCCCGGTGCCGCGAGGACCCCCGCAATGGAGGACATGATGATGATCCGTCCGCTGCGTCGCGGTACCATGTCGACGAGCACCGCCTGAGTCACTTTGAGCGTGCCAAAGACGTTCACCTCGAAGAGTCGTCGTACCCGATCCATCGGCACGTCGGCGAGGGGGCCGGTCTCGCCCGCTCCCGCGTTGTTCACGAGCACGTCGATCGTCCACGCGTGGACCTTGTCGACGTCGTTGGTGGTGATGTCAAGTTTCTCCACGTGCAGCGAGGGTGCGTCGTGGCGTAGTTGGCTCGCCTGGTCGTCGGTCTCGGTGGTGGCGATGACTTGGTGACCGCGTTGTGCCAGAGCGACGGCGGCCAGTTTGCCAAAGCCGGAACCGGCGCCGGTAACGAGAATGCGCTTGGTGGTCGCCACGATTGTCTCGTTAACTCGACTCGCCGCGCAGGAAACGTTCGAGCTCGGCAGCGAGCTCGTCGCCGCTCGGCAACTCCTCGCCGAGTGACGTACCTTCGGTCTCGTCAGCCGCTTCTTCGAGTTGTTCGACCATGGAGCTGTGCTCGGGGTTGTTGGTGACCAGGTCGTCGACGCGCTGACGCGCCTCGTCGGCGGAGGCGCGTAGATGACTCGCGTCCAGGGTGAGACCAGCGATTCGCGCCAGGCCGTCGATCAGGGCGGCCGACGCTTGGGGGTAGGGCATGGCCGCCACGTAGTGCGGGACCCGCGCCCAGAGTGTGACGATCTCCATGTCGACTTCGGCGAAGCCCAGTTCGAGAGCGGCGCTGATGCCCGCGGGAACCTCGAGCTCGCCCGTGACGGTGCCGATGATGGGCAACAGGTGCGCACTCGCCTCGGGGGCGGTGGCGATGACGCGAACCGGTCGCGTATGGGGGGTCGGCGCCGGGAACGCTCCGAGTCCTACCACCAGACGCACGTCGAAACGACCGGCGGCGTCAGTGACCACGTCAATGAAGTCGCTCCAGTGGAAGTCCGGTTCAGGTCCCACGAGGAACAGGATGTCCGCGCCGTCACCGTCGCGGCCGTAGCGAAGTTGGATCTCCGGCCAGGTGAGCTCGGTCGTGATCCCGTCGACGATGCGCGCCAGCGGACGCCTGGCGCGTTGGTCGATGAAGTACTCGGTATCAAAAGTGGCGAGCACCTCCGTGCTGATCGTGTTGAGCATGGTCGAAATCGCCGTGCTCGCGCCCAGGCCCGCGTCGATCCACCCTTCGAGGCTCACCACCAGCACGGGCTCGCTCAGTTCGGGGTCCGCGAGAAAGATGATCCGGTCGTAGATTTCGTCGTCCATTATTTCTCCAGCGTTCGCTGCGCCGTCTCAGCGAGCATTGCGATATGTTTCGGGAATTCTTCGACGCTGCCCTGATCACCTGCAGTAGCCCCGGCGCTATAGCGCGCGAAGACACCTTGAAGGATGCAGGCCAGCTTCCAATAACCGAATGCTTGATAGTAGGCGACGTCACTGACATCGAGTGGCGAGTGCGAGGCGTAGGCCTCGAGTACTTCGGCTCGACTGGCGAAACCCCTGGCAGTCGTAGGGGCGGCGCCCAGTAGCGCCGCGGTCTCGTCGGCCGGTTCGGACCAGTAGACGAGCAACAGTCCGAGGTCGGCCATGGGATCACCCAAGGTGCAGATCTCCCAGTCGAGGATTGCTCGCACGGCACCGTGCTGGTCCAAGACCGTGTTGTCGAGTCGGTAGTCGCCGTGAACGACCGAGACGCGTTGCTGGGGAGGAATCGACGCGGCGAGTTGGTCTCCCACGGCTTCGACCAGACCCCCGTGCTCGACCCCTTCGACGTGCATCTGCTCGTACTGGGTCCGCCAGCGCTTCAGCTGACGTTCGATGTAGTGATCGTGCTTGGCCAGGTCACCGAGTCCCGCCCGGTCGACGTCGACGTCGTGCAATTGAGCGAGCGTGGCCGCGAGATTCTCTCCGATGACCGCTCGCGTCGTCTCACTGAATTGTTGCTCGGCCTCGTCACGGTCGCGCAGTATGGCGCCTTCGACAAACTCCATGACGTAAAAGGGTCGGTCGTTGATCGATTCGTCCGTGCAGAGCCCCAGGGGCGTGGCCACGGGGATCCCCAACGGGTGCAGCGCCGAGATGATCGTGAATTCGCGCACCATGTCGTGGGCCGTTGGTAGGACGTGGCTGGTTGGCGGACGACGGAGCGCGAAGCGTCGTCGTGCCGCGTCAGTGACCAGGAAGGTCAGGTTCGAACGGCCGCCGGCGATGAGCGTGAAGTCGAGGGGCGCGGTCGCTCCCACGTGCTCGACCATCCACGACGAAACTTCGTCGTACTTGATGCCAACGACCTCGCTCCCCATGAATTCCGAGGCTAACAGCGTGTCGCACCCACGCCGTTCTGGCGAGCCCGACGTTAGGCTGACCGGGGTGAGTGACCAGGAATCCGAGATTTCCAGAACCTTTCTTCGCGACGAACGCACGAGCGCATTTCGACCAGGCGCGCCTATTGTCCTTACCCTGGGAGCGACGACCTACGATCTGCGTTTCCGTGCCTTGGTCATGGGCATCCTCAACCGGACGAAGGACTCGTTCTACGGTCCTGCCGCGACCTACGACCTCGACGCCTTCTTCACCCGAGCCGAGAGCCTGGTGGCGCAGGGAGCGGACATTCTCGACGTGGGCGGGGTGAAGGCCGGTCCCGGTGAGGAGGTCAGCGAGGCTGAGGAACTCGACCGGGTCGTCAGCGTCGTAGCCGAGCTCAAGGCGCGTTTCGACCTGCCGCTCAGCATCGACTCGTGGCGAGCCTCGGTCGCCGAGGCCTGTTTCGCCGAGGGTGCGGTGCTCGGTAATGACATCAGCGGATTCGCCGACCCCGACTATCTCCCGGTCGCCGCGCGCGCCAAGGCCGCGGTGGTCGCCACGCACATTCGCCTTCGCCCGCGGGTGGCCGACCCCAATCCTCAGTACGACGACGTGACCAGGACCGTGAGCGACTTCCTGATTGATCGAAGAGAGCGGGCCCTCGCGGCCGGAGTGAGCGGCGACCGGGTGGTATTGGACGCGGGACTGGACCTCGGCAAGACCGCGGGCCAGTCTCTGCAGTTGCTGCGAGACTCGTCCCAGTTGGCCGCGCTTGGATCACCCCTGCTGCTGTCGGCGTCGAACAAGACCTTCCTCGGTGTGATGTTCGGTCTCGAGGTGACCGAGCGCCGTGAGCCGTCGCTCGCCGCGACCGCCCTGGGCATCGCGGGCGGTTGTCGTATCGTGCGGGTACATGACGTACGTGGATCGGTTCGGGTGAGGGATACGTTGGCCCGCGTACTTGAGCAGGTCGCGTGACGAGTTCGTCGATCGCCGTGGTGGGCACGGACGCCACGATGGTCTATGACGCTCTGCGCAACGTGGTCGCGAGCGCGCTCGGAACGCTGGATCCCTCGTTCGCGCTCGAGGACTTCACCGCCAAGGACGTTGCGACCTCCTCGAACGAGTCGGTGGTGTCGCGCGTGCTCGAGGCGCTCAACACGCCGCCTTTTCTGGTCGAGCGGCGCGTCGTGGTGGTTCGTGACGCGCAGTCGCTCCTCGCCGACGAGGTGGTACAAATCGTCGCCTGGTTGGCGAACCCGGCGCCGGGGATCGTGCTGGTGTTGGGTGTCGTCGGCACCAAGGCGAACAAGTTGGTGAAGGCGTCGAGCGACGTTGTCGAGGTGAACGTGAGTTCACGCGCCCAGGACCGCGTGTCGTACGTCGAAACCAAGGTGAGCGAGTACCAGGTGATCATCGATCACGACGCCGCCGAACGCATCGCGACCCAACTGGGCGACGACCTGTCGCGTGTCGATTCGCTTGCGCGCACGTTGCGGTCAATCTACGGCACGGCGCCGCTTAACTTCAAGCACGTCGAGCCCTACTTGGGTGACGCGGGTGACGTGCCCGAATGGGACCTCACTGACGCCATCGACGGTGGGAACGCGGCCAAGGCCATCAAGGTCGCTCGGCGCATGCTCGACTCCAAGTCTCGCGCGGGTCTGCAGATCGTCAACATTCTCCAACGCCACTACCTGCGCATGGCCCGGCTCGAAGGAAGTGGCGCCCGCGGCGACGACGACGCCGCGGCATTGCTCGGCATCAATCGTTATCCGGCCGGTAAGGCGCTGCGGACCGGCCAACGCCTCGGTAGCAGTCGGATCAGTGCGGCGGTGCACATGATCGCCAACGCGGACGTTGATCTCAAGGGCGGCGTCAGCTACGGCGGCAAGGACCTCGACACCGACCTGGACGTGACCGAGCTCACCGTGGTCGAAGTGCTCGTTGCTCGTCTCGCGCGACTGACCCAGGGCGCCCGCGGTCGCTAGGCGCCTCGTCCTAGGATGAAGAGCACTCGCGAGTGCGACTGGTCGATGCGAAGGAGGTCGTGGTGCGAGTGGCCTATCCTTCGTGGTCGAAAAGTTGGATGAAGCGGTGAGTGCTCGCACGTTTCGCGACTACGTGGACAACCTTGGTCGCTACGGCGATAATCTCGCGCTCACCAGTCGGACCTTCCTCAAGGTCCAGCGCCTCACGCACCGTCAACTTCGAGACGCGACATTCCAAGTAGCCCATCATCTTCGGTCAATTGGCGTCGAACGCGGCGATCGCGTGATGGTCGTGGCGCCGAACGGTCCCGAGTGGGTCGAACTCCTTCTTGGGACCCTCGTGGTGGGCGCCATCCTGGTGCCGGTGGACGCGGCGAGTTCCGTGGACCGCGTACGACGCTTCGTCCAGGAGACGTCGCCGAGGGTGTTGTTCGCCAGTCGCACCCTTCGCCTTGATGACGTCGAGTTCGAGACCTACTACTTGGACGACCTCGAACAGATGGTGGCGAACCAGCCCACGCGAGCCCCCGACCTCGCGCTCGATCCTTCAATGCCTGCCGTGATCGTCTTTACGTCGGGCACGACGGCCGATCCCAAGGGTGTGGTGCTGTCGCACGAGAACATTCTTTCGAACGTTGACGGGATACTCGAGCGCATCGACGTGGGCGAAGACTGGCGCTTCCTCTCGGTGCTCCCGCTCTCGCACATGTACGAGATGTCCGCCAGCCTGGCCTCTTTGTCGTGTGGGGCCAGCATCTTCTACGTGCCTCGGGTCACCCCGCGCGCTATCACCGAGGCGCTGAACGACCACGGCATCAACACCATTCTCGCCATTCCCCAACTGCTGACGATCATGCTCGAACGGATCGATCAAGCGGTAGAGGAGCAGGGTAAGACCAAGCTCTTTTCGGTGATGTCGCGTCTCGCGGACCTTCTGCCGTTCGCGCTTCGCCGTTTCCTCTTCTTCCAGGTGCACGCACAGCTGGGAGGTCATCTTCGCCTCGTGGTCACTGGCGGCGCGCCGATCCCGCTTGAGGTCGGCACGGCGTGGGAGCGCTTCGGCGTTCGTCTGGTTCAGGGGTACGGACTCACCGAGACCTCGCCTATCCTCACGTGCAACGGCGTCGATGATCGACGACTCGACTCCGCGGGCCGCGCCCTGGCGAACGTCGAACTACGAATCGGCGCAGACGGTGAGATCCAGGCCAAGGCGCCGAGCGTCTTCGGTGGTTACTGGCAGAACGAGGAGGCCACTCGGGCCGCCTTCACCGACGACGGCTGGTTCCGCACTGGTGACGTGGGCGAGTTCGACGACGGGTGGCTGCACATAAAGGGGCGACTCAAGTTCGTCATCGTGCGCGCCAGCGGACTCAAGGTGTTTCCTGAGGACGTGGAACTCGTGGCGAACGACGAGGCAGCTCTGCCCGCTCTTTGCGTTGTTGGTGAACGAAGCGACCGGGACGAATCAGTCGTCGCGGTCGTTGCGGGCGCCCTAGCCGATGACGAGATCTCGGTCGCCGTGGCCCGGGTGAACGCGAGGCTCGAAGCCTTCCAGCACATCGACTCGTGGCGGCGTTGGCCCGACGTGGACTTTCCCCGGACCCGGCTCCTCAAGATCGACCGTCGCCAGGTCCAGGACTGGGTGAACGCGGTCGAGCCCGCGAGGGTGGACGAACTACCCGCCGCGGTCGTCGACGACCAGGTGATGCGCCTCATCAGGATGAGCCTCGACGCCCCGAGTGCGAGCGTGCGCGACAGCGACCGTCTCGACGACCTGGGGCTCGATTCACTGCGACGTCTCGTCGTGGTATCGCTGCTCGAAGAACAGCTCGGCGTCTCGATCTCCGATGAGGCGGTGACGCCCGAGACCACCGTGGGCGAGTTACGGGCCCTGGCGAGCGTGGGCGCGATGGGTGAAGCACCCCTCCGAGCGCCGAACTGGCCGTACTGGCGCCCCGTGCGCGTGATCGGTAACGCGCTACGCGAAGGGCTCGTCGATCCCGTGGTTCGCGTGTGGGTGCGCACTGAAATCGAGGGCACGCAGAATCTCTCGACGCTCTCGGGCCCGGCGCTGTTCATCTTCAACCACAGCGATGATTTCGACGGACCCGTGGTGTACCGGGCCCTGCCGCGGGCTATCCGCCGTCGACTGGCCGTCGCGGCCGGTGCCGACGTGCTGAACGAACATCGCGTGCTGGCGCTCATCATCCGCTGGTGTTTCGCCGGCTTCAGTTTCGCGCGAAGCGAACCGTATTTGGCGAGTCTCGAGAACGTGGGATCGATGATCGACCGCGGATGGAACGTCCTTGTCGCTCCCGAAGGTCGGATCGACAACTCGGGACACTTGCAACCCTTCAAGACGGGTATCGGGCTCTTGGCGGTGAGCCTCGGGGTGCCCGTCGTGCCCGTCAAGACCATCGGACTCACCGGCACCGTGCCGCTGCACTCGAAGTGGCCCAAGAAGCACAGTCGGGTCGTCGTGAGGATCGGCGCGCCGGTCAGCTTTGGTCGAGACGAGAACTACGAGGACGTGACCGCGGCCTTGCACCAGCTCGTCGAACGCCTGTAAGACCATGCGGTGCATACGAGGACGCGCATAGCCTGATGAGGATACCGGCATGAGGTTCCGTGACTGACGAACTGGCGACGCCCACGCCAAGAGCGCATCGCGTGATGTGGATACTCTTTCTCGCCACGCTCGCGGCGGGTTTCGCCGAGTTCGGGGCGACCACGTCGCTCAACGACGTGGCGCGCCATTTCGGTCACCTCACCCAGTCGAACTCGATACAAAGCGTCGTCGGGCTCTCGGGCTCGGCCCTGGGACTCGGGCTAGCCGCGTACCGGCTGTCGTCGCTGGCGGCCCTGCCTCTCGCGTCGCTCGCTGACCGGTGGGGTCGCACCCGGGTGCTGCGCACCACGCTGCTCGGGGGCCTAGTAATCACCGCTCTCGCCTCCCTCAGTCCGAGTTACTGGATCTTCGTGCTCTGCTTCGCGCTGGCGCGACCCCTGCTCTCGGTGGCGAACACGCTGGTGCAGATCATTACCGTCGAACTCGCCAGCGTGAAACTGCGCATTCAGCGCATCGCCATCATGGCCGCTGGTCTGGGCATTGGCTCGGGCCTCTCGGCGGTGGTGCACGGCGTCCTGCGTGGACCCGACTCGTTTCGTTGGTTGTTCGCAATCGCCCTGGTGCCCGCACTCCTCGTGGTGCCGCTGCTGCACACGATCCCTGAACCCGCCACGCAACCCGGCGAGACGCCCCTCGCGCACCTGGGTGTGATCGCACTCGACGCGCGTTCGCGACTCGCCATAGTGTGCTCGCTCTCATTTCTCATCGGCGTCATCACCGGACCCGCGGGCGGCTTCACCTTCGTCTACGCCGAAGGGATCCTCCAGATGCGTCCTTCGAGCGTGTCCGAGGTCGTCGTCGCGAGCGGTGTCGCGGGGCTCATCGGACTGATCGCGAGTCGGCGTTTTTCGCGCACGTGGGGTCGGCGCTGGACGGTGGCGATTGGCGTCGTCGCGACCGCGCTCGCCTCCACCCTCGCCTACGGCGGGGGAAAGTCGCCGTTCATCGTGGGCTACATCCTGGGTGTCGGTGCCGGGGGCCTGCTCTCGCCCGCGGTCACCGCGGTCAGTACTGAGATCTTCGCGCACCGGTTCCGCGCGACCGCGGCGGGTTGGATCACCGTGGCGGGCGTGCTCGGGGCGATCGGGGGTCTGGAGCTCTTTGGCTGGGTGAGTGACGCCGTGCGCACGTCGAGTTCGTCGGGGCTGCGGGTCGCGGCGCTAGCGACGTTTCTGCCGTTGTTGCCGGTGTTGGTGCTACTCGTGCGTCTGCCCGAGAGTGGGGCGATGGAGCTTACCTAGGCGTCGTTGCGCAGCGAGGCGATACGGTGCATGAGCCCGCTCTTCTTGTTGGCGGCCTGGTTCTTGTGGATGACGCCTTTGGCGGCGGCCTTGTCGATTCGCTTGATCGCGGCGCGCAACGTGGTCTCTTCGTCCTCGGTGCCCACTGCGGCGACCGCGTTCTTGGTGCGCGTACGCACCTCGGACTTGACCGCCTTGTTGCGCTCGCGCGCGGCGGCGCTCTGCTTGTTGCGCTTGATCTGGCTCTTGATGTTTGCCACGAAATACCTCGAGAATTTGTCGCGGAAACGCTCCGCGGGCTGAATAAGGCTAGCAGGCAGGACGAATCGCCCACCACTTGTCGAAGACTCACCGACCCCGGGTAGCCTTTCTACACCGTGGCCACTCCTTCTCTCACCGTCGAACCGGGGAAAATTCGTAATTTTTCCATCATTTCGCACGTCGACCACGGCAAGTCGACGCTGTCGGACCGGATCCTCGAGATTACCGGTGCCGTCGACCCGCGCCTCATGCGTGCCCAGTACCTCGACTCGATGGACATCGAGCGCGAGCGGGGCATCACCATCAAGGCCCAGAACGTGCGCGTCGAATACGCGGGCCACATACTCCAATTGATCGACACGCCCGGACACGTGGACTTCGGTTACGAGGTATCGCGTTCGTTGGCGGCGTGTGAGGGTGCGCTCCTGCTCGTTGACGCGAGCCAGGGAATCCAGGCCCAGACCCTGGCGAACTGTTACCAGGCGATCGAACACAACCTCGAGATCGTGGCGGTGCTCAACAAGATCGACCTGCCCGCCGCGGACCCCGAGCGCTGCAAGGAGGAACTCGAGCGCGTGCTCGGACTCGCCGCCAGTGAGGTCCTGTCCATTTCGGCCAAGACCGGTGAAGGTGTGCCCGAACTGTTGCAGGCGGTGATCGAACGTATCCCCGCACCGACCGGCGATCCCAACGCGCCGCTGCGCGCACTCATCTTCGACTCCTACTACGACCAGTACCGCGGCGTCATCAGTTCGATTCGTGTGAAGGAGGGCACGCTGCACGAGCACGTGAAGATTCGCATGATGCAAGCCGGCGAGAACCACGACATCGAAGAGATCGGCATCCGCACCCCCGACATGATCGGCGTAAAGCAACTCGGTCCGGGCGAGGTCGGCTTCATCGTCGCGGGCATCAAGGACGTCGGCGGCGCTCGGTCGGGTGAGACCATCACTGAGGCGCAACGTCCCGCCGCAGAGGCGCTCGATGGCTACCAGGACCCCAAGCCCATGGTGTTCTGTGGGATCTATCCCATCGACGGCGACGATCTGCCCGACTTGCGCGATTCGCTCGACAAGTTGAAGCTCAACGACGCCTCGATCACCTACGAGCCCGAGTCGAGTCACGCGCTGGGTTTTGGTTTCCGTTGCGGCTTCCTCGGACTCTTGCACATGGAGATCGTGCGCGAGCGACTCGAGCGCGAGTTCAACCTGGACATCATCGCGACCGCGCCCTCGGTGGTCTACCGCGCGTACCTCACCGACGGCTCCGAGGTGAAAATCGACAATCCCACGGACCTGCCCGACCCGAGTCGTCTTGATCACATCGACGAGCCGATGCTGCACATCTCGATTCTCACCCCCGCCGAGTACCTGGGCACCGTCATGGACCTCTGTCAGTCCCGGCGCGGCGAGATGATCAAGATGGAGTACCTGTCGACCGAGCGAGTAGAACTTCGCTACACGATCCCACTGGCCGAAGTAGTGATCGACTTCTTTGACGCGCTGAAGAGTCGCACGAAGGGCTACGCGAGCCTCGACTACGAGCAGAGCGGGTACATCACTTCCAATCTCGTGCGAGTGGACCTGCTCATCAATCACGAGCCCGTCGATGCCTTCTCGACCATCGTGCACCGGTCGAACGCCGATTTCTACGGGCGCCGGATGGCCGAACGGCTGAAGGAACTCATCCCGCGCCAGATGTTCGACGTGCCGATCCAGGCGGCGGTGGGTGGTCGGGTGATCGCCCGCGAGACCGTCAAGGCGCGCCGAAAAGACGTGCTCGCCAAGTGCTACGGCGGCGACATCACGCGCAAGCGCAAGTTGCTCGAGAAGCAGAAAGAGGGCAAGAAACGCATGAAGAACCTCGGACGCGTCGAAGTGCCTCAGGAGGCGTTCGTCGCGGCCTTGAAACTCGAGGACTGACCTAGTCGCCCGTGGCGCCGTCGAGACGTTCGCGAAGCAGGTCCGCGTGTCCGCAGTGGCGTGCGTACTCCTCGATCAGGTGCACGTAGATCCAGCGTAGGTTGACCCGCCACTCGTCATTCGAGCGCCGTTCGAACTGGTCGAGGTCGTGGGCTCCACCGATTGCTCTTGATTGTTCGCAGACCGCAAGGAAGTCGCGCTCGACGTGATCACTCGACACGCTGTCGAGATCGTTGAACTCGCGGTCACGGTCGCGCTCGCCCGCGTAGACGAAGTCCACGTCACGTCCGAGGAACCTCCATTGGAACCAGTTCTGTTCGACGTTGGTCATGTGACGCACCAGACCGAGCAACGTCAAGGTCGAAGGTTCACACGCTCGGGTGCGCAACTGCTCCTCGTCTAGTCCCGCGCACTTCACCAACAGGGTGCCGCGGTAGTAGTCGAGGAACGTCTCGAGCAGTTCTCGTTCAGCGCCCGCGTTGGGCGGTTCGTGTCGGTCGGGTTCTTGCATGTCGTGAACCTACTTTCGTGGCCGGACCACCAGGTCGCCGTTCAGTCGCCCGTGGCGCCATCGATGCATTCGCGAAGGAGATCCGCGTGACCATTGTGACGTGCGTACTCCTCAATCATGTGCACGCAGATCCATCGCAGGTCGATAGGCGTCGCGGGCCTCGCCGCACGCGCGAGTGAGAAGAGGTCACTTCCTTCGACGATGTCGCGCGACCTCGCACAGACCTCGAGGAAGTTCCGCTCCACCTCGTCGAGGGTCGCGCCCGTGAGGTCGTTGAACTCCGTGTCGGGATCGTCGGGCGAGTCGTAGGCGGGCACGACGTCCTCGTCGGCGAAGATCTTGTGGAACCAGTACTGCTCGACGATGGTCATGTGGCGAAGGAGACCGAGCAGCGTCAGGGTCGAGGGCGGCACGGACGCGGTCGCGAGTTGCTCGACGCTGAGCCCCTCGCACTTCATGAGCAGTGTGGCACGGTGGTAGTCGAGCCACTCCTCGAGCTGGGTCTTTTCGGGACCGTTGAATCCGGGCTCGTAGCGAGGTGGGGCAACGATCATCATGCAAGCACTGTAGAAGTCAGACGCGTTCGCGCGCGGGTGGGGAGAGGGAAATCCAACGTCCGTGCGGGTGCGCCCAGCCCCAATGGGCGGGGTCGGCGCCCACTTCGCACACGACGATCTGGGCCGCCCCCGAGCGCGGAGCTTTGGCCGAGGTGGCGGGCGGCTCGAGACCCTTCACGGCCCAGGGGTGTTCGAGGTAGATCCAGAGCGCGCGGTTACGCGAGTGGTTCATGATCCTCTCGCGCCAGTGCACCTGGTCCTCGGGCGAAAAGTAGGCCGCCACCCACGAGTGGAAGATCACCGGTACCGCGTCGGGCGTGCACAGGTCGAGCGCCTCGTCGATGCGTTCGAGCGCCGGTCCCTGGAGTCTCGTCGCGTAGGGCCAGCGGGTCATTTCCCTGAGTACGTCGTCAAAACGCGCGGCGCGTTCGGGCTGCTCGGGCCACAGGCAGGCCCGCAGCCAGAGGACGTCCTCGGGGTTGGAGGGGTCGAGGGGGTAGAGGTCGATGCCGATGCGTTGATGGATCCGCGCCATCGGCGTCGAGGCGTCGCGCGCATCGAGGTACTCGGTCCTGAGTGTCACGCCGTCACCATCGTCGTCATTGATCCGGTAGAAGTCCGGGTAGAGATTGAGACCCATGGACGTACCCACGTCGATGAGGTGCACGTCGGTGATCCCGCGTTCGTTGAGTTCGCCGAGCACGCTCGCGAGCACGGCGCTGCGCCCGGGTTCGTTGGTCTGGGTCGATCGGTGCAGCTGATCGCGAACGAGTTCGGGACGTCGTTCGAGTACCGCGCACACCGACGCTGCGAAGTCAGCGGGCGAAAGGTTCGTCATCGTCGCGTACAGCGGGTCCAACTCCCGGTCACCGGTCAGGGCGTGATAGTGCAGCGCCGCGAGCACGAGCATCGGGTTTCGCTGCTCGGGGCGCACCTCGCCCAAGAGTTGGCAGGCGACCGCCGACTGGGCGAGGGCGTCGACGAGCGCCGAATAGTACGGCAGCCGCTCTCGGTCCTCGGGTGCGAGCGAGAGCCGGTAGTACGCCGCGGGATCGAAATCGTCAGCCACGTGCTCACCCTAGACAGCGTTGCTCAGTACGGTTCGGGCTTGGCACTCAGTACAATGGAGTGCTAACAAGGAGGACCGTGGCCCGGCGCACCGTGACGACCAATACCAACCCGAGCGACCTCGACGCGCGCAAGGCCACCATCCTCGAAGCGGTCGTCGCCGAACACATCGACACCGCCCAGCCCGTCGGCTCTTCGTCGGTCGCCCACAGCGCGGACCTGGGCGTTTCGCCCGCCACCGTGCGCTCAGAGATGGTCGCGCTCGAGCGCGAGGGTTACCTCGCCCAACCGCACACCTCGGCCGGGCGTGTACCCACCGACAAGGGCTACCGCTACTTCGTCGACCACCTCAAATCCGGAGTGATGAACACCGCCCAGCAGCACCAGGTCCAGGACTTCTTCGCCAACGTTCGCGGCGAGGTGGAAGACGTCCTTCAACAGACATCCTCGTTACTTAGTCGACTCACGAACTACACCTCGGTCGTCGTGGGCGCGGGCCACGGTCACGCGTCGATACTGAGCGTGCAACTGGTGAGCATTGACGCGCGTCACCAGGTCCTGGTCGCCGTGTTCTCTGACGGCGCGGTGATCAAGCACTCCATCATGAGCGGTATTGACGCGAGCTTCGAAGAGGTGACCGAGGCGTCGCGCCAATTGAATGCACTGTTGCTCACGACCACCCTCGAGACCCGGGTGCAGGTACCCTCGCGCGCGGACAACGTCGCCACGCTCGTGCGCGACGCGGTGAGCGTCTTGCACGCCCAAGCCCCCACGACCGACGGTGAGCAGGTCTTCATCGGTGGCTCCTCGAGAGTCGCCGAGGTGTTCGATGGCGTCGAGACCGTGCGCACGGTGCTCGGCATCCTCGAACAAGAGTTGCTGGTCGTCACCCTCATCCAGGACATCCTCTCCCAGGGGCTTTCGGTCGCCATTGGTTCGGAACACGGCTACGAGGCGCTTTCCTCGTGCGCGGTCATCGTGGCGCCGGTGACCATCGATGGCGAACCCGCCGGTGCGGTGGGCCTGCTCGGGCCCACGCGCATGAAGTACCCCGAGACCCTCGCGGCGGCCTCCATGGTCTCCCAACAGCTCGCTCGTCACCTCGACGGGGAGGACGCCCTTGGCTAATCCTGATCTCTACGAGGTCCTCGAGGTCGACGCCACCGTGTCGCCCGAGGACTTGAAGAAGTCGTACCGTCGTCTGGCGCGTCAGTACCACCCCGACGCCAATCCTGGCGACCCCGCAGCCGAGGCGCGCTTCAAAGAGGTGAGCCAGGCCTACGAGATCCTCTCGGACCCCGAGCGGCGCGCCAACTACGACCGCTTTGGCTCGGACGTCAACGCCGGGAACCCCTTTGGCGCGGGTTCGGTCCAGGACATCTTCGACATGTTCTTTGGTGGCATGGGTCAGCGCCCCACGCAGCGGCGCGGACCCCAACCCGGACCCGACGCCGAATTGTCGGTCGACATCACCCTGGACGAGGCGGCCTTCGGAGCCACCCACGAGATCAACGTCACCCTCGCCCAGCGATGCCCGACGTGTGACGGCTCGGGTTGTGCGCCTGGCACGTCACCGGTCACCTGCGTCGAGTGCGCGGGACTGGGCGAGGTGCGCCGAGTGCGTAATTCGATACTCGGTCAGATGGTCACCTCCATGCCGTGTTCGAGGTGCAACGGCATGGGCTCGCGCATCGAGTCGCCGTGTGCGGACTGCTGCGGCGAGGGACGAAAGAACGCCTCGACCACCCTCACGATCCAGATCCCCGCGGGCGTCGAGGACGGTTCGACCATGCGACTCGCCGACCGCGGTCCCGCGGGCGTGCGCGGTGGACCTAACGGTCGTCTCTTCGTGCACCTACACGTCGAACCTGACGCACGCTTCGAACGTCACGGCGACGACCTGCATCACGAGGCGCACGTCTCCTTCGCCCAAGCAGCGCTGGGGGCAAGCATCGAGGTGCCAACGCTGCGCGCGACCACGACCGTCGACGTCGCTGCGGGCAGCGCGAACGGGACCGTGCATCGGATCAGGCACGAGGGCGTCGAACATTTGCACGGGCGCGGTCGCGGTGACCTCTTCGTGCACCTGGTCGTCGACGTGCCGACCGACCTGGACGACACCTCGCGGGACCTGCTTCGCCAGTTGGCCGAGCACCGCGGTGAGCAGATCAACGAGGAAACGGGCGGCCTCTTCTCGCGCAAGCGTGGTGCCAAGCGGTGAGCCACCTCGAGTGGCCGCGGCGAGTGGCGGCGCTGGCCCAGTTCATCGTGAAGGACCTCGAGATGCCGGTCCTCGTCACGTCCGACGAACACCATCTGCGAACGGTGCTGCGGGCCAAGGTCGGCGAAGAGGTCGTCGTGACCGACGACGATGGTTCGTGGGCGATCTGCGAGGTACTCGAGCACGGTCTTGGTCGCACGAACCCGATCCATCGAGATACGCGACCACCGTGCACGACGCTCTATTTGGCGCCGCTCAAGGGTGACCGCAGCGAATGGGCGGTCGCCAAGGCGACCGAACTGGGCATCAGTCGGATCGTGCCGTTGATAAGCGAGCACCTGGTCGTCAAGTTCAAGGGCGAGACGCGCGAGAAGATCGTGGACCGTTGGCGTCGCATCGCGCGCGAGAGTGGCGCCCAGAGCCGACGGACCTACGGCGTGCAGATCGAGGAGCCGGTGCGCGTCGCTGACGTGCCCGAGGACGTGGCGGTGGCCGATTTCGGCGGGGAGCCCGACTGGAGTGGCGTGCGCTCGGTCGCCATTGGCCCTGAAGGCGGATGGGGACCCCAAGAATGGCCCGAGAGCCGCCGCCTACTCAGCCTCGGACCCACCGTGCTGCGCGCCGAGACCGCCGGGATCGCCGCGGCCTCCCTGCTGGCTTTTGGCGCTGGTGAGTGGGGATTTACCCTGGGGCCTAGCGTGAATGGGTAATGATGAGAGCACTACATGAGTGATTGCCTGTTTTGCAAGATCGTCGCCGGCGAGATCCCCTCCGAGGTCGTTGCCCAGAGCGACACCGCCTACGCGTTCGACGACATCGAGCCTCAGGCGCCGGTGCACGTGCTCGTGATCCCGCGCGAGCACATCACGAGTGCCGACCACGTCGCTGACACCCACGGCGGAGTGGTGGACGATCTCGTCCTGCTCGCCCAACGCGTCACCGAGCTCAAGGGAATACGCGAGAGCGGTTACCGGCTCGTTATGAACGTCGGCGTCGACGGCAACATGAGCGTTGCGCACCTACACCTGCACGTGCTCGGCGGAAGGCGAATGGGTTGGCCCCCCGGATGACCTTTGACGCCTCGGCCACCGAGGCCCTGACGGTGACCACGTTCGTTCCCAACACCCACCTCATGTCGGGCCTGCTCGGACCGCGTGACGAACACTTACGCGTCGTCGAGCGATCGTTCCCCGATTCGAAGATCCGCGTCCAGGGCAACCAAATCTCGGTCGCCGGACCCGACGCCGCCAAGGTCCTGCGCCTCTTTGACGAACTCGTCTTGGTGCTCGAGAGCGGTCAGGCGCTCGACCCGACCAAGATCGAGCGAACCATCGACATGGTCGCCGACGACCTTCGCCCGAGCGAAGTTCTGCGACACGAGGTCGTGCGCGGTGCCAAGGGCAAGGCCATTCGACCCTCGACCGCGGGACAGAAGCGTTACACCGACGCCATCGACAACTCGATCATCACCTTTGGGATCGGACCGGCCGGCACCGGCAAGAGTTACCTCGCGGTCGCCGCCGCCGTCCAGGCGCTGCACCGTCGCCAGGTCCAGCGCATCGTGCTCACCCGTCCCGCCGTCGAGGCGGGCGAGCACCTGGGCTTCCTGCCCGGAGACCTTATGGCCAAGGTCGATCCCTACCTGCGACCGCTCTACGACGCGCTCTATGACATGGTCGGTCCCGACGGAGCGCAACGCCTCATTGCGAACGGGACCATTGAAGTGGCGCCACTCGCGTTCATGCGCGGGCGCACGCTGAACGACTCGTTCATCATTCTCGACGAGGCGCAGAACACGACGCCCGAGCAGATGAAGATGTTCCTTACGCGTATTGGTTTCAACTCCAGGGCCGTGGTGACCGGTGACGTCACCCAGGTCGACCTCAACGGCAAGCACAGCGGACTGCTCAACATCGAGAAGATCCTCTGGAACGTCGAGGGCATCAGCTTCGTGCACCTGGGCGCCAAGGACGTCGTGCGCCACCGTATCGTGGCCGACATCGTCGCCGCCTACGAACAACAGTCATGAGCATTGATATCTACGCTGCCGACGAGCAGCATCAGTTCGCCATCGACCTCGAACAATGGGTGGCGCTGGCGAACGGTGCCTTGGTGGACGAGGGCGTGCGCGGACTCTGCGAGGTGTCGTTGATCTTCACTGACGAGGTCACCATCGCGTCGCTCAATCAACAGTTCATGGGTCACGACGGTCCGACCGACGTGTTGAGTTTTCCCATCGAGGGAGAGCCCGACCCGACGGGTCGGGTGCCCGACGCGGGTGGCACGGGTCCCGGCGAGCCGCCGGCGCCCGAGATTCCGACGTTACTGGGCGACATCGTGATCTGTCCCTCGGTCGCGGCGCGCAACGCCGTCGAGCACGAGTGCCCGTTTGACGACGAGATCGCCCTGCTGGTGGTACACGGCGTGCTGCACCTGCTGGGATGGGATCACGTCGTTGACGAAGAGGCCGAACGCATGGAAGCGCGCGAACGCGAACTGCTCGCGCGTCACTACCGGGTGGCGACGTGATCGCCGCCGCCTGGACTTCGAGCGACACCTATCTCTCGCTCACCGTGCTGGTGCTGCTGGTGCTGTCGGGATTCTTCGCCCTCGCCGAGACCTCGCTGGTTCGCATGAACAAGTCGCGAGCGAGGTCGCTGCAAGAGCAGCACCGTCGCGGCGCTCGCGCGTTGGCGCTGCTCACCGAGACACCTCAGAAGTTCCTCAACCCGCTCTTGCTGCTGGTGCTGATCTGTCAGCTGGTCTCGGCGACGATGGTGGGCGTACTCACCGACCGATTGTTCGGTGCGGCGGGACTGTTCATCGGTATCGTCGGCGAGGTCGTGGTGATCTTCGTCTTCTTCGAGGCGATACCCAAGAACTACGCGGTCCAGCACCCCGACAACGCGGCCCTGCTCACGGCGCCGGTTGTCAGCACTTTGCTCAAGTTCTGGCCCATCAAGTGGCTCTCGACGCTGTTGCTCGGCGTCGCGCAGGGCGTGATCCGCATGCTCGGTCTCGAAGGTCAGACCCAGAAGATGACCGAGTCCGAGGTGCTCGCCATGGCCGACGTCGCCCAGGAGGACAAGGCGATCGAGTCCTCGGAGCGCAACTTCATCCACTCGGTGATCGAGTTCGGTGACACGATCGTGCGCGAGGTCATGGTGCCTCGTATCGACATGGTCGACATTCCCGACACCGCGAGTGTGCGCGAGGCCCTCGACCTGGCCGTCGCGACGGGCCGTTCTCGCATTCCGGTGCTGGGCGAGGGCGTCGACGACGTCGTCGGTATCGTCAACCTGCGTCACCTCGCGGGGCTGCTCGCCGAGGGCCAGGGTGCGGCGTTGGTGCGCGACCACATGGGAGAGCCCCGTTTCGTGCCCGAGACCAAGCGGGTGGCGTCACTGCTCAGCGAGGTGCGTAAGGGTAAGAGCCACCTGTTCGTCGTGATC
>Ga0182012_10002093_pt1 | contig 21738 bp, 26 predicted proteins | sample 612S2SmetaG_FD_120486 | JGI IMG/M metagenome (GOLD analysis project Ga0182012, IMG submission 120486) | Permafrost microbial communities from Stordalen Mire, Sweden - 612S2S metaG | ecosystem: Environmental > Terrestrial > Soil > Wetlands > Permafrost | place: Sweden: Stordalen | collected... | reverse complement strand
TGGAACGTGTTCACCGTGTAGTAGGATGCGTACAGATCGTAATTCCACCCGTCGATCACGTCCCCTTTGGTGCCGATCACAAAACGAAAATTTTGATGCTGATAGATCGAGGTGCGTCCTCCGCCCTCGATGTTTCGCCGACCAATCGAGACATCCGCGCAATTCTGTGAAACCACTCCCGCGGCGGATACCTGGCAGGGCGCGGCGGGGTTTGCATTCGCGTAGGTGATCATCGCCGGGCTGCAGATGGTTCCGCGCTGCTGTGCGCTCAACAGCGGGTTGTTGCAGTTGATGAGCTCATTGTTGTCAGGCGTGTAAGGATAGCCCGCGAGGAACAACCCCGACGGTGCAACCACTGCCGTCGAAGTGTCCTGCATCCAGAAGAATTCCATGTACGGTTTGACGTAATCATTGAGATCGTCATGCGCCATGAATCCGGCCTGGTAGCGCTTGTCTTCGCGCTGCAGGTACTCGAATTGATTGTAATCGTATGTCCCGGGCGGGCTCGACCCGGCCTGCGGCCAGGGAAGGAATTGATTGCCAACCACCGTGTAGGCGTTGTTCGGCCCGTAACCCGGAGCGGTGATGGTCGCCGGCACGAAGCGGTTCGAGTTCGCGCTGCCGAAGCACTCAACGCCCGTGTACTTGTTGATCCAGTCGAAGACGGAATTGGAATAGAGCGCGCAACTGGAGAAGTCGCGAGCCGCGGCCGAGACGGGCTGCTGATCGTGGTAGACGAAATAGGCGGTGATGTTGCCGCTGCCTTCGGCGAAGTTCGTCCCCATCACCATCGACAGATCATGCTTGTAGCCGTCGCGGACGGTGCCGGTCACCGGCGCGATCGCGGTGAAGCCGGTGTGGGGGTCGTCGTGCGTCAACAGATCCTCGACGTAGCTGTTGTGCTGATCGTGATCGTTGAATCCGTACTGGCCGTCGATTTGGATGCCCTCGAAGTTCTTCTTCAGGATGAAGTTGACGACACCCGCGATGGCATCGGAGCCGTAGGTGGCGGATGCGCCGCCGGTCACCACGTCGACCCGCTCGATCAACGGCACCGGAATCTGATCGATGTCGGGTGCGACGTTCTGATTGGTGGTGCTCGGGTCACCCGCGCCAAGGCGGCGGCCATTTACCAGCACCAGCGTGCGTTGCGGGCCCAGACCGCGCAGATCGACGGTCGAGAAGCCCCCGGTGGAAGTCAACGGGCTCGAAGTGTTGCCGAAGTCGGCGTTGGACCCGATGATGTTCTGCGGCAGGGAGTTGATCAGATCCGTGATGTCGGTGTGCCCTTCCAGGCTGATCTCCTGACTGCTGACGATGGTCGTCGGGCTCGTCGCCGAGATGTTCGCCGGCACCGGAATCCGTGACCCGGTGACAACGACCTCTTGCAGCGTCGGCTCGGGTGCAGCGCTGGTGGCGGGCGCCTGCTGCGCAGCGGCCGGCATCGATAGGGCGGCGACGCACATACACACCGATAGGGCCATGAATCGCTTCAGAAGCGATGTAATGCCAATGGGCTTCCTCATATTGCCATCCCCCGAAGTTGGTTATTTGGGCGCGGGCCGCTCTGGTTCGACGGACGATAACCGGCCGCCCACTTCCCAGCATGGGAATGGTATGAATGCCGCCGGGCGCGTGATGAAGGCTGCTGGCGAGTGGACGAAATGCAGCCGTGCCCTCAGCCACCTTGGTTTGGTGCGTGAGCGGTTGCCGACGGAGCGTGTCGGTGGTCCCTCGATCTTGATGCGAGACCTCATGGGTCTCACGACTTCTAATCTCAGAGAATGGTGGTTTCATCACGTTGGCGGCTCAACTCATCCCAAAGTGGCACCGCCGGAGTGCGAGGCTGCTAGCGTTGGGGGATGAGATTGGCCGATCGAATCGCACAATGTCGAACTCCGTTTATGGTGGCGAACACGAACAACGGAGCCGTTGCGGAGTTGAACAATGCGGCCGCTTTCGCAAATGACCTTAACCGTTGTGCCACTCGATACGTAATGAGCGATGAGCTGACGCGTTTGTGCACAGCGCTCGCCTATTCCAAAGGAGCGAGTACGCTCGCCTGCGCAGACCTTCTGCACGTGCCGGCAGAGCGCGTATGGGTGGAATGGAGCGAAGCCCCGTGGCGAAGCGAACTGGTCCGATACGGTTTCAAAATCGATGCGGGCTCGCCCAATGCGGGCCGGCGGGGTGCCTTCATACAGTCCACTCCCCAGGGGCGCCGGGGCCTGGTGCGAACCTTCTGGGCAGCCGGTGAGGCTGAGTTAAATGTGCTTTCCAGCAGCATGGAAGCGTACTTCGATTTCGATACCCAGGAGGGCGAGGATCCTGAAGTCCCCGACCGGCAGCAACAATCGTCCATTTGCGTACGGGACGGCGCCGTTGGGGAGACGGATATCTTACGGCGCTGCTTTCGATTCCGTTTCGAGCGTTCCTGGCACAATTACTACGAGGGTGCGCAGTTGACCCCCGTACAGGCGGCTGCGCTGTCGCGACACGCACTTGGCACCATAGCGATCGATATACCTGTATTGCTGGCTTTTTTTTTACTCCTGGCCACTCGTCCAAGCCTTCCGCGGCGGCCGCTGATGCTTGAGCGTCTCAACAAAGCACGAGCAAGATGCGGCAAAGCGCCGCTGCTGGAGCAGATCGAGGTTTGTGCCCCTCTTCTGGCGGACTATAAATCCGGCACTGGCTCCGGTTCGGCGGCTTATCGACGATCGCGCAGGCTTCACTATGTGCGCGGCCATCTCGTGCGGCGTGGTAGCACGCTTTTCTGGCGAATGCCCCACCTGCGCGGCAGTGCACGCGCCGGAACCATTCGGAGCCGCACAGTCACTTGGCGCTTCGATTCATCGAGTTCCTCGCCGCAGATCAGCGGCGATTCAGAGTCATCGGCAACTCAACAATAACGGTCACCCCAAGTCCTCGAACGCATTCACCATAGCGGCGGCACCGGTTCGATGACGATGGTCGGGGTAGGTCCGGGCTGCCCCGAGCCGCTGCGATCGACCAGGATCAACAGATACTCGTACGGGGTTGCGGCGGGATCTACGGACACCGTAATCGTGCCGGCGGCACCCGGGTGGCCGGCATGTCCGTCCGAGCCGGGCCGGCCATCCTGCCCACTGAATCCGCTGGGATTTCCGGATCCACCGGATCCGCCGCGGCCGGCCCGGCCGCCCGAGCCCCCGGGACCGCCGGCACCGCCATCCGCTGTCACTTTGAGCGTGCCGCCGTCGGCTTCAATCAGGTAATACAGATCACGACCGCCGCCAGAAACCTTGGCCTGGAGCAAGGCGGGCGAAGGCGACTCGAGGCGCAGCCAAATGTGGACCGCGGCGCCGGGCGCACCGTCCCCGCCGTTGCTGCCATCTCCGCCATTGCCGCCGTCCCCGCCGTTGCCACCCGGCCCTTCCGGTTCCGGCAGGCCGGTGGTGGGATCGGGCGGCGAGGGCATCGCACTGGATCCTTGCGAACCATCCAGGCCGTCCATGCCATCGAATCCCCTGCTGCCGGACGCGCCGGAAAAATTGGCGAGGAAAGGCACGTTATAGCGCACCGGGATCTGCAGGTCGGCGATCACATTGGGATGTCCCACGGTGGCGAGATGCAAGTTCGCGATTTTTCCTTCGCTGATCCTCGGATCGGACGGAAGCGACACCTTGCCGTGGGCGTCGATCAGTACCAGCGTCGGCGTAAAAATGAAACTATCGAGCAGAACTTTGCCATGGCCCGCGCCAACGGTGAGGAGCTGCTTGCCGTCCGCGGTGTTCGCAACCACGACGAGTTGCGCCGCATGGCCCGGTGCCAATGCCGTGACCGGTTGCGCGCCGCCCTTGCTGACCAACGACGCCGTGATGGAGGTCACCGGCAGTTTGTCCAGGCGCGTGCGCAGTCCGAGGAATACCGAAAGATTTGAGCACCCCGTGCAGACGAGCACCACCAGCGGCAGGGCTGCCAGGCCGGAATGCCAGATGCGAACAAGTCGACGTGAGGGCATGAGACTACAATAGCCTCCCGAGTGACAAGTTCGGTCGGTTGCCGGCGAAGTTTTGCAAATGATGCGGGCCGGGTTCAGATTCCGATCACCACGCGCGGTGAAGGGATGTTTGGCAAGCGAACGTGGCTAACCATCCGCGACAGACGCCTGAAGCGGCAGAAACACCGTCACTCGCGTGCCATCGCCGCGCGCGTGGTGAATGTGTAACGTTGCACCGAGGATTCGGGCGCGATACTCCATTAGTCGCGAGCCAAGGCCCCGATTTTCGGGAGACACCGTATCGAACCCCCCTCCATCGTCGCTGATGTCGAGCACCAGTCCTCCGTCGGCGCGCCGTAGCACAATGACGATTTCTGTGCAGCCGCTGTGGCGCAGCGCGTTGCTCACCGCCTCCTGGGCGATGCGGTACAGGTGATCCGCGCAAAAATCATCGATCACGCGCTCTTCGAAGCGTGGGTCGATGTCGAGCCGCACGGCCAGCGAAGGGTTTGAATCGGGGACCAGTCGGCCGAGTGCGCCCCCCAACGATCCGCGCACCGCCGCGAGCGGCCAGAGTCCTCTCGCCAGGTCTCGGGCCTCGCCTATGATTCGGTTGATGTGGCCGACCGCAGTCTGCACGTCCTGCCGCAACAGGTAAGCATCAGGGTCTTTGGCCTTGGCAGCACCCTGCAGCAGCATGGCGATCCCCACCAGTTCCTGACCCAGTCCGTCGTGGATGTCGCCCGACAAACGGATTCGCTCTTGCGAGGCGGCATCGAGCACTTCACGCTCGAGCATCCGCTGCTCGGTCACGTCAGTGACGGTCAATACGATTCCCTGGATCAGATCGTTTTCCGTCTGATTGGCAGCACTCAGTTTGAAGGTGCGCGGCTTGCGATCGTCAGGCTGCACGCGCAGTTCTATCTGAGCAGACGCTGCTGGGCGCTCCGCCAGCCGGTACAACATGTCGCGCAGCGATTCAGCGTGTTCGAGGCCGAACAGTTCGGCAGCGCGTGTATGCTGAATCGCCTCAGGGGGGACACCGAGCAAGCTCTCGGTTGCCGGGCTGGCGTACGTGACGAGGCCTTCGGAATCCACCACCAGAATGAGATCGGTGGAGCGGCGCACCAGTTCGGTCAGCCGGGCGTCTGCTTCGCGTCGCGCGATTTCCCGGTTGAGCGCTCGTACCTCACGTCGGGCACTTTGCTGACGCGTCGCCAACAGCAGCGCGCAGAGGGTGACCAATCCGACCAGGATCCACGCATCGGTGCGGCGGGTCGATGCCAAGCTTCCCGCAACGAGCGCGATCGCCACCAGCAGGGCGAGTGCCGGCAGGAAACTGTCCATGCGGCGTTCCGGATCGGCGCGCGCGGCGGGCGCCGATCGCGGGAAGCAAGCCGCGGCCACTGCCGAGCATATCGTGGCAAAGCACAGGACATCGCCAAAGTTATAAAACGGCCCCACGAAATCCCGGCCGCCCAGCCAGCTCGCCAGCCACATAATTTCCCAGGTGACGTCGAGGATGCCCGCAGCGACCATCAACCAAACGCTGATGTTTCCCTGCCAGACGGACATCTGGAGGCATAGCAGCGCGGCCATCGACATCATGCAGACGATGGTGATCGAATAGCCGAACGTCGCTGCATGGCTGATCCTCACGCCCGTGCCGGTGGCAATCGACGGTCCGATGAAGAAGGACCACAACCCAACGAGCAGCACCACGATCATCGTCGACCCGTCGCGCCAGACGTACCGCAGGCGGAAGGAGCCGCCGGCATGTATAAACCAGACGGCGAGGGCGGCGGTCAGCATCCAATAATCTGCGAGATAGATGAAGTCGGGGCCGGCCAGCACTTCCCGCCCGTTTACCGGGCGTGTCGTGTTCCAGAAGTAGGTGGCGATTGCGTTGGTGGCCGTGAACGCCAAGACCCAACACCATGCCGCTGGCGAGCGAGCTCCGGACAAATCGCCGCGCAGTAGCAGCATACCCACCAACAAAAACGCGGCGGCCTGGGTGGGAATGGCCGCCCAATCGGCGATCCAGTCGATTTCTCCGGAGAGTCCGGGTTGACCCAGGAAGAGGATGGCGAGACACACTGCATAGGCCCATGCACCCGCGGCGATCCCCGCGGCGGCCCACGCGAATTTGGGGTAGCGCGAACCAAGGCGGCGGTTGCTCTGGTCGGTATCGGACTCGACAGCGGGGATTTCGCCCCTGACATTCCGCATCGTTGCTCTTGTTATTGTGGGGCGTCTGCAGGCGTTTCCCAGGCGACGCTCGATTATAACCATTTCCGGACGACGCCCGTCCAATGGGCAATAAATGGGCCGCGCGGCCGGTCTATGTCCTTAAGATACCTCGAGCCCCCGCGTGACCTATGAGACTCATACCGTATTCTGCCTTGCTGATGATTGCCCCGCTCCTAAGTCTGTCCGGGATCGCGACGGCCGAAGTGCGACCGGCGGTCGTCGAACTCTTTACCTCGGAAGGGTGTAGTTCGTGCCCTCCCGCGGAAGTATATACGGCCGAGTTGGCTCGGCGTACCGACGTACTGGCGCTGACCTTTCACGTCACATATTGGGACAATCTCGGGTGGCCTGACCGCTTTGGTTTGCCACAGGCGACGCAGCGCCAACGCGCCTATGCGGAGGCTCTGCACCTGAGTTCCGTATTCACCCCGCAGACGGTGATCGACGGCCGGCGCAGCTTCGTGGGGAGCGATCGGAGTGCCATAGGTCAGGAATTACTGATGCCGCGAGACGGCCCCCCAATCACCCTCAGCGTGCGCGACGGCGAACTCGCGATCGGATGGACGGCGTTTCACGCCACGTCGTTTGGCGATGTGCTGTTGATTGCCTACAGACACTCCGCAGTCACCTCGATTGGCCGCGGCGAGAATTCGGGTCGTACGATCAACGAAGTCAATATCGTCAGGACCATTCGTGAATTGGGCCGATGGGATCGGCAGGGCGGTGAGTACCGCGTGCGAATCGATTCTCTGCCACAAGATGCAACCGATGTGGCGGTTTTGCTTCAGGGTGAAGGCCAATCATCGGTCGTCAGCGCAGCCAGGTTGGCGTTGCCGTCTGAAAGTCGTGTGGCGCTATCGGCCGGCGCGCGGTAAGTCGGCAGGGAGCGGACGCTCGAGGGCACCAGACAGGCTGCTTACCTGGGCGGCGATTGCCTAGAGCGAGCTCCGCTCATTTCGAGACCGCGTACGGCCGCGCCGCAGCCCACAAAGCGTCGGCGCCCAACCGGACTTTATAGTCGGGATTGGAGTAGACGTATCTTATGGTTCCCGTCGTGTCGATAATAAAGACCGATGGCACCGGGAGTTCGTGCAGAGGGCCGCCGGTCGTGGAGTCGAGATCGATTCCGTATTGTTTCATATTCGCAAGCGTCGCCTCGTCGAGTCGGTAGGCAATGTGAAACGCCTTCGCGGCCTCGAGGCGGCTATCCGACAGCAACGTGTAGTGAATGTTCTTTGCCTTAAGACTTGAGTAAAGGATTGCGGGTCGATCGGTGCTCAGGAAGATGATCTCAAACCCATTCCGGCGCAGCTTCGATTCGACGAGCCGCAGGTCGCTCAGCTGCGAATTGCAATACGGGCACCAACCACCTCGGTAGAACAACACGATGGTGGGCTTCTTGTATCCCTCGGGACTGAAGGTTCGCACGGCCCCATCCTCGGTTTGGGCCGAGAACGTGGGCGCGCGGGTCCCGACGGCGAGTGCCTGGACCTGTGTCGGGTCGTCGGGGTCGTCGGCACGGGCGATGGCCCCCAACAGGATTATGGCGGCTAGGCCGATCAATCGAGTGTGCATTCGCATGGCAGATCCATCTTAACCGGAAATGGGCAATAAAGTACCCGGGCGGGGCGCGCGATAACACGGCTCGCTCACGGTGGAACCGCAACTAGGCTGAAACCGCTCGTCAGTCCTGCGTTCGTCCGCTCAGGTTTTTTCATCGCGGCGCCGCGGTTTGGAACTTGGCCAATTGGTCCTCGAGTTCGGCAATCCGTTGATCTCGTGTGGCGATCAATTGAGCGACCTCGGCCGCCTCCAAGCGCAGCGGGATGTGCTGCGGACAATTGGCGTCCCACGCGCTGACGGAAAATAGGATGACCTGCGAGGGCCGCGCCTGGTAGTTTTTTGGAGTCAGCCGGCTGATCAGGCTGGCATTTCCCTCGATCACGCGCGCCTCTCCCCAGATCTTCACCCGTCGTCGATGCGCGTAGTCGATCAAGAATAGATGTGCCTTCGGATTATCAGCGAGGTTGCCGAGCGTGACGTACTGCCGGTTACCGATGAAATCCACAAACCCAATCGTTCGACCATCCAGTACCTTAAGAAACCCCGGCGGCCCGCCCCGATGCTGAATGTACGGCTGGCCGTGAAGATTGGCGGTCGCCAAAAACACGCTGGTTTGGGCCTCGATGAAGCCTTTGAGCTCCGGCGTGATACGGGTCTCCCAGGACCCGGCGTCCTCCATGCGCTGGTAGTGCGCCCGTGATCGCTTGCGTGACTGTACCGCTTTGACCGCTGCAGTGAAGGCAATGTCACTCGAGTAGGACATGAGCGTGCTCCATGGGATCGTCAGGTGCCGTCTGAGCGGCTGGTTACGAAGCCCGCGGGCATTTTGATGAAAGTCCCATGCGCGCCGTGCGCGAGGTCCCCGTATGCGGGGGCCGCATTGAGTTGCCCATGGATGCCATCCGAGACGCCTGTCGATCCATAGGTCAGGTGCGTCACCGGCGTGCTGACGGAAGACGTGCCCTCGGTGCCGGCGAGGGCGGCTAATGAGAGCGCGCCGGCCAGCGCGGTACCCATGAGCAGCAAGTTCTTGATCATCATGATTGCTAATCCTTGTATTGAGTAAAGACCCTGTCGAAATCGATCCCGCGGAGGCGGGCTTGGGCGCCCGCCGCCGTGGACATCAACCGTCAGAGTTGGCCGAGGCCTCCGTCGATGGTAAGTTCCGCCCCGATCACGTAGGCCGCATCGGCGCTGCCCAAGTACGCGACGCCGGCGGCGATGTCCTCGGAGGTCGCAAATCGTCCGGCCGGCACCATTTTAAGCAGCCCTGCCGCCGTTGCGTTGAGCTGCTCCTCCGTCAAACCCAGTCGGCCGAAGATCGGGGTGAAGGTCACCCCGGGGCTGATCGTATTGACGCGAATGCCGCGCGGCAGGAGTTCTGCAGCGAAGCCCGCTTTGCCAAATCAACCCCGTACGTCGTAACTTGCATGTTGGATCCCCTGTCCTTCGAGTGGTTACTGAACATCTCCACTTTGGCACATCGATGCCGTTCGGACGGGGGATCCTCCTTCCTCTTGCCGCTGCCCATAAACTTCCCCTCCTTGCTGCGTCGCTGAAAAGAAGGGTGGCGTTCATCTCATCTCCTGGTGAGAGGTTCGATGCGACTCAAGCGGCTTGACGGCGTGTAGAAACGACCGGGAAATCGATCTCCGTTCTGGCCACTTCGTTGATATAGTTGGTGAAGGTGTTGAGCGCGACCGTCAACACGATCTCGACGACCGCCGCATCGTCAAAGCCCGCGGCCTTGACCGCAGCAAGCTGCTCATCCGACACGTGACCGCGCGCCTCTACCACCTGGGTGGCAAAACGCACGGCGGCCGCTGCCTTCATATCGTTCGAGGTACCGTTGCGATTGGCGGTAATCTCGGCATCATCGAGCTTGGCAATGTTGCGACCCAAATAGGTATGTGCCGAGAGGCAGTAGTTACAGCCATTGGTTTCGGCAACGGTGAGCGCCAAGCGCTCCTGAGTCTTGGCATCGAGACTGGAGGCGGCCACGGCGCCGCTCAGACCCAGATAGCCCCTGAGCGCTGCCGGGCTGTTGCCCACGACACGAAAAAGATTCGGTACGCTGCCCAGACTCTTGGCAACGGCATTCAACGAGGGGCGGGATGCTTCGGGGGAGCTCTCGACGGTGCTGGGGGTGTTTAGACGGGACATGGGTGTACTCCTGGTGTTGAATTTGATGCGGGCTGTCAGCCGACGAGGTCAGTGTCCATCATTTCAATACGTGCGATAAGATCGTAGAATTGAGATGTACTATCTCGGAAAGTGAGAAGCCATGGACCGGTTCGAATCAATGGCCGCATTCGTTGCGGTGGCGAAGGCAGGCGGGTTTTCGGCTGCGGCTCGAGCGGCCGGCATTCCTTTGCCGACCTTGAGCCGGCGCGTGGCGGATCTGGAGACGGCCCTCGGCGTTCGCCTGTTGCATCGGTCAACCCGCCAGGTGGTTCTGACCGAGACCGGCCAAACTTTTTTCGCGACCTGCCAGCGAGTCCTCGAGGATTTGAAGGAGGGCGAAGAGTCCGTCTCCGGCGAATACCGGGCGCCGAAGGGTGAGCTCGCGGTGACCGCTCCTTTGGGTTTCGGGCGTCTGCATCTGCAACCGGTCGCGCTCGAATTTCTCGCCGCCTACCCGGACATCAACCTGCGCCTTTTGCTGCTCGATCGGGTCGTCGACTTGGTGGAGGAGCATGTGGATGTAGCGCTGCGGATCGCGGAGCTCCCGGATAGCCGGCTGGTGGCCCGGCCATTGGGAGCCGTACGCATGGTGGCGACAGCAAGTCCCGAGTATTTGAAGTGGCGCGGTACTCCACTGCATCCTGATGAACTGACGCGACATGATTGCATCGCCTGGTCAACCTTGGGCCCGCTCAATACGTGGTGGTTCAAGGATCAGGGAGCCGACAAGACCTTCCCCATCCGGACCCGCTTGTCGACGACGAGTGCAGAATCGGCGATCGCGGCCGCGTGTTCAGGGTTGGGCCTGACGCAAACGACGTGTTATCAGGCCGAGCAAGGTGTCAGCGCGGGGCGATTGAAGATCGTCCTCCCGGAATTCGAGTGTGCCGTCACCCCGGTGAGTCTGGTCTATGCCAGCCACCGGCTCATCCCGCTCAAGCTGCGCGCCTTCATCGACTTCGCGGCACCGCGTTTGACGGAGCGACTGAAAGCGATTGCGACCGTCATGGATGTGGCGCCGCTGGTACCCAAGGGGAGGAGGTCAATAGCGCGGGCACGCCAATAGGATCAGCCCGGGAAACCAATGGGGCGCCGGAGAGTGTGTCAGCGCAACAGAGCGAACACGAGGCAGCCGACCCCGCCGACCGCGAGCAGTGCATGCAGCACGACAACTACCCAAGGGTGGGGTTTGCCACGCAGATGATAGATGAGGAGGAAGAGCCCTCCCAGGGTGGCTAAAACCAGAACGGCCACACCATACTCAATCGCCGCGGTGCCGGTCGCGATTGACACCAACAGCGCCAGCGCGAGCGCCGCTGCGGCGAGCACTCCGTGCCCCAACGCAAGAGGCATCCAAAGTTTCGCGCCTCTGAAAATGCCCACTGCCATCACGAGTCCGCTGAGCGCAGCGTACATAAATAGGATAATGGAAGCAGTTAACATTCACCTGCTCCCCGCTTGTGGTGAGCGAACCGTCCGGTTACGAGCGCCGGCGATCATAAGTCCGCGTCGTTGCAATAGTCGCATGCTCCAGCCATTCCTGCACCCCCCGCTCGTAGCTCTCCGATCGCGCGGGATGGGGCACCGGCCGATGCAGGAATTGGTCAGTGCGATGAGAGGCCTCCAGGTATATAAAAAATAAATTAAATCATTATCTTAAACAATTGTCCTCTAAATTTTCACAGGTCACAGAGACGCAGGCGTCCATCAAGGGCAGGGCAGAGGAGACGGCAGCGAGGGATTGATCGGGAAACTCTACGGGTCCCGTGCGCCGGCATCACCGGCCCGGCTGTCCCGGACCCAGGAAACCCCCTGCACTCTTCGAGCCGATGCGGCGTGGCGTCCGCGCTCTAAAAAAAGGGGTTGCGGTTTTATTGGCGGCGAATAATGATTGGGGCGGCTGCCAGGGAAACAAGGTCAATCAGCGCGCCCGGGGAAAGATCCAGTGCTGCAACAAGAATTTCGGGGTGTTTCTTACGCGCATGCTTCCTTTGAGCCGGAAGATCAGGTGTTGCGCAGCCTGGCCTACCGCAGCCTCGCCGTTTCGAAGCTCAGCGATGCGGAGCTTCACGATTTGCTGTGTACCGCTCAGCGGAGAAACAAAGCGGAAGGTTTGAGCGGCGTCCTCGTTGTCGAACAAGGTGCTTTCTTCCAGTGGTTGGAAGGTCCCAGCGCTGCGCTCGGTCGCGTGTGGGATTCGATATCACGCGACCCCAGGCACACGCAGGTGACGGTACTGCGCGATGAGCCAATTAGCCAGCGGGTCTTTGAAGGCTGGGACTTGCGCATTGCCAGGGGCGGCCAGGTGCGCATCGAGGCGGCGGTTGCCGCCATCCACGCTTCCTCGACGCATTTGCTGAAACATTTGATCGGCAAGCCTTCATCGCTCATCGGTATGTCATTGGATGAGGTAATCGAAACTTCCGTCATCCCTCGATTGCTGGAGGTGCATGCGCATAGCGTGCGCACCACCGCTCGGCGCGAATCGACGCGCAACATCTGGCATGCTGATCTGGACTCTGGAGCGACACTCGCCCGCGTCTTGCTCGCGCCTCGCTCCGCGGGAACCGCCCGCTACGTGGACTCGCTGCTGGAGCAGGGAGCGGGCTTCAACGCGCTCTATCAAGAGGTGTTCGAGCCGGCGCAGCTGCATCTGGGCAAATTGTTCGATGCACAGCAGTGCGATGATTTTCACCTTGCCATTGGTCTGGCACGATTACAGTCGGAAGTGCGGCGAGTGAATGCGGCTGTACCCGGCGATTACGCCTGCAAGCCAGGCCATAGCGTCCTGTTGTGCCCGCAACCGAGCGAACCCCACGGCGTCGGCCTGGTGATGTCCTCCGAGGTCTTTGATCGCCATGGTTGGGAGGTGACCTGCGAATTTCCAGGCGACGATCAGTCATTGCTCGATGTGGTGCACGGCCATTGGTTCGATGTGCTGAAATTATCCCAAAGCGGATCGTTGCGTCGAGATGGCCGGCTATTGCCGATGCGCGACACCATCGACGCCGCACGCCTTGCGTCGCTCAATCCGGCGCTGATCGTGATGGTCGATGGCAGAACCTTCGCTGAAAGGCCGCAAGTTTATCGTGCCGTCCACGCCAATGCCGTTTCCCTCTCGGTCCTCGATGCCGTACCCATTGCCGGGCGGTTGCTGACTGCCAGCCGAAGCGTCCTTGCCGGCGTGCAGGTGAGCGTGGCTTAAGCCTTGTTCGCGTAAGTCAACCGCCCGGGACCCAGCCGGGCGAGTACCTCGTCCAGACTCGAATTCGCCGGGGTACGCCAAGCTTTGATTATGAAGGGTTTGCTTGCAACGTGCGCGCTGACCGCAAGCTACCTCGCTGGGGCGGGGGAAGCTCCCGTCATCACCGAGCCGCCGGTATCCGACGCGCAACTCGCCGAGATTCTGGTCGTCGGCAAGCAGCCAGGTCCAGGCCTTTGGCGCATATCGAAAGGGGATCATGATCTCTGGATCTTCGCCACCTTCACACCGCTGCCGAAACAGATGGTCTGGGACGCGACGGAAGTCGAGAAGCACGTTGGGCAGTCCCAGGCCGTGCTTGCCCCGCCGCGCATCGACCCACACATCGGCTTTTTTCGCGGACTGACCTTGCTCCCTTCGCTGCTTCGCGCGCGTCACGATCCGGATGGAAGAACGCTCGAGCAGGTGGTGCCGCACGATCTGTACATCCGCTGGCTGGGCCTGCGGGTGAAGTACCTGGGGCACTCGAGCGACGAGAAGCTGCGCCCGATGCTGGCCGCCTTCGACCTCGCCGGCAAGGCGTTCGATCAAGAAGGACTCGATGATGATCCCGGTATCTGGAGGCGGATCGAGAGCATCTCGCTCAAGGCAGGAGTGCCGATCGAGCCCGTCGTGCTCGATCTTAAGATTCAAGATGAAACGGCCTACGTCCGCGACCTGACGCAGATCTCCACGGAGCGCGAGCTGGCTTGCCTGGGATCAGTTGTCGAAGCGCTCGAAAAGGACCTTCCGTCCTTTCGCGAACGCGCCAATCTCTGGTCGCTGGGTGACGTCGCGCGCTTGCGGCCGTTGTTGCAGGCCGACGAGCCGATCGCGTGCTTCGATGCCGTGATGAGCGTGTCGCGATTTCGCAGCGAGTACGATGCGGTCTCGGCGCGGCTCGACGCGCTTTGGATCTCGAACGTCGAGCAGGCGCTGCAACGCAATCGAAGTACCCTGGCGGTGGTCGGGATCAACAAGCTACTTGCGGCTGATGGATGGCTGGCGCAGCTGCGCTCGCGCGGTTACGCGATCCAGGAACCTTAGAGAGCTGAACGTGATGGGGATCGGCGAATCGGCCGTCCGATCAGCGCCGGTGGGCCGCTCCAGCCGGATATCGTCCAAAACAACTGTTGCTCCCATTGCGGAGCGAGCCATCGCCACTTCTGAGCGGTTGTTGCTATGATAATCGGGTGGCGTGGGATCGGCCGCGAATCGCGAAGGACTCAGATGAAATTTGTGATGGCTGCGGCGACGGCAGAGCTCGCGAACGGCGCGATGAAAGCGGTTGATATCGACGGGCATGAGTTGGTGCTCGCCAGAATCGAGGATGGATATTATGCAGTGGCACGCCGCTGCACACACATGGCCGAGAATCTCAGCCACGGCACGCTCGATGGAAGGGTTCTGATCTGTCCCCGGCACGGCGCTCGATTCGATATCACGAACGGTAAGGCGGTCGGCAAGGCAAAACTGCTGTTCATCGCGACAACCCCTAAGGATCTTGCCACCTATCCGGTCAAAATCGAAGGGGCCGAAGTTCTGATTGGCCTGCCCTGAATGCGGACTCGGGACGGCTGCGAACGGCAAGACGCCGCTTTTGATTCATCATTACGATGAGACCTTTATATGACTATCCTGCCTCGATTGTGCGGTGCGACGCTTGCTCTGTTGCTGGGTTCTGGTGTGGCCTTCGCCGACGAATTCGATGAGACGATCCAATTATTCAAGCATGCTGGAGAAAGCGCCGTCTTCTTCACGGACTGCTATGCCTACGCAGTATTCCCGACCATTGGCGCCGGCGGCCTCATCGTCGGCGGTGCTCGGGGCAGGGGGCAGGTATATGTGCATGATCGGGTCGTCGGCGACGCCGTAATGACGCAGTTGAGCTTCGGGTTTCAGGCGGGCGGGAAAGCGTATAGCGAAATCATATTCTTCCAAGACAAACGAGCCTTGGACCAGTTCGAATCCGGCACATTCGAATTCGCGGCGGGAGCCAGCGCCGTCGCCATCACCGCGGGAGCCTCCGCGAGCGTTGGCACCGATCGCGCCTCGTCCGGAGCGAGTGGTGGAAAAAACAACGCCACAACCAACGGCGATTATCAGACCGGCATGGCGGTGTTTACCATCGCCAAGGGCGGCCTCATGTTCTCTGCCGATATTTCCGGCGAGAAATTTGCCTACACCGAACGGCCGGCAAAATAGCGCAAGCCGGCTCCAGCACGCCAGCCACACCACCGTCCCTGCGCGATCCGGCTCGATCGGACTTTTTTCCTGTGCGGCATACCGGGAGTACGCCAGCGTACAGACCGAATACAGCCCTCATGCTTCACTGCAAGCCGCCGAACCCGTAGGAGATTACCGTGGATGTACTGATTCTTTTGATATTGCTGTTACTGCTGTTTGGTGGCGGCGGAGGTTTGTACTGGGGCATGGGTGTGGGTTGGGGATTTGGCCCGATCGGGTTGATCACTGCCGCCATTGTGATTGCCTTCATGGTCTACTTGTATCGCAGTGGCAGGAGTGCCCGCTCGTAGGATCGACTTGCCCGTCAATTGACCGGATGCCGCCTGCCGCCTGGGCGGCGGCGACGAGCGGCCTACGGTGCGGTCGTGGAGTCAGCTCTCGGTCAACCTTCAACGGCGGTTTTGGGCCGATCGGTGCCGCTGTCGAGTTCGTTGTGCCAGCGTCCCTTCGCGTCCTCGTATGAAATCTGTGTGGTCACGCCCGGCGCAGCCTGTTCGCTCGCCGCCAGTTTGGCTGCCCTGCGAGCGGCGTCGCGGGTGGGAAACGGCTCGGAGTACGTCCCATTGGCCTGGTAAGCCCACCCGCCGTCGTGTTTGATTACTTTATAGGCAATCTTGCTCATATCAAATCCTCTTGGTCATTGGCGTCCTCGTCTTCCGGGTGCCCCCGATCATCTTCGTCGTCGACCTTAAACTCCTCCGGCGCCTCAGTTTGCTCGTCTACTTCGCGAATGGGTGCCTCATTTTCGCCCTCGTGTTCATCGTCACGATCATCGTCATCGTCTTCGGTACCGGTCGTTGGCGTTGGAACGATGCCTTCGAATTGAACGTTGCCCACGATTTCTCCTCGATCTGCGAACGACCCTTGGGGCCCAGCAATTTAGACGCCCTTATCTCCGGAATCTGTCAGACGGCCGAGCATTCGGTGGGTTCAAATCATTACCCGAATTCGCGTCCGGGTAGCGCTTCTCGAGCTTTGGTCGTGATCTCGGTCATCGGAAGCTCCATTGCGTCAAACGCGGCGCATGCCGCTTGCAAGCTAGGGGCCCATGGCATGTTGTGCTGCGAGGCTGCCGGTAAATTCCTGCTCCAGAATCTAATCGGTGACGGATAGGCCTGGACTCGAGAGGTTCACGAAGGGTTGTGTCATCATCCGCCCAGGCGGTGCGGGTGGTCCGGCTCTTCAAGGGTGAGAATGGATGAACAGACGAGAGATTCTGTGCAGCACGCTCGCGTGGCTTGCGTCACCTGCACTGGCTAAAAGCGCGACGATCCCTGCGATAGCAGACTATGAGCGAGACAGTAATGGGCGCATCGGTGTTTATGCAGAAAACCTGCGGACTGGTGCAAAGCTATCCTGGAGGGCTCATGAGCGCTTCGTCATGTGCAGCACATTCAAGGCATCCCTCGCCGCCTGCGTCCTGGCGAAAGTCGACCGCGGTCAGGCCCGGCTCGACGAACTGATCGGCTATGGTCCCAGCGACCTCTTGGAATACGCGCCAGTCGCCAAGCAGAACCTGGAAAAGGGCGCTCTGTCGGTGGCCGACATGTGCAAGGCCGCCGTCGAGCTCAGCGATAACACCTGCGCCAACGCTCTGCTGGCTCGCATCGGCGGCCCAGCCGCGCTAACTGCATTTTGGCGATCCCTCGGCGATTCGGTAAGCCGGCTCGATCACAACGAACCGGAGTTAAACCGGTCGCCTCCCGGTGATCCGCGCGACACCACCACACCCGCCGCCATGGCCGACGACCTGCGGCGCCTCGTCCTTGGGAACCGCCTGTCGCCACTCTCCCGCGAGCGCCTCACGGGCTGGATGCTGGGATGCCAGACCGGAGATAACCGGTTGCGCGCCGGCCTGCCAAAAGGTTGGCGGGTCGGCGACAAGACCGGCAACAACGGGAAGGACGCCTTTGGCGACATTGCCATAACCTGGCCCCTGCGCCGCGAGCCGGTGCTGATCTGCGTGTACACCCAGGGTGGCGAGCCCACCCCTGCCCAAGTCGATGCAGTCTTTGCAGGGATCGCGCGCTTCGTAGGAATGCATCTGTCTGCCTGAGGATGTCGTCGACGCCGCTCGTCATTTGTGCCGGAGTCCTTTTCGAAAAGTCTCGTCGATGAGCCGCATCGCATCGGCGTCATCCCATTGTCTCGCGCCGTAGATTTTCTGGAGTACTCGCCCGTTGGCGTCGACCAGAACCGTTAGAGGCAGATGCGATGCGCCTAGCATGTTCTCCATCTGAAGATCGTGGTCGATAAAATGGCTGATGGTCGCATTCGTGTTGGTCAACAGGCCCTTTGCCTTATCGGCGTAATCGTCCGTCGAGATGCCGATGATTGCGAAGTAGCGCTCCCGCCAGGCGAGTCGTTCCAAAGAGGCCATTTCCTGCTTGCACGGTCCACACCAACTAGCCCACACATTGATCAGCAGCGGCCGGCCGCGAAACGAGCTCAAGGCCCGGGGGGGACCGTTCAGTCCTTGCAGGGTGGCGTCGGGTAGAGTCGAGCCGGTGGGCACTTCTCCGGGAGTGTCCGCCGCTGATGGATGCGCGAAGGCGAAGCACAACAAGACAGCGAAGAGGCATCGTCCTCCGATCGGCGTTTTGTGCGCTCCCATGGGAACTTATTCTATATCGAAGCGTGGAGCCGCGCAGAGGCGGGAGGAGGGTAGGCGAACCCTGTTCCAAATAGCTTCCGGGGTACAATTTGCCGCTGTTGCTTTCGAGGAATTCAACTTGACCTGGGACCTGCCGGCGCCGCACACGATTACACTGAACGTGACCGCGGCGGACATCGATGCCTATGACCATGTGAACAATTCGGTCTATATGAATTGGTTCGACCGGGCGGCGTGGGATCATTCCGCCGCAGTGGGCTTGCCGATCGGGCGTTGCCTGGCGCTCGATCGAGGCATGGTGGTATTACGCAGCGTGATCGCCTACCCCCGGCCGGCCATCCGAGACGATGTCGTGCGAGTTGCCACATGGTTGCTTCCCGGCTTGCGCAAGCTCCGGATCTCACGCCGCTTCCAGGTGATTCGCGACGCGGATAGGACGACGCTGGCGCGCGCCGAGATCGAGTACGCGTGCGTCGAACTCTCGACGGGGCGGCCGTCGCGCTGGCCGAAGGAGTTCACCGAGCGCTACACGCTCAGGGACGAGGTTGTTGCCGCGTATCCAGGGCTGGAGCCGGTCTGATCAGGCAGCGACCGCATTTCCGCCTACAGTCGCGCAGCAACTACCGGCACCGGCCCACAGCCTCTCGACCATGGGCCAGTGTCCGGCAGTTTATCAACTCCCGATCTGAATTCGGCGGGGCATGGCCTTTGCCTGCTTAGGTATCGTTACGGTCAACACGCCATGACTGCCGGTCGCGTTCACCTTCTCGCTGTCCACGGTATCGGGCAGGACAAAGCGACGGTAAAATTGGCCGTGTCCTCGCTCCACGCGGCGTCCCTGTGCGTCCTCGCTATCTTTGCGGATCGGCTGCGGGCGTTCGCCGGACAAGGTCAAAATCCCGCCATCGAGGGTCAACTCGACCGACGCCGGATCCACCCCGGGCAGATCCACGTACAATTCGAATCGATCCGAGTATTCGTGGATGTCCACCAGGGGAATCCACATGGCCGTCGCCGAACTGCTGTCGTTCTCGCGCGCATTGCCAAACAGGCGGTTGATCTCCTCCTGCAGGCGCGGCATCACGCCCCATGGATCTTGTCGCATTACGGAACTCATGGCACCACTCCTTTTATTAGATAGACCAGTCATTGGCGAATTGCTCTCGCCGGGTTTCAGGCCGGGCGATTGCCGCGAACGTAGGGGTCACCACGTGCTTTTCAAGTGCGCCAGCGCAGATTTTTCCTCCGTGCCGGCGAAGGCACCGGGCGGCGATGGCACCGGGCGGAGGCCAATTGGTCTTGGCTGGCGCGATCATATAAGGTAATGAGAATCACTACTGTAGATCCGCGGCGGATGGGCGGTCCCAAGATGACCCAATTGCTGCAACGTGCAGGGATCGTCGTCGCTGTGCTGCTTGCCAGCCTTCCACCGCAGGGAGCTATGGCCTGGATTTTTTCGGGCCCCGGCAAGGATAAGCTCTCCGAACAGCACGGGCGCTACGTCCTCAGCCGTGGGTTCGGGGACCTGTATGACTCGGCCTTCGTGCTCACGAACGCCGGTAACGCTGCGCCACGAGTGGTGAGCGTGTCCGAGCTGGCCGACGCGTTGCTCGGCTACGATGTGGTGATCTTCGGGGAAATTCACGGCCACCCAGGCGTGCACCCGCAGGAGCTCAGGCTGTTGCGCTCGCTATACGAGCGCAATCCGCGGTGGATCCTCTCGTTTGAACAATTCGAGCGCGATGTGCAGGGCGTTTCGACAAAGGCTCAGGTGACTCGCGACGACACCATGGCGGAATCCATCGTGTCGGCGCTGCAGCAGTTATTGGGCGATGCGTTGGGTAAACTGGGTAGCGAAGTGGGGTAAACACGAGAGGTGGTGAATGGCACGCAGAAGAACGGCGCCGCTGGCTATAGTGGCTGGTTTGGCGCTGGCAACGGGCGCATGTGCCAAGAGCAGAGAACTCGGCGGTCAGGCAATTGACTGGGACACTCACACACCCATTGCGGGTGTGAGGATAGAGTTGGGTTGCTGGGGGGACGCAATGTGGCGCCTGGAGGGGCATGATCATTTGCGCACCGTTGTTCACGTCACCGATGACGAGGGTCGATACTTCTTCGCATCGGGCGATCTGCGCGGGTGTACGCTGCTCATGTTTTCGGCGGCTAAGCCTGGGTACAGCCAAGCATTCGCGCGAGGCAGTAACAATGAGCTCTGGGGTCCCGACAAGATCGAGATACCGGCGTTGATGGTTTTGATAAAGGAGTCCGACCGGGTTATCGCGGAATTGCCGGGCTTGATGCCGAATTCTGAGTTGCACATCACTCGGCAAAATGGTGAGCGTCTTTACGTGGACGAATTCAAGCATGCTTATGAGTATTTCTTGGAAGCGAAAGGCATCGCTACGAGCGAGCGCGAGATCTCCTTTGTGCGTGAGCATGGCTGTGGGCCGATCCAGGAAATCCATGACAGGGTGCCCGCGGCCGACCTGAAGGAGATTGCTGGAGAGGAGGTCCATTACATCTATGGTGCAAATACCCCTCGCAGTCAATCGGGTCACGCCAGAATAGGAGACTACGGCGAAGAGGTCCGGAGCTTCTGCGAAGCGAAGCCGGTCCGATGACGATGAGCAGGAGTGACTGAATACCCGAAGTATTGGCGGGTTCGGTCACGCACGTGAGCTGTCGTCGGCCACATCAATCCACCGTCAGCACTGCCCGAGTGCTCAGCCGCTCGCATTCGCATCGATATAGACACCGGCCAATGAGAAATTGTCCGCAGGCCCAGGGTAAAGAGACTGGGTATCGTGTAACCAGTTGTGGTGAATTCGAGTCCCGACGCAACGCCAACGGTCGAACGCGATCTGCTCGTGATGCGCCGGCGGCTCACGGCCCATCCGCATGCGCTGCGGGCGATTCTGCATACCGCGCGGGCGCTGGGTCGCAGTCCCGATGCCGTCTCTGCCCGCGATGATCGCATCCGTCGATTTGGACCAACTCGCCGAGGCACGCGCGGCGGCTCCGGGGTTGTTGAATCTTGGGCGCCCGTAATCTCCGCGGCACCCATAGGCCGCCGGCGATCATGAGGGTCCTCACGGTCTCGACCGCCAGATCCACGCCGTGGCGCTCTCTGAGCTTCTCGGCCGCCAATGTGGGCCCAAAATCCGCGTACTCTGACCGCAATATCCCGAACGCGTGTTCGGCGGCCTCGGACTTCAGGCGCCGGTTACTGGGTCGATCGCGGAGCCTCGAGATCAGGCCGATCGGGCCTTGCTGTTCGTATCGGCGGACCAGCCGGCGCACCTGGCGCGTCGTCAGTCCCAGCCGGGCCGCGACCGCGTGCTGCTTGAGTTGTCCGTCGATAAGTCCTTGAATGCACTTGAGCCGATCCAGTTCGCGCATCGTCATGGTCACCTTTGGTATCCGGATCATGGCCAATCTCCCAGACCGTAACGACGATCAGCGGAGAGTGGACCACGGAGGCCAAAGCGGACATTTCTACTTAGCGGAAAGCGGACATTTCTATTTGGGTATCACAGCTCTATTTCGCATAATGTATATTATGTTAAATTATAGATTCTAAGGGCCGTGTGATCGCGGATCCGCGAGCCTTACGCTCGCCCCTCAATCATCATCGGGGTCCGCGGGCGGTGTTTT
>Ga0182012_10002092_pt1 | contig 21741 bp, 10 predicted proteins | sample 612S2SmetaG_FD_120486 | JGI IMG/M metagenome (GOLD analysis project Ga0182012, IMG submission 120486) | Permafrost microbial communities from Stordalen Mire, Sweden - 612S2S metaG | ecosystem: Environmental > Terrestrial > Soil > Wetlands > Permafrost | place: Sweden: Stordalen | collected... | reverse complement strand
GAGATTCAGGACCAGGGGCTTGAGGACGAGAAGAAGATTCACGAGTCGCTGTTCCGGCTGGAGCGGGAGCTGGGGATTCCGATGGTGGCAACGAACGATTCGCATTATTTGTGCGGGGAGGACTCGCATGCGCACGACGTGATGCTGTGTGTGCAGACGGGCGCGAAGGTGCACGATAAGGAGCGATTCCGGTTCGACAGCGATCAGTTCTTTGTGAAGAGCGCAGACGAGATGGGGGTGGTGTTCAAGGATGCGCCGGATGTGGTGAGGCGGACGCAGGCGATTGCGGAGCGGTGCAATCTGAAGCTGAACAAGGTGGAGAATCCATTTCCGGAGTTTGCGGTGCCGGAGGGGCACACGATTGATAGCTTCTTTGAAGAGGAATGCCGCAAGGGGCTGAAGAATCGGATGGAGACAGCGGTGCGGCAACTGGAGCTGCGCGGGGTGCGCAGGGCCGAGCCGCATGAGTATGAGGCGCGACTCAACTACGAGATTGGCATCATCAAGCAGATGACCTACTCGGGCTACTTCCTGATCGTGTGGGACTTTATCAAGTATGCGCGGGACAATGGGATTCCAGTGGGGCCGGGACGCGGATCGGCGGCGGGATCGCTGGTGGCGTATGCGCTGGAGATCATCAATGTGGACCCGCTGCAGAACGGTCTGCTGTTTGAGCGGTTCCTGAATCCCGAGCGCGTGTCCATGCCCGACGTGGACGTGGACTTTTGCATGAATCGGCGTGGCGAGGTGATCGACTATGTGACGCGCAAGTACGGGCGCGAACAGGTGGCGCAGATCATCACGTTCAACACGATGGCGGCGAAGGCGTCGATCAAGGATTGCGGACGCGCGCTGGACATGCCCTATGGGGACGTGGACCGGATTGCCAAGCTGGTTCCGGCCACGGTGGGGATGACGCTGGATAAGGCGCTGGAGGAGTCGACGGAGCTGAAGAAGGCTTACGACGGCGACGCGACCGTGAGGGAACTGATTGACACGGCGAAGAAGCTGGAGGGGCTGGTGCGCGGGCAGGGCGTGCATGCGTCGGCGGTGGTGATTGCGCCGCGGCCGCTGACGGAGTTGGTGCCGCTGGCGAAGACGAAGAACGACGAAATCGTGACCGCGTACGACATGAAGGCGATCGAGAAGATGGGTCTTCTGAAGATGGACTTCCTGGGGCTGACGACGCTGACGGTGATTGACGATTGCCTGAAGCTAATTGAGCTGAGCCGCGGGGAGAAGCTGGACATTGAATTGATTCCGCCGAACGATGAAGAGACCTTCAAGAAGGTGTTTCACACTGGGCTTACGTCCGGCGTGTTTCAGTTTGAATCAAGCGGGATGCGAGACATTCTGCGGCGGTACAAGCCGGATCGGGTGGAAGAACTGACGGCGTTGAACGCACTTTATCGGCCGGGTCCAATGGACATGATCGACGACTTCATCGACCGCAAGCATGGGCGTAGCAAAGTGGAGTACATGCTGCCGGAGATCGAGGGAATCCTGAAAGAGACCCTGGGGGTGATGGTCTATCAGGAACAGGTGATGCAGATTGCAAATGTTGCGGCGAGCTACTCGCTGGGCGAAGCGGACCTGCTGCGGCGCGCGATGGGAAAGAAGATTCCGGCGGAGATGGCGGCGCAACGCGATCGGTTCCTGAGCGGCGCGTCGAAGCTGGGGCATCCGAAGGCAGTGGCCGAGCAGTTGTTCGACTACATGGAGAAGTTTGCCGGGTATGGATTTAACAAGTCACACTCGGCGGCGTATGCGCTGGTGGCATACCAGACGGCGTATTTGAAGACACACTATCCGGTGGAGTTCATGGCGGCGCTGCTGACGTCGGAAACTTCGAAGCCGGATTCGGTGGTGAAGTACATTGGCGAGTGCCGAGAGATGGGGATCAAGGTTGAACCGCCGGATGTGCAGACGTCCGGTGCGCAATTCACGCCGATGGTGACCGCGGAAGGCGAGTCGATCCGGTTTGGGTTGGCGGCGGTGAAGAACGTGGGCGGGAACGCGATTGAGTCGATCATGAAGGCGCGCACGGAAGCGGGCGGGCGGTTCAAGAGTCTTTGGGAGTTCTGCGAAAAGGTTGATCTGCGGGTGATGAACAAGCGGGTGATTGAATCGCTGATCAAGGCTGGCGCGCTGGATTCTCTGGGCAGGCGTGGGCAGTTGATGGCTGCGGTGGACAAGGCGATGGAGCGCGCGCAGAAATCGCAGAAGGATGCGGCGCAGGGGCAGGTTGGGCTGTTCGGGATATTTGATGACGGCCCGGCAAAGGCGCATGCGGCGGACGACCTGCCAAAGGTTGCGGATTGGGAAGAAGGCGAGCGGCTGGCGAATGAGAAAGAGGTGCTTGGATTCTTTGTCTCAGGACATCCGCTGGACAAATATGCCGAGAAGCTGAGGAACTTGAATGGAGTGATTTCGACTGCGGAAGCATTGGAGCGTAAACCGCCGGAGAGGCGATGGGGCGGGCAGAGCGACCCTGGAGATGAGATTCAACTGGCGGGAATGCTTATTGGAGTGCAGCATCGTAAGAGCAAGAAAGACCAGAAGCCTTATGCGCAGGGGTACCTAGAGGATGCATCCGGAAGGATCGAGTTGATCTGCTTCTCGCGCGATTATGAGAAGCTGGCCGAACAACTGAAGATGGAAGCGGCGGTGCTTGTGCGCGGAGTGCTGATGGGCGGAGATGACGCTGCGCCGAAGATTTCGATCAGTCAGATCAAGGCGCTGGACGAAGTTGAGGTCAAGCTGCCGACGGGCGTACGGATCCGGTTGAATCTGGATCGGGCGACGGAAGAGACGCTGGCTGGACTTAAAGCTGAGGCAGACGCCGCGCCTGGGCCGGGAAAGGTAATGCTGCATCTGGAGAAGAAGGGCGAGTTTGCAGTGGTGCTGGAGCCGGCGGGAATGAAGGTGGCAGCGGATCGCGGATGGGTGGAGCGCGTGGAAGAGCTGACAGGCAGAGGGACAGTGCAAGGGCTTGGATAACGATGCAGAATGAGGAAGAACGCGCAATGGGGTGCTGGCACTCGGCCGTGAAGATGTGTGGCCAGATGCGCGATCGCCGCATGAATACTGGGATGCCGAGCACATGCGAGGCACTTATCTAAAGAATCAACACACCTGGTTACCTGAAATCAAAAGGTGAAAGCAAGCTAGAAATGTCTTGACATCGCATGAAAGTGCGGTCAAGATTGCGGCTGTCTGCGATGATTGCAGATTGAATTGTGTTGCTGCAGGACTGACCAGTGGCGCGGTCATCGTTGCTTCCCCCCACTCATCTCACCAGCAACGGTGGCGCCAAAACGAAGGAAATGAGAATTGGCCCACCCTGGCGCAACGTGTGCCGAGGGAGCGGGGCCGCGTATTGAGCCTGGGTCGCTGCGAAGCGGAACCTTTGCGGCCACGGGAGAGCTCTGTCTGGCGAAGGCCTGCGCGGGCTGCGGTGAAGAGTGTTCGAAGAAAGGGACGGGTCATGAAGGAAATGATGAAGGATCTAACTTTTGATCGGGCTGTGCGAGTCAACAATGTGCACCGTTGCGCTGCGACGGTGATTGGTTTGCTGAGCTTGACACTGATGACGGCTCCGCGAGCGTTTGCGGGGCAGAACGATAAAGCAGATGTGGCCAAGAAGACGGTTGTGGCGAAGAAGCCGGTGGCCGTTGTTGTTGACAAGATTCCGACCGCAGTGGAGATGGAGAGCTGGCGGAAGACGATTCTGGGAACACCACGACCAACCGCAGGCTGCCATGTGGCGACATTCCCGGAGACTGCCTGGCGTGAGGTCGCCTGCAAGGAAGTGCCACACAAGCTGTATCCGCCAAAGCGTATGGGGGCGGTCAGGGTGGACACGGTTGGCAACACATCTGGGGATTTCTCGGCCACAGTGACGGGCCACCTTACCCAGGCAGAGGGTTCGTTTGACAGCGTGAGCGGCGTGACGAGCGAAAGCAGCCCAGACGGTTCAAACTCGTATTCGCTGCAGCTCAACTCGAAGCCTTTCACCACCACTACTTGCGGTACCTCAACGACAGGTTGCCAGGGATGGGAGCAGTTCGTTTACTCGAGTGGTGGAGGAGGGTTTATCCAATACTGGCTTGAGAACTTCGGGCCGGCCGGTACGCAATGCCCAACTCCGCGCGGGGCGAGTTGTTCTCCGGGCAATTCGTATAGCGATGGGTGGTGCCCATTCCAGTTCTCCCCTACAGGAAACGTGTACTGCGTGGTGAATGCGAAGAATTCCTCGACTGCTCCAGCCGAAGCCATTACAAATCTTGGGCAACTTAAAATGACGGGGGCAGCGTCGGGCGTGAACGGGAATACAGAGGACTCGGTGACAGTTACGGTGGGAAACACTGTGTACGCTGCCAACGGGAACAACTACTTTCCTGACCTTGGGAACACGTGGCAGGAAGTGGAGTTCAACGTGTTCGGCGATGGCAATGGAGATGAGGCGTCGTTCAACACAGGCTCGACACTCGTGGTGCGGAACAGCGTGGTTAGCGGTTCAGGCGACCCGCCGGGATGCGACGATCAGAGTTTCACGGGCGAGACAAACAATTTGACATTGGTCCAGTTGAATCCTCCGGTAGCCCATTCGGGAGAGCCATCGCTGGTGTTCAAAGAGAGCAACGTAGCGGGGTCAACTCCTGTGGGATGTTCTGGCGCAGTAGCTGTTGGCGATACACACATCACTACCTTTGACGGGCTGCATTACGACTTTCAAGCAGCAGGTGAGTTTGTGCTGGTCGACAATGGGCCGGATTTCATAGTGCAGAATCGACAGGCCTCGGGCGCGCCGACCTGGCCGAACGCGGATGTCAACAAGGCGATTGCTGTGCGGATGGGCAAGACAACCGTCGCTGTTTACATCGAGCCGACGGTCCTTTCGGTTGACGGCGAGAACAGGTCGTTGGCAGATGGAGGAGTGTTGCAGCTTCCAACCGGCGTGCAGATCAATCGCCACGGCAACGTGTATGTTGTTACCGACGATAACGGCAATCGAGTGCAGACCACGCTGAACAGCACGTGGATTGATGTGGCCGTAAATCTTGGAAGTACACCGACCGTTCAAGCGAGGGGGCTGCTGGGGAATCCAGGCGGGAATGCAACCGAGCTTGAGACGGGGAATCACGTGGCGCTCAGGGAGCCGGTGGCATTTAACGATCTTTATCACACATACGCAGACAGTTGGCGCGTGCCCTCGAATGGGTCACTGTTCAATGTGAAATCGAACATCGAGCCGGGGATTGCGCTCAAGACATTTGGGCCGACGGACCTGGATGCGGCAACAAGGGCAGCGGCAACTGCGAAGTGCACCGCGGCCGGTGTGACGAACAAGGATCTGCTGAATGACTGCATCATTGACAATGCGGTCCTGAAGGATCCGATGGCGTCAAAGGTGTTTGTAAAGATGCGGACGCCGGTGCGTGTGATGAGGCCGGTGTTCACGGCGGTCGTAGTGAAGAAGTAAGAATTGAGAGTAAGGCGGTCGCCTTCGGGTGGCCGCCTTTTTTGTGGGCGCGAGGAGGGCGGAGGCGAGGGGATTACCTTTGTCAGGCGATTGGGCTAAGAACTCTCATTTTGGGACTCAGTTAAAGAGTTTGCAGGCCGATGGGATAAGAGGACGCTAAGACGGTGCTGGGTTGAGCCGTGTTAGTGCTTCAACTTCGCATTTGGAGAGCCCAATATGGCTGCGACGGTGAGAGTGTGCTCATGGACCGGTTTGGTGTGTGGCCTGATGCTGGTGAGTTTTGCAGGCGCGGAGCAGCCAACGAGCAGAATTGTCAGGCCCATTGACGAGACTGAGGTGGTGACGCTCCAGGGGAATGTGCATCCGCTGGCGCGTGGGGAATTTGATCGTGGCGCGGTGAGCGGCGAGATGCGACTGGAACAACTGGTGCTGGAGCTTGAGCCATCGTCAACACAGCAGGCGGAGTTGGATGCACTGGTCGAGGCGCAGCATGATTCGGCGTCTCCCCTCTATCGGAATTGGTTGACGCCAGAGCAATATGGGGCTCGATTCGGCGTAAGCACCGGCGATTTACAGAGAGTGATGAGCTGGCTTCAAGGGCATGGCTTCAAGGTCGACCAGATTCCGGTGAGCAATCGGCTGGTGATTTTCTCCGGCACAGCGCAGCAGGTGGAAGAGACGTTTCATCCGGCGATGCGCCCGTATGAGGTGGACGGTGTCGAGCACGTCGCAAACGCGCTGGATCCGCAGATTCCTGTAGCGCTGGCTGGAGTGGTGGGCGGGGTCGTGTCGCTGCATGACTTTCGGCGGCAGGGCCAGCGGACTATGCGGAGGGCGCTGGCAGTGGCATCGCCGGAGTACACGACGGGTGGGACGAACTACCTGTTTCCGGCGGACTGGGCTGCGATCTACGACCTGAATCCACTTTATGCGGCGGGGGTGACGGGCAAGGGCACGACGATAGCGATCGTGGGCCGCAGCAATATTGTGTTGTCAGATGTAGCGACGTTTCGCACGGCAGGCGGCCTGACTGCGAATCAACCATCGGTAGTGCTGGTGAGTTCGAATCCGGGCCTGGTAAGCGGCGATCAGGACGAGGCAACGCTGGATGTGGAGTGGAGCGGGGCAACTGCGCCGGGCGCGGCCGTGAACTTTGTGGTGGCTGCGTCGACGGCGACGACGGATGGAGTGGATCTTTCGGCGCAATACATCGTGAACCACGCCTCGGGGCAGGTGATGAGCACGAGCTACGGAAGCTGCGAGCAGGATATGGGCACGACGGAGTTGGCGTTCTACAACGCATTGTGGCAGCAGGCGGCAGCGGAGGGGATATCGGCGTTTGTGTCATCTGGGGATGCGGGTGCGGCGGGTTGCTATAGCGGTTCATCGACAACGGCGGCGGGCGCGGGCGTGAATGGGCTGTGTAGTTCGCAGTATGCAACATGCGTGGGCGGGACGGAGTTCAACGAGGGAACGAGCAACTCGAAGTACTGGTCGGCAACGAACAATGCAAGTAATGAGGCGTCTGCGCTGGGCTACATTCTGGAGAAAGTTTGGGATGAGAGCGGCGCGGCGGCAGGAGGGTCCGGATTGTGGGCATCAGGTGGCGGCGCGAGCACAGTGTACCCGCAACCGACGTGGCAGGAGGGCGTAAGCGGAACTGCGCCGGCGAACGGGATGCGCGCCGTTCCCGATGTCGCGATGAGCGCAGCGGCACATGACGGTTACATCATCGTTGAGAACGGGGCTTTCTACACGATTGCGGGGACGTCGGCATCTTCGCCATCGTTTGCGGGGTTGATGGATTTGCTGGTGCAGTCACGGGGGGGCAAGGGGCAGGGCAATGCTAACCCTGGGCTATACGCGCTGGCTGGAAGATCGGGAGGGCCGTTTCATGCGACGCCATCCGGGAACAACAGCGTTCCGGGTGTGACGGGATTCACGGCGAGCGGAGGGACATATAACCTCGCAACCGGACTGGGTTCGGTGGACGGGGCGATGCTGGTGAACGAGTGGGGCAGCCCGTTGACGACGACGAGCGTGGATTTTGCGTTGAGTGAGTCGGCGAGTTCGGGCTCGGTGCAGGCGGGCGGGAGCGGGAAGTTTACAGTGAGCGTGACGGAGAGCGGCAGCGGGAAGAGCGCTGTGGCGTTGACGGCGAAGAGCGGGTCGGGGGTGACAATTTCGATTTCGCCGGGGTCGATTGCGCCGGGAGCGACGGCGACGGTGAGTGTTTCGGTGGGCTCGACGGCGATGGCGGGGACGCAGACCATGACGGTGACCGGGACAGATGGAACGGGGACCCAAAGTTTGAGCTACGCGCTGACGGTGAGCGCTCCACCGACGCTGACGCTGACTGCGGCGTCCAGCGGAGTGTCGGTAGCGCAGGGAGCAAGCGCGCCGGTCACCTTCACCATGGGCACAGGCGGATCGTTCACGGGGAACTTGAGCCTGAGCCTGAGTGGGCTGCCGAGCGGCGTGACGGCCAGTTGGTCGGCAAATCCGGTAAGCCCGGTGTCGGGATCGGCGAGCGCAACGCTGACGCTGGCGGCGGGTACTGCTACGGTTGTTGGAAATTCAACGGTCACAGTTACAGCGGCTGGCGATGGGCTGACGGCGACGAGCAAAGTGCAGTTGCAGGTGACGCAGGGGGCGAACTTCACTTTGACGGCATCTCCAACGGCGGCTGCGATGAAGTCGCAGGGTTCGACGACCGTGATGGTGACAGCGACGCCGATGGGCGGGGCGGCCGTTGCAAGCGGAGCGAGTGGGTCAAGCATCAGCGTGGCATCGGGGCTGCCGAAGGGAGTGACGGCGAGCTGGAACTCCGCGTCAGTGAACGCGGCGGGAGCGGCGGTGTGGACGCTTACGCTGACGGGTAGCTCGGCTGCTGCGGCTGGGACGACGACGCTGGGGCTGACGGCGAAGATCGCGCCGAAGAGTGGCTCGGCGGTGACGGCAAGCGCGAACCTGCCGCTTACCGTTTCGCTGACGCCGCCGACGCTCTCACTGGCGACGGCATCGAGCACGGTGACTGTGGTGCAGGGCAAAGCGGTCACCGATGCGATCACATTGGCGGGGAATGGAACGTTCAGCGGGGCAGTGGTGCTGAGCGTGAGCGGATTGCCGAGCGGAGTGACGGCCTCGTGGAGCTCGAATGGAATCATGCTGACCAATGGAGGCGGGAGCTCGACGCTGACCCTGACAGCCGCATCTGCGGCGACGGTTAGTTCGACAGCAGTGACGGTGACTGCGACCGGAGACGGCGTGACGGCGACAAAAACCCTGACGGTGCTGGTGCAACAGGCGCCGGGACTGACGATGGGGCTAGGCGCGACGTCGCTGTCGATGACACACTCGGGCAGCAGCCAGATTACGGTGAGCGTTACGCCTGTGGGCGGACTTAAACTGACGGGCGTGAATCTTGCTGTGAGCGGGTTGCCGGCGGGAGTGACAGCGTCATTCGGGCAGGGAAGCCTGTCGAGTGCGGGCACGTTCAGCGCGGCCATGACGCTGAAAGGCAGTTCGTTGGCGAAGACAGGGAACTGGAGCGTGAGTGTATCGGCTTCGACGGGCAGTAACGGAAGCCCGAACACCGTAGCGGCATTCACGACGTCGCAGACCCTCACCCTGACGTTGAAGTGAACGGGGCGAGTTTGACGTAAACGAAGAAGGGAGCATGGGCTCTTCCCCTGGCCAGGGAGCCGGGGGATTTTTTAATGTGGAGAGGATATTTTTCAAAAAAACTAATGATTCACCGGAGGGAGTTGTGACGCGTACTATGCAGAAAGAAATCTGGGAGGTGAAGGCAAAATGGCGATGGACCGAAGGGCAGTTTTGGTGGTTCTAATAGCGGGGCTGATGGGATGCAAGAGCGCACAGCCGACGGTAGCGGCGGCAAATGGCGGCGGCGATGGCGGGGCTGCGATGGCAGCTGAAGGGGGCGTGACCAAGGCCTCCTACGCGACTGGGACGAAGAAGGATTTCATCACTGATCCGACACTAAATGGGATGAACGCCGTGGAAGTAACGATTCCGGCGAACTGGCACTTCCAGGGTGTGCTCTACCAGGGTGGGAACTGCACGAGCCTGCCGTCGCCCGTTTTCAGGACGACGAGTCCGGATGGACTGAGCTTTGTGGAACGTCTTCCGCCGATGGGGTGGTTCTGGGGGCAGGGTCCGTTTATCCAGTTCATGCCGAAGAGCGACTGCCTTCCATTGAAGGGCCCAATGACTGCGCAGGAGTTTGTGAAGTATCTTGCGGCTACGATGAAATTGGACTATGTGGCGGATGAACCGATGCCGGCTGGCGTCATCGAAAAGGCGCAGAAGACGCTGGCGGATGCTGAGGCAGTGTACGCGCCAAGCTATGCTGCGCGCCACCAGACGCCGCCGAAGTCGACAGTGGAGCTGGCGCGGGCGGTGGTGAGTACGAAGAACGGAACTTTCACGATGAAGGGCCGACTGACGGTGGCAGTGAACTGCACGGAGAGTTATTACGCAGGGATGAAGTCGATATTGCGGGGGATGGCGGATCGGCCGCCTTCGACAGTGGATAAATGTACGGCGGATGTGAACTACGCCGCTGCGCCGGAGGGCCAGTATGCAGCGTTGGTGAAGAACTGGGACACGAATCAGATGGGCGCGAAAGGTCTGGATGCATGGCAGCAGGCGTGGATGCAAAGAGCCCAGCAGCAATCGCAACAGATGATGAACAATATGATTCAGCAGTCGAATGCGCAGATGGCTGCGCAGCATCAGCAGTTCGAACACGACCAGGCGGTTCGGCAGCAGATGCACGAGCAGTTTATGCAGACCATGCAGCGTGGGACGGATATGTCGATGGCGCGTACGCAAGCAAATATGAATGCGCGGAGCACATCGACGTCGGACTGGGTGGACTACGCGCTGGACCGGCAGACGGTGCGGGACCCGAGCACTGGGCAGGTGAGCAAGGTTTCAAGCTCATACACGCACACATGGGTCGACGAGACTGGGAAGACTTCATTTCAGACCAACGACGTGAATGCGAACCCCAATGGCGTGCTGCCGGGAAACTGGACGCAGCAGACCAAGACGCACGGGGACGGGAGTTCATACTAACGAGGGGTCGCGTGTGTTTTGAATGGGGCTGGCTGAAGCTGGACTTTGCGGCGGTCGGCCCTGTTCAGGCCTGGCACAGCACGGCAGCCCAGTTGCGGATGGACTCGGGCTGGAGGGGCTGGCCGCCTGATTCGGCAGAGGCGAGCTGAAGCGCGAAATTGCCGATGGTGGTGCTCTCCGGATGGCCGATGGAGACAGGCAGGCCGGTGCGGTGCTCGGTTAGGGCGACGAGGAGCTTGTTGCGGCTTGCACCGCCTAGAATGTGAATGCGCTGAAGTTTGCGGCCGAGCATCTGCTCGAGGCTTGTGAGGGCCGAGGCGTAGCGGGCGGCAAGGCTCTCAAAGATGAGGCGCGCGAAGCGAGGTTCGTTGCCGGGAATGTCGGCAATGGGTGAGCCGCCGAGGCGCTCAAGTTCATCATTGATGCGCTGGGGCATACCTGAGTCGAGCATGAGCGGGGGCGCGTCCATGTCGAGCAGGCAAAGGGGCGCGGGCTGGTCGGTGGCGTCGCGGATGAGATCCTCGATGAACCATGGACGGCCTTCTGCTGCCCAGCCGTCCAAGCACTGCTTGAGAACCCACATGCTGTTGACGAGCGAGTGGAAGAGCAGATCGCCGGTTGCTGCTCCGAGGTTGGTGTAGGAGGCGTCGAAGGCGGCCTGCGTTGTGACGGGGACCGGAGTGAGTGTGCCGACCAGAGACCAGGTTCCGGAGCTGATGTAGAGCGTGGATTCGAGGCTGTTGGGGATGCCAGCGATGGCGGAAGCGGTGTCGTGGCATGCGGGGGCGATGAGTTGGGTTTGGCGGAAGGCGTCGAGGGCGGCGAGTGGGCCTTGAAGACGACCGATTATCGAGCCGGAGTGCACGATGGGCGGGGCGGATTCGATTGGGATTTGGAGGAGCTTGAAGAGGTCGCGATCCCAGTCGCGGGTTTTGAGATTGACGAGGCCGGTGTGGGTGGCGTGGGTGTATTCGGAGACTGGCCGCGCGCCGAGATGGTGGAGGATGAACTCGGGCATCAAGAGCCAGGGGGCTTGGGGATTGATGCCAGTGGCGGGGTCGGCGAGGAGTTGGCAGAGGGTGTTGATGCGATGGGGCAGGACGCCGGTCCGGGCAAAGAGTTCGAGTGGGGGAATGAGTGCGTCGACGTCGGATTTGGTGGCGACGGTGCGCTCGTCGCGATAGCAGAATGGCTCGGTAAGGGCGGACCCTTTGGGGCTCAGGCGGACATAGTCGACGCCCCAGGAGTCGACGGCGATTGAGGCGATGCCTTCAGCGGCGGCGTGGGCGGCTTTGCGAAGGCCCTCGTCGAGGCCGGCGAGGATGGCAGCGAGAGGCCAGCGCAGGGTTGATCCGCGATGGACGGGGCCATTGGGGATACGGTGGATGACTTCAATGACAGGTTTGCCGGCGATCCAGCGAAGGAGCGAGACGCGGCAGCTTTCCGCGCCGAGATCGATGGCGATGCGTGCTTGTTCGGGCATGGGGTGGGTTAGGCTCCAGTAGTGTTGTCGAGGTCTGTCAGTTCCTCAGATTGCTCACAGGAGTGATGAACTTGTTCGGGAACAGATCTTCAGGTTCAACAGGTCGCCAAGACGAAGGTTTCCCTTCTAAATCTTCCAACGCATAAACCTCGCCCGAACGCCCTTCCCTAAACCACCGTTCATCTCTCGGGTGCTCGCGCTTAATCGCTACGGGGATCTCTTCCACCCAGCCTTCCTCAAGTGCGATTGAAAGTTTGCGATGGAACTCCGTGTATGCGTGGATCGACTCGAAGATACGAAGGTCATAAAGCTCCGTGAAGATCGACATGTCAACTCCAATGATCCTTTCAGCGCAAAAACGCGTCGGCGAGTCCACCGTCGACGGGGAAGAGATGGCCGGAGGTGCAGCGTGAGCGTGGTCCGGCGAGGAAGAGGATGGCTTCGGCACAGTCCTTCGGGTCGATGGGCTGACGGGTGAGGGTGCGCTCGGCGTAGAAGGCGGCGAGCAGATTGCGGAGGTCGTCGTCGGTCATGGAATCTTTAAACGCGATTTTGTATTTGGTAAGCGAGGCACGGACGCGATCGCGGGGGAACATGGTGGAGCCCTTGACGACGGTGGCGGGACTGATGCCGTTGACACGGACTTTCGGGGCCAAGCCGACGGCGAGTTCGCGAACGAGATGCGAGAGCGCAGCCTTGCTCACGTCGTAGGCTTCGCTGCCGCGCTTGGGGACGACAGCGTTGGCTGAACTGGTGAGGACGATGACGCCGTCCAGGCCCTGCTCCTTGAGGATCTTGCCGGCTTCGTCTGCGAGCAGGTAGTTGGCCGTGACGTTTATGTCGAGGGTTGTGGCCCACATGGAGTCGGGGACAACACCGTCAGGCGATGAGGGGAAGAGAGCAGCGGTGTTGATGAGGATGTCGAGGCCGCCGAATGCAGCGATGGTGGCGCGGATGGATTGGACGATGGCATCGCGGGAGCGGATGTCGATAGCGGATGTGGCGACAGACTCGGCCGAGGTAACGGACTTGAGTTCGCCGGCAACGGTGGAGGCGGCGGATTCGTTGAGGTCGGCAACGACGATGTGCGCTCCACGCTCGGCGGCGAGAAGGGCAACTTCGCGGCCTATGCCGTTGCCTCCGCCGACGATGAGTGCGATGCGCCGGCTGAGTTCCTTTTCCGGTGGCTGGCGGCGAATCTTGGCCTCTTCCATAGCCCAGTACTCAATGCGGAAGGCCTCGATGGCGGGGAGGGCGACGTAGTTTGAACAGACTTTGAAGCTGGCTGGATCCTGGCCGGGGCCGCATTGGGGGAGGGCGCCCTTGAGCTCGCCATCGGCGAGGAGGGTAGCCCCTTCCATCACATGAATTGCATTGGTATAGAACTCGCCGGTGATGCGGGCTTCCGTCTTGCTCTTTCCGAAGCTGAACATACCCAGACCCTGGATGAGGACGATGGTGGGGTTCGGGTCGCGGAGGGCAGGTGAATCAGGAGTGGCGAAGGAGTGGTAGTAGTCAGCGTATTGGGTGCGGTACTCGGCGAGGGAGGTGTCGATCAGCGTTTTGAGGGCGGCGAGGTCTGCGTTGGCAGGCCAGGGTACAAAGAGAGGGCGGATCTTGGTACGAATGAAGTGGTCGGGACAACTGGTGCCGAGAAAGGAGAGATCCTTGGCGTGGGCCGAGTTGACGAAGCCGAGAACATCGTTAGCGTCAGTGAAGCTGGAGATCCAGCGATTTTTGGTGCTGACGCGGCCACGGAGATAGGGTGCAATCTGGATGGCGAGGGAAGCGCGATCGGCGCGGGCGGGAACGGCTTCTCCGCCGAAGCGAACTGGGCCCTTGTCGAGGCCGTGGTTATGGATGAACTGGCCGATCTGGTCAATAAGCGTGATGGTGTTGAGGTAGCACTCGCGCTGGGTGTCGCCCCAGGTGAATAGGCCGTGGCCGCCGAGGACTATGCCGTCGCAGCCGGGGTTGTCGGCGATGGCCTTGCGCATGACGAGGCCAAGCTCAAAGCCGGGGCGCAGCCAGGGAACCCAGACCAGGGAGTGGTTGAACTCGCGGTTGAAGTCGTGCATCTTGACGAGGCCGTTGCCGGAGGCGGCAAGTGCGATGCCCCAGTCGGGATGAAGGTGGTCGACGTGCGGGAAGGGCAGGAAGCCGTGCAGGGGCGTGTCGATGGAGGCGGCGACGGGGTTATTGCGGAAGGCGCATAGGGGGTACATCGCCACCATGTCGTCTTCGTGATCGACACCCTTATATATAGGAATCAGCGAGAGCAGCTTCTGCTGATAGAGGGTGGCAAAGCCGGTGCGCTTGATGCTGCCGAGGTCGCCCCCAGAGCCTTTGACCCAGAGCACCTCGACGGATTCACCCGTCAGGGGATCGACGTCTTTCACTTTGGAACTGGTGTTGCCGCCAGCGAAGTTGGTGATGCGGAGATCGGAGCCGAGGAGGTTGGAGCGGTAACGGAGGAGTTCGGGCTCGTCGAGTGTGGCAGCGAGGGCAGGATCCCAGCGATCTTCAAGGAATTTGAGAGTGGCGGTAGGCAAAGTGGCAGTGGCCATGGTCATATTGATCACTTTACGAGGATTGAGAGATGTGTAGCAAAGATACCACAACGTGAATCAATAGAAAAATAAATTCCTATACGGATTCTCTGAGCGAGCCCGCCGATTTCAGGGGCCGATTGGGAAGGGGCCGGGTTTTGAAGCAGGCACGGTTTCTATGCGCTTTCCTCGAGGGATTCGGCGGTTACGGCTTTGTGGCGAACGTAGTTGTAGGGTGGGACGGCGTGGCCGCGGAGCAGGGCGATGCCGAGCTGGATCAGCCGGGGGCCGTAGGTTTCAACTTCGTGGGAGATGGAGCCGATGAGGGCGCTTTTGCCCGTGCGCATTTCAGCGAGAGCCTCAGGGATGCAGTCCTGGCCAACGATGGCGAGATCCTGCTCTCGGCCGGCCTGGCGGGCAGCATCGAGGACACCGAGGGCGGATGAATCAGTGGCGGCAGCGACCAGTACGTGCTCGCCTTTTCGATGGCCGGCAAGGAATTTGGCGGCGGTCGTCTGGCTGGGCTGGCGCATGCCGCGGCCTTCGAGTTGGATGAAGCGGTCGGCGGGGATGGTGGAGATTCGCTGGCGAAGACAGTCAAAGGCTCCGCTGACGCGGCTCTGGACAAAGCTGCCCGCCTCGCTGAAGCCCATGCCGAGGACCCAATCGACTTTTCCCTTCCATTTGCGCAGCGCGTACTGTGCGAGGAGCGAGCCAGCCTCAAAGCCGCACTCGAAGTTGTCGACACCGAAATAGGTGGAGTTGGGGTGTGGTACGTCGATGGCGACGAGGGGGATATCGGCCTGCTTGAAGATATGGGAGATGCGGGGGGCTACGGCCTCTTCCACCTGGAACTCGAGGACGAGATCGACGCGGCGTGCGACGAACTCGGAGGCGTTCTGGACGGCAATATCGGGGTCGTAGCGGTTGTCGAGGACCAGAAGCTCGACGCCCGACGCGGCCGCGGCGGCAGTGACCGAGTGGGCGACGGCTACTGAGAAGGGCATGTCCGCGCTTTGTACGGCGAAACCGAAGCGCAGACGGCGCGGACGAGAGACAAGGCGGTAGAGGCCGTCCTGCGACTGCGCGACATAGCCTCGATGGACGAGAGTCTTGAGGATGCGGTAGACGCTGGTTTTGGAGATTTGGGTCTTCTGATAGACATCTTCGAGCGAGACGGGGGCGTTGTTTCCTTCGAGAAGCTCGATGACGTCCAATGCCTTGGAGAGGATGGGTATGAGATAGAGGCGCTTGATCTTGGCTTTCGGCAAAGGGTACTCCGCAATGACATTCGACGGGGTGGAAGTTTCAATACAGAATATACACACTGAAGGGGTCAGGGTTCAGGGGCCAGGGTTCAGATCTCCGCTGTAGGCGGAGGGCGTTAAGGCGTTAGAAGATTACCGATTGGATCGTGGGCTGGGGCTTGAGGGGATTGGCGGACGCGCAGAGAGTGAGATGGAAAACGGGCAGGTGTGCAAAATTGGGCGGACATCCAAGTGGGGATGCGCGCCGTAATAATGAAGAGCATGGATCCGTGAAACATGAGCGGGTCTGTTTGGGGCTGCGTTGGGGAGTTTTCAGCGTACTCACGTTCGGTCAGCGGGGTTGCCTCAACTCGCGTAAGGGAATGTCGTCTAACTCTGGAAGGGTATGAATCGAACGCGAGCGAAAGAGTTTGCTTGCGGCGAAGTTTTTGATGACAGTGATGTCATCTTGGCTCACGGAACAGCTGATTGGTGGTCCATAGCGATAGGATGGAGCTTTGCCGAGCTCCACAACTTTTGGAGAGTTCCAGTGTTGGAACGTGTTCAAGGGCGCTTCAGGAATGAAAGGAAAACAACAAGAATGAGCCGAGTGCTGCGTAGTCTCCCCCTCTTTGTCCTGGCCATGGCGGCGATATCGATTCCGGTTAAAGCAGAAAGCGTTTCGGCGAAGGTGCGCATCGTCGATGCGATCGACGAGGCCAACCTGGTGGCGCTAAAAGGCAACGTACATCCTGCTGCGACGGCGAAGAACGACGTTGGCCAGGTCAGAAACACGTTGCCGATGAGCGACCTGATCCTTGTGCTGAGCCGTGACCCCGAGCAACAGGCGGCGTTTGAGAAGTTCGTGGCCAGCGAGTATGATGCGAATTCGCCGAACTACCACCAGTGGCTTACGCCCGACCAGGTGGGCGAGCAATTTGGGCCATCGCAGACGGACATTGCGACGATCACGAACTGGCTTACCGGACATGGGCTCACAGTAAACTCGGTGAGCAAAGACCGGATGAGTATCCGGTTCGGCGGGTTAGCCGGGCAGGTGCAGAGCACGTTCCATACGGAAATACATAATCTGGTTGTGGCCGGCGTGCCGCATGTGGCCAACATGAGCGACCCGCAGATTCCCGCGGCACTCACACCGGTGGTGGTCGGCGTTAAGTCGCTGCACAACTTTTTCCCGCGCCCTGAGCATCATCTCGGCAGCCTGGTAAAGCAGGATGCGGCGACGGGTGGATGGTTGAAGATGCCATCGACGAATGGCGCGCAGGCAAGCACAATTCCGACAACGCGTACGACCGGAGCGCGGCCCGAGTTCGGGATCAGCGTACCCGCCAGCGGAAACTACAGCGCCTACCTGGTTGAGGACGTAGATCCCTGGGATTTCGCGACGATTTATAACATTCTGCCGCTTTGGAATGCGCCGAGCCCGATCAACGGAGCGGGGCAGACAATCGCGGTTGCTGGAACGAGCGACATCAACCAGAACGACATTGCTACTTTCCGCAGATTCTTCGGACTTCCGGCATACACGAGCGCCAACCAGCCGCAGATCATCCATCCGCTGGCGACGAATGACGACCCTGGGATCTGCACCAGCACAACAGCATCGGCGCCTTGCGGAATCAACGATCTGCTTGAGAACTCACTGGACGTGGAGTGGACGGGTTCAATTGCCCCAGCGGCGCAGATCGTCCTTGTGAACGGGGTAGCGCAGTCCGCTACGGACGACAACCTTTATGACGCCGAGGACTACATTGTTCAGAACGTAGACACGCTGAATGCGCGCATCATCAACGTCAGCTACGGCGAGTGCGAACTGGCGAACGGAACGGCCGGCAATGTTGAGTACTACAACATGTGGCAGACGGCAGCCAGCGAAGGGATTTCGGTGTTTGTCGCGGCAGGTGACTCGGGCTCGGCGAGTTGCGATCAGGGTGGAAGCATAAGCCTGACTTCTGTGGCTGAATACGGAACCACGGTGAGCGGTTTGGCGTCGACGCCGTATAACACCGCCGTGGGTGGAACGGACTTCAACTGGTGCTCGGTGAACTCGTCTGCGGAGTGCAAACCGGCGCCTTACTGGGGAACAAACTACCAGAGCACAGGATCGACTGAGGCCGTAACCAGCGCGCTGGGATATGTGCCTGAAGTGCCGTGGAACGACACTTGCACCAACCCGCTGATGCTGTCGTATCTGCAGTCGTTTTTCGGCACGGGGACGATTTATCTAGGAAGCAATGGAGACAGTTACGGCGTGAGCGACGTGGAAGAGGCGTGCAACGCGATCTACTACAATTCCACAACGCTTTACCAAATAGGCGACGGTGCGCTCGACTACCTGGTCGAGACGGTGGGCGGGAGCGGCGGAGCGAGCAACTGCGTGGTAAACAGCACCTCGTCCCTGCTCACCAATACCACTATCGGAACTTGCACAGCCGGCGCTGCCAGCACCGGTTCAACCACAAATCCCGTAACAGGAGCCGCTCAGGGCACGCTCACGGTTGTGAATAACGGCTGGCCCAAGCCGTCGTGGCAGACCGGTGTTCAGGGCGTTCCAAGCGACGGAGTCCGAGACATGCCGGACGTGAGCTTCTTTGCTTCGGACGGATTCATCTCGAGCAGCGCCTACCTGATTTGCGTTTCGGAGGCATCTGCTGACCCGGAATGCACCTACTCAACATCTTCGGAGCCATTCGCGCAGGAGGTCGGCGGGACATCAGTGGCGACGCCGGCGATGGCCGGAGTGATGGCGCTGATCAACCAGAAGTCTGGCGCTGCCCAGGGGCTGCCCACTCCGGAACTCTATAAACTGGCCGCCAGCCAGACCTATGGAGCCTGCAGCGCAGAGATCATCGGCAACAATCCAACAACTGCGAACAAATGCTTCTTCTATGACATCGACACGGGTACGAACGCGATGCCATGCGATGCGACGGGTGGGGTGAACGGCACGCCTTCGCCGAACTGCAATGTGGCTCACGCAGGCGATTACATTGGCATTCTGAGCGGGTATGGCGCTGGGTCAGGGTATGACCTGGCGACGGGCCTTGGATCGCTGAACGTAGCCAATGTGGTGACTGCGTGGCCAGCGACAGTGGGTACGGCCAAAGCGACGGTAACGGTGACACCGGCGGCGATGAGCCTGAACTCGAGCGATACGTTGAACGTGACGGTAACGCTTACGAGTAACCCCACAGGCGGCGTGACCCCGACCGGAGAGGTGATGTTGACGGCCTCGGGATCGACTTATACGCAAACGGTGACCTCGAGCACGGGAAGCTACTCGTTCACGATTCCGGCGAACAGCCTGCCGGGATCGGCGGCGCCGGGCATGCAGGACACCCTGACGGCGAGCTATGTGGGTGACTCGGTGTACGCGGCGACGAGCAACACGGCATCGGTGACGGTGACGACGGTGGCGCTGCTGACTCCGACGATCACAGTAACGCCGGCCTCGGCAACGCTGAACTCAGACGCAAGCCTGAACGTGACGGTGACGGTGGCCGGCACGAGCATCACTCCGAGCGGCACGGTAGTTTTGTCTGGTGGCGGGTACACCTCACCAAACGAAACGCTGACGAATGGTAGCTATACGTTCACGATTCCGGCGAACTCGCTGGCATCAGGGGCGGATACGTTGACGGTGAGCTACAACGGCGATGGCAGTTATGCAGCGGGAAGCGGGTCGACGACCGTAACAATCACTGAGTCGACGTTCACGCTGAACGTGCCGGTAGTGACGGTTACTCCTGCAACAATCGCGCCGGGCAGCTCTGCGGCAGCGGTGGTAACGGTGGCAGCGGTAGCCGGCTATACGGGTACTGTGACGCTGACCTGCCAGCAGACCGGCGGGCCATCGACCGGTGACGGAGCTGCGTGCTCCCTGTCGGGCGGTTCCGGTGTGACGCTGACCTCAGCAACTACTTCGGGGACGGTGACGTTCAACGTGAATACGACGGCGCCGGTAGCAGCTTTGACTTATCCGCAGATTCGGAAGAATGGATGGGCGGGAGCGGGAACCGGAGCGGTATTAGCTGTGTTGTTCCTTTGCGGGATTCCGGCGCGTCGGCGGAGCTGGCGGCAGATGCTGGGCGTGCTGGTGCTGATGACGGCACTGGGCGGGCTGGCGGGTTGCGGCAGCTCGAGCACGAACTCCGGTGGCGGGGGGAACAGCGATCCGGGCACAACGGCCGGTACCTACACGTATACGGTGCAGGCGACTGGAAACCCGTCGGTAACACCTGCTGTCTCGACGACGTTCTCGGTGACGGTGAACTAACCAATCAGGCCTTCCTGAAGAGGAGGGCCTGGAGATTTACAGGTGAAAAGGCATGGCTTCGGTCATGCCTTTTCACTTGGCCGAAAGACCAATTCAGGCGCAGAAATGCGAAGGGGTACGGCGTTGGCCATGCCCCTTCCTTGTTGGCAAGGTGGGGGGGATGGTTACTTCGAGAGCTTGTCGAGGTCCAGGTTGAGGCGGAGGACGTTGACGCGGGGCTCACCGAGAACGCCTAGCTGGCGCGGAGTGATGTGCGCATCGACAAGCTGATGAACACTGGTTTCGGAGAGTTTGCGGGCCTTGGCGATGCGTGGAACCTGGAAGTATGCCGCGTCAGGCGTGATGTCGGGATCGAGACCGGATCCAGAGGTGGTGACGAGATCGATGGGGACGGGCGTGGAGGGGTTCTCAGTAGCGAGTGTGTTGATGGAGCCCTGGATACGATCGACGAGCGCCTTGTTGGACTGTGCGAGGTTGGAGCCGCCCGACGAGGTGGCGTCGTATCCGTTGCCGGCGGCGGAGGGCCGCGGATGGAAGTAGCGGTCGGTGGTGAAGCTCTGGGCGAGGAGCTCAGAGCCGATGACCTGACCGTTTTGGTGGATGAGGCTTCCAGCGGCTTTGCGGGGGAAGATGAGGTGCGCAATACCGGTGATGGCGATTGGGTAAGCCAGGCCGAGCAGAACGGTGGTCACGAGGGTGAATCGAATCGATGTGAGCCAGACGGAGTGCTCGGAGTGTGCTGAGGCTGCGGGATGTGTGGCGGAGTGCACGGTCAATCTCCAATTCCGATGGGGCTGGGGCCCCTGGGTTTCAAGTTGCCGGCTCGCGACAGAAAAACGACGCGGGCAGATAAATGCTAGGCGAGATGTGTGAATACGAGGAGCATGTCGATTGCCTTGATGCCGATGAATGGGACGATGATGCCGCCAACCCCATAGACGAGGAGGTTGCGGCGGAGTAGCTCGTCCGCGGGCTTGGGCTCGTACTTGACGCCCTTGAGCGCAAGCGGAATGAGGGCGACGATAATGATGGCGTTGAATATGACGGCAGAGAGAATTGCCGACTGTGGTGAGTGCAGGTACATGATGTTGAGCGCGCCGAGGACGGGAAATGCCACGGAGAACATTGCCGGGATAATGGCGAAATACTTGGCCACGTCATTGGCTATGGAAAACGTAGTGAGCGCACCGCGAGTCATGAGAAGCTGCTTGCCGATTTCGACGATCTCGATGAGCTTTGTGGGATTGGAGTCGAGGTCGACCATGTTGCCGGCTTCTTTGGCGGCCTGGGTGCCTGAGTTCATGGCGACGCCTACATCGGCCTGAGCAAGAGCCGGAGCATCGTTCGTTCCGTCTCCGGTCATGGCAACGAGCTTGCCCTTGGCCTGTTCGCTCTTGATCAGATCCATCTTGTCTTTGGGCTTGGCCTCAGCGAGGAAATCGTCCACGCCGGCCTCGCGTGCGATTACGGCAGCGGTGAGCGGATTGTCCCCGGTGATCATGATGGTTCGGATGCCCATGGCGCGAAGGCGTGCGAGGCGATCCTTCAGGCCGCCTTTGACGATGTCCTTGAGGTAG
>Ga0182012_10002091_pt1 | contig 21742 bp, 20 predicted proteins | sample 612S2SmetaG_FD_120486 | JGI IMG/M metagenome (GOLD analysis project Ga0182012, IMG submission 120486) | Permafrost microbial communities from Stordalen Mire, Sweden - 612S2S metaG | ecosystem: Environmental > Terrestrial > Soil > Wetlands > Permafrost | place: Sweden: Stordalen | collected... | reverse complement strand
TGCTGGCGGTAGGTGGCAGCTATTTGCAGACGATCGCGACGGCAGCGCAAGTGGAATCTCAACGGGCCCAGGTAGCCAACGCGGCAGCGATTAACCGGCAGGCACAGGTCCGCAGGGAAGCGGGTACCAACGCACGCATCGACGTGACCCGCAGCGCCGTTGAGTTGCAGACAGAACAGCAACGATTGAGCACACTCGAAGCCGAGTTACGCAAACAGAAGATTGTCTTGTCGAGGCTGATCGGTTTACCGCAAGATCGCGAATTGACCCTTACCGACTCCCTGGCAATGAGTGCCGCGAGTTTGCCGGATGCGAATGAGGCTATACAAAAAGCTTGGCAGAAGCGGTCAGATTTACAGTCGCTCGAAGCAGAAGTCAAGGCGGCTGAAATAGCGCTGTCTGCTGCGCGGGCAGAACGTTTGCCTTCGGCGGGCCTGAGTGGAAATTACGGGGTGATCGGCCCTAACCCGACAACAAACCACGGCGCATTTGCTGTAACAGGCGCCGTAAACATACCTGTTTGGCAAGGCGGACGACTCAAAGGCGATATCCTGCAAGCACAGAGCACGTTAGACCAGCGCCGCGCAGAATTGAACAATGCACGAGGCAAGGTTGAACAAGATGTCCGTACCGCGTTGATCGAAATGGAAGCAGCCAGTGGACAGGTTCGGTTGGCGGAATCGAGCCGCGGTCTCGCAAAGGATACATTGGAGCAAGCGCGCGATCGCTTTGGCGCGGGCGTGGCGACCACGCTGGAAGTTGTGCAGGCGCAGCAGCAAGTAGCAAGCGCCGATAGCGACTACATATCGAGCCTGTTTTCGTACCAATTGGCAAAACTAAGCCTGGCGCGCGCAATGGGAGAAGCGGAAGATACCTTAACAAATCAGGGTGAAAGTCACAAATGAGCAGCCTTCAACAAAAAGATTCAGAAACGCAGACAGACGGGGGAACGGGAGCGCCCGCAACCGCTGCTCCATCGGCCACGAAAGGGCGAGCGAAGGCCTTCACCATATTCTTCATAGTGCTTTTGGCGGCGGCGATTGGCGGTACACTCTACTGGTTGCACGTCAGCAAGTATGAGACAACCGACGACGCGCAAGTGGACGCGCACTTAAACGCGATCAGCTCACGGGTTGAAGGAACAGTTGCCCATGTTTACGTCGACGATAACCAAGTGGTGAAAGCGGGCGACGCGCTAGTTGACCTTGATCCGCGTGACTTTGAGATTGCCGTAGAGCAAGCAGAGGCACAACTGGCGCAAGCTCGCACTATGGTGGTGGCGCAACAGCCGAACGTTCCGATAACGCAGGTGCAAAACGTTACCAATATTTCAGGCAGTGAAGCGGATCTGGCAAATGCCCAAGCAGCGCTGGCTACAGCGGAGCGCGATGTGGAAACGGCAAGAGCGAAACTGCAAGAGGCTCAGGCCAACAACGAAAAGGCGCAAGCGGATTTAGGGCGTTACAAAACGCTTGTCGCCAAGGAAGAAGTCTCAAAGCAGGAATTCGATTCCGTCGCCTCTACCGCGAAAGCGCAAGCGGCTGCAGTTGCGGCAGCGCAGGGCACAGTGGAATCCGATTTGCAGATCGTCAATCAAAAGCGCGCGCAAGTAGCGCAAGCACAAAGCCGCTTGTCGCAATATCAGCGCACCGCGCCCGCACAACTGGCGGTACGCCGCGCCACGGTGGCTTCAGAAGAGGCGGCAGCGAAGTCTGAAGAGGTTCAAGTTGAGAAAGCGCGGCTGAATCTGAGCTACACCAAAATCACCGCGCCCATTGGCGGTATTGTGATGAAGCGCTCGGCAGAAGTGGGTGCGCATGTGGCCGCTGGCCAGCAACTGCTAACCATTGCCCAAATTGACGACGTCTGGGTGACGGCGTATTTCAAAGAGACCCAGTTGCGCAATATCCGGCCAAAGCAGAAGACGGTTTTGCACGTAGATGCCCTGAAGCAAGACTTCACAGGCTATGTGGACGACATTGGCGGAGCGACGGGAGCTGTCACCAGCGTTCTTCCGCCGGAGAACGCGACGGGCAATTATGTGAAGGTGGTGCAACGTATTCCTGTTCGCATTCGCTTCAACAAGAATCAGCCGGGCCTTGAGCGTTTGCGTCCCGGCATGTCGGTGGAACCGGAAGTTAGCATTTCGGAGTAACGCGACATGGCACTATCGGCACCGCCGCAGTATCGAAATTGGAAGCCGGCGCACAATCCCTGGGTTGTAGCGATGACTGTGACACTTGCCACATTTATGGAAGTGCTCGATTCCTCCATTGCCAACGTGGCCTTGCGCAAGATTGCCGGTTCGTTGGGCGCGACATATGAAGAGGCGACTTGGGTTTTAACAAGCTACTTGGTCTCGGCGGCGATCATCTTGCCGATTTCCGGCTGGCTTTCGACAGTTTTGGGGCGCAAGCGTTTCTACATGCTGTGCGTATTCCTTTTTACAGTGAGTTCGTTCTTATGCGGCATAGCACCGAGCCTGCCGATTTTGATTTTCGCGCGCGTGTTGCAGGGAGCGGGCGGTGGCGGTTTGCAGCCTTCCGAGCAGGCGATTCTAGCCGACACGTTCCCGATTGAAAAACGCGGACAGGCCTTTGCGATGTATGGCATGGCCGTGGTGGTTGCGCCTGCGATTGGTCCGACGTTGGGTGGTTGGATTACTGACAACTTCAACTGGCACTGGATTTTCTTTATCAATATCCCGATTGGCATTTTCTCGCTGTTCCTCACGCAGCGGTTGGTTGAAGATCCGCCCTGGTTGAAGGAGGACAAGAAATCGGGGATCGGCGTAGACTTTATCGGCTTGGCTCTGATTGTGATTGGACTCGGCTGTTTTCAAATGGTGTTGGATAAAGGACAGGAAGACGACTGGTTTGGGTCGAAGATGATCACCACGCTGGCTTGCATAGCGGTGCCAGTATTAATCGCCTTCTTCTTATGGGAGTGGTACCACGACAACCCCATTGTGGACGTGCGTCTATTGAAGAACCGCAACTTCGGGACGGCCGTCTTCCTTTCGTTCGTCTTGGGCATGGTGTTATTCGGCACCACGGTCTTGATACCGCAGTTCTTACAAAGCAGCCTTGGCTACACGGCGGAGCGGGCGGGCTTGGCATTGTCTCCAGCGGGATTTGTGTTGGTCTTAATGATGCCCGCGGTGGGTTTGCTTTTGGGGACGAAGATCGATCCAAGACTGTTGGTTTCGATTGGATTTCTGGGAACGGCGATTACGTTGTATGGAATGACGGTGATCAATCTGCAAATCCCATTCGAGACGATGGTGCGGTTGCGCATGGTGCAAGTAGTGTTTATGCCGTTCATCTTCATCCCGATTAGCACGTTGAACTATGTTGGTGTTCCGCGCGAGAAGAGTAACCAGATTTCCGGCATTTCGAATTTTGCCCGGAACGTCGGCGGCAGTATTGGCACCTCGATGCTGAGCACGTTTCTCGCGAGAGAGAGTCAGACTCAATCGAACAACTTCAGCCGGCACACCGACCTGAGCAATCCGAACTTCAACCAGATGATGAATGGATTTGTGGCTTTGTTCAGGGCGCAAGGCTACGACGCGGTGACAGCGTCAAAGAAAGCGTTGATGATGATGTACCAGATGACGCAAGCGCAGGCAGGCGCTATTGGTTTTATGAATGCGTTCTTCATCATGTCGATTGCAGTGGCCTGTTTGGTGCCCTTGCCCTGGATTATGCGAAGGGCAAAGGCCGGGCCAAAGCCCGCGATGGACGCAGCGCATTAGCTTGTTGGCCGATCGCGGTGCTTTTTGGATTCCTGAAGGGTTTGACGAAGGACGGGCAGAACAGCAGTATCTTTTTCCCCGCCGAGTTCCTCCTTCAGTTGGATAAGTTTCTCCAGATTAAGAACTTGAATTTTCAAGCTTTCGCCGATGTACATCTCTGAAGAATAGGAGAGAAGATCTTCATAGTGAAGGCCGTTGCCGATGGTTCCCAGCAAGTCTAAGGGGCCGTTGCGGGTAAGTAGATTGAGGTGACCGCCGCCCGCTAGATGACTAATGGCGGGGTGAAGCTTGCGTTCAGGCTGAATGCGAAAGATGGCATCGAGTGAACTCAGGACGTCAAACAGTCGAGCAATGGTTTTTGGATTTCTCGCGTAAACAATATCTACGTCGTATGTCTGGATGGGAGCCCCTTGCAACACCGCAGCAAGGCCTCCAACCAAGACAAATTCGGCCTCGCTAGCGGCAAGCGTTCGCAGAATTGCGAGGAGGCTATTCGATCGCATTTAGAGCCCGAAGAGTTAAAATATCTGCGATTCGATCATCTAAGAACTTCAGCCGTTCCTCTGGCGTCAGCGAGAGCGTCCAACGGATCAGCGACAGGTCGACGCCATCTTCGCTATACTCTGGAACTGGAGCAGGTTCAGGAAGTGTCTCGTCTGTGCCAGGCATGAGTTCAGCATAGCCCTTAACACTTGGCTTGTCGCGCATGCCATACTCGGATTTTGTTCAAAATTTATATGAACTCAATCAGAATTTCATGGCTTTGTTGCGCATTCATCATGGGTGCGCTTTTACAGGCTCAAGATGTAACGGCGGTGCATTGTGGCGCTTTGCTCGATCCGGAGACGGACGTAGTTTCGCAAGACGTCTTCATTTTGAGTGAGGGCGGGATGGTGAAACAGATCTTGCCTGCCAGCGCTGCGGCGCAGGTGCCGACAGGTGCGAAGCAGGTGGATCTCTCAAAGGGCTTCTGTCTGCCGGGCTTAATTGATGTTCACGATCACCTGACTGGCGACCCTACCGACTCGGGTTACCAATCGTTAGGCGTTTCAGTTCCGCGTTCTACTGTAACGGGTGTGCGAAATGCGCGCAGGACTTTGCAAGCTGGGTTTACCACGGTGCGAAACGTGGGCGCTGCCGGATTCAGCGATGTGGCTCTGCGCGACGGGATAAACGCGGGAGACATACCAGGTCCGCGCATGTTTGTATCAGGCCCAGCACTGGGTATGACGGGCGGCCATTGTGATAACGACCTGCTCGCGCCCGAATTTAATTACAGTGAATTCGCGGTAGCCGATGGGCCATGGGCAGCGCGGAAGAAAGTTCGCGAGGTAATTAAGTACGGGGCCGACCTGATTAAGATTTGTGCGTCGGGCGGGGTCCTTTCAAAGGGCGATTCACCAGGCGCGGAGCAGTACACGCCGGAGGAGATGAAGGCGATAGTGGATGAGGCGCATAAGCTTGGTCGAAAAGTGGCTGCGCATGCCCACGGCACGCTAGCAATTAAGGATGCCATCATCGCTGGCGTCGATTCCATCGAACACGCCAGCTTGATTGATGAAGAAGGAATTCAGTTGGCGAAGCAGCATCACACATATTTGGTGTTCGACATTTATAACGACGATTACATTTTGAAAGAGGGCGCGAAGGCGGGAATGTTGCCCGAGTCGATTGAGAAGGAAAAGGCCATCGGCAAGTTGCAGCGCGCGAATTTCCGCAAGGCCTACCTGGCGGGCGCGTTGATGGCGTTCGGCACTGACGGCGGCGTTTATCCGCATGGTGATAACGCGAAGCAATTCGCCACGATGACTGAATTTGGCATGAAGCCGATTGACGCGATTCGCGCGGCAACGGTGAACGCTGCACGCCTATTGAATTTGGACGGCAGGGCGGGGGCAGTAAAAACGGGGTCGTTTGCCGATATCATTGCAGTGGATTCTGATCCGCGTGCGAATGTTGAGCAATTACAGCACGTGCGTTTTGTGATGAAAGATGGAAAAGTCTACCGTGACGAATGGGCGCCGCTGTTGGCGCTACAAAACTAATGGCTGAAAAACGAGTCATTGTCGCGATTGACGGGCCGGCGGGCGCTGGGAAGAGCACGCTAGCCAAGCGAGTGGCGGACAAGTTGGGCTTCGTCTACATCAATAGCGGCGCCATGTACCGGGCCGTCGCTCTATGGGCACTGCGCTTAGGTATTGCGACGAACGACATGCACAAGCTGGAGCAGTTAGCGAAGGAAGCCACCATTGAAATGCCGCCGGGCGACGAGCGCGTGCTTCTAAACGGCGAAGATGTAAGCGATGAGATTCGCGATTTGAAAGTCTCGCAAGCGGCATCGCAAGTTTCGGCGATACCGGCTGTACGCCGCGCGCTCTTGGGTTTGCAGCGAGAAATGGCCAAGAAGAGCAGCGTGGTAATGGAAGGCCGCGATATTGGGTCGGTAGTTTTTCCCGAAGCGCAAGTGAAAATTTTCCTGGATGCCGATCCGATTGAACGGGCAAAGCGGCGAGCGCTGGAGTTGCATGGGCACGAGGAGCAGGTAGAGACGGTTGCTGCGGAATTGCGAAAGCGCGATCAACGTGACCGCACGCGGAGCGAAGCGCCCTTGGTGCAAGCGCCTGATGCACAGTTGGTGGATACGACTGGCTTATCTTTAGATGAGGTGGAAGAAATTGTGTTGCGCCTGGTGAGAGCACGCGTTTCGAACGGCAAAGCAGCTAGTACGGTTTAGCGCAAAAGCGGTTTATCGAAAGTATCCCAGTTATAAGCATGCGCCACACGCTCAATAATTTCTTCCGCTAAACGACCGCCGTTTTCGCCGTTTGTCATGACCACTACGCCGTAGCCTTTGGCGCGATGAGCTTTCAGTTCGCAACGAAAACCCCAGTTGGAGCCGCCGTGTTGAAAGTACCAGCCTTGGCCTTCCTGGGCAATTGAGAAGCCGACCGCAAAAGGTCCTACGCCGACTGGTGTGACCATTTCTTGCATCGTGGATCTGGTCAGCACGGTTGTCGATTTACCCGCCAGAGTCTTTTGAACCTCAATCGCAAATTTCGCCAGATCGGTAGCGGTTGTCCAAAGGCCAGCAGCGGCAAGTTCGGGATAAACATGCCAGGGAGCATTCATGGTGTGACCGTCGTCATCGTGCGCGCGGGCGGCTTGCTTCTGGCGATTGGCGGGCAAGGGCTGTTCGTAAGTGCTGTTGTTCATGCCGATGGGATCGAGAATCCATTCGCGCATGATTTCGGTGAAAGTTTTGCCTACCGCGTCGGTGAGCGCGAGTTGTTCAATCAGAACCGCACCGCCCGAGTATTGCTATCCGACCAACGGCGCGCGGGCGAGGCGAACGGGACCGAGCACCGAAGGCTTCTGGCCATCGAGAACTTGTTGGATCGTTGGCAGAGGCGCACCTGGTTCGTAACCTGGAAATCCAAATCCGTCGTTGGTGCCTGAGGTATGGCTCATGAGCGTGCGCGGCGTTACAGGCATGTCGCCGCCGAACGGACTGCCCGGAAGCTTCCAAGATTTCAAAATTGTATTTATGTCCTGGTCGAGCCCAAACTTGCCTTCTTGTATCGCTTTGAGCGATGCCATGGCCGCGACCGGCTTACTGATGGATGCTGCCTGGAACATAGTCTCGTTGGTAACGGGCGCTCCGGTTTTCACATCAGCCACCCCCCACGATTTGGCCCAGTGGATTTTGAAATCGTAGATGACGGCGACGCTGACACCAGGAACATTGAAGCGAGCCATCATTTGTTGAAGGGTGAGCGGATCAGTTCCTTGGCGATTGGGCGACTGCGGGCCTTCGATAGTGGCAACCATTTGTGCGGGGTCCTGCGCGAAGGCATCAGCGGTCAAAACAGAGAAAGCAAGGAATAGCGCGCATAACATACCCGACAGTATAGGCCTTGTTGTACTTTGGCTACCTATGTAGTATGCTACCCACATGCTTGACGTACGATCCCTCACCAAGACGTACAGCACAATTCCGGCCCTCGAAAATGTAAGTTTCACCATCAGGCCGGGCCAAGTCCTGGGCTACCTGGGGCCCAACGGCTCGGGCAAGAGCACCACTGTGAAAATCATCACCGGATTGCTTGAACCAAGCGCGGGCAGCGTTTTCTTCAATGGTGAAAACATCAAGCGCGATCTAGCAAGTTACAAGCGCGTGGTGGGATACGTCCCGGAAGAAGCGAATCTGTATCCGTTTCTTACGGGCCTTGAATATTTAGAACTCATCGGGCGGTTACGCGGTTTGCGCGGGCGAGTGATTGAGCGCCGAGCTACTGAAATGCTGGAGATTTTCTCGATGACTCCGCACCGGCACTCGACGATCGCTACCTATTCAAAAGGCATGCGGCAACGGATTCTATTGATTGCCGCATTGATGCACAATCCAGATTTGATTATTTTCGATGAGCCTTTGTCAGGGCTAGACGTGACGTCGGCGCTGATTTTTCGCGAACTGGTGAAGGCGCTCAGCAGAGCGGGTAAAGCGATTTTTTACTGTTCGCATGTTTTAGAGGTTGTCGAGAGAGTCTGCTCGCATGTGATCATCTTGCAGAATGGCAAGCAATTGGCGTATGGAACGGTTGATGACTTGAAGAAGTTTCAGCAGATGCCGTCTCTAGAAGCAGCCTTTGCTCATCTCGTGCAAGAGCGCGATGCACCGGCTTCGGCGGCCGCACTGGTGGAGGCGGTGAGCCATTGACGGAGCGCCTCACGTCTGCATCTTTCTGGCTACCGCGCACGCCGTTTTGGAGTCTGGTCGCACATTTCGTCAACCGGATGTTCGCGGCAGAGGGAGAACAAAGCGACGAGAACATCAGCTTAGGACTTGGCGTAGTGTTGGCGCTGTTAGCGTCTCCTGGAGCGTTTGCCTCAGTCTTTTTGCTCGACAAATACTCCACTTTGCTTCAATGGCTCCGCGGGCAAAGGCATTTCGACTTTTATAAAGCATCGGCTGCGGACGAATACTTTTTTGTAGTGCTCTCCATGACGATAACGGGGTTGGTGATGCTGATGCGTTGGAATCGACTGTTCCCCGATCGGCGAGATTTTGCGAATCTGGCGTCGTTACCAATCCCGATTCATCAAGTTTTCTTAGCTAACTTCACCGCGCTGTTAGGTCTGGCAGTGATTTTCGCGTTAGACGTAAACTTTGTTTCGTCGTTCTTTTTCCCGGCTTTCGTGACGGCAAGCGACGGGCGATTAGGAGCGTTCGCATTGATTGCGGCTGGCCATGTAACAACTGTTTTTGGCGCAACTCTCTTCAGCTTCTTCGGACTATTTGCCTTAGTGGGCACGCTTACTCTGCTGGTACCGGCCAATTGGTTGCGTCCGGTCTCCATAGTTGTGCGAATTTTGCTGACGGTTGGCTTGATGGTGGAATTTTTCGCGAATCTGTTTCTCCAGCTTTTTCAGGGGCGTTTGCCCGCGTACGCGGATATCTACGTCAAGCTACTGCCGTCGTTCTGGTTCCTCGGTATTTATGAAACGGTGATCGGCATTGCTAAACCGGCGATGCGGCAGGCCGGACACTGGGCGATCATCGCGTCGGTCTTGTCGATCTTCGTTACGGTGGCGACGTATGCGCTCTGCTACCGAAGGCATTTCTTGCGGCTAGCGGAATCGTTCGATAACTTGGCAGGCAACCGGCATGGCGCGTGGTTCAAGATGCCTGAAAAGCTGAAGCACGCCATATTTCGGTCGCCCTTTGAGGAGGCGTGCGTCCTGTTTGCGTTGCGAGTGATGACGCGCAGTGAGAGGCACGTAATGTTCTTGGGCGGATATTTGGGCGTCGGGGTGGTGGTGATAGCCGAAGCGGCGAACGGCGACATAAAACAATTCCCGATACTTTTGGCCTTCTTCCTAATTACAGGTTTGCGCGCGGCATTCGATATTCCGGCGTCGGCGTCGGCCAATTGGAGCTTCCAATTTTCCGCAAACGACATTTCGCCAAGCCCGCATGAGGTAGCCAAGCGTTTAATGACGATACTCATCTTGCCGTGGCAGTTGCTTCCGGTAGGGTCGTTTCCATCAACGCTGCTAAATATAGCGTTCTGCGTATTAGGAATTGATTTAGTGCTGTTAACTTTCGGGCGGATACCTTTCACGTACCAAGTGCATGCCGACTCGCGAAAAATGGTTATTCGGTTGGTTGTGGCATTGATCGGGCTCTTGTTCGTAGCGCCATTTCTTTCCTGGCTAGAACGTTGGGCGGTTGTGCAATGGTGGCGCTACGCAACGTTAGGCGCTGCTCTGGTGAGCTGCTGGATGCATTTGCGCAATAGGAGGAAAGCGAATGAAATGGACGAGACCGCGCTGAACTTTGAAGAGCGCAGTCCAAGCGAACTGCAACTCTTGAAGCTGGCTTAAGACATCGAAAAACAGGAGTAGACTGCTAGATAAGGGTTATGATTGATTCAGCCAAGCTTTCGCATACCGCGGCTTTGATCCTACAGACAGTGGACAACGGCTGCAGTTACGGTTTCGACATTATGGACGAAACTGGTTTGCCCAGCGGGACAGTTTACCCGGCGTTACGGCGAATGGAAAAGGAAGGCTGGATTGCTTCGGAATGGGAAGCAGATAAAAAGGCGCTGGCCGAACAGCGGCCTGCTCGCAAATATTATCGAGTGACACGAACGGGTGCGCAGGTGCTGGAGCAGTCGCAAAAGCGCTATCCCTTGCTAGGAAAGTTGAGTCAGAAATCTCGCCGCTAGGAGGCGAATCATGCCAGAAGATCCCAGAAAGCCGTGGGTGGTAGCAATCAGCCAAGCGCTAGTTCGCGGGGCTGCACCGCTGGTGCCGGTCGAACAGCGGGAAGAGTGGCTGCGCGAATGGCGAGCTGAGATTTGGCATCGGTGGCAATTTTTATTTCATACGCATGAGTGGAACCGCCGCGAAAAGTTCTTGCTGCTCCGGAGTGCGTTAGGCGCGTTTGCGGACGCTGCCTGGCTGCTGGCATCGCAGGAATCGGTGCGCACCAGGATTAGCGGAACTGCGCGATCGCCCTTTACCTGCCTAGCGGCCCTGGCACTGATTCTAATAGGAATTGCCGTGGGAAGTTCGGGTTTACAGGCGACTCGCGAAATGCTGTTTCGACAGATGCCGAGCAAAGCGGGCACGCTCACCTTTATCTGGCTGCATCATTATCTTGGTGGTTCCGACAAAGGCCTGCCGGCAGATGTGGTGCCTGCGTGGGACCAAGGCAGTAAGTTGCTGAAGGGTGTGGCGGGGCTTGAAGTGCGCCACTTGCCAGTTAGTTTTGCCGGCCGCGCGGTGCCGGAAAATCCGCTGGTTATATCGGCTAGTCCTAACTTGTTCGATTTGCTCGGTATTCGGCCCGCGCTAGGCAAGTTTCCTGCAGGGACTGGGGTAGTTCTAGATCATCGTGCTTGGGTGGCGTTTGCCAAGAGCCAGCGAGCGGCGATTGGCTCAGAAATTAAAATCAGTGGGCAGCCGTATCAGGTGGCTGCCGTATTGCCGGGGAACTTCGAATTTTTGTCCCGCCAGCCGACGGTCTATTTGATGGAGCGGCTTACGTACGAAAGAAAAGCGTTCATTGCGGCGCGCGTGAAGCCTGGAGTGAATGAGAGCCAGCTAAAGAAGGACTTGGCTCGTATTGCGGCTGAAGTTTGTTACTACTACAATTTACAAAATCAATTGCGCGTATCAACCTGGCGCGAGGCGTTGCTCTCGCCGTTGATGAGTTTTGGCATCGCCACGGCGTTAGCCTGTTTCTTTGCGTGCATGGCTTTCCGCACCAGCTTTGAAGGGATCAAGCGCGCCTTTGAGCCAGAACAGCGCAAAGCGGCAGCGGGCCGGACGTTATTCTTCCTCGCTAAAACTGGCTTGGCCTTGGCTTGCGTGTTTGTGAGCGGTTTGGAATGGAGCCGATCGGAGTCGTCGGTGCTACTCGCATCGCGCGATCCTGGCAGCGGGCCATTCTTGATTTGGCTCTACGTACTGGGAACCATGGGCGTTTTGTTTTGGGCAGTCGCCGACCAAAGGGCGCGCTGCCGCGTCTGTCTGCGACTAATGGCTTTCCCGGTGCGGATTGGTTGCCCTGGAAGTTTACTGCTAGATTGGTCGGGCACCGAACTATTCTGTAGCGAAGGGCATGGCCTGCTGCACGTTCCGCTTATGGCGCCAAGCTGGGATGAAGAATCTGACCGCTGGATTTCGCTGGATGATTCGTGGAAAGGTTTGTTCGCCCACGAGAAGTAACTGGCATATTTCCCAGCTTCATTCTCCTGAACAGAAATTTATAAAACCCCGTCAAATGGTTAAGAGATTATAATTTTTGTTCAGCCATCTTAAAAGCTCTGCTTGCTCGGATTAATCAGGGTAAAAATAGTCAAATTTTGTACTGGCAGTTTCAGTACTCCCGGTCTAAGATAAGCAAGAGGGTCAGTGGCAGTAAAGGTTTTCACGATGCAAATCCCCCCTCCGATACCTGTTGACAGGGCGTATACCCTTCCGAAGAGCGTGTCGGCAATCCAGATACTCCCAAGCGAAGACGGCGAGAGGACTCGTTTGGGACTGATAACACAGCTGCCTGAAGGGGCCGAAATTGAGATTGGGGGACCCGGCTTTAGTGACCGGACCATATCAGTGCGTTGCTGTGGAGCTTCGTACTTTGTGTTCCTTGACGACTTAGATGTTGTCAAGAAGCACGCGGCCGTAGCGCGCGCGTAAAATAGGTGGTTTAATTCCACCGCAGTGGTGCACCAAGGCCAATCCCGTTCCATTCTTTCCCTGTTTTTTCAATAGGTTAAGAGTGGCATGGGATTTGCCTCTTAAAGAGCGAGGTGATTGTTATGAAAACAAAAATTCTTGCTCTTCTCCTGATGGCTGGCAGTTGTGTTTTCGCGGGCCCGAGGGTATTTTTCGGCGTAGGTATTGGCGTACCCTATGGCTATTACGCTCCAGTTCCTCCTGCTCCGGTCTATACGTATGCGGCTCCTGCATATCCGGCTCCTGGTTACGGCTATACCTGGGTTCCCGGTTACTACTATCCAGTTGGACCGCGCTATTACTGGCACGCTGGTTACTACGCACACCCGCCCTTCGTTGGCGCTTATTGGGTTGGTCCTCGCTACTATGGTGGACGCTACTACCGGGGCTACTGGGGCCGCCGGTAAGACGTTGAGCATTCAACTCGCGAATTGTCCTCACCTTCAGTGACTTCGTACAAAGGGACAGCTTGCATCGGAGAAACAATCCTCTTAGGAAGAGAGAAAAGACTCCGATGCACGCCTGTCTGTTCACTGCCGGGCCTAGTCAAAAGAACGCGTGAGATGAATTCTTTGGCAAAGCGCATTTCTTCTTTGCCCTCAGCAAATATGCTGAGTTGATCTGAGGTAATACCTAACAAGTACCCTTTAAATTGACGGTCGTCTGTGGTGAAAATTAACAGATCGGAATGATAAGGTGGCACGTGTAGGGCTTGTAGATCGAGCCAGGAACTGCGTCCACTATAGACAGTTGAGCGCACATCGGGCGTTTCGCCAATGGAGATTCGAAGAATTCCCGGCCGTGCGAGTTGCCGCTGACCTTGGTCGGCATCGCTGAGGAGCAAAGTGCTATCAGATACCCCGGCGATCCCGCCTGTAAGACAAGATCCATCACGATTTAGAACGGTGTAGATCTGGTGCTTCGGAAGCCGGCGAAGCGCATCCCAAGGGTTATCAACAGGGCCGCTCCGAGCCGGCTGAGCAAGAATCAGCACTATAAAGAAGAACCTGTACCTCACAGCAGTTACAACCTTTACCGGGAAACTTACCAAGTTACCTTGAGTTAGGTTACACCAATTACGGTTTGGGCGCAGCGGCAGATTGGCGGATAACAAGCCGAGTGCCAAGCCTATATTCGCGGCCTTTTAATTCCGGGTCGGCGAGCATGGTCCACAAAGCTTCAAAAGCAGTCTTGCCAATTTCGGCGCGTGGCACGGCAACGGTGGTCAGAGCAGGTTGCGTATATTCGGCAAAGAGAATATCGTCGAAACCAATCACCGATAAATCGCCCGGAACAGACAGGCCGCCAGCATAAGCGCGATGAAGGACGCCAATGGCAGTCAAGTCATTACCAGCTACGATCGCGGTGGGCGGTTCGGAATGCAGCAGCTTCGAGCAGGCGAAATAGCCACCTTTCACCGAGAAATCAGAATCGATGACCATTTTCGAATGCAGACCGAGACGAACCGCGGCGTCGATGAAGGCGTGTTTACGACGCTGAATGGAATGCAAGTTAGGCGGACCGCCAATGTAACCAATGCGCGTGTGGCCAAGGCTGGTGAGATACTCCATTGCTTGCGAGATACCGTTTTCATAATCCAGCACAATGTTGCTGACTGCGTGGGAAACCTTGCCCAGGTCGAGATAAACCGCAGCAACGCGGCGGGAAGCAAGGATATCTACCACCGAAGGCTCAATTTGTGACGTGAATACGGCAACACCCGGGACCTGCAGCCCAAGAAGACGTCGAACGGAGTTGAGCGTGCGCTGCGAATCGTAGTTGGTGTTCAACATTACGGCGTCCATTTCGTGCGCCAGCGCTTGGTCCTGAAAGGCTGCGGTTATTTCAGGAAAGAAAGGATTGCGAACGTCGGAAATGATCAGGCCCAACAACGAACTGGTGCCGCGCGCTAGATTGCGGGCGGCTTGGTTCTGCGAATAACCAAGATCGCGGACGGCTGCCAAGACTCGCTCACGCGTGCGCGGACGGGTAACACGGGTTCCATTCAAAACGTGCGAGACGGTGGCAATAGATACGGACGCTTTCGCTGCCACGTCTTTAATGCTTACGGCCATGTGACTCCTCGAGACGCAGAGGGGTTGGAACCAGCCAACTTGGGCATTGCTGGTACACAGTGTAAAACGTTTACCTTGTCGGTTTCAATACAAATTGAAGTTTTACTGATTTACCGGGTGGCGACTAACCGTTTGCTCTACAATGAGCAACACAAAGCGAAATATGACAAAACAGTCGAGTGAGCGGCGAATGTTCATGAAGTGGTTAGCGGCTGCGCCCGTGTTCGGAGCGATTGCCTGGCAAGATGTGTCCCAAAAGCTCATGGGAGCGACACGCGACACCACGAATGTTTATCAGCGAATCGGCGTTCGACCGTTGATCAACGCGCGTGGCACGTGGACCTATTTGAGCGGCTCGTTGATCTTACCCGAAGTGCGGCAAGCGATGGACGCAGCGTCTCGCCAGTTCGTTGACTTGTTCGAATTGCAAGCGGCCGTAGGAAAGCGGCTCGCGGCCTTATCCGGTGCCGAATCGGGCATGATCACGTCAGGCTCAGCCGGCGCGATGTCGGCAGCCACCGCAGCCTGTATTGCTGGATCAGACCCGCGCAAGATCTGGCAACTGCCCGACACCACGGGCATGAAAAACGAAGTGGTGATGCTCGGCGGCCGTATAGCCTTTGATAGCGCGCTCAGGCTCGCCGGAGCCAAACTTGTCGTTGCGAACACGCTGGCTGACTTGCCTGCGGCTATCAACGGTCAAACAGCCATGGTTTACACGACTTGGCGAGACGACAAATTGCCCAAGGCGCTGGCGATCACGAAACCGGCGAATGTGCCTCTTCTCTTAGATGACGCGGCTGGTATTCCGCCGATTGAAAACCTCTCTCGCTATGCCAGTATGGGAGTCGATCTTTATTGTTTTAGCGGCGGCAAGGGGATGCGCGGACCGCAGTGCTCTGGCGTGTTGCTGGGCCGGAAAGACTTGATTGACGCCGCACTGAAGAACTATAACCCAAATGAGGGAGCAATTTGCCGGGCGATGAAAGTGGGCAAAGAAGAAATTATTGGTATGCTCACCGCCATTGAGACCTGGAAGAAGCTTGACCTGAACGCACTAAATCGCGAATGGAATGCGCGCGTGGAACGGATCGCCAAGTTAGTTGAGACTGTCCCCGGTGTAACAACAAGAATCTATGTACCGGACGATGGCAACAGCTATCCGACGCTCCAAGTCAATTGGGATGAACAAGCTTTCAAACTCACGGTGGCGCAGTGCGACCAGCAGTTACGCGCTGGCGATCCGCGAATCGAAGTGCTGACGAATTACAACCCGAGCATGATATCGGCAGTGCAGGGCGGCGATGGCGGCAGCAAACACGAAGCGCCGAAGGATCAAATGGAGATCGTGTCAATGACCTTGCAGGACGGTGAAGATCTCATTCTCGGCAAGAGGTTGCGCGAGATACTAAGCACCGCAAAGGCGCATAGTTAGCATGTTTTCGAAAAGCCTCTTGTTACTAATTGCTGCGGCGGCAATGTATGCAGCGGACCAGCGCGCAGTAACCCCGCAAAATGGGGTGACACCTATTGGGCCTTATTCGCCGGGCGTTATGGCGGGTGACTATTTGTACGTTTCAGGACAAGGCGCTAAGAGACCCGATGGCACCATGCCAACTACGTTTGAAGACCAGGTGAGGCAGACGCTTGAGAATGTGAAGTCTGTTGTCGAAGCGGCGGGACTCACCATGAACAACGTGGTTTACACGCAAGTTTATTTGGAAGACATGACGCATTTTAAGGAAATGAATGCGGTCTACGCCAAGTATTTCCAAAGCATTCCTCCGGCGCGAGCCACCTTGGGAGTAGCTCAATTACCGGGCGGGACGACCGTTGAGATCAACGTGGTTGCAATTCGCAATGCCTCGGAGAAGAAGGCTGTTTTGTTGCCGGGTTACGCTTCGGACGAACCGCTCTCGCCGGGAATACTGACAGCGGATCGGCTCTTCATCTCTGCGTTACGTTTCCCAGGGCAGGATGCGGAGAAAGAGATTGACGCCGCTTTAGATGGACTTAAGTCAGTCGTGACTGCTGCCGGCTTAACCATGGCCAACGTGGTTTTTGTGAATCCTTACCTCACATCAAAGGTTCCGATGAACACCATGAACACACTGTATGCCAAACGCTTTGAGTTTGGCAACACGCCGGCCCGCGCCACGATTCAAGTAACAAGTCTGCCTGAAGGTTCGCAGATTGAATTCACTGGCGTGGCCGTGCGAGATCTAAGCCGCCGCGTGGCGATCCGGCCCAAAAATATGGCGCCGAGTCCTACCGCGAGCCCTTGTGTGTTCGCCGGCGACACTTTTTATTGCTCAGCGAAGAGTGGATTTATTCCCGGCATCAACAGTGGCATCTTCACGCCTGCCATTGATTTGCAGCTGCGTCAAACCATGCGCAACTTGCTGGACAATCTTGAAGAGGCAGGCTTGAGTTTTGCCGATGTGGTTTCGACGAATGTCTACCTAGACAATCTGACTGATTTCGCGGCGATGAATAAGTTGTACGCGACTTACTTCAGCGGAGTATTTCCCGCGCGCACCACAGTTCAGCAGATTGCATCGGTAGAGCGAAGCAAGAAAGCTGACGATACGTATCCGGCCGTTGAACAAATTTCGTTAGTTGCGGTGAGGTCTAGTTCATCCGAGTTGCGCGCGCTGTCGCCTAAGTTCTGGACCCTGATTGAGCACGACGCCAAACTATCGCAGATGGCCACAGGCTTTGGATTCACTGAGGGCCCAGTATGGGACCGCGCCGGCTTCCTCTATGTGAGCGATGAGGAACAGAATAAGATCTATCGCGTCTACCCTGACGGCCGCAAGGAGGCGCTGATCGATCTTGGTGATCCCGACGGCAGCACGTTCGACGATAAGAGGCGGCTGATTGATTGCGCGAGCGTGTTGCGGGCCATCATTCGAGTGAGCCCCGATGGACAATACAAAGTGCTGGCTGACCGCTTCGAGGGTAAGCGTTTTAATAGTCCGAACGATGTCGTTGTTGGGCCGGACCATGCGCTCTATTTCACTGATCCAACGCTCGATCTAGTCAAGGGAGAGAAGCAGGAGATTCCGTTTCAAGGAGTCTACCGACTCTATGCGAAAGGCGGAGTGCGGCTTTTGATCAAGGACATGGCGCAGCCGAATGGTTTGGCATTCTCGCCAGACGGTAGGCGGCTTTATGTTGACGATAGTGAGCGAAAGGACATCAGAGTTTTCGACTTCGCGAACGGCAATGTCAGCAACGAACGGTTCTTCGGAGACGAAAATGAGCCCGGTGGCGTACCCGACGGCATGCGTTTAGACACGGCGGGCAACTTGTATGTGGTGGGGCCAAAAGGCATCTGGGTTTGGGATGCCGAGGGCCATCACCTCGGAACGATTCTCGTGCCGGAACAGCCAGCGAATCTTGCATGGGGCAGCGCGGATTATCGAACGCTCTACATTACGGCAGGGAAGTCGGTTTACACGATAAAGTGCAAGGCGGTTGGGTTTATGCCGGCGGGATCGAAATGATGAACTGGAAATAAGTCCACGCTGCCGCTGGGCATGTTGACGGACCAGAAGAGGCGCCGCGCAAGCGAGCCGACCTCCGAGAAGCGCACCTCGCCAAGCTTGGCTGATAGTCGTTGAACCCTTCCGCACTTTCAGACGACGAAATCGCCTTTGCAAGCGGGCATAATCAATACATGGCGTCCCTGCTGAGACCTCCACTCACCGAGGAAGAATATCTTCGCATCGAGCGGCAAGCCACTATAAAGAGCGAGTTCCTTAACGGCCAAACGCTCGCGATGGTAGGCGGATCGCCGAATCACTCGTTATTGGCGAACCGCATTGGGAGTCTCCTTGACCTTCACGTGCCTACCCGTTGCCGAGTCTGTAATGCCGGCCTGCGAATACACATTCCTGTCTCTGGCCTTTACACGTATGCCGATTGCAGCGTGATTTGCGGCGAAATGCAGCTTTCCGGGGACCAGCAAGACAACGTTCTGAACCCGCTACTGATAGTCGAGGTACTTTCTCCTTCGACCGAAGCTTACGACCGAGGCGAGAAATTCGCACTTTACCGAACCATCGTCAGCTTTCAAGAATACTTGTTAGTTCACCAGGATCGACGTCACATTGAGCACTACTCCAAGCAAGAGGACGGCAGTTGGCTCCTACGCGATCACATCGGCGACTCAGCCATCGTCGATGTTGGCAGATTGGCTGTACAAATCAAACTTTCTGACTTGTACGCTGTAGCGATGAACTGCGAGTAAAGCAAGCAGTCGCTTTCGCTTAAAACCCCAACAGCCTCTCGCCCTCAGCCACAATCGTCGAAACCTGCGGCAAAATCTCATCCTCCAGCCCAGGATTGTACGCCACCCAGGTATCCAGCGCGCCCACCCTTCCAACCGGCGCGTCCAGATCGCTAAACAACTCGCTCGCGATCCGCGCCGCGATCTCCGCCCCGTATCCCCAACTCAACATATCTTCGTGCGCAATCAACACGCGGCTCGTCTTCTTCACCGACGTACGAATCGCCTCCCAATCATAGGGAGCTAACGATCGCAAGTCGATCACCTCAACCGATACCCCATGTTGCTTTTCCAACTGCATCGTCGCAAGCAAAGCTCGCTGCACCAAAGCGCCATAAGTCACAATCGTGAGGCTCTCGCCTAGCTTCACAATCTTCGCTTTGCCGAACGGAATTGTGTAATCCGGTCCAGGATGCGGCGACCGATTATAAGGCTCACGGTAAAGCTTCTTATGCTCCAGGAACAGCACGGGATCGTCGCAACGAATTGCCGTTCGGAGCAGGCCGCAGGCATCTAGCGCATTCGATGGAAACACCACACGAAGCCCTGGGATATGCGTGAAGGCGACTTCGCCGCACTGGCTGTGATAAATCGATCCGCCCGTAAGATAGCCGCCAATCGGCACACGAATTACCATCGGACAAGAAAAGCCATTGTTCGAGCGCCAGCGAATGTTTGCTAACTCATTGCGAATTTGCATCATCGCCGGCCAGATGTAATCGAAGAACTGGATCTCAGGCACCGGCTTCATACCGCAGACTGCCATACCAATCGCCCGGCCTACAATCCCCGCTTCTGCAATTGGCGTGTTGAAACAGCGCTTTGAGCCGAACTCGCGCTGCAACCCGGCAGTCGCTTTGAAAACACCGCCTTTGCCTTTTACTTCGTTCAAATATTCTTCACGGCTCACATCAGCCACATCTTCGCCAAACACAATAACCCGCGAATCGCGCCGCATCTCCTCGGCCAGCGTACGATTAATTGAATCAATCATCGTGCGCGGCTCGCCTTCAAGCTTGGCCTCACTCTCAAAACTCGTCGCGCACGGATCGACTTTATCTGAATAGAGAAACTTCAGTGCGGAACCCGCCGCTGGCGGTGGATCGCGCAACACACGCTGCGCCAAGTCCGAAACTTCTTCATCAGTTTCGCGAATAATATCTTCAATGGCGCGCTGCGACAGTATGCCTTCCTGAATCAAATATTCGGGGAATGTTTTCAAAGGATCGCGCGCCGCTTCATTGTCGCGTTCAATCTGTGGCTTATAAGCTCGTTCGTCGTCGGAAAGCGAATGCGAATAGGGGCGAATCACCGTGGCACGCACTAGCGCTGGTCCACGGCCCGCGCGGCAGTGGTCCGCAGCCCGCAACATCGCGCGATACGATTCAACAAAGTCGGTGCCATCCACTTCCATTCGTAAAAGCCCTGGAAAACCGCTCATCAGAGAGATAATATTCCCACCCGCCGTTTGCTTTTCCACCGGCACCGAAATCGCGTAGCCGTTGTCTTCAATCAGCACAATCATCGGCGCGCGTTCCAAGCACGCAATGTTCATGCACTCCCAAAACTCGCCTTCACTCGTCGCACCCTCGCCGGATGTAACCAACGTGATTTCACGCGAATCAGGGGCCAGATAGCTCTTGGCATTAGCGCAACCAAGCGCATGAAGATATTGACTGCCGGTTGGAGATGAACCGGTTAAAATCCGCAGCTGCGCTGACGACCAATGCGACGGCATCTGGCGTCCGCCGGAACTCGGATCGCGCCCCGCACCGACCGCCTGTAAAAGCATGTCTTCAGCGGTCATTCCTAGGGTTAGTGCCAGTGCACGATCGCGATAATACGGCACAGCCCAATCGCTCCCCGCGTTCAAAACCATGCCGGCCGCGACTTGTATGGCTTCGTGCCCCGCACAACTCACCTGGAAAAATATCTTGTTCTGCCGCTTGAGCATCACTTCGCGATCGTCGAGACAGCGCGAAAGGTACATCAGGCGGAACGCTCGAATCAGCGTTTCCCGGTCGATCGCGCCATGTGGATATGGCGCGGCTGAAGTTAACGGCATGGGCACCATTTCGCATTATCGCGCGTGAGTCACTCAACTTTCATCTAGGCTTTATATTTTGCGATTGCTGAAATGGCCGAATCGCGATTATATAGAATCAAAAACGGGAGAACCAAACAAACATTCATGGTTAGTTCTGGAGCTGGCCTCGAGGGCGTGGTCGCCACGTCGTCCGCTATTTGTTACATCGACGGCGATAAAGGCGTCCTAAGTTATTGCGGATACAACATTAACGACTTGGCAAGCCATGCTTCGTTTGAAGAGGTGGTCTTCCTTTTGTGGAACTGCCGGCTGCCAACGCAGGCCGAACTGTCTGCCTTGAAAAACAGGCTTGTGGCCGAGCGCGAACTGCCGGCTGAAGTCACCGCATTCTTGAAGGGCGTTCCCAAAGGCGCGAGCCCCATGGATGTGCTCCGGACTGCTGTTTCTCTGCTTAGCCTTTATGATCCGATGGCAGGCGATATGTCCACCGAAGCCAATGTCGCTAAAGCCGTTAAGCTGATGGCGCGTGTCTCAACTTTGGTTACTTCGTTCGATCAATTGCGTAACGGTCGAGCAGTAGTCCCCGGCGATCCATCTCTCGGTTACGCCGCCAACTTCATTTACACGTTGACTGGCAAGAAGCCCGACCAAGTCATGGAGCGCGTCTTCGACGTAGCTCTGATTCTCCATGCCGATCACGAGTTGAATGCTTCCACCTTCGCCGCACGCGTAACGGCAGCAACTCTTTCCGACATCTACTCAGCCGTAACCTCCGCCATCGGTGCGCTCAAAGGCCCGCTGCACGGCGGCGCGAATGAAGC
>Ga0182012_10002088_pt1 | contig 21753 bp, 22 predicted proteins | sample 612S2SmetaG_FD_120486 | JGI IMG/M metagenome (GOLD analysis project Ga0182012, IMG submission 120486) | Permafrost microbial communities from Stordalen Mire, Sweden - 612S2S metaG | ecosystem: Environmental > Terrestrial > Soil > Wetlands > Permafrost | place: Sweden: Stordalen | collected... | reverse complement strand
TCCACCTGCTGCAGGTAGTACGGGTTCATCGACGGATAGCGGCCGCTGCCGAGCGACTTGCTCCACGGCACGATCGCGCCGTCCTCGATCGACTTCGAGCGGTCGGGGATGACCTTCCACGGGTCGATCTCGATCTTCACGCCGAGACCGGTGCAGTCGGGGCACGCGCCGTACGGCGAGTTGAACGAGAACAGCCGGGGCGCCAGCTCCTCGAACGACAGGCCACAATACACGCACGCCAGCGACTCGCTGAACGTGAGTTCGCGCGCATCGCCCCCGCCCTTGGGCGGCTCGATCGCCGCGGTCACGATGCCGCTCGACAGGCGCAGCGTCGTCTCGACGCTGTCCGTCAGCCGCTTGCGCAACCCCGGCTTGAGCACCAGGCGGTCGACCACCACCTCGATCGTATGCTTGCGCTTCTTGTCGAGGTCGATCTTCTCGCGCAGTTCGCGCGTCTCGCCGTCCACCCGGACGCGCGAGAAGCCCTCCTTGCCGACCTCCTCGAAGAGCTTCTGGTACTCGCCCTTGCGGCCGCGGATGACGGGCGCGAGCAACTGCACGCGCGTGCCCTCGGCGAGTTCGAGGATCTGGTCGACGATCTGCTCGCTCGACTGCGCGCTGACCTCGCGCCCGCACTTGTAACAGTGGGGGTGGCCGACGCGCGCGAACATCAGGCGCAGGTAGTCGTAGATCTCCGTCACCGTGCCGACCGTCGAGCGCGGGTTGCGCGACGTCGACTTCTGGTCGATCGAGATCGCGGGCGACAGCCCCTCGATGTACTCGACGTCGGGCTTCTCCATCTGCCCGAGGAACTGGCGCGCGTACGACGACAGCGACTCGACGTAGCGGCGCTGGCCCTCGGCGTAGATCGTGTCGAAAGCGAGCGACGACTTGCCCGATCCGCTGAGCCCGGTGATGACGATCAGCCGGTTGCGGGGCAGCGTGAGGTCGACGTTCTTGAGATTGTGCTCGCGCGCGCCCCGGATGACGATCGAGTCGAGGCCGCGCGGCGGTGAAGAGGCCACCTGCCTTAGACCGGTTCCGCCGCGGCTTCGTTGCGCCCCGGCGCGAGCGCAACGCCGAGCGCCCCCACGACCTCACCGAACGAACGCGCCTCGACATCGGGCGCGGGCGCGCCCGCCGGCATCGCGGCTCCTCGCTCGTTGAGCCAGACCGTCCGCAGCCCGGCATCGATCGCCCCACGGATGTCGCGGTCGTAGCGGTCGCCGACCATGACGGCACCCGCGGCCGGCACGCCCACGAGTTCGCAGGCGCGCAGGAAGATGCGCGGATCGGGCTTGACCATGCCGACCTCGTCGGCGAGCAGCACGGCGTCGAACGCGTCCTCGAAGCCGAGGTTCCGCAGCTTGTCGCGATGGGTCGCGGCGAACCCGTTCGTGATGAGCGCCGTCTTGCAGCCGGCAGTGCGCAGCGCGGCGAGCAGTGGGAGCGCGTCCGGGTAGGGCTGTAGCGTGCCCGCACGATGGCGGTTGTACGACGCCGCGAGTTCGACCGCGAGGCCGTCGTCGTCAATGCCGTGAGCGCCGAGCGTCGCCGCCCACATGCGCTCGCGCACGGAGATCATCGGCGTGACCAGATGTTCGCTGCTCAGGCCGCCCCAGAAGCGCAGGGCCTCGCGCTCGAACGAGTCGACGACCGCTTCGACGTCGGTCCCGTACGGCGGGGGAATCCCGGCGGCCGCGCGGCGCGCCGCTTCGCGCAGCGAGGTCGTATCGTCGTGCAGCGTGTCGTCGAGATCGAACAGGACGGCCGCGTACCGTCCCAGCGGAGTTCCGGTCACTCTTCCCCCGTTTCGCCGTGAAAGTAGTCGAGGTCCGGCGACGAGCGGACGATCAGACCGGTCGAGTCCACCAGCAGCTTGTCCGAGTCGGGATAGAAACAGACGTCGCCGGGATCGGCGTTGGAAATCATCAGCACCGAACACGGCTCGCCGGTCTCGTTGAGCAGCTTGTGCGCGCCGCGCGGCCCGGTCGGGAAGGCGACGACGTCGCCGCGTCGCAGCCGCACGTCGCCGCGCGGCCCGCGCAGGGTCGGGTGCCCTTCCCACACGACGAACAGTTCCTCTTCGCGCGTGTGCCAGTGCAGCGGACAGAACGCCGAACCCGGCGGCAGCACGCCGAGCCAGTAGCCGAGCTTCGTCGCGCCCAGCATGAAGCCGATCTCCTCGGCGCGCGATCCGAACGGCGACGGGTAGATGCGGTCGTCATGGCGCGTGAGCGAGTCGAGATTGACGACGTTGACGTGCGCGTCGCGGGCATCGAGACACGCGTTGAGGGCCTCGAAGCCGCGTTCGAAAACGGGCGCGCCGTCGCCGGTAAGCACGTGGCGCGGGCGCATCTTCCGCAGCGCGCGGAGCGAGAGCGCCGCCGCGACCGGGTCTTGCAGTTTGCGGTCGTCCATCATGGACAGCGCGCCGGCGGGCACGCCCCACAGCGCGTCGCCGACGACGACGGCGCCTCGGTCGCGCAAGTGCAAGGCGAACTCGCCGGGCGACTTCAGTCCTTCGAGCGCGAGGACGCGCGCGCCGCAGATCGTTTCGCCGTCGAGCAGTTCGCGGTCGGCCGTGACGCCGAGCGAAGGTACGTCGGCCGCGCCCGCAGCGATCTTCGCGCCGAACCGCACGGCAGCCGCGGCGGTCTCGCGCTCGTGGTCGCGGTTGGTGACCGCGATCCACGCCACGCCGCCCCGCTGCTCGATCTCGGCCGCGTCGGCGTCGTCGAGCGCCAGCGGGTCGATCAGGAGATTACCGTCCGGCGCCTCGACGAAGTACGCGTTGAAGTAGAGTCCGCGGTCCTGCTGCCACACCGACCACATCGCGACGCCGTCGACGACCGTCTTCTGCACGATACTCCCCTACCGGTGCCGCTGTGCGCCGGGCGGGTCATGTTCAGCGCCGCGGGGGCGCGTTCCGGCCTAGGGATCCCTAGCGGACGGTGTAGATGGCGGCCGACTGGTCGGGGTCGACGAGCGAGCCGGTCAGGCGGGCGCGCACGCACTTCGCGTCGCCCGAATCCGGCGACAGGTAGATCCGGACGTCGCGCGTGAGGCCGCCGTCGATGTCGTCGATCACGCAGGTGGCCGTGTGGCCCTCGACGTTGGCGGTCACGGCGTACGTGCCCGGCGCGAGCCCCAGTTGCGCGAAGAAGCCCTTGCGGTCGGCGAGTACCGAGGTGCGGTCGGCGGCGTCGGCGACGGGCAGCCGGGCGATCACGACGGCGGCCCCCGGCAACGGTTTGTTGGTGGCCGTGTCGATCACGTACCCGCGAACTCCGACGGTGGCTTCGGCGGAGGCGCCGGCGGGCACGAGGACGGCGGCGGCCAGGGCGGCAATGGCGAGGCGTCCGTTCATGCCGGAAGTGTTCCCGCCCCGGCCGGCCGGCAAACCGCCCTACGGGCCGACCAGCTCCTTGAGGGCCTCTTTGAATATCTTCGGCGCGCGGCCCTGGAACAGGACGCTCTCGTTGCCGCCGGCGTGGCGGCGCAGTTCCAGCAGCTCGTCGCGCAGGGCAGCGGCCTTCTCGAATTCGAGATTGGCGGCGGCCGCCTTCATCTGCTTCTCGAGGTCGGCGGCCATCGCGAGGGCGACGTCGCGCGGCAGTTTCTCGGCCCGCAGCGCCGCGCCGGCGCCCTCCTCGGGCGCGCCGATGAGGTCGAGGATGTCGCGCACTTGCTTGCGGATCGAGCGCGGCTCGATGCCGTGCTCGAGATTGTAGGCGACCTGGCGCTCGCGCCGGCGGCGCGTCTCGCCGATCGCGCGCGACATCGATTCCGTGATGACGTCGGCGTACATGATGACCTTGCCGTCCACGTTGCGTGCGGCGCGGCCGATCGTCTGGACGAGCGACGTCTCGCTGCGCAGATAGCCCTCCTTGTCGGCGTCGAGGATGCCGACCAGCGACACCTCCGGCAAGTCGAGGCCTTCGCGCAGCAGATTGATGCCGACGAGCACGTCGAAGACGCCGTTGCGCAGGTCGCGCAGGATGGCGATGCGTTCGAGCGTCTCCACTTCGCTGTGCAAGTAGCGCACGCGCAGGCCCATCTCGAGCAGGTAGTCGGTCAGGTCCTCGGCCATCTTCTTGGTCAACGTCGTAACGAGCACGCGCTCGTTGCGCGGGATCCGCAGCCGCATCTCCTCGATCAGGTCGTCGATCTGGTTGCGGGTCGGCCGCACGTCGACTTCCGGGTCCACGAGCCCGGTCGGCCGGATGATCATCTCCACCACCTGCGCCGACTGGCCGATCTCCCACTTCGCCGGGGTCGCCGACACGTAGACGGCCTGGTTGATGTGGTCGCGAAACTCGGCAAACGTCAGCGGCCGGTTGTCCAGCGCGCTCGGCAGCCGGAAGCCGTGCTCCACCAACTGCTCCTTGCGCGAGCGGTCGCCGCCGTACATGCCGTGCACCTGCGGCACGGTCACGTGCGACTCGTCGACGAACAGCAACCAGTCCTTCGGAAAGAAGTCGAGCAGGCACCACGGGATCGAGCCCGGCTCGCGGCCGGTCAGATGGCGCGAGTAGTTCTCGATGCCGTTGCAGTAGCCGACCTCGCGCAGCATGTCGAGGTCGTAGCGGGTGCGCGTCTCCAGCCGCTGCGCCTCGAGCAGTTTGCCGTTCGCGCGGAAGTAGGCCAGCCGTTCGACGAGTTCTTCTTCGATCGACGTCAGTGCTGCGCGCAGCTTCTCCTCTGGCGTGATGAAGTGCTTCGCCGGGAAGATCAGCAGCTCGTTCTTGCGCTCGACGTACTCGCCAGTCAGCATATTGACCACGTCGATCGACTCGATCTCGTCGCCGAAAAACTGAATGCGATGGACGAGTTCCTCATCGACGCTGACGAACTCGAGCGTGTCGCCGCGCACGCGAAACGTGCCGCGCACCAAGTTCAAGTCGTTGCGGCGGTACTGCATGTCGACGAGGCGCCGCAGCAGCGCGTCGCGATCCAGCTCCTCGCCGACGCGCACGCGCTGCGACAGTTCCATGTAGTCCGACGGCGATCCGAGGCCGAAGATGCACGATACCGACGCGACGATCAGCGTATCCGGCCGCGTCAGCAGCGACTGGGTCGCGGAGTGGCGCAAGCGCTCGATCTCGTCGTTGACCGACGAGTCCTTCTCGATGTACGTGTCCGTGTGGGCGATGTACGCCTCAGGTTGGTAGTAGTCGAAGTACGAGACGAAGTACTCGACGGCGTTGTTCGGAAAGAAGTCGCGAAACTCGGCGCACAGCTGCGCGGCCAGCGTCTTGTTGTGGCAGAGGACCAGGGTCGGCTTCTGGATCAACTCGACGACCCTGGCCATGGCCATGGTCTTGCCGCTGCCGGTCACGCCGAGCAGCGTCTGGGCCCGGTCTCCGCGCCGGACGCCGGCCGCCAGCGCCTCGGTCGCCGCCGGCTGGTCGCCGGCGAGCGAGTACGGCGCTACGAGTTCAAAACGGCGGCTCATTACCGCCCAAGACCCGGTGAGCCCGGCCACCGTTTCGGGCCACCCGGCCCCCGCGCTCGCTCCTTCCAGGACACGAGCGGCGGGCGCGGGAAGGCAACCGGGCCAGGGCATCGCCCACCCACCCTCGCTGAGAGACTTCGGTCTCCCGATTGGAAAGGGAGCGTCGTGATCCAGAAACCGTTGCTGTTCTGCGGGACCTCCAACCCCGGACTCGCCGCAGAGATCGCGCAGCGCATGGAGACCCGCGTCGGAAACGCGTTGGTCGACAAGTTCCGTAACGAAGAGTGCCGCATCGAGATCAAGGAGAACGTGCGCGGCGCCGAGGTCTTCGTGCTGCAGTCGCTGTGCAAGTCGCCGGGCGGAAACACCGTGAACGACTCCATCATGGAGTTGCTGCTGATGATCGACGCGCTGCGCCGAGCCTCGGCCGGCCGCATCACGGCCGTCGTTCCGTACTACGGCTACGCGAAGCAAGACAAGAAGACCAAAGGCCGCGAACCCATCTCGGCCAAGCTCGTCGCCAACATGATCGAGACGGCGGGCGCGAAGCGCCTCGTGACGCTCGACCTGCACGCCGCGCAGATCCAGGGCTTCTTCGACCTCCCGGTCGACAATCTCGAGGCCGCTCCGACGCTCGGTTCGTACCTCAAGAAGGTCGGGCTCGACGGCGGCAACGTGGTCGTCGTCTCGCCGGACGCGGGCGGCGTTCCGCGCGTCGAGAAGATGGCCAAGCGGCTGCGCAGCACGCTCGCAATCGTCTTCAAGCGCCGCCCCGAGCCGGACGTTTCCGAGGTGACGGAGATCGTCGGCGACGTGCGCGGCAAGGTCGCCGTCGTCATCGACGACATGATCTCGACCGGCGGCACGCTCGCGAAGGCCGCCGAAGCGCTGATCGCGCGCGGCGCGACGAAGGTCTACTGCTGCGCCACGCACGGCATCTTCGCCGGCGACGCGATCAACGTGCTCAACGACTCGCCGATCGAAAAGGTCGTCGTCACGAATACGATCCCCCACGATCCGGCAAGCCTCGGGCCGAAGTTCGAGGTTCTCTCCATCGCCCCGATCCTCTCCGATGCGATCAAGCGCATCACCGCAAACCGTTCGGTCTCCGAACTGTTTGCTAAAGAGGAGGAAGAGGCTCTGCGCGGCGACGGAAGCCCGCTCCTCGAACCGGCGCTCGCCGCCACACTGTAAGGAAGTAAGAACGACCATCATGGCAGGTACCACCGAAACGCTCGACGTCCAGACCCGCCCCGCGCACGGATCGACGTCCGCCCGCGCGCTGCGCCACACGGGGAAGATCCCCGGCGTGCTCTACGGCCACGGGAAGGACGCCGTACCCGTCACGATCGACGCGCGCGCGATCGAGGACTTCCTCCATGGCGGCAAGCGCCACAACCTCCTCCCGATCACGATCGACGGCGGCTCGGCCGACACCGTGCTCGTGCGCGAAGTGCAGCGCGACCCGATCTCGCGCCGCATCCTGCACGCCGATCTGTTGCGCGTCGGGCGCTCCGAAGCCATCACGACGACGATCCCGATCGTCGCCGTCGGCGTCCCGGCCGGCGTCCGCGATGGCGGCATCCTCGACGTCGTCGCGCACGAGATCGAAGTCACCGGCCCGGCCGACAAGATCCCCGAACACCTGGAAGTGGACGTCTCGGGCATCGCCATTCGCGAACACGTGACCGCCGCCGACGTGAAGATGCCGCCGGGCTTCAAGCTCGCGACCTCGCCGGAGACGGTCGTCGCGTCCGTCGAGCCGCCCAAGACGCACGACGAGTCCGCGCCCGCCGCTGCCGAGGTGCCGACGGTGGCCGAGACGCAAGCCCCGGAGGGCGCGACGTAGCCGGAACGCGCCTCATCGTCGGGCTCGGGAATCCGGGCGCCGAATACGAGCGGACCCGGCACAACGCCGGGTTCGTCGTCGTCGACGAAGTCGCGAGGCGGCTCGGCGTCGACCGCTGGCGCAAGAAGGACTTCGCGCACCAGGCGCACGTCGCAGCGCGCCGGGTCGTCCTGATCAAGCCGCTCACCTACATGAACGAGAGCGGCTACGCCGTGCAGAAGATCGCGGCGTGGTGGAAGACGCCACGCCCCGAGATTCTCGTCGTGAGCGACGACCTCGATCTGCCGTTCGGCCGCCTGCGCATGCGACAGGGCGGCGGCTCGGGGGGCCACAACGGCCTGAAGTCGTTGATCGCCGAACTCGGCGGCGACGACTTCCCGCGACTGCGCGTCGGTATCGGCCGCGGGCGCGACGCGATCGGGCACGTGCTGACGTCGTTCTCAGAGGGCGAACGCAAGCAGTTCGACGACGTCGTCGCAGCCGCGGCGGACGGCGTCTTCACCTGGCTCGACCAGTCGCCGGCCGCCGCGATGAACTTCGTCAACGCCTGGAAGCAGCCCGGCGAAGAGGGCTCTGCGCCGACACATCCGTAGCAACGAGCGTTAAGAGAGCGGGAGGTACGCCGCACGAAGATGCAGGGTCTGTGGAATAGCACGATCGTCGTCCGCGTCGACGAGGAGAGCCTCGCCTGCGAAGGCGCCACCGTGGCCCGCGACCTCGCCTTCCTCGTCGAACGCGGCGTGCGCCCGATCGTCGTCGCGCCCTCGCCCGCCGTCGCCAAGTCCTACGTGCGCACGATGAACCGCACGGCCAACGCCGCGGTCGGCCTGTCAGGCTGCGACGGCGCGCTGCTGCCGGCCGCATCGGCGGACGGGAAAATCGCCGCAGTACAAGTCGGCATCCTGCGGACGCTCACCGCCGCCGGCTACGTGCCGGTCATCGAACCGACGGCGCTCGGCATCGGCGGCGACGACGTCGATGCCGAACCCGACGACATCGCCGCAGCGATCGCCGCGGCCACGGAGGCCTCGCGCGCCATCTTCTTCCACGCTGCCGGGGGCGTCGTCGACCCCGAGTCGGCCAGCCTCGTCGAAGAGCTCACGGCCGCCGAGGCGTTCGCGCTGGCCGATCGGCCCGATCTTGACGCCGGCCTCTGCACCGCGATCCGCGCCGCCGCCCGTGGCGTGCGGGCCGGGGTCGGGGCCGCGCAGATCGTCGACGGCCGGGTGGCGCACGCGGCGGTCGTCGAGTTCCTGACCAGCCGCCACATCGGCACCCAAGTCACGGGCGGCGTCTTCCTCGGCTAAGAACTTTTCGCTCCTCCGGCGTCCGGTGGGACGCGCCGTGCGTATAAGCCGGTGCGCGCGCTCAACCACCACGCCCGAGGAGAGTCTTCCACATGCGCTCTTTCGCAGCGGCCTTCGCCGCTCTCACCCTGGTCGCGACGACGCAGGCCGCCTTCGCTCGACCCGTCGCTCCGGCCGCATTCCACGAGCACGGCAAATCCATGGCGATGGTCCGGGTCGTCCATGGCTCGCCCGACGCCGGCCCGGTCACCGTCTCCGTGAACGGCGGCGCCGTTCTCAAGAACTTCCTGTATGGAACGGTCACGCCGTACATCCCGCTCGCAGCCGGCTCGTACACGCTGGCCGTGACGACCGCCGGCGGCGCGACCGTCTCCGCGAACGTCACGCTGACCGGCGGGACGCTCTACTCCGTCGTTGCAACGGGCGAGCTCGCGCCCGCCGCGAATCCGAGCAAGCCGAACGTCGCGCTGACCGCGTACGTCGACAAGCCGTTCGCCAAGAAGGGCTCGGCGATCAACTTCCATCACGGCGCGCCGGTCGTGAATTCGTCGGTGCCGTTCGGCATCGCACTCCTCACCAACGAGACGAAGCACAACGCCCAGCTCGGCAGCGCGTCGTTCGGCGCCGAGACCGGTCCGCTGGCCATTCCGATGGCCGACGTGAAGATGCCGCTCGAAGCCTACGCGGCCTCGTACAAGGACTTCACGCTGATCCCGAACCAGATCGACCCGAACGATTTCGAGAACCTGCTCCCGGGTCCGGCCGGCAACAACCTGTCGGTCTTCGCGGTCGACGGCCCGGCCGCGGCCTCGGATCCGACGGTGGCCGGCACCGACGCCGTCCGTCTGATTGGGACGTTCGACAAGTAAAGCGCCCGTCGCAACGACAGGCGTCCCCCATCGGCGACCTGCGCGCGCGCCTCGTGCGCGCGCGCAGGTTCGCCATGGGGTCGCCCGTAACTGTCGGGGCGGTATGCCTGGACGAGCCCCTCGCCGATCACAACGCGCGATACGCGCGCGCTGGAGAGCGCGAGGATAGGGTCGTGCAGCAACAGATCGAGGGCTCGGGTGAGAGCGACGTCGCACTCGTACAACACATGGCCCGCGGCGACCGGGCGGCGCTCGCGCCGTTCTACGAGCGGCACGGCGGCATTGCGCTCGCGATGGCCCGCCGCATGCTCGGCGACGCCGAAGCCGCAGAGGAGGTCGTGCAGGATGCCTTCGTCGCCCTCTGGCGCCGCGCGGCCGAGTTTCGCCCCGACGGCGCCGCTCCACGCACCTGGCTGCTCACGGTCGTCCGCAATCGCTCGATCGATCATCTACGCCGCAGTTCCGGTTTCGACCGTCTGTCGCTCGACGACACGCAGCCCGCTGGGCTCGAGGCCGACCCTTGGCCCGAGATCTGGAAGCGCCACTGCGGCGACGCGGTTCGGGCCGCGCTCCGCGACTTGCCGCAGGAGCAGCGCGACGTGATCGAACTCGGCTTCTTCGGCGGTTACTCGCACGCGCAGATCGCCGAACGGCTCGCGACGCCGCTCGGCACAGTGAAAAAGCGCATGCGCAGCGGTCTGAAGCGCATGCGCTCGTCGCTCGACGACAGTTTCGCAGGGGCAGTGCCGTGAGCGATCATCTCGATTTCGATCTGATCGACGGCTACGCACTCGGGACGCTCGACGCCGCGGAACGCCAACGCGTGCGCGACCACCTCGCGACGTGCGCGGAGTGCCGGCAGGATTACGACGAGGTCCGCAGCGTCCTCGACGTGATGCCCAACGCCCTGCCGTCAGAGCCGCCGCCGGCGGCCCTGCTCGAGCGCATCATGGCGCGCGCGACGGTCGCGCTCGCACCGCCGCCGGTCGCTGCGCCCACCCCGCCCGAGCCTGCTCCGGCGCCGGCCGTCCTGCCCGTACCCGCGCCGATTCCCTTGCCCGTAGCCGCCCAGCCGCCCACGCTGGCGGTGGCACCGGCGGCACCCGCGCCCCGTGGGCGCCGGTTCGCGCCGTGGGCCGTGGGGCTGGCGGCCGCGCTGCTGTTGATGGCCGGACTCGGCGATGCTTGGCTTGGCTTCAAGATGCGCGCGCCGTCGCACACGGTCGCGTCCGTGACGGCGAGTCCAGAGTCCAGCGAGGCCCCCGCTACCTCCGCACCGACGGCCGCGCCTGGGGTGAAAGCCGTCGCGCACGCGCATCCACGGCCGGCGGCACCCAAACACTCGGCGCCCGCACGGCCCGATCACGCGCTGCAACTGCGCGTCGCGCACTTGGAGAGCGTCATCGCGCAGGAGCGCCGCGCGGCCGCGTTCCGCGCGGCGCGCGACCGGCTGCGCATCGCCGAACTGCAATCCGCCCTCGCCGCCGCACCGGGCCGCACGGTCGCCGTCGCGCCGCAGCCGGCGGCATCGCCGGTTCCGGCTGCGAGCGCCGCCGCGAGCGCGGCGCCGCAGGCGCCGTCGCCGGAACTCGTCGCGGCGCTCAGCACCGGCCGCGTCTTCGGCATCGACGGCGCGATCGGCAACGAGCCGTGGCACTTGACCGTCGTTCAGCCGCCGGGCGGCGCGAACGCACTCATCTTCTCGCGCGTGCCGCACGCGCCGGACGGCGAAACCTATCGCACGTGGGTGGTGCGCGACGGCAAGACGTTCGACGCGGGCGAACTGCCGCCGAACACGCAGGCGAAGCTGGAGATGCCGATGCCGCTGCGCGACGGCGACGTCGTCGCGTTCACCCGCGAGCCGGTCGGATCGGGCGATCGCCCGACCTCGGCGTTCTTGATGCAGTTGACGATCAAGGAGTAGATCAGGGACACGGGTCCGGGCGGTCGAGTACGAACGCGATCTCCGAACCGATCGACGGGCGGCTGAGTAAATACCAGCGCGAAAAGCGCGTCGGACACAGCGAGACGAGACCCTCGTCCGCGAGGCGCACGAAGGCGCGAACGGCGCCGGCGCGGTCGCCGTCGATCGCGATCGCGTACTTCACGGCGTCGAACTCGACCCTGCGCGCGTAGGCGTTGTAGAGCGGGAGCACGGCCAAGACCGCAAGCGCGCCGATGGCGCCGACGAGCGGCAGGCGGGAGATCGAGTCGTCGTCGCGGCGGAAGCCGATGCGGTCGGCGACGGCGACGGCGACGGCGACGCTGAGCACGAAGCCGAGCGCCCACGCCAGCGCCAGCCGGAACACGTCACCGTGGGCGTGGTGCCCGAGTTCGCGAGCAACGACGAACGTGACTTCCTGCGGCGTCGCGTCCTCCACCAGCGCTTGCGTGAGGACGATGCGCTCGTTCGGTCCGAAGCCCTCGATGCGCGCGGTAGCGAGCGCGCTGCGGGCGTCGGCGTCGACGACCACGCGCACGTCGCCTGCGGCCGCCTTACGCTCGAGGTCCGACACGGCGGAGGCCGCCCGGCCGCCGGGCGCGACGTCGCGCCCGCCGCTAAAGAACGGCGCGGCTAGCCCCGGCGCGACGAGCCGCGCGGCGAGCGCGAACGCGAACAGGCCGAGGGCGGCGTACAGGTACCACAGCCGCGTTCGTTCGACCAGCGTGTAGACGAACGCGGTCAGCGCTCCGACGACGACGGCCGCGAGCAGCCACGTCCCAAGCGTGTCGGTCGCCCACGCCGCAGGCGGCTGTCGCGTTACCTGGTACGAAACAGCGACGCGATAGGCCGCGAGCGACGCCGGAAACGCCGCGACCGCCGCGACCGACGCGACGACGGCCCCAAAGCAGAATCGCATGGCGACGCGGTTGCCGAGCGCACGGCTCAGCGCGTCGCGCAGGCGGGCGGCATTGCCGGAACGCCACAGGTACAACAGTGCCAGCGCCGGAAGCGCGATGCCGGCAAACGAGAGCCAGCGGGCGATCGCGGCGTGCGAGGTGGCGACCTGCTGGCGGCGCGGGTCGACGAGCGCGGACGGATCGCTCTTCAATAACGACGCGTTCGGGATCGAGGAGACGCGGCTCTCGAGGTAGGGGTTGTCGGCGCGCGCCGCCTGGGGGTGCGCGAAGAAGGCGACGAGGAGAAAACCGGCGAGGACGGCCAGCCGCGCGAAGACACGCGCCGCTCGCCGCCCGCTGCCGTCAGTCCAGCTTTGCAAGTTCCTCGAAGATTTGCTCTTCGTCGGGTTGCTCGGCGATGTCGTGCACGTCGATGTACCGGACGACGCCGGCCTTGTCGATGATGAAGATGGCGCGTTCCGCCATGCCCTCCGGGCGCAGGACTCCATAGTCCTCAGCGACGCGACCGTGCGGGTAGAAGTCGCTCAGTAGCGGGAACGACAGTTCCCCGAGCGTTCGCGCCCACGCGGCGTTGCAGTGCGTGCTGTCGATCGAGATGCCCACAACTTGGGCATCGTACCGCTCGAACCGGGCGAGATTCGCCTGATACGAGGGCAACTGAGTGGTTCAAACGGGCGTGAACGCAAACGGATAGAATGCGATCACGACGTTACGCCGTCCGCGCTGATCGGACAGACGGAACGTGCTTCCGTCGTGACCCCTCAGTTCGAATTCCGGCGCCGGGCTGCCCGCGTCGAGCGTCGACGTGCTCGCGGCCCGTGAGGTTCGGCCTTTTGCAATAGCCATGATGTGATCGTTCACCTCCTCTCGGTGCGGCGTTACGCGGTGAGTTCGGCGGCGGCGTCGGGAAACGTCGTCGCGTTTTCGACCGCGAAGAACTTACGGTACTGTTTCCACCCGCGCAGGTTCGCGAGGGTTTCGTCGGCGCGGTCGAGTGGAGTCGCCACGTGTTCGAACGGGCTCCAATGCCCGTTGGCGCCCCCGGCGACCAGTCGCGTGAAAAGTTCGAGATCCTTGTCGTGGTCGCGGCTGCCGTCGTGCGTCAGGTACGAGACGCGAGCGCAGCGCGCGACGCTCAGCCGTTTGCGCAGTTCGAGGTCGAGGCCGCGCTCGTCGTCCTGAACGAGCGGCGTGTGCCACTCCCCGGCGGCGATCGGCGACGGGGCGCTGGAGCGAAAGGCCGCCAGCATCACATCGGCGAGGTGCTTGATCTCGGGCTGCGCGTCCGGATGACAGCGCTGCGTGAAGAAGTTGGTCCATTCCGTGGCCGTGACGATCACCGTGATCCACGCGAACGGTTCGAGGATGCGGTTAACCAGTTGCTTGTGGAGGTCGATGTCCGACTCCGACAGCCGCTCGGCCGAGGCGAGCGCGTTGTCCAAGGCGCGCAGCCACTCGGCCTCAGCAAGGGCGCGCGCCTGAGGCCCGACTTCGCTGCGGGCGCTCATGCCGGTCTGGTTCTTACCCCAGTAGATCGGCATCGCCGGCTCGTCGCGGACGGCCGCGATCATCTTACGGATCGGCAGTGCGCGCGAACTACCCGCGTTGCGCGAAAACATTCGGTGCGTCATGAACTCCGCGTGGATGAAACGCGGGTAGCGCACCTCCATCGTGACGAGCCGGACGCCCCCGGGCGATACGCTGTCGAGCAGAACGCGGGCCGAATACCCCATGCCGACGGCTTCGCCGCGCTCCGGCCGGGGTCCGGGCTTGACGGGGCACATGTGGTAAGCCTATACTTACGGTAAGTGAATACTTACCATCCGCCGCTCGCGGCTCTTTCGGATCCGACGCGCCTGGCGATCTTCGAACGCCTCGCCCTGGGGCCGAGCGCCGTCGGCGACCTCGCCAAGGGCTTCCCGATCAGCCGGCCGGCCGTCTCGCAGCACCTCAAGGTGCTCAAGAACGCCGGGCTCGTGCGCGACCGGGCCGCGGGCAGCCGCCGCGTTTACGAGCTCGATGCCGAGGGTGTCGCGGCGCTACAACGCTACTTCGAGCGGTTCTGGACGAGCGCGCTCGACGCGTTCAAAGCAGCCGCCGATCTCGAACAAGGAGACTCAAAGTGACGACCAACTCCGTTGGCGCCTTCGTGCGCAAGTCCGTGACCGTCAACCTCTCGCAAGAGCGCGCGTTCGCTCTGTTCACCGAGGGCATGGCGACCTGGTGGCCCGAGTCGCATCACATCGGCGACGGCGTACCGGAGAAGATGATCGTAGAGCCGCGCGCCGGCGGCCGCATCTACGACGTCTATCCGGGCGGCGTCGAGAGCGCATGGGCCAGCGTGCGCGAGTACGATCCGCCGCGCAGGCTGGTCTTCGCTTGGCAAGTCGGCGTCATCGGCGACGGCGACGATTGGGGCGTCGACCCCGACCTCTCGCACGCGAGCACCGTCGACGTCCGCTTCATCGCGGAGTCGGCGGCACGGACCCGCGTCGAACTCGAGCATCGGGACTTCGACAAGCACGCGCGCGGCGGAGAGATCGTCCGTGTCGCGGTCGACTCGCCGAACGGCTGGCAGACCGGACTCGACGCGTACGCTCGCATCGCGAACGGAGGCTAACCTAGCGCGCTACTGCGCGTTACAGCCCGCGTTGAGGATGCGCGCGCCGGGGATCTTCCCGAGAACCATGGCGCGCGCGTCGCGGTCGTTGTCGCCGACGCCGTATTCCACCTGACCGCCGAGCACGCCGACCGCGCCGCAGCGCTGCCGCGAGAACTCGACGCCCAGCCGGCAGTCGCCGGCGCCGCCGGCGCTCGCGTTACAGGCGGAGCGCGCGTCGGCGCGGGCCTGATCGGGCGACGGTCGGTCGACGGCCAGACCGGTCGCGAACGTGCCCGGCGAGTAGAAGATCGCGCCGAACGCGGAGCCTCCGCCGGCGATCGGCGCAGTCGACGTCGCAGGCGGCAGCCCGGCGGAGCCCGGCACCGTCGTCGGCGACGCCAACGGCTGGCCGTCGCCGGTGTAGGCCCGCGTGAAGATCGTGCCCGGCTGCCAGGTCGTGCCGTCTTCGAACATGACGCTCTTGACCCGCACCGTCTGGGTCGTCATACGCCGGACGACGCGCGCCGGGAACAGGTTTCCGTACCAGCAGTGATTGTCGATGCCGATCGGCGGCGTGAACTTGCCCTTGTCGAGACGATCCATCTCGGCCTCGGTCACGCCGTTGTAATTCGTGACCACGAACGATAGGTTGACGTCGGTCGCCACCTTGTTGGAGACGTTGCGGAACGAGAGGCACTGCACGTAGCGGTTGCCCGACGTGTTGCCGAGGCCCGACTTGTAGATGTAGATCGGCGACGCATCGTTGTTGTCGGCCCGCGAGGTGACGTTGAGCGGCTCCGGCGTAGGCGTGGGGGACGGCGACGGCGTGGGAGACGGGGTCGACGACGACTGCGCGACCTGCGTGACGGCCGGCGGCGCGGCGACGACGTTCAGCGCCACGACGAGCAGCAGCGCGAGCGGTGCGAGCAGAGCGAACATCTCGTTACGTCTCCTTCTTCTCGAGCGGTTTGGCGGGGTTCCCGGCGACGCGGGCGCCGTCCGGGACGTCGCGCAGCACGACGGAGCCGGCGCCGGTCAGCGCATTCGCCCCGATGCGCACCGGGGCGACCAGCGACGAGTTCGATCCGATGAATGCGTCGTCGCCGATTTCGGTGCGGTGTTTGCCGGCGCCGTCGTAGTTGCACGTGATCGTCCCCGCGCCGATGTTGACGCGCGAGCCCACCTCGGCATCGCCGAGGTACGTCAGGTGGCCGGCCTTGACGCCCGGCGCGAGCCGCGCGTTCTTCAGTTCGACGAAGTTACCGACGCGGCAGCCCGTACCGACGACCGACCCTCCGCGCACGTGCGCCCACGGCCCGACCAGCGCGAAGTCGCCGATCTCGCTGTCGACGACGACGCTGTCCGCGATCACGGCGTGCTCGCCGACCCTCGCGGCCTGGAGGCGGGCGTTGGGACCGATCTCGCTGTGCGCGCCGATCGCCGTGCCGCGCCCGATCGTCGTATTGGGCAGGATCGTCACGTCGGCGGCGATCTCGAGGTCGGGCTCGAGGTAGGTCGTGGCCGGGTCGGCGATCGTCACGCCGTTGCGCATGTGCCGCTCGCAGATCAACGCATTGAGGCGCGCGGCCGCGGCGGCCAGTTCCGCGCGGTCGTTGACGCCGAGGACCGCGCGATAGTCCGGCGCGACGACCGGCACGACGCGCTCGCCGCGCGCGACGAGACCTGCGATCGTGTCGGTGAGGTAGTATTCGCGCTGCGCGTTATCGGCGCGCAGTTCGGCGATCGCCGCCCGCAGTTTGCGTTCGTCGTAGGCGTAGAGGCCGGCGTTCATCTCGTCGATCGCCCGCTCGTCGTCGGTCGCGTCGCGCTCCTCGACGATGCGCCGCACGCTCCCGTCGTCGCGCACGATGCGCCCGAAGCTCGACGGCAGCGGCATCTTCGCCGTCACGAGCGCGAGCGCCGACACGCGCGCCGCGACGACGGCGCGGACGAGCGCCGCGTCGATCAGCGGCATGTCGCCGTTGAGCACGAGCACGGTGCCGTCGCGCTCGGCGGTGCCGGCGAGCGCCACCTGGACGGCGTGGCCGGTGCCGAGCTGCGGCTCCTGCAGCACGACGCGGGTCGCCGGCATGCCGGCATCGCGCGCGATCGCTTCGACGTGTTCCTCGAGAGCGGGACTCGCGACGACGACGGCCTCGGCGACGCCGGCGTCGCGCAGCGCGCGCAGCACGTACCACAGCATGGGCCTGCCGCCGAGCAGGTGCAGCACCTTGGGCCGCTCGCTCTTCATGCGGGTGCCCTTGCCGGCGGCGAGCACGACGGCCAGCACGCGGCCGCTCACGCCTGCACCTTCGTTGCGTTGAGCGTCGCCAGCGCGCGCCGCAGACGCTCGCGCGTGAGGTCGCGCCCGAGCAGCACCATCGAGTCGAACAGCGGCAACGCGGTCGGGCTACCCGCGATGGCGACGTAGAACGGCCGCACGACGTCGCGGAACTTGCGGCCGAGCGTGTCGGCCACGCCGCGCAATACGCCCTCGATGCCAGGCAGCGTCCACTCCGGCAGCGCGTCCAGTTCGGCCAGCGCCTGCGCGAACGCCGCCCGCAGCGAGTCGTCGTCGAGTTTCGTCGCCCGTAACTGCTCGGCCGGCACCGCCGGAGCCCCCGCGAAAAGGTAGGCGGTCAGCGGCCCGAGGTCGCTCAGGCGCTCGATGCGCGGCTGCGCGAGCGCGGCCACGGCCGTTAGGTAGTCGCGGTCGACCGACCACTCCTCCACGCGGCGCATGAACGTCGCGACGTCCATCGTCTCGCGGAGGTAGCGGGCGTTGAGCCAGTCGAGTTTCGCCGTGTCGAAGACCGGGCCGCCGACGGGGACGCGCTCGAGGTCGAAGCGCGCAACCAGCGACGCGAGATCCATCATCTCCTCGCCCTCGCCCGCGGCGTTGGCCATGAGACCGAGGAAGTTGAGCAGCGCCTCGGGCAGGTAGCCCATGCGCTTGTAGAACAGGATGCCGGTCGGGTTCTTGCGTTTGCTGAGCTTGCTGCGGTCGGCGTTGCGCAGCAACGGAAGGTGGCACAGCACCGGCATCTCCCAGCCGAAGTACTCGTACAACAGGATGTGCTTGGGAGCCGACGACAGCCACTCCTCGCCGCGCATCACGTGGGTGATCTCCATCAGGTGATCGTCCACGACGTTGGCGAGGTGGTAGGTGGGCATGCCGTCGGACTTCAGCAGCACCTGCATATCGACGGTGCGCCACTCGAACTCGACGTTGCCGCGCAGCAGGTCGGGCACGATGCAAACGCCCTCGCGCGGCACTTTCATGCGCACGACGTACGGGTCGCCGGCGGTGAGGTGACGTTCGACCTCCTCCGCGGTGAGGTGCAAGCAGTGGCCGTCGTAAGCGGCCGGCTTGCCCAGCGCGCGCTGCTCGGCGCGCATCGCCTCGAGCCGCTCGGCGGTGCAGAAGCAGCGAAACGCGTGCCCCCGCTCCAGCAGCAGGTCGGCGTGCTCACGATAGATCGCGGTGCGCTCGCTCTGGCGGTACGGGCCGTGCGGGCCGCCGACGTCGGGGCCCTCGTCCCAGGTAAGGCCGAGCCAATGCAATGCGTCGAGGATCGCGCGCTCGGACGCGGGCGTGCTGCGGGCGCGGTCGGTATCCTCGATGCGCAGCAAGAACTGGCCGCCATTGCGACGGGCGAAGCAGTAGTTGATCAGCGCGACGAACGCGGTGCCCACGTGCGGGTCGCCGGTCGGCGACGGCGCGATGCGGGTCCGCACGACCCTATCCGACAGGTTGCCTCCGGTTGCCGCACTCGCGGCGCACGAAGTCGATGATCGTCCCGAGCGGCGTGCCCGGCGTGAAGATCTCGCGGACGCCGAGTGCCTTCAGTTCGCGGACGTCGTCGGCCGGGATCGTCCCGCCGCCGAAGAACACGATGTCGCCCGCGCCCTGCGCGTTCAGTTGCTCGACGACGAGCGGAAAGAGCGTCATGTGCGCGCCCGACAAGATCGACAGGCCGATGCCGTCGGCATCCTCCTGGATCGCGGTCTGGACGATCTGCTCGGGGGTCTGGAACAGGCCGGTGTAGATGACCTCCATGCCCGCGTCTCTCAGGGCCCGGGCGATCACCTTGGCGCCGCGGTCGTGCCCGTCGAGACCGGCCTTCGCCACGATGACGCGAAGCGGTCGTTCGGTCGACATGCGTTTCCCTTCGCCGCGGGGCCGGGCGATGCCCCGCTAGGCTGACCCTACGCGAGTCCAGTCCACGACGTCGACGTACACCGCGTCGCCCGGGGCGTAGTCGCCGCTGCCGGGCGGCACGACGATGAAGCCCGCTGCGTCTGACGCCGTGCGCGTGAGCGCCGAGCACTGGTTCTCGAGAGGCGTCGCCTCCCAGGCACCAGACGCGCAACGCAAAGCGGCGTAACAGGCGTAGGTACGCTCCGCCTTGCCGTGCACGTGGCCCGTCGCCAACGTCGCCGCGACGCGTGGGAGCCGGACGTCGGACGCGCCCGCGAGCGACAGCGCTGCGAGCCGCACGATCTCGTGCAGCGCGACGAACGCCGACGACGGGTTGCCCGGTAGGACGGCGACGCGGACGTTACCGCGCGTCGCGAACGCCGTCGGCTTGGCCGGCCGCAGCGCGACCGACTCGAACGCGAACGTGCAGCCGATTTCTTTGAGCGTCGCCTTCACGAGGTCGCGCTCGCCGACCGAGGCGCCGCCGCTCGTGATCAGCAGGTCGCAGGCGTGCAGCGACGCCGCCAGGGCGTCGCGCAATTTCGCCGCATCGTCGGCGGCATGCAACTGCAGCACGACGTCGCAACCCCACGCGGCGGCCGTCGCAGCAATCGTCACCGCGTTACTGTTGCGGATGCGCCCGTGGCCCGGCTCGAGGCGGGGGTCGACGATCTCGTCGCCGGTCGTCACGACCGCGACGCGCGGCCGGCGTGTGACGGCAACGTCGACGTGGCCGGCGGCGGCGAGCAGCCCCGCGTCGGCGGCGCCGATGCGGCGCCCGGCTGCCAGGATCAGGTCGCCCGCGCGCGCGTCCTCGCCGGGCGGAAAGACGTGCTCGCCCGCGGCGACGGGTGCGCCAACCACGACGGAACCGTTGTTGCGCGCGACGTCCTCGATGCGGACGACGGCGTCAGCACCGGCCGGGATCGCTGCGCCGGTCGCGATCGGCGTGGCCGTGCCCGGCTCGTGCGCCGCCGCGCCGGAACCGGCGAACACGGCGTCGCGCACGGGCAGCTCGGCCGAGCGCGCGACGTCGGCGGCGATCACCGCGAAGCCGTCCATCGCCGACCGCGCGAACGGCACGAGATCTGCGCGGGCCCGCACCGGCGCCGCGAGCACGCGCCCGACGGCCTCGCGGAGCGGCACGGTCTCGGCCTCCAGCACAGCGCAGGCGGCGACGACCCGGCGCTGCGCCTCTTCGAACGCGATCACGCGGCGGCCACGATCCGCTCCGCGCCGGAATACGCGTTGAAGTGCCCGTCGCGCAAGAAGCCGACGAGCGTGACGCCGAACTCACGCGCGAGCGAGACGGCGAGGCTGCTCGGCGCCGAAACGGCGCAGACCACGGCGACGCGCGCGCAGAGCGCTTTCTGCACGATCTCGTACGACGTTCGGCCGCTCACCATCAGCACGCCGTCGTCCAGCGGCAGTTTACGCTGCAGCAGCGCCCAGCCGACGAGCTTGTCCAGCGCGTTGTGCCTGCCGACGTCCTCGCGCACGGTCGCGACGGCACCGTCGCGGCCGAACAGCCCGGCGGCGTGCAGGCCGCCCGTCTGCGCGAAGCCGCCCTGCGCGGCGCGCAGGCGCTCCGGCAGTTCGAGCAGCGTCGCGGCCGCGACGGTCCAACCGGCGGCGACCGGTTCGACGCCGCGCGCGCGCAACGCGTCGAGCGTCGCCTTCCCGCACACGCCGCAGGCGCTCGTCGTCATGAAGTGGCGATCGAGGCCGGCGAGTTCGGGCAACTCTTGGCGGGCGAGATCCACGGTGACGATATTGTACTGCTGCTCGGGCGCGTCGTCGTCGAGACAGAACGACATGCCGGCGAGATCGTCGAGCGACGCGATGATGCCCTCGCCGTACAGAAAGCCGGCCGCGAGCTCGAAGTCGCTGCCGGGCGTGCGCATCGTGATCGCGGCGGTGCGCGTGGCGCCGCCCGCGCGCAGGCGAATTTCGAGCGGTTCCTCGACGGCGACGCGGTCGAAACGCGGCTGCAGCCGCCCGTCGCCGTAGGCGGCGATGCGGACGTCCGACGAGGCTCCCGGCCGCGGCGCGGCCGCAGATTCCAGCATGGCCCGACTTACTCCGGCCGCGTGAAGGCCGCCTTCGGGTCCTCGGCGGATGCCTTACCTGCCTCGATCACGGTCTCGCGCAGCACGTAGCCGCCAGCGAGCGTGAGCGCCGAGGTCAGCAGCGTCTTCCAGCGCCCGCCGGCCGGGATCGCGTTGAGGACGGCGGGAGCGACGATGCCGGCCAGTACGGTGTAGGTGCGCAGGCGCTGCCCGCGCGGCCCCTCGAACATCGGCGCCCCGAGCGTGCCGGCGTGACGGCGGAACGCGGCGAGCGTCGCCAGTTCGCACAGCGCCGCGATCAGTTCGACCCGCTCCAGCTTGCGGCGCGTCTGCTCCGTTCCGCTCTCGAGGGCGAGCAGGCCCGCGTGCAGCGCGCACGCGCCGGCGACGCCCGAGAACACGAACAGCGGCGGGATGTGCCGCTTGCCCTTGGCCCAGAGCGGCACGGCCGTCGCGCTGATCAGCACGCCGGTGTAACTCGCGATGAACGAGCCGAAGACGGCGAGCGGAAAGTCGGCGAACGGGCGCGGCGCGAG
>Ga0182012_10002085_pt1 | contig 21767 bp, 7 predicted proteins | sample 612S2SmetaG_FD_120486 | JGI IMG/M metagenome (GOLD analysis project Ga0182012, IMG submission 120486) | Permafrost microbial communities from Stordalen Mire, Sweden - 612S2S metaG | ecosystem: Environmental > Terrestrial > Soil > Wetlands > Permafrost | place: Sweden: Stordalen | collected... | reverse complement strand
CTGCTTGGGATCGCTCGCCGCCTTGTCCAGCGCCTCGTCAGCGCGGACCGGAAAACCCTGGATGGCCAACAGGCCAAAGATCGACGTGGTAACGACCAGAAACTTCTTCATTCGCTTCCTCCCAGTTGTGAGCGCAAGGGGTTCCGTATAAACGGTCCACTTTTCAACTTATCTCTGTCAGTATCCCTACCCGGTTCGGAAACAGGAAACTTGCCCAAGAGGGAAGCGCGTTTGCGCGAAAGCGAAAAACCGCGAACTTTTTGGCCAGCGCCGATGATTTTTGTTGGCGGCGCGCCTCCACAATACAGCTTCGGCCATTTTGCACTGCACCGGCCCATGGCGCGCGACCGATCGTTCCAGGTTTCCCTTGACGGCGCTGCAACTAAGTCGGAGGATTATCAAAGGGGTATCAGGAGGCGTGCTGCTCAACCCCTGATGACGGCCTCAAATTGAGTCAAAGTTGCTCCATCATGAGTGTTGCTCCATCATGAGTCGGGGCGTATCGCGGCAGGCGGTCATGTCTCTGATCTCGAATGGGTGGCTGGATAATGTCCGACACGGTCCGCTCACTTAATACCTCCGGATTGACGCCGAAGAAGCAGATCCAATGTTGGTCAGATGCACTGACCGATCTTTGCGGCCGCTTCGACATCGATTCCCTTGATGCCTCGTCATTCGAAGGCCGGATCAACACCACAACGGTTTCGAAGCTGAAGCTCTGCCAGATCGAGGCGAGCCAGCATCGGCTTGCGCATACCGCCTCGCGCGCCAAACTCGGCACCCATCCCTACGTCAAGATCCTGTTTCAGACGCACGGGATTTCGCATTTCGAGCAGGCCGGGCGCCGCATCGATCTGATGCCCGGCGACTGTCTCGCCTACGACGTATCCTGTCCGCACACGATTCTGAGCCCGACGCTGACGCGACACGAGGTCGTCATCGTGCCGAAGGAACTGCTGCTGGAACGCGGTTTCCGCTTGGAGAAGATGTCGCCGTGTAAACTCTCGGCGCGCACCGGCACCGGCAGGATCGCCTACAACTTCGTCCATGCCGCCTTCGACGAGGCGACCAGGCTGTCACCGAACACCGCGATCGGGGTGGCCGATTCGCTGATCGACCTGTTGCTGTTGCCGCTCCGCGAGCCCGACGCGATGTTCGATCGGGTCGGGCCCGCGGCGATGTATGTTCGGGCCCAGTTCTTCATCCGCGAACATCTGCGCGACCCCGATCTATCCATCGACCAGATCTCGGCGGCGCTGAACTGCACCAAGCGCTATCTGCATATGCTGTTCAGCGAACGGGGCACCACTATCAGCGATTATATCCGACACGCCAGGTTGCAGCATTGCCGCCAGGAGCTGGAAACCCAAAACGGGAAAACCGTCACGGACGTCGCATTTTCGTGGGGCTTTTCGAGCTCATCGCACTTCAGCCGCGTGTTCCGGAAGCATTTCGGAGTCGTTCCGTCGGCGATCCACAAGGCGCAGCACGGTGAACTGTCTCTCGACTTTCCGTGCGAATAGAACGCCGGCTTCGACGCGAAATCGTTGGCAGAGCGCCCGCCCCGGCTCGACGCAGCAATGGCCTAATCGAGCCGGGCCGAGGCTTTTTATTATTTGCGCGCTGCGCAGGCGTACATGTTGATTTCCATGCCCACCGACACTTCAACAATTTTAGGGGTCTTCCAGGTCATTCCATCCTCCCGACAGGTTCGACGCGAATTCCGCGCCGCGGCTGAACCTAGGACCCCGCCCGACATCGCGCAAGCCGTGCAGATCAATGGCGGACCGCATCTGGATCCGCGCCGAGCCGCGATATTTCGCTCCTGGACCAAGCGATTTCTCTCTTGGACAATTTCGGCAGAGGATGACCGGATTGGCGCGCCTTTCAACGAACGAGCAAACATGTCGATGGAGTAGGGATGACTCGGTACCGACCACGACCATCACGCCTGATAGGCGGGTTCCTTGTCGGCGACGTCAGCATCTCCGGCACCGCGCCTCCCTTCGGCTCCTGTCGCGAGCGCGATGAACGCGCGCACCGGTTGCGGAACAAAGGCCTGTGACGGGTATACAAAATTGATGTCACGGCAAGGGAAGACATAGTCGGGCAGGACGCGCACCAACGGAAACGCGACCGGGATCGTGCTTTCAGCGACGTGTTGCGGCAGGAAACCCAGGCCATAGCCGCAAATAATCAGGCTCCGCAGGTTCTCCATATCGTCGCTCGCCAACCGCCAATTCGGCCTGAGCTCAACCGGATCCCCCGCAGATGAACGCACCACCAACGTCTCGGGCATCGGCGCGAAGCGAACGAAGTCGTGGTCACGGAGTTCAGCCGCGTGCTTTGGCGTACCCTTGCGCGCCAGATAGGCGGCAGACGCCCACAACCCTCCCACCACCGTGCGGAACTTCCTGGTGATCATCCTCGAATCATCCAATAGGCCGACGCGCACCGCGAGATCGACGCGCTCGCTGACAAAGCGAAATCTCACTTGGAGGAGTCGAGCAAGTTTTTGGTCGATAGGCTGGTGCCGAAACCGGAAGCGCTTCAATTCGCGTCATCAGGGGGATGTAAACCGTACACAATATGTTGCTGATAATCCACTTTTCGCCTTAGATGTTACCAGGCGGCGGCTGCACGAGAGCGATATCGCCACAGATTTCGGCAGCTCATCGCCTTGCGCGTCGGCGTCGGAAGCGCGTAGCGTACTCGCAGATGGACGCGCCGGCTAACTGCCGACGAGACCGCGCAAAAGCAGTCCCACCAAAATTTCGGCGACGCCCACTCAGAGGTTTCAATCGGTGCTCGGATCGACCTCGGCGATGCGGCCAGCCGGCTCGCTGCCGCGGCCCGCGCCACCTGTTCGCCGCCTTTGGTCAGAACATGATCATCCTTCGGTCCGAAACGACGCTTGTTTAAGTCAAGTTTGGCCGTGCTCAATTGTTCGCGCGGCGCATCAAACGGCTCACCGCTCAACAAACCGGCGAAGCCCGGTGTATCGGTGAAGAAGCTCTTCCCTTTCAATATCCTCGTCATCCTGTGGATGCGCCAGTCAGGAAACGAGCGATTAAATCGAGGAGGCGACCCCCATGGCGACATCCGCACTGCTTCAGCGAACTTCGGCGCTCCAACAATCGACCGACCTGGTGCAGGCCGGCATGGTCTTCAACGATGCGGTGCGTGAGTCGCTGGGACTGTTCAGCCAGTCAGGCAGCGGCAACCTGACTCCGTCGCTGACCAACTACATGAGCGACATCAAGGCGATTCAGAGCGACGTCGCCGCGATGCTCGCCGCGCCCGGCAATGTGACGGTCGGCGGCCATGCCTTTGCGCTGAACAGCACCGACACCGCGGTCTTGAGCAATGTCGAGCAGCAGCTCGCCTCGTTGGCAACTGCGGCGCCGATGGTTACCAGCCCGGCGACGCAGTCGGCCGCCCAGGCGACGCTCAACACCGCGCAGAACAACATCCTGCAGGACATCAACGGCGATCAACATCTCGCCAGCGCGCTGGCCGGCGACTCCTTCACCGCCACGACCGGCGCCCACGACGTGGCTTTCCAGAGCCTGCCGACAGGCAACGGCACGTCGTCGGCGGCGCTTGCCGCGGCGAATTCCGGCAACAGCCTGGCCGCGGTCGGCGCGGTCTTCAATGCGGCGACCGACCTGGCCCTCGGCGGCATTCACGGCGAAACCCTGGGCCAGATCGAAAACGACTTCAACGCGGTTGAGCAGGGTCTGTGCAATATCCTGAACAACCCGACCTCGCTCGCCGCAATCGAAAAGGGCGAAACCGCCAACGCCGCGGCGCTGACCACTCTTCACCTGCAGACGGTGGCGGATCAGGTCGAACTGCAGCTCGGCCAATATTCCGGATCGGCCGCCGGCCAGGAAACGCAGGGCCTGATCGGTACGCCCGCCAACCTTGAAGCCATCATCAACACCATCCAGAGCGACGCCGCCCTCAACGTCGCGGCGGGCGGCAACGGCACGCCCGGTCATGCCGGAGGCTTCGCCGAACTGCCGGGCGCCCTGGCCGGGACCGTCACGCCGTTTCAGGACAATCAGGCGCAGACCAATTTCTGGGCCGCGTTCATCGCCGAGGCCAACACCATCAACGCGCAATTGACGGCGATAGCCGAAGGCAAGGAAACCGCCAGCCAGAATTTGATCTGCCAGATCCAGAACTACGAGAATTTCGCTTCCACGTTCGCCAACGACCAGGGCGGGACCTTCCAGGGGCTGTTCGACAGCGAGTTGCAGAACGGCACGGTGCAGGTCGACAGCACCGCCGCCTGCCAGGGGCTCACCAACATCCTCAACGGCGACAAGGGCGCGGCACTGGCGGCCGACGAGGCGATGATCAAGGCCGCGGGCACGGATTTCTCCGCCGATGCCAATACCCTCGCCCAAGAAAACACGCCCACCGGCGGCGGCCACTTTGTCGGCGCTGCGGTCACGGTCGCGACGGCGACATCGACCAATGGATTGGCGCACGGCAATATCCCGGTGACGGGCAACCCGAACTTCGCCAACGGAACCGGCGGCGCGACTACCACGACCACCACGATTACGGGTACCACGACCACCGGCAGCGGCACGACTACCACGGGCACGGGGACCACGACAACAGGCACCGGCACCACAACAACCGGCACCGGCACGACAACAACGGGTACCGGCACCACGACGACGGGCACCGGCACCCACACTGGCACGACCACAACAACCGGCACGACGACGACCGCGACCGGAACGTCCGCATTGATCCAGCGGACTTCAGCGCTCCATCAATCGACCGACCTGGTGCAGGCCGGCGTGGTCTTCAACGATGCGGTGCGTGAATCGCTGGGCCTGTTCAGCCAGTCGGGCAGCGGCAACCTGACGCCGTCGCTGACCAACTACATGAGCGACATCAAGGCGGTTCAGAGCGACATCACCGCGATGCTCGCCGCGCCCGGCAGCGTCACCGTCGGCGGTCATGCCTTTGCGCTGAGTACCACCGACACCGCGGTCTTGAGCAATGTCGAGCAGCAGCTCGCCTCGATCGCGACTGCGGCGCCGATGGTTACCACCCCGTCGACGCAGTCGGCCGCCCAGCAGACGCTCAACACCGCGCAGAACAGCATCCTGCAGGACATCAACGGCGATCAGCATCTCGCCAGCGCGCTGGCCGGTGTCTCCTTCACGGCCACGACCGGCGCCCATGACGTGGCTTTCCAGAGCCTGCCGACAGGCAACGGCACTTCGGCCGCTCTCGCCGCGGCAAGCTCCGGCAACAGCCTGGCCGCGGTCGGCGCGGTCTTCAATGCGGCGACCGATCTCGCCCTCGGCGGCATTCACGGCCAAATCCAGGGGCAGCTCCAAAACGACTTCAACGCGGTGGAGCAGGGTCTGAACAACATCCTGAACAACCCGACCGAGCTCGCCGCAATCGAAAAGGGCGAAACCGCCAACGCCGCGGCGCTGACCACCCTTCACCTGCAGGCAGTGGCCGGTCAGGTTCAACTGCAGCTCGGCCAATATACCGGATCGGCCGCCGGCCAGGAAACGCAAGGCCTGATCGGCACGCCCGCCAACCTTGAAGCCATCATCAGCACCATCCAGAGCGACGCCGCCCTCAACGTCGCGGCGGGCGGCAACGGCACGCCGGGCCACACCGGAGGCTTCTCTGAACTGCCAGGCGCCCTGGTGGGCACCGTCACGCCGTTCCAGGACAACCAGGCGCAGACCAATTTCTGGGCCGCGTTCATCGCCGAGGCCAACACCATCCATGCGCAATTGACGGCCGTTGCCAACGGCCAGGAAGCCGCCAGCCAGAATCTGATCAATCAGATCCAGAACTACGAGAACTTCGGTTTCACGTTTGCCTGTGACCAGGGCGGGACCTTCCAGGGGCTGTTCGACAGCGAGTTGCAGAACGGCACGCTGCAGGTCGATAGCACCGCCGCCTGCCAGGGGCTCACCAATATCCTCAACGGCGACAAAGGCGCGGCACTCGCAGCCGACCAGGCGATGATCAATGCCGCAGGTGCAGATTTCTCCGCCGACGCCAATACCCTCGCCCAGGAAAACACGCCGACCGGCGGCGGCCACTTTGTCGGCTCCGCGGTCACCGTGGCGACGGCGACATCGACCAATGGATTGGCCCACGGCAACATCCCGGTGACGGGCAACCCGAACTTCGCCAACGGAACCGGCGGCGCAACGACCACGACCACGACCACCACGACCACGGGCACGACGACCACGGGCGCCGGCACGACAACGGGCACCGGCGCCGGCACCACGACCACGGGCACCGCAACCACCGGCGCGGCCGGCAGCGGCAACCATACCGGCACGACCACAACCACGGGCACCACCACCACCGGCGCGGCCGGCAGTGGCAATCACACCGGCACGAATACAACCACGGGCACCACGACCACCGGCGCGGCCGGCAGCGGCAATCACACCGGCACGACCACAACCATGGGCACCACGACCACCGGCGCGACCGGCAGCGGCAATCACACCGGCACGACCGCGACCACGGGCACCACCACCACCGGCGCGGCCGGCAGCGGCAATCACACCGGCGGTACGGCGACCACGGGCACGACGCTTGCCACCGAAGCGACCAACTTCGTGACCGACCTGACCAACTTCGCCCAAGGACACGGCAGCGTTACGACGGTCGTTGCCGACCTGGAGACGTTGCTGCAAACAGCTGGAATCGGGAACGGCGCGGCCGCATTGGATGCCGTCGCGACCACGGCCATGGTTCACATGCACATTTAGCCGGACCTCGCTCACCAGCCCGGGGCAGCGCGCTGCCCGGGCCGGTTTGCCGGCTCAAAAAAAGATCGACCCGCGCCACGGCGCCCGTTTGCGCCTGCATATGATGCAGGCGCAAACGCGGCGACGCCATGGTTTGCCTTCAGCCAGGGTCCGCCGCGATTTCGGCCATGAGGAAATCAATCTCGATGATCGTGCACGCCCGCAACGTGCCGAGGGCCTAAGGGGCATCGCAGAATACAGCATACGCCGGCTCAAACCGCGACGCCGTCTTGGCCGAAAAGCGGGCAAGGCCAGCTGTTGCTGAGAATCCTCAGTTCGCCCCAAATATTAACAAGCGGACGCTGCGCGAGCGCCGTCCCGCCGCAATTGCGTCACCAATGCCACCCGTCTGCCACGGTCGCGAAAACAAGGCTAAAGCGAATTGCCGCGAGTGCTTGCTAACTCCACGCAGTGCCACGCTTAAGTAGCCTTTTCGGCCGGTCTGCAACGCGCTCTCGGTGATTTCAAGTCTCGCACCTACTCAACCGGGGCAACACTGTGATGGCCACCACCTTGCCCAGCTTCAGTTGCCCGATCGTCGTGTTTGGACAGGAGTCGAACACAGTTCTGTCCAATGTGAAGCTCGTTTGGGTCAAGTTTGGCCGTGATCAATCCTTCACGCGGCATATCACGGGTCTCGCCAGCTCACCGAGCCGGAGACGACCGTAAAATCGAGGGCACCCAAGAAATGGCAACCACCACATTCAACAAGACCGCGCTGGCGAATGGAACATCGACCCTGACCCAGCGGACTGCCGCGCTCAATCAATCGACGGACCTGGTGCAGGCAGGCGTCGTATTTAATGATGCGACGCGGCTTCTGACCGGTGGCTTGTTTGGCGAGCCCTTCGACAACAACAATCAGGAAGCCTATCTGGGGCTGTATACGACCGATATTCATGCCGTGCAGGACGACATCGCCGCGATGCTCGCCGCTCCCGGTCAGGTGACACTCGGCGGCGGAGCCTTTAAGCTCAACGCCACCGACACCGCGGTTTTGAGCGAGGTCAAAAGCCAGCTCAGCACGCTGCTCAAGGCGGCGCCACAGACTACGAATGCAGCGACAGCGGCGGCGGCGGTCCAGACCCTTCATGCGGTGCAAGGCGAGATTCTGGCGGAGATCGGCAACGATCCGCATCTCACCGCGGCGCTTAACAACGTTCAGTATGCGAGCGGCACGGGGGCGCTCAACCACGGCTTCCAGCAGCTTCCGGGCGGCGCCGACGACCCAGCATCGCTGGCGGCCGCCACCGGCGGCACCAGCCTCGCCGCGGTCGGAGCGGTGTTCAATGCCGCGACCAATCTGGCCGACGGTGGCCTGACGCCTGCCAATATCACCGAGTTCAACAATGACATGATGGCGGTCGCGCAGGGGGTGACCGGCATCCTCGGTAGCGCCACCAAGCTTGCCAAGATCGAAAGCGGCGAGACCATTACGGCACAATCGCTCACCTCCATTCATCTGCAGACGGTCCTCAACGAGGTCGATCTGCAGATCAACAAGGTCGATGGTGAGATTGCATCCAATCCCAACATCGCGGCGCGTACCACCAACGATAACCTGCTCGACATTATCGACATCGTGCAGAATGACACCGCCCTGAACAAGGCCGCGGGCGGCACCGGAGCCCCCGCCAGCATCGGCGGCCTTGCTGAGGACCCGGCATATCTCAACGGCGCGGGCGGCGTGAACGGCAAGGGTGGTACCATTACGCAATACCAGGATAACCAGGCCCAGACCAATTTCTGGGCCGCGTTCCTGGCCGAAGCCAACACCATCCAGGCGCAGTTGAATGCGGTCGCGACCGGCAAGGAGGCCGCGAGCCAGGCCCTGATCACGCAGATCCTGAACTACAACGCGTTCGGCGCCAATTTCGATGCCTCGCAAGGCGGCATCTTCGGCGCCCGGTTCGACAACGAATTGCTCAGCGGCACCCTGCTGGCCGATACCGGCAATGCGCTGGCGGGCCTCACCGCGATCAAGAACGGCGCCACCGGCGTCGCGCTCGCGGTCGCCAAAGCTCAGATCACGGCCGCCGGCATCGGCTTCCATGCCGACGCCGCGGACGTTTCGGGCAACAATATTCCCGTTGGCGGCGGCTCCTATGTCGGCACCGCGACGACGGTAGCGACGGCGACCTCAGTCCACGGTTTGGCAATGGGAACCATTCCGGTGACCGGGACCCCGAATTTGGTCAATGGCACCGGCGGTACCTCGACCACGACAACGACAACGACAGGCACGGGCGGGACTACGACAACGACCGGAACCACGACGGGTACGACTGGCACCGGCACAACGGGCGCGTTGATGCAGCGCACCGCGGCGCTGCATCAATCGACCGACCTGGTGCAGGCCGGCGCGGTCTTCAACGATGCGGTCCGGGAGTCGCTCGGTCTGTTCACCCAGTCGGGCAGCGGCAACCAGACGCCGTCCCTGACCAACTACGTGAGCGACATTCAAGCGGTCAAGAACGATATCGCCGCGATGCTCGCCGCGCCGGGCAACGTGACGATCGGCGGCAAGGCGTTCGCCCTCAATGCCACCGACACGGCGGCATTGACTGAGGTCGAGGGTCAGCTCGCCACCTTGCAAAATGCCGCGCCGATGATCACCAATCCAGCGACGCAATCGGCCGCGCAGGCGACGCTGAATAGTGCGCAAAACAGCATCCTGCAGGAAATCAATGGCGACGCGCATCTCGCCAACGCCCTCGGCAACTTCTCCTTCGCGACCACGACGGGCGCCAAGGATGTCGCCTTCCAGAGCCTTCCGGTGGGCGCCGACACCCCGGCAGCGCTCGCCGCGGCAACGGCGGGCACCGCCGCGATCGGCACGGTGTTCAATGCGTTGGTCGATCGCGCGCTCGGCGGCATTCACGGCGAAACCATCGGGCAGATCGAGAACGACCTCAACGCGGTGTCGCAAGGGATCAGCAAGCTCCTGAACAACCCGGCTACGCTGGCGCAAATCGAGAAAGGCGAGACCGCCACGGCCGCGGCGCTGACCATCATTCATGCGCAGACGGTGCTCAACCAAGTCAATTTCGAGATCGGCCAATATGCCGGAATGGCCGCCGGCCAGCAGACCCAAGGCGTGGTCGGCACCGCGGCCAATCTGGAAGCCATCATCGACATCGTCCAGAACGACCCCGCGCTCAACCGGGCGGCGGGCGGCAACGGCACCCCGGGGCATAGCGGTGGCTTCGCCGAACTGCCGGGCGGATTGGCCGGCACCGTCACGCCGTTCCAGGACAATCAGCCGCAGACCAATTTCTGGGCCACGTTCGTGGCCGAGGCCAACACCATCAATGCGCAGCTCACGGCGATCACCGATGGCAAGGAAGCCGTAAACCCGAATCTGATCTGTCAGATCCAGAACTACGAGGCGTTCGGCTCCAATTTTGCAGAAGCACAAGGCGCCGTATTCCAGGGCCGGTTCGATAGCGAACTGGTGAGCGGCACGCTGCAGGCCGACGCCACCGCAGCCTGCGTGGGCCTGACCAATATCATGAACGGCGACAAAGGCGCAGCACTCGCTGCGGACCAGGCCATGATCAAGGCCGCGGGCATCGACTTTGCCTCCGATGCCAGTCAGCTCGTTGCCCATAACACGCCCGCCGGCGGCGGTTCTTATGTCGGCAGCGCGGTCACCGTGGCGACGGCGACTTCGATCAATGGTCTCGCCCACGGCACCATCCCTGTGACCTGCAATCCGAACATCGCCAACGGCACCGGCGGTGCGGCAACCACGGGCACGACGACCACGACCACGGGCGGCCACAGCGCGCCGGTTACCGACCTGGAAACGTCGCACCAAACGGTTGGAATCGGTCACGGCGCGGCCGCCTTGCACGCCGCCGCGACCGCGGCCATGGCTCACATGCACATGTAGCGCCGAACTCGCCAACTGGCCGGGGCAGCGCGCGGCCCCGGCCTCTTCGTTATCGCGATATTCGACCTGGATTTGGCAATCCCGCGCCACCACTTGTCATCGCGCCCTCGCGCGGCTGCAGAGGATGCAAGCAAATCCCGGTGGCGGCCGCCGCAATCCTCGCGATTTTCTCGATGTCGGCTGGTCATCCGATCGCATCTGGGACGCACGGTCGATCGTCTGGCGCGTAGCGTCGCTGCCGCCGGCGCGATGTGTTGCTGAAAATCCACTGTTCGCCTTAGATATTACCAGGCGGCAGCCCCGCGACTGCGATGCCGCCGCAAATTTCGGCAGTTGGTCGCTTGCTGCGCCGGCGCCGCTCGCATGCAACGAGCTGATGGTCGAGCGCGCAGGCTAACTAACTACCACACCAAGCAAAAGCCCTCTCGCCGCGAGAATTCCCGCACGCATGCAGAGGTTTCATCCGACGACCCGGATCGACCGCGGCGACGCTGCTCTGCCGCAGCCGGCGCCATCTCGGCGCCTCGTTTGGTCAGAACATGATCACAGTTCGGTCCGAAACGACGCATGTTTAGGTCAAGTTTGGCCGCGATCTATCGGTTGCGCGGCGCATGACACTGCTCACCAGCTCACCGAGCCGACGAATGTCGGCGAAGGAGCCTTCAGTTTTGAACATCATCGTCATCCTGCACGACGCGCCAGGTAGGAGACCAGCGATGAAATTCGGGGAGACAAACTAATGGCAACTACCTTGTTCAACAAGACGGCGCTGGCGAACGGCACGTCGAACTTGATCGTGCGCTCGGACGCGCTTAATCAATCGACAGATCTGGTCCAGGCCGGTGTTGTCTTCAACGATGCCGTCCGGTTGACGACAGGTCTGTTCAGCCTGTCAGGCAGCGGCAACCAGAATCCCTTCCTCGGCAGCTACACGACCGATCTCCATGCGGTGCAGAGCGACATCACCGCGATGCTTGCCACGCCCGGCAACGTGACGCTCGGCGGCCAAGCCTTTGTCCTGAATACCACGGACACGGCGGTTTTGAACGAAGTCAATGCTCAGCTGACCACACTGTTGGCTGCGGCGCCGGGGACCGCCAATACGGGGACGGCGGTGGCTGCGGACCAGACCATCCACGCGGTGCAATCCGAAATCCTTCAGGAAATCAACAACGACCCGCATCTCGCAGCCGGCCTCAATGGCGTCCAGTTCATGGCTACCACCGGCGCCAACGACGTCGGGTTCCAGAACCAGCCGGCCGGTGCCGACGACGCGGGCTCCGTGGCCGCGGCGACGGCGGGAAGCAGCCTGCACGCGGTCGGTGTGGTCTTCAATGCGGCCACCGATGCCGCATCCGGCGGCATCACCGCAGGCAATATCGGTGAGGTCACGACCGACCTCAACGCGGTCATATCGGGTGTCACCAACATCCTGAACAATGCGACCCAGCTGAAAGCTATCGAATCCGGCGAAACCGCCAGTGCCGCGGCGTTGACCACCATCCACCTGCAGACGGTGCTGAATGAGACCGTCCTACAGGTCAACAAGTTCGACGGCATGGAGACGGCCGCCTCGAATGAAGGCCTGCGCGGCACAGCGGACAATCTGCTCGACATCATCGATATCGTCCAGAATGACACCGCCCTGAACAAGGCGGCGGGCGGCAACGGCGCTGCCGGACATACCGGCGGCTTCGCGGAAGATCCGGGCGGTCTGACCGGCACCGTCACGCATTTCCAGGACAATCAGGCGCAGACCAATTTCTGGGCCGCGTTCCTGTCCGAGGCCAATACCATCAATAACCAGCTGGTGGCGATCGCCAATGGTCAAGCCACCGCGAGCCAGGCGTTGATCACGCAGATCGAGAACTACCAGCATTTCGGCGCCGCGTTCGATGCCGCGCAAGGCCAGATCTTCGAGGCCCGATTCGACAACGAACTCTTGAGCGGCACGCTGGAGGCCGACACCACCAACGCGGTCGCTGGGCTCACGAGCCTCCTGAACGCGACGAGCGCCACAGCGACCGCCGCAGCCAAAGCGCAGATCCTTGCCGCCGGACACGGCTTTGTCGCCGACGCCAACGACGTCAGCGGCAACAACAATCCACTCGGTGGCGGTATGTATGTCGGCACCGCGACGACCATCGCGACAGCAACCTCGGTCCACGGCCTGGCGATGGGCACCATTCCGGTGACAGCGAACCCGAACATCGCCAATGGCACCGGCGGGACCGCGACCACGGCCACCACGACGACGGGCACCACGACGACGGGTGCTGCTGGCGGTACAACGACGGGTACCGGCACCACTGGCACCGGAACGACAGGTACCGGCACAACGGGTACTGGTACGACGGGTACCGGCACCACTGGCACCGGCACCACCGGAACGAGCACAGGGAGTACGTGTGCCGGCTCGTCGACCCACGAGGATCATCATCATCATGATCATCACGACGCGGCCGCCGGTCCTGCTCCGGGTCCTGCCCCGATGGAACAGTTCCATATGCTTGCGAACATGCATCACTAGAGCCTGATGACGCTAGTTGGCCGGGGCAAATTTTTGCCCCGGCCTTCGCATTTGTCGACGCTCGCCGAAACGCCGCGGCGAGCCGAATAAACGCGCAAGTTGAATTCGTGCAACCGGTCCAGAAGACGGCACACCCATGAACGAATCAGCTATCGCCGAGCGTCCGCGGATGGCTTCGGCCGTGCCCATTGATGGTGGATACGCCTTGCATACGGCCGAACAGGCCTATCGGCGGGTTCTCACCACCAAGCCCGACCACTTCCGTGCCATCTGTGGACTGGCCGCGGTTCGGGCCCAGCTTGGCGCGCTGGACGAGGCTCGCGAGCTGATTGGTCAAGCCGCCGAAATCGCGAAACCGTCGGCCGACGACCATGTCGTGCTCGGAACGAGCTTCATTCGCATCAAGGATCTCGAAAGCGCCCGCCGACAGTTCGAGATGGCTGTCGCGCTCGACGAGCGGAATACGGAGGCCCGATTTCATCTGGCCAATGTCCTCTGCGGCCGTGGCAACGTCGCCGATGCGGTGATCCAGTATGAAAGAGTACTGGCGATCAATCCGGACAACGCGGAAGCCCAGCAAAATCTCGGGCTGGCGCTACAGGGGCTCGGTCGATTCGAAGACGCCCTGGCCCACCACCGGGCGGCGCTCGCGATCGCGCCGAAATCGGCCGCCATCCTGGTCAGCCTGGGCGATGCCTGTCGGCATCTTGGCCGATATGACGACGCTGTCGTGCGGTATGCGCAGGCGCTTGCGATCAATCCCGCTCTGACGGACGCCCACATCAACCTCGGCGGCTGCTTCCACGCAACGGGCCGTCGCGAGCCGGCGATCCGCAGCTACCAGCGGGCGCTGACGATCAATCCCGGACTGGCGAGTGCCCACTACAATCTCGGCAACCTTTACGCCGAGCTCGATAATCTGGACGCGGCGATCGCCCATTACGAGCGTTCCATCTCCCTGCTTCCGACCTCGGCCGAGGCGCACAACAACCTTGCCAACGTGCTGCTGAAGCGGGGCCGCCTCAAGGAGGCGATCGACCACTACAAGCATGCGGTACGCCTGCGGCCGACCTACGCCTCCGCGCAGCGTAGTCTGGGTGATGTCCTGCAGGCTGACGGCCGCATCGACGACGCGATTGCCTGCTTTCGGGCTGCGCTGACGATTGAGCCCGCCGACGCCACGACGCTCAATCGTCTGGCTTCGGCGCTGCTGGTCGCCGGGCATCTTGACGAAGCATCGGGGGCTTATGAGAGGGCGATCGACCTGGCGCCTGACAACATCGGACTTCAGCACAACTACGCCGCGGTCAAGCCCTTTAGCCCCGGCGATCAGCGCCTCGCCCGGCTGGAGGACCTTCACGCCCGCGAGGATACACTTTCCGAAGACGAGCGCATCGTTTTGCACTTCACGCTCGGCAAGGCTTATGCGGACCTCAGGGATGCCGACCGTTCGTTTCGTCATCTGGAGGCCGGTAATCGTCTCAAGCGGCGCCATGTCAGCTATGACGAACGCCAGACCTTGACGCAGATGCAGCGTATTCGCGATGCATTTACCAAGGATCTCTTGAATACGAAGTCCCATGCCGGACACGATTCGCAGAGTCCGGTCTTTGTCATCGGCATGCCGCGTTCGGGCACGAGCCTTGTCGAACAAATCCTGGCCAGTCACCCGCGCATCGCCGGAGCCGGCGAGGTCGACCATTTTGCGACCGCCACATCGGATGTGGCGCGGCGCCATGCGGGCACCTACCCGGACATGCTCCCCAGGATGGCGGATGAGGAATTCCGGGAACTCGGTAGGAGCTATGTCGAACGTCTGACCAGCGCCGGGGCAGCGAAAGATCGTATCGTCGACAAGCTGCCGGCCAATTTTCTGTTCGCGGGCCTGATCCACCTGGCGCTGCCGCGCGCCCGGATCATCCATGTCAGGCGCAGTGCCATCGATACCTGCGTATCCTGCTATTCGCTGTTGTTCGCGGAAGACCAGCCATACGCCTATGATCTGGCCGAGCTAGGGCGCTACTACCGGGCTTACGACGCGCTGATGGGCCATTGGCGGTCCGTTCTGCCGCCAGGGCGAATGCTCGAAGTCCGCTACGAAGACCTCGTCGAAGACCTGGAAGTCCAGGCGCGGCGGCTTGTGGCGCATTGCGGCGTGGAATGGGACCCGCGCTGCCTCGCCTTTCACGAAACCAAGCGTCCGGTCAATACCGCAAGCGTGGTCCAGGTGAGGAAGTCGATCTACACCAGTTCGGTCGGGCGATCGCGCTTTTATGGGACAAAGCTCAAGCCACTGGTCGAGACGCTCGAGATCGAGGGCTTTGCGGTCAACAAGGGCGCGCGGGGCACAAGCGCCGGGCGTCATAAGCGGCGCTCGCACCAGGGTGGAAGATCAGAAAGCCGTTCGAACCTGCCGGCGCCGGAAAGTCGGGAGGCTCATGAAGGCAAGCCCGAACGATGGACCGAACTTGCATTCCAGGTGGCTCGAAAATTACAGGAACGCGGCGAGCTCGCCGATGCGGAAAAGCTTTACAAAGCCGTGCTCGGATCGCGACCGGACCACTACGGTTCGCTCTTGGCTTTGGGCCTGATTTGCGCCTCTACCAACCGCCTCGATCATGCCAAGCGCGTCCTGCGGCAAGCGATCCGCGTGAATGCGGATGGGGCTGAAGCTCATGGCAGCCTGGGCGCCGTCCACAACAGCGTCGGTGAGTTCACCGCGGCGGCGGCCTGCTACGACAAGGCTCTGGCGCTGGCGCCTGATCATCCCGGCATCCACTACGGGTATGCCATGCTGCTGCAGTCGCTCGCCAGAAATGCGGAGGCCATCGAACATATCCGGCGCGCGGTTGCAGGAAGGCCCGATCATCTCAATGGCCATTTCGCGCTGGGAAATCTGCTTTACGCGGATGGAAAAAATGCAGAGGCGATCGACTGCTATCTCAAGATCTTGCAATTCAGCCCGCGCCATGCCGAAACCCACAATAATCTGGCCAACGTCTACCAGAAGCTGGGCCAGATGGAGCTTGCGGTCGCTCACTATAAGACGGCGATCGAAATCAACCCGTCCTATGCCGACGCCCATGGCAATCTCGGCAATGCCTACCTTGTGCTCGATCATCTCGAAGAGTCGATCGAGCAGAACCGGCGCGCGCTGGCGCTGAAGCCGCTGAGGTTTGGCTCCCACAACAATCAGGGGGTGGCCTACCAGGCGTTGGGACAGTTCGAGGAGGCCACGCGCGCCTATGAGCGCGCCCTCGAACTGGCACCGAAAGACGCGTCCGTCCACCTCAACCTGGCAAATATGGGGCGGTTCAAGCCGGGCGATCGCCGTCTGCCGAGACTGCAGAAGCTGCTGAGCGAGGTCGAGTCGCTGGACATCGAGAACCAGATTGCCGCGCATTTCGCGATGGGCAAAGCCCGCAGCGATCTCGGTCAATACCCGGATGCCTTCCGGCATTTGTTGAAAGCCAATGCCCTGAAACGGCGCACCTTCGAGTATGACGAGCCGCAGCGGCTGGCGATGTTCGAAAATATGAAAAAAACATTCTCGTCGGATTTCATGAAGGCCCGATCGGACGGCGGCGACAAATCGTGGTCGCCGATCTTTGTTGTCGGCATGCCGCGCTCCGGGACGACCCTGATGGAGCAGGTGCTGGCCAGCCATTCGAAAGTGTTCGGAGCCGGCGAACTGGAGGCCTTCAAGGAAGTGATCAAGGAGTGTGTCGACAGCCACGGCATCCCCGGGTTCTATCCGGCGCTAGTCGAGTCCCTGTCACCGGATCATATTCGCCAGCTCGGCGAGGCCTACACCGCGAAGGTGCGCCCCCGGGCGCCCGACGCCGAGCGGATCGTCGACAAGATGCCGCTCAACTTCTGCTTTGTCGGGCTGATTCACCTGGCGCTGCCGAACGCCCGCTTCATCAACGTGCGCCGTGACCCGCTCGATACCTGCGTATCCTGTTTCTCGCTGCTGTTTTCGGGAACCCAGCCCTTTGCCTACGAGCTCGGCGAGCTCGGCCGCTATTTTCGCGGCTACGAGAAGGTGATGGAACACTGGCACCAGGTGCTGCCGCCGGACGTCCTGATCGATGTGAGGTACGAAGATCTCGTCGATGACCTCGAGGGTACCGCACGACGCGCGCTCGGCCATTGCGGTCTCGATTGGGAGGAGGCCTGCCGCGATTTCCACGATACCAAGCGAGCCGTGCGAACCGCCAGCCAGATGCAGGTGCGCGAGCCGGTCTACCGGCGCTCGATCGGCAGCTGGCGCCGCTACGCGGAGTTCCTCGATCCGCTCGCGCAAGCGCTCGGGTTGGACCTCCCTGCCCTGCTGGCAAAGAAGTAAATCACGGTGGCTGTAGGGTGGGCAAAACCATCGGGCCGCGAGAACGCGCGGCCCGATGGCGTGCCCACCATCTTTTCACCACCGAAATGGTGGGCACGGCGCAAGGGCGCCTTTGCCCACCCTGCACGCCCACCACGTCATTGCGAGGAGCCCTTGCGACGAAGCAATCCAGCTTTTTTTGGCTGCGGCAAAGCTGGATTGCTTCGCTGCGCTCGCATTGACGGAGAGAGGACTTCTGTACGTCGATGAACGTTGCGGCATCCCTCGGCAGTCCCGCGAGTGCGGCAGCCGCCGGATCCGCGACCGCGCCACCCAGAAAACGTGTCTATCCGGACCCCGCGCCGGTGCCGACGCAAGAAGGCCCGAACGGCATCCGATTTGATTTCAATGACGGTTTCAGGGTGACGGTGCCTGACAATGGCCGCCCCTGGAAAATCAGATTGAGCGATCTGGACAAGGGCACCATCGAGTTCGAGGCCGAGCTGCGCGCCGGCGGCATCAGGAGCAAGAAGCGCTACTATGCGCGTTATCGCGTCGAGGTCTGGCAGCCCGGCGAAGCCATCTTCGTGCATGACTACTCAGCTGATAGCCGCGAGGTGCTGGTACAAATTCCCGTGGGAACGCTGGGCGATCCGATCGGATGGCTGCCCTATGCGGTGAAATTCAGGGATCGCCATGGCTGCAAGCTCAGCTGCGCCCTGGGCGAAAACCTGATCGCGATCTTCCGCGATGCCTATCCCGACATCACCTTTCTCAGGCATGACCAGGTCAGGGGTGAGCGCTACTACGCCAGCTACTGCCTCGGGCTGTTCTTTGACGACAAGGACCTGGTTGCCCAGCCGAGGGATTTTCGCCAGGTCGGACTGCATCGCACCGCCGGCTATATTCTGGGCGTCGATCCAACCGAAGCAAAGCCCCGGCTTACAATCGAGAATGATACGCGACCGATCGCCGAGCCCTATGTCTGCATCTCCGTGCAGAGCACGACTCAGGCCAAATACTGGAATAACCCCGAGGGTTGGAGCGCCGTCGTCGCCTTCCTCAAAGAGGCTGGCTACCGGGTCGTGTGCATCGACCAGAAAGCGGTTCATGGCCAAGGCGAGGTCTTCAATCATATGCCGCGCGGGGTCGAAGACGAGACCGGCGACAAGCCGCTTGCAGAACGTATCCGCTATCTCCGGCATGCCGCCTTCTTCGTCGGGCTGTCGAGCGGGCTGGCATGGCTGGCCTGGGCTGCCGATATCCCCGTGGTGATGATTTCGGGCTTTACGCATCCGATCAACGAATTCCACACGCCCTACCGGGTCATCAATTTCAACGCCTGCAACAGCTGCTGGAACGATTCCAGGATCAGGTTCGATCATTACGACTTTCTCTATTGTCCCCGCCACAAGAACACGCCGCGCCAGTTCGAATGCACCCGCCTGATCACGGCCGACCAGGTCAAGGCCGTAATCCGCCGCATCCCCGGATTTGGCCGCAACCTGCCACGCAACGCCGAGGCGACCGAGAGCAATGGCAGGCCGTTCGCGACCGACCCAGACCAGCTCGGGGCGCTGATCGACCGCGCCAATCAGCTGCACGTGCTCGACCGGCTCGAGGAGGCCCTCGCGGGCTACGAGGAGGCCATCGCCCTCGGCCCCGGTCATGCCGAGGCGCTCTACAACCGCGGCGTCACGCTGTACCGCCTGAAGCGCTTCGCAGGCGCCCTGGCGAGCTACGACGCAGCGCTCGCGATCCGGCCGCAATGGCCGGAGGCGTGGGTCAATCGCGGTGTCGCGCTGCAGGATTTGAATCGCTTCGAGGAGGCGTTGGCGAGCTACGATCAGGCCTTTGCGGTCGATCCGAAACATGCCGACGCGCTCAACAATCGCGCGATGCTGCTGCTCGACCTCGCCCGCTATGAGCAGGCGATCGAGGCCTTCGAGCGCTTGCTGCGCATCGCCCCCGAGTTCAGGTTTATCAGGGGCCTGCTTCTGCATACGAGGATGCAGATCTGCGACTGGCGCTCGTTCGCCGACGAACTCGATCACCTGAAGCGCCATGTGCGCGGCGGAGCATGCGCTTCCAGCCCGTTTGCCCTGCTCAGTCTGTTGCCAGATGCGGGCGATCAGCTGGCCTGCGCCCGGACCTGGGTGCGGGCAAGATTTCCCGCATCGCCGCAGCCGGTTTTCAACGGCGAGCGCTATGGCCATGACCGGATCCGGGTCGCCTACCTGTCGGCGGATTTTCACGAGCGCCCCATGGCGCATCTGATGGCCGGCGTGTTCGAACACCATGATCGGTCGCGGTTCGAGACCATCGCGCTCTCGTTTGGACCGGACATGCCAGGTGAGATGCGCACACGCCTCGAGACGGCATTCGAGCGTTTCATCGACGTCCGGCACGAGAGCGACCGCCGGGTCGCCACCCGGCTGCGCGAGCTCGAGGTCGACATCGTGGTGGACCTGATGGGCTTCACGCAGGGTGCGCGGTCGGGGATCCTCGCGCTGCGCCCGGCTCCCCTTCAGGTCAATTATCTCGGCTATCCAGCCACCATGGGCGCGAGCTACATGGACTATATCATTGCCGACAGGTTCGTCATTCCGCAGCGATCCCAGAACTTCTATGCGGAGCAGGCGGTTTATCTCCCCGATACGTTCCAGGCCAACGACAGCCTGCGACGTATCGACGAGGCGACGACGGCCCGTGCCGCGGCGGGCCTGCCGGAGAACGGGTTCGTGTTCTGTGCGTTCAACGGCAGCCACAAGATCACACCGGCCATGTTCGACATCTGGATGCGGCTGCTGCGCGCGGTCGAAGGCAGCGTGCTGTGGCTGGTCGGCTCAAACGCTGCGGTCGAACGTCATCTGCGACAAGAGGCCGAACACAGAAGCATCGGACCGGGCCGGCTGGTGTTCGCCCCGAAGGTTCCGTATGCGCGGCATCTGGCGAGGTACCGGCTGGCCGATCTGTTCCTGGACACATCGCCGTTCAATGCCGGCACCACGGCGAGTGATGCGCTCTGGGCCGGACTGCCGCTGCTGACGGTCTGCGGCGAGGCCTTTGCGAGCCGGATGGCCGGCAGCCTGTTGCACGCGGCGGGTCTGCCGGAACTCGTGACCCATTCGCTAGCGGACTACGAAGCCGCGGCGTTGCGCTTGGCACGCGAGCCGAAGTCGCTCGCGGCCTTAAGGACAAGGCTCGCCCAAAGCCGCGCGACCTGCCCGCTGTTCGACACCGAAAAATTCACCCGCCACCTGGAGACCGCCTACGTCATAATGTGGCAGCGTCACCAGCGGGGCGAACCGCCCGCGAGTTTTGACGTTTAGCCCGCGCCTTGCACTTCTGCGCCCCCTCTCCCGCTCTATCGCGGGGGAGGGTTGGGGTGGGGGTGCTTCAGCATCCGCCTTCGCCAAAGGCTTCGGCGGACAGGTAGACACCGCCCGCGTTGGCCCCCACCCCAACCCTCCCCCGCGCGAAAGAGCGCGGGAGAGGGAGCGCAGCAGCGCAAGCTTCAATATGATCAGAACTTCGGAACCGCCCAGCTAGTTCGCCCCTGCAAGATCCAACAGGTAGCGGGCGTAATCGCTCTTTCCAAGCGCACGGCCAAGCCGTTCAAGCTGATCGCGGTCGATAAATCCCTGGTTGAAGGCGACCTCCTCCGGACAGGAGATCCGGAAGCCTTGGCGTCTCTGCAGCGTGCCGACGAAATCGGCTGCCTCGAGCAGACTGTCGGGGGTTCCGGTATCCAGCCATGCAAATCCTCGCCCCATGAGTTCAACCGTCATCCGCCCACGTTCCAGATAGACACGGTTGAGATCGGTAATTTCGAGTTCGCCCCGCGCCGACGGCCTGATATCCGAAGCAATATCGACGACGTGCCGATCATAGAAGTAGAGGCCGGTCACGACAAAATTCGACTTCGGCCGGAGCGGCTTTTCCTCGATCGAACTCGCGTTGCCGTTGTTGTCGAAACCGACCACGCCGTAGCGTTCGGGGTCGGCAACACGGTAGGCAAATATGGTCGCCCCTTCGGTCCGCTCGACCGCCTTGTTGAGCAGGACCGGCAGCCCGTGGCCGTAAAAGATGTTGTCGCCAAGAATAAGAGCTGACGGACCACCCTGCACGAATTGCGCGCCGATGATGAAGGCCTGGGCCAGACCCTCAGGCCTGGGTTGAACGGCATAG
>Ga0182012_10002081_pt1 | contig 21803 bp, 20 predicted proteins | sample 612S2SmetaG_FD_120486 | JGI IMG/M metagenome (GOLD analysis project Ga0182012, IMG submission 120486) | Permafrost microbial communities from Stordalen Mire, Sweden - 612S2S metaG | ecosystem: Environmental > Terrestrial > Soil > Wetlands > Permafrost | place: Sweden: Stordalen | collected... | reverse complement strand
CGCCGTAGATCATGGCCAGCCCATAGAGCAGCGTGGCGGACCCCACCGAGCCGACGATCAGATACTTCAGCACCGACTCCAGCGAGTGCTCGCGGCGCATCTCGGTGGCGCACAGCACGTACAGCGGGATCGACAGCAGCTCCAGGCCCACGAACAGGATCACCATGTTCTGCGCGCTGGCCAGCAGCGACATCCCGCCGATGGAGGTGAGCAGCAGCGCGTGGAACTCGCCGTGCGCCGCTTCGCGGGCCGCGAGCGAGCGCCATGAGAGCAGAATCGCAAACGCGCCGCCGCCGATCAGGATCAGGTTCAGCGCGAGGCCCAGGTCGTCGATCCGCAGAGCGCCCGCGACGATCGACTTCTGCGCGTTCCACTGCCAGATCGTCAGGCCAAGGGCGGCGCCGAGCGCCGCGAGACTGGCGGCGGGCACGAGCTGGGAGCGCACCCAGCGCGAGCCGATCAGCCCGAGCAGCAGCACCAGCACCGCGCCTCCCAGCAGCGCGATCAGCGGCGAGAGGCCCGCGAAGTCCACGTGCGGGCCTTTCAGGTGGGGGGTGCGCGCGCCGCTGGAGGCGGCAAGCGTGTAGAGCGGCACGTAGTTCATCTGGCTGCGCCGCCCGTGTAGGCGATGGTGTCGCAGCCGGACAGCCCTGTGGAGCTCTCGCAGCCGCCCTGCAGCGCCCGGCCCGGCAGCGCGCCGCGCGTGAGCGCGATGGTTGCGCCCAGGGGCGGGCTGACGGGGAAGGAGTGCCCGCCGGCGGCGCGCACGGCCGCCACGGCGGCGCCGGTTGCGCGTTCGCTGCGGTGAAGCGCGAACTGCGGGTAGAGCCCGAGGAAGATGATCACGCCGATCACCGGCACGAGCACCACGCCGTCCATCACGCTCAGCTCGCGCGAGTCGACGCTTGGGCCCACGCGGTTGTGCATGGCGGTGATGAACATGCGCAGCGCGTACACGCTGGCCATCACCACGCCGCTGAACGCGATCACCGCGATCGCAAGCTTGGCTTTGAAGACGCCGAGCAGGATCAGGAACTCGCCGACGAAGTTCGACGAGCCGGGCATCGCCAGCGTGGCCAGCACGAAGATCAGCAGGAACGCGGCGAGCACCGGCGCGCGGAACGCCTGCCCGCCCATCTGCCTGATGTCATCCGTGCCGCCCGCCCGCGCCGCCAGCAGGGCGACGATGAACAGCACCGGCGCGACCACCAGGCCGTGGTTGACCATCTGCAGCAGCGCACCCTGTGCGCCCTGCGAGTTCAGCGCGAAGATGCCCAGCGTGATGAAGCCCAGCTGCGCCACGGAGGAGTAGCCCAGGATCAGCCGCGCGTCGGTCTGGCTGAAGGCCTGCGCGGAGCCATAGATGATCGAGGCCAGCGCGATCAGCAGCATCAGCGTCTGGAAGTGCTGGGCCGCGCTGGGGTACAGCGGCAGCACGATCGCCAGGAACCCGTACGCGCCGACCTTCGACAGGACGCCCGAGAACACCATCAGAACCTCGATGGGCATCGCTCGGTATCCGTCGGGCATCCAGCCGTGCAGCGGGAAGGCGGGCATCTTCACCAGGAACGCCGCGGCGAAGAACAGGAAGATCCACTCCTGCGAGCCCTTCGGAAGCGGGTTGGCCTGAAGCGCGGTGAGCACGAACGTGATGTGCCCGCCGCCGTCCTGGGAGGCGAGCGCGCCGGTGGCGATCGCTGCGGCGAGCATCAGCAGCGAGCCCACCAGCGTGTAGATGACCAGCTTGATGGTCGCTTTGATCCGTCCCGGTTCGCGTCCCCACCCGCCGATCAGGAAGTAGAACGGGATCAGCATCAGGTCGAAGAAGGCCACGAACAGCGCCAGGTCCTGGGCCAGGAACGCTCCCAGCACGGCTGACTCGGCGAGCATGAACTGGAAGTAGAAGAGCCGCGGGCGATCCGGCGGCGGGGAGCCCGAGCGCAGGTTGCTGGCCAGCGTGGCCACCGCGAACAGCAGCGTGGTCATGCCGATCAGGAACACGTTGAGGCCGGTGACCGCGAGCTTGTAGTGGATCCCCAGCGATGAGATCCACACCGTGTCGGTGACGTGCTGCAGGTGCGCTCCGCCGCTGTGGAAGTCCGCGATGTAGCCGATCGACAGCCCGAGCGCGCCGAGCGAGCCGATCAGCGCGACGATGCCGGGCAGGCTCCACGAGCGCCCGCCGCTGGGCGCGCCGGCGCCCGCGCCGCCGTCCTCGCCGGGCGCCAGGCCGTCCTGCGCCGTGCTCGCCGTGCTTCCCGCTCCGCCCAGTGCGCCGATCAGCGCCCCGAGCAGGCCCGCGGCGGCCGGCAGCCAGATCAGTATCGAGAGGGGTGGCATCAGATGGTCTGCGCGCGTGTCATGTCTGCAGCAGGAAGTAGAAGCCCACGCCGGCAACGCCCAGCACCAGCAGCGCGGCGTAGTAGCGCACGAACCCGCTCTGCGCCGCGCGCACCGCCGCAGAGCCCGCCCTGACGAGCCCGGTGGTGCCGCCGATCATGGTGTCCTGCACGAACAGCCGCTCGAAGGTGTCGCGCCCGAAGCGCCCGGCGGCAGCGGACGGGCGCACGACCAGCAGGTCGATGGCCTCGTCGAAGTACCACTTGTTGAAGAACAGCGTGTACAGCGGCTTCAGCCGCGCCTGCACGACCGCGGAGGTCCCTGGGCGCATCACCCAGACGAAGTAGGCGATCCCGATCCCCGCCAGGCCGAGGCTCGTGCCGATGATCAGCCCCACGATCAGCAGCGCGGTGTGACCGCTGCTGGTGTAGTGGCTGGTGCCGGCGAAGGTGGGCGCCAGGAAGTTGTCGATCACGAAGTCCGAGCGCGGTATCTGCACGAGGCCTGCGCCGGCGGCGCCGATCGCCAGCATGCCCATTGCGATCTTCATCGGCAGCGCGCGCTCGGCGATGCCGTGGTGGGGACCGGGGAAGCCGACGTCGGTGTCCTCCTCCTCGCCCGTGGCCGGGTTGCGTGCGACCTCGGCGTGGTGCAGGTGGCCGCCTTCCAGCTCCCTGGCCTCCGCGACGGGCTCGCCGTGGAAGGCGCGGAAGATCATGCGGAAGGTGTAGAGCGCCGTGAGGAACGCGCCGAGGTAGCCCGCCACGTAGAGCACCCAGTGCCAGAACCCGCCGCGTTCGGCCGTCATCAGCAGGATCTCGTCCTTGGAGAAGAATCCCGAGAAGGGCGGGATCCCCGACAGGGCGAGGCCGCCGATCACGAAGCAGGAGTAGGTGAACGGCATCGCCCGGCGAAAGCCGCCCATCCGGTCCAGCGACTGCTCGCCGGACATCGCGCCGATGATCGAGCCGGCGGCCATGAACAGCAGCGCCTTGAAGAACGCGTGGGTCATCAGGTGGAAGAGCCCTGCCGCGTATGCCCCCACGGACACGCCCATGATCATGTAGCCGATCTGCGACATGGTCGAGTAGGCGATCACGCGCTTGATGTCGGTCTGCGTCAGCGCGATCGTGCCGGCCACCAGCAGCGTCAGCGCCCCCACCGACGCGCCCACGTCCTGCGCGGCGGGCGCGAGTTCGAACAGCGGGTGCATGCGCGCGATCAGATACACCCCTGCGGTCACCATGGTGGCCGCGTGGATCAGCGAGCTGACGGGGGTCGGTCCCTCCATCGCGTCGGGCAGCCAGGTGTGCAGCGGGATCTGAGCGGACTTGGCGAACGCGCCCACAAGCAGCAGCAGGCAGCCGGCCACCAGGTCGCCCTCGTTCTTGCCAGGGCCGAAGGCGCCGGCGTGCGCGGCGCGGAAGGTCTTCAGGAAGTCCAGCGTGCCGGTGTGCTTGAAGATGAAGTACGTGCCCAGCACCAGGCCCACGTCGCCGACGACGTTGATCACGAATGCCTTGATGCCGGCTTTGGTGGCGGTGTTGCGCCGGTACCAGAAGGAGATCAGCAGGTAGGAGGCGGCGCCCACGAACGCCCAGCCGACGATCAGCAGCAGGAAGTTCCCCGCCAGCACCAGCACCAGCATCGAGAACACGAAGAAGTTCAGGTAGGAGAAGTAGCGCGCGAAGCCGCGGTCCTGCTCCATGTAGGAGATCGAGTAAAGGTGGATCAGCGTGGAGATCCCGGTGACCACGAGGATCATGAACACCGACAGCGGGTCGACGAGGATGGACATCTGCGCGTCGATGCCGACGGTGGAGGCGTAGTTCCACAGCGAGGAGACGATCTGGCGGTGCTCCGGCGTGTGGCCCTGCAGCGATATCAGCGCACCGAGCGCGGCGAGGAACGCGAGGAAGATCACGCCGGTCCCGATCCACCCGGCGCTGCGGCCGGGCAGCACCCGGAAGCCCAGCGAGATCGCGATGGTGCCCACCAGCGGCAGCAGGATCACCAGCCAGGCGTAGGTGGTGGTGCTCATCAGCCCTGCAGCTCCCGCAGCTCATCGACGTCGATCGGCAGGTGGCGGCGGTAGATCGCGACGATCATGCCCAGCCCGATGCACACCTCGCAGGCGGCCACGGTCATCACCACGAGCGCCAGGATCTGCCCGTCGCCGTTGCCCCACATGCGCGCGAAGGCGATCAGCGCGAGGTTGGCGCCGTTGAGCATCAGCTCCAGGCACAGCAGGACGACCAGCGGGTTGCGCCGCGTCATCACGCCGACGGAGCCGAGGCTGAAGACGATCGCGGAGACCGCCAGATACCAGGCGATGCTCATGCGCGGCCCCCGGTGCCCGCCTCGACGGGGCTCTCGTGCGCATGCTCCGCGCGCGCCGGGGCCGGCGCGTGCGGGCTGCCGACGCCCTCGGCGGTGGTGCCGGTGATCAGCGGGCGCAGCAGGTCAAGCGGCGTGATCACGCGGCGCTCCTCGTCCTCGCCGAGCCCGCCGCGGCGGCGCGCCAGCACCACGCCTCCGACGGCGGCGATCAAAAGCAGGAAGGAGGCGATCTCGAAGCTCAGCAGGAACCGTGTCAGCAGCAGCTGGCCGATGTAGGCGGGCGTGCCGTAGGTGCCGGCGCCGCCGTTGCCCGGGCTGTAGCCCGCGCCGTAGCCGTCGACCGCCTTCAGGCCCGTGCCGAGCAACGCGATCAGCAGCTCGACCGCGAGCGCGCCGCCGAGTATCGCGCCGCCGAGACGCAGGCCGGAGGCGACCGGTCCGCCCCCCTTCAGGCGATCTCCGATGGAGTCGCTCTCGCCGCCCACGTATGCAACGACGAACACGTACAGGACCATCACCGCGCCGGCATAGACCACGACCTGCACGGCGGCTACGAATTCGGCGCGCAGCAGCAGGAACAGGACGGCCAGTGCGACCAGGTGCGTGACCAGCGCCAGCACGCAGTAGAAGGGGTTGCGCAGGATCACGACCCCGGCTGCGCCGGCGATGACCGCGATCGCGGCGATGAAGAAGAGGACGGCGCTCACTCGCCCTCGTTCCTCAGCGGCGTTCTCTCCAGCGGCTCGGCGAGCAGCATCTCCTTGGTGAAGATCAGGTCCGTGCGGTCGTAGTCGGAGAGCTCGTAGTCGTGGCCCATGGTGATCGCGTCGAACGGGCAGGCGACCTCGCAGTAGCCGCAGAAGATGCAGCGTGAGAGGTTGATCTCGTACACCGCCGCGTAGCGCTCGCCGGCCGAGACGCGGTGCTCGGGGGTGTTCTCGGCGGCCACGACGCGGATGCAGTCCGACGGGCAGGCTGCCGCGCACAGCGAGCAGCCGACGCACTTCTCCAGGCCGCTGTCCTCGAAGCGGTGCAGCTTGTGACGGCCGCGGAAGCGCGGGTAGACGGCCGTCTTCTCCTCCGGGTACTGCACGGTGATGGGCTTCTCGGTGAAGCGCCCGAACGTCGTGTAGAGGCCGCGGAGCGTCTCGCGGAAGGTCCTCCAGGTGCTGCGCGCGGGGCCCGGAGCCGGGGTCCGCTGGACCTGGATCACGTCTTCGCCGGGGCTCCAGCCCTCGACGCTCAGAAGCGCCACGCCGGTGGCGGGGGCATCGGATGGCTGTGGTGTGCTGGAGCTCATGTTCAGTGGGTGCTCACGACGAGGATGGCCGTGACGAGGGTGTTGAGTGTGGCCAGTGGCAGCAGCACCTTCCAGCCGAAGCTCATCAGCTGGTCGTAGCGCAGGCGCGGAAGCGTTGCACGAACCCAGATGAAGAGGAACGTGATCAGCGACATCTTGAACAGCACGACGAACGGATCGACCCAGCCGGGCGGGTGGATGCCGAACGGCAGCAGCCAGCCGCCGAGGAACACGGTCGTCACGATGCCCGAGACGACCAGCACGTTGAGGTACTCGGCGAAGTAGTAGGAGGCGAAGCGCCCGCCGCCGAACTCCGTGTTGTATCCGCCGACCAGCTCGGCGTCGGCCTCGGTCAGGTCGAATGGGGCCCGGTTGGTCTCGGCGAAGCTGGCAGTGAGGAAGATCAGGAACCCGAAGAACTGCGGGACGATGTACCACATGCCTTTCTGGGCGGTCACGATGCCCGTCAGCGAGAGCGTCTGCGCGGTCATGATCACCCCGACCAGCGCAAGGCCCTGGGAGACCTCGTAGGAGATCAGCTGCGCGGCGCCGCGCATGGCTCCCAGGAAGGAGTACTTCGAGCCGGAGGACCAGCCGCCGAGCATGATCCCGTAGAAGGCGATGGCGCCGAACGCGAACAGGTACAGCGGCCCGATCGACACGTCGATGCCGTACAGGCCGACTTTCGTGCCGAAGATGTCCTGCGTGTTGCCGAACGGGATGATCGCGAAGGCCGCCACCGCGGTGAGGATCGAGATCATCGGTGCGAGCGCGAACAGGAAGCCGATCGAGGTGGTCGGGCGGAACTGCTCCTTGGTCAGGAGCTTGAGGATGTCGGCGAGGGGCTGCAGGGCGCCGTAGGGGCCCACGCGGTTGGGCCCGTAGCGGCTCTGGAAGCGCCCCAGCAGCTTGCGCTCGGCGAGCAGCACGACCGGCACGAGCTGCAGGCCGACCGCGAAGATCACGATGGCCTTGATGATCTGGATCCACCACGGCTCGTAGTAGCCGACGAGCGCGAGCATCGCCACCTCAGTCGCCGTCCATGCCGGCGGAGAGGCGCGAGGGGGCGAGCACCCGCACCAGCTCGGCCTCGGCGTCGCCCTGGTGGTCGGGGTGCAGGAAGGCGAGCGCCGGGGAGTGCTCGACCTCCGGCGCCTGCCACACCGAGCGGTAGCCGTCCAGAGCGGTAGCGTCGGGGCCCGGTCCCGCGGGCTCGGGTGGGCGCGCGGCCAGCGAGTCCGGCCGGGGTGCGGGGAAGGAGCCCGCGGCGGGTCGCTCCTGCCAGCGCACGCCGCGGCCGCCGATCTCCTCGAGCGTCAGGCCCGCGTAGAACGGGACGGCGTCGAACAGGTTCTGGGAGGCCATCGCGCCGCTGAGCACGTCCAGGTCCACGCCCACCCTCAGCGCGAGCTCCGCGAGCACCTGCCAGCCGGCGCGAACCTCCGCAGGCCTGGCGATGGCGGGGCGAAGCCGCTGCAGGCGCCCGTCGGGATGCACCACGGTGCCCTCCTTCTCCGGGTAGGCCTCGGCCGGGAAGACGATGTCGGCGTACTCGCGCACGCCCTCGGTGAGGAAGGCGGCGTGTGCCACGACGGTCCCCGCGCGCGAGAGCGCGCTCTCCCACAATGTCCGGTCGGGGAGGTCGGTGAGCGGATCGCAGCCCAGCAGGTAGAGCGCCGCGAGATCACCGCCGGCGAGGCCCTCGCCGATGGCGTGCGCGTCCCGTGCCTGCGCGTGCGCCGAAGCGCCGTTGGCGTGCGCGCCGCGCAGCGGGGGCTCCTCGCCGAGGCCCGGGCCCACGCCCGGCAGCACGCCGGCCTCGCGCAGGCCGCGCCCGTTGGCGGCCACGGGGACTTCCAGCAGGCCGGCGCCGTCGGTGGCCTCCATGGCGAGCGCCTCGGCCAGATCGAGCAGTGCGCGTGCGCCCGCCGGCCCATCCGGCCCGGCGGTCAGGCGCTCGCCCCAGAGCACGACGACCTCGCGCTGCTCGCCGGCGCCCTCCGGGCCTCGCAGCAGCGCGGCGAGCGAGCGCAGCTGCTGTGGGTCGCTGCCCGCGAGCGAGGCCAGGTGCTCGAGCTCGCCGGGGCCGCCGAGTGCCGCGGCCAGCGCCGCTGCGAAGGCGGCGCCGGCGCCCGGTGCGTAGCGCAGCGCGAGCGCTGCGCTGGGATCAAGGGAGCTGGCCTTGGGCGATGCGACGGCCAGCTGCAGCCCGTGGCGGCGCACGCCCTTGCGCAGGCGCAGGTCGAAGATCGGCGAGTCATCGACGGGCTCCGTGTCCAGCACGAGCACGGCATGGGCGAACTCGAGGTCGGACGTGCGCGCCTGCAGGCCGGGTGCCCCGAGCGCGCGCTGCAGGTCCAGCTCCAGGCGCCCGGCGCGGCGCGAGTCGAGGTGGGGGGATCCCAGCGCCTCGCGCATCAGGCGGCCCAGCAGCAGGCCCTCCTCGTTGCTGCTCGCGCCGCCGGCGATCGCTCCCGTGGCGGCGCCGGCGCGCGCGAGCCCGGCGGCTGCCTCGGCGAGGGCGCGCTCCCAGGAGACGGGGCGCAGCTCGCCGCCGTCGCGCAGCATCGGCTCGGTGATGCGATCGGCGACGTGGAAGGACTGGTATGCGAAGCGGCCCTTGTCGCAGAGCCAGCCGTCATCCACCTCGTGGTTCTCCCTGCCGAGGACGCGCATGGCGCGTTCGTCGCGCACGGTCAGTGTCACGTTGCACTGCGCAGGGCAGAGCGTGCAGACGGAGCCCGCGTTCTCGACGTCCCAGGGCCGGGCGCGAAAGCGGTAGGGCCTGGAGGTGAGAGCCCCGACGGGGCACAGCTCGATGATGTTGCCGCTGAACGGCGCCACGTAGGGGTGCCCGTCGAAGGTTGAGACGTAGGAGTGCGCGCCGCGCTCGAGCAGCACCAGCTGGTAGTCCTCGGAGAGCTCCTGGGAGAAGCGCACGCAGCGGTAGCAGAGGATGCAGCGCTCGCGGTCGATGGCGATCAGCGGCGAGAGCTCCAGGGGCTTGACGAAGTGGCGCTTGGGGTCGATGAAGCGCGAGATGCCGCCTCCCCAGCCGAAGGTGATGTCCTGCAGCGGGCACTCCCCGCCCTTGTCGCACACCGGGCAGTCGAGTGGATGGTTGATCAGCAGGAACTCCACGACGGACTGCTGTGCGGTCTTGACGCGCTCGGTCTGGGTGTAGACGACCATGCCGTCCTTGACGGGGGTGGAGCAGGCGGTCTGCAGCTTGGGGATCCCCTCGATCTCCACCAGGCACATGCGGCACGCGCCGACCGGCTCGCCGAGCTTGGGCTCGTAGCAGAAGAACGGGATCTCGACGTCGCCCTCTTTGGCGGCGTCCACCAGCATCGAGTTCTCCGCGGCGCGAACCTCGCGGCCGTCGACGGTGAAGGTGATCATGTTGGGCTGCGGGCGCGGCATCGCTAGGAGCTGCCTCCCCGGTGGGTGCCGGGCGCTCCCTCGTGCGCGCCGGGCGCTTCGTCGTCTTCGCCCTTGAGCCCCAGCTCGGTCTGGCCGTCCGCGAGCATCGCTCCCTGGGCGGCCAGCGCGAGGTCCGAGCCCGCCTCGTCGCCGAGGCCGCTGCGCATGCGCGCCGCCTCGATGTGCTGCTCGAACTCGTCGCGGAACTTGGCGATCATCGAGCCGATCGGCATCGCCATGGCATCGCCGAGCACGCACAGGCAGTTGCCGGTGATGTGCTCCTGCACGGAGGCCATGATCTCGATGTCCATCGGGGTGGCCTCGCCCGAGTCGATGCGCTCGAGCATCTTGACCGTCCAGTTGGTGCCCTCGCGGCAGGGTGTGCACTTGCCGCAGGACTCGTGTCGGTAGAACTTGGCCACCTTCATGGCGACGTCGAGGATGGGCGTGGAGTCGTCCACCACGATGATCGCGCCCGAGCCGAGCATGGTGCCGGCCTTGGCCAGCGAGTTGAAGTCGTAGGGGACGTCCAGATCCTCTGCCTTGAGCACCGGCGATGAGGATCCGCCGGGGAACCAGCACTTGACCGAGCGGCCCTCCGGCGGCCCGCCGGCGAGCCCGTAGATGATCTCGCGCGAGGGGATGCCCAGCTCGATCTCGTAGTTGCCGGGGCGCTGCACGTGCCCGGAGACCGACACGAGCTTGGTGCCCGTGGAGGTCTCCACGCCGAGCTTTGCGTACTCCTCGCCGCCCATCCTGATGATCGCGGGGACGGTTGAGAGCGTCTCGACGTTGTTGATCAGCGTGGGCCCTTTGTAGAGGCCCTGGTTGGCTGGGAACGGAGGCTTCAGGCGGGGGTTGCCGCGCTTGCCTTCCAGCGAGTCCAGCAGCCCGGTCTCCTCGCCGCAGATGTAGGCGCCCGCGCCGCGGTGCACCACCAGCGACAGCGTGTGCGAAGAGCCGAGGATGCCCTCGCCGATGTAGCCGGCGGCTCGCGCTTCGTGCAGGGCCGCGTCGAGCACGTCGGCCTGCAGCGCGTACTCGCCGCGGATGTAGATGAACGAGCGGCTCGCGCCCGCGGCGTAGGCCGCGATGATGATCCCCTCGATCAGCATGTGGGGGCTCTTCTGCATCAGCTCGCGGTCCTTGAACGTCCCCGGCTCTGACTCGTCGGCGTTGCAGACCAGGTACTTGTCCATGCCGCCCTTGGGCAGGAAGGAGATCTTCTTGCCCATCGCGAAGCCCGCGCCGCCGCGGCCGCGGATGCCGGATGCTTCCAGCTGCGCCAGCACCTCCTCCGGGCTCATCGCCAGTGCGCGGCGCAGCGACTCGTACCCGCCGCGGCGTTCGTAGACCTCGAGCGTCGCCAGGCCCGGCTCGTCGATGTCGCTGAAGAGCAGTATCGGGGGAGCGCTGGCGGCCATGCTCAGATGTCCTCCAGTGGGGCGGTGGGGCCGGGCCGGTCACCGGTGATCGACGGGCCCATGCCAGCGCGCGCCGGGTCGATGCCGGGGTTGGCGCCCAGCCCGCCGCCGGCGCCCTCGGTGGGGTGCTCGGGGAACTGGCGGCCGTTGGCGTGCGGGTCGGCGACGAGCATCCTTGCGAGCTGCCTGTCGGGCAGCACGGGCGAGCCGGCGAGGATGTCGTCGATCAGGCGCGGCACGTCGGCGCCGGAGAGCGGTCCCACGTAGACCCCGTCCACGGAGGCCATCGGCGCGATGTCGCACGCGCCCAGACACTCGAAGGAGCGCACGTTGATCTGCCCCTCGCCGCGCTGCGCCGCCTCGGCGGCGAGCTGCGCGTAGATCTCATCGGCGCCGCAGAGCGAGCACGAGATGTTGGTGCAGACGTACACGCTGTGCGCCGGCACGGGGGAGGTCTCGAGCATGTCGTAGAAGCTGGCCACCGACTCCAGGTATGCGGGCGTGACGGCCATCACCGCGGCGACCTGCTCCAGGGCCTGCGGTGAGCACCAGCCGTGCACGCGCTGTGCGGCGGCGAGCGCGGGCAGGGCGGCGGAGCGGCGATCCGGGTAGTTGGCCATGTGCGCCTCGATCTCGCTCCGCAGCTCGGCGGGCACCGGGGTGCTCGCGGCGTCGGGAACGCCGGCGGGCGCCTTGGCCAGATCGGCCGGCATGTCCCATCCGCGCGGGCTCACCTGTCCACGCCCCCGAGGATCGGGTCGAGCATGGCCACGGTGGCGATCATGTCGGCGATGTAGTTGCCGCGCGCCATGTGGGCGAGCGCCTGGAGGTTCACGAAGGAGGGGTCGCGCATGTGGACCCGGGCGGGCTTGGAGGATCCGTCGGAGCGCACGTAGCAGCCGAGCTCGCCGCGTGGGGACTCGATCGGGTTGTAGACCTCCCCCGGGGGCACGCGGAAGCCCTCGGTGACGAGCTTGAAGTGGTGGATCAGCGCCTCCATCGACGTGGCGAGCTCGTGGCGCGGAGGCAGCGCCACCTTGCGGTCCTCGGTGATGTGCGGCCCTTCGGGCAGGCCGTCGAGCGCCTGTTCGATGATCTTCACCGACTCATAGATCTCGGCCAGGCGCACGGCGAAGCGGTCGTAGTTGTCGCCCACCGTGCCGACGGGGATCTTGAAGGCGAAGTCCTCATAGGAGCTGTAGGGGTCGGCCTTGCGCAGGTCCCACGGGTTACCGGCCGCCCGCAGCAGCGGCCCCGTGACACCGAGGCCGAGCAGCGTCTGGGCGTCCAGCGGGCAGGTTCCGCGCAGACGCTGCAGCACGATCTCGTTGGAGTTGAGGATCGCGCCGTACTCGTCGGCGCGCTTGGGCATGATCTTCAGGAACTCCCGCAGCTTGCCCTCGAAGCCCGGGGGGATGTCCTCCATGACGCCGCCGACCTGGAAGTAGCGCGTGTGCATGCGCGCGCCGGAGGACATCTCGAACAGGTCCAGGATCAGCTCGCGCTCGCGCAGGCAGTAGAGGAAGATGGAGACGGCGCCGAGGTCGAGCGCGCCGGTTCCCAGCCAGATGAGGTGCGATGCGATTCGGTTGAGCTCGAGGTGGATGACCCGCAGGTACTGCCCGCGCTTGGGGACCTCGACCTCCATCAGCCGCTCGACGGCGCCGCAGTAGGCCATTGCGTTGAAGTAGTAGGAGAGGTAGTCCATCCGCTCGACCACGGGGATGACCTTCCAGTAGGCCTTGTCCTCCGCGGTCTTTTCGATCCCCGTGTGGACGTAGCCCATGATCGGTTTGATGTCGCGCACGACCTCCCCCTGGAGGGTCACGAGCAGCCGCAGCACACCGTGGGTGGCGGGGTGGTGGGGGCCGAAGTTGAGGGTGAACAGCTCCTGGGAGCGGTCGCCGCCCTCGCCCTCGGGCGAATCCTCCAGGGGGGAGAGCGTGATGCTCTGCTCGCGCCGGCGGTAGGCGGAGAGCGTGGGATTCTCGGTGGAGCTCACTCGCGCGCCTCCAGCCATTTGCGCTCGTCGCGCGTGAAGATCACCGGTTCGCCGCCGACGGGGAAGTCGCGACGCTGGGGGTGGCCCTCGTAGTCCTCGGGCATGAGGATGCGGCGGAGGTCGTGGTGCCCGCGGAAGATGACGCCGAACATGTCGTAGATCTCGCGCTCCTGGTGGTCGGCCGTGGGCCATTCGGCGGCGACGGAGTCGACCTCTGGGCTCTGCACGCTGACGCGCAGCTTCACCGTCAGCCGGTCCACGCGTCTCATGTCCAGCAGCTCGTAGACGACGCCCAGCCGGGGCTCCTCCGGGTAGTGGTCCACGCCGTGGACGCTTGCCAGGAAGCTGAAGCCTTTCTCGCGCAGCGCTCGCAGGACCGCGCGGATCTCGGCGGGGTCGATCAGGATGGTCGCCTGGTTGCGGAAGTACACGGTGTCGAGCGCGGCCCCGCCGAGATCCTTGGCGAGGAGCTCCAGCCCCGTGGCGTCGGGCATCTAGGGGGCCTCCTCGGTGCCGAGCGCTCCGTAGCGCTCGCGCAGCCCCGCATCGGGGTCGTCCTGCACCATCTTGCGCAGCTTCAGCACGCCGTGCATCAGCGCCTCGGGGCGGGGTGGGCAGCCCGGCACATGCACGTCGATCGGCATGAACTTGTCGGCGGGCACGAGCGCGTAGTTGTTGAAGACGCCCATCGACGAGCAGCACGCGCCCATCGAGATTGCCCACTTGGGCTCGAGCATCTGGTCGTAGAGGCGGCGGATGATCGGCGCCATCTTGATCGACACGCGTCCCGCGAGGATGATCAGGTCGGCCTGGCGCGGGGATGCGCGGAACGCCTCGAAGCCGAACCGCGCGATGTCCATGCGCGGTCCGGCGGTGTGGAACTGCTCCATCGCGCAACACGCCAGGCCGAAGGCGAGGGGAAAGAACGAGTTGGACCGCGCCCAGGCCACGGCGGAGTCGAGCGTGGTGGTGAGCACGCGCTCCTGCACGTAGCGTTCCAGCTCCTCGCCCTCCAGGTGGGCGGGCTGGTTGGCGCCCTCGAGCTGATTGCCGCGGAGCAGCTGATGGGCATTGAGGTTGTTGACACGCAGGCCGGACGGGTCGATCAGCGCCGGCACTGGGTCGCGTTTCACTTCCATGCGAGGGCTCCCCGCCGCCAGACATAGGCGAACGCCACGAACAGCAGGAGGATGAAGACGATGGACTCGATCAGCGCGAAGCTGCCGTAGGCCCTCAGCTCGATGGCGATGGGGTAGAGGAAGATGACCTCGATGTCGAACAGGATGAAGAGCATGGCGATCAGGTAGAAGCTGATACCGAAGCGCATTCCCTTGCGGACGTCGGAAGGCAGCCCGCACTCGTAGGGATCCTGCTTCTGGGGGGTGGCTCGGCGCGGCCCGATGACCGAGTTGAGCACCGCGAAGGCCCCTCCTATGGCGCCACCGAGAAAGAGGAAGACGATCGCAGGTAGGTAGCTGCGGAGCACCGGCCGCTGTTATATCACTGCTTGTGGCATGGTGTTACTAGTGGCAATCGGCTCTAGATACCGCCCATGACGCAGGCGGTGGTGGCGGGGGCGCTGGCCGTTGCGGCGCTCAACGCGATCCCCGCGATCGCGGGGGGCTGGATCTGGTACCGGGGCGATCCGGGCGAGGAGCGCCGCGCGCGCGTGTTCTGGGTGTCGCTGCGCGTGGGCCAGGGCTCGGCGCTGGCGCTGGCGATCGCGGTGGGCTCGTTGGCCGCGGCGGGCAGGTCCGCCTCGGAAGGCCTGTTCTACCTGTATGCGCTGGTGCCGCTGGCCGTGGCGTTCGTGGCGGAGCAGCTGCGCGTGGCCTCGGCGCAGACGATCCTCGACCAGAGCGACCTGGCGGACGCGGCGGCTGTGGGGCGGCTGCCGGAGGCTGAGCAGCGGCTGATCGTCACCGCGATCCTGCGGCGCGAGATCGGCGTGATGGCGCTCTCGGCGCTGGTGGTTGCGATCCTGGCGCTGCGCGCGGCGAGCACCGCGCACGGGTTCTGAGCGGGGGGATGTCGCACGGGCAGCGAGCGGGCCGACAGCACACCTGGAGAGCGGGCCGATAGCACGGGCCGAGAGCGGGCCGATAGCACGGGCCCTGAGCGGGCCGATATATTCCCGCCTCGATGAAGCTCGCCCGCGCGATGCTGGTTCTGGCAGTCCTGGCCATCCTGGTGGCGGGATGCGGATCAGAGGAAATCTCCGTACCAAAGAGCAGCCCCTACTACACCGGGGCGGCTCTGTTCCTGCAGCACTGCTCGGGATGCCACTCGCTGGCCGTGGTGGGCGCGGAGGGTTCGGCGACGAGCATCCAGAACCGCGTTCGCACCAACGGGCCGAACTTCAACTACCGCAAGGAGAAACCGGAACAGGTTCTCTACGCGCTGCGCAACGGCGGCTTCTCCGGGGCGATCATGCCGGAGAACATCGTGGTGGGCGAACAGGCTCAGGAGGTGGCGAACTTCCTGGCTGCCTACTCCGGGCGGGAGGCGCAGAAGGTGCCCTCCACCGCGATCAAGCTCTCCACCAAATAGGACCTCCTCCGGGCGCGCACGCGTGCTGGACCTGAAGCGCATCCGCGAGGACCCCGACGCAGTGCGCGAGGCCCTTGCGCGCCGCGGCGAGGGTGCAGGGCAGGCGCTCGAGCGCGTGCTGGCGCTGGACTCCGAGCGCAGGCGGCTGCTGCCGGCGCTCGAGGGGCTGCGCGCCGAGCAGAACGAGGCGAACGAGCGCATCAGGGCGGCGGGCGCGGCCGAGCGCGAGACGGAGATACAGGCGATGCGCGCGGTGGCCGAGCGGGCCAAGCAGCTGGAGCGGGAGCTGGCGCAGGTGCAGGAGCAGCTCGACGGGGCGCTTGCGCCGCTGCCCAACCTGCCACTGGCCTCCGCGGCGCAGGGGCCACAGGACGAGGTGGTGCGCGAGGTGGGTGCGGTGGCGGAGCTGGGCTTCCCGGCACGCGACCACCTGGAGCTGGCGGGCGCCCTGATCGACATGGACAGGGGCGCGAACCTGTCCGGCTCGCGCTTTGCCTACCTGAAGGGCGATCTGGTGATGCTGGAGCTGGCGCTGGTGCGATGGGTGCTGGAGAAGCTCCGCGGGCGGGGATTCGAACCGGTGATCCCGCCGGTGCTGGTGCGTGAGCGCGCGCTGTACGGCACGGGGTTCCTGCCTGACACCGAGCAGCAGATCTACAGCCTGCCCGAGGACGAGCTCTACCTGGTGGGCACCTCGGAGGTGGCGCTGGCCTCGCTGCACGACGGCGAGCTGCTCGAGGCCGAGGCGCTGCCGATCCGCTACGCGGGCTTCTCGCCGTGCTTCCGCCGGGAGGCCGGCGCGGCGGGCAGGGACACGCGGGGGATCTTCCGCGTGCACCAGTTCGACAAGGTTGAGATGTTCAGCTTCGTGGCGCCCGAGCAGTCCGAGCAGGAGCACGAGCGCATCCTGGCGATCGAGGAGGAGATCCTGGGCGAGCTGCGGCTTCCCTACCGCGTGCTCAACATCGCGGTGGGCGACCTGGGCAACTCGGCTGCCAAGAAGTACGACTGCGAGGCATGGTTGCCCAGCCAGGGCCGCTACCGCGAGCTGACGTCGTGCTCGAACACCACCGACTACCAGGCCAGGCGCCTGAACATACGCGTGCGCGCGGGCAAGCGCACGGGCACCCCGCACACGCTCAACGGCACCGCGCTTGCGGTTGGGCGCACGCTGGTTGCGCTGCTGGAGAACGGCCAGCGCGAGGACGGCGGCGTGGACCTGCCCGAGTGCCTGCTGGCATTCGGCGCGCCGCCGGCGCTTGCGCCCGCGGCGGCCTGAGCACCGCTGCGCCCGGCGGGCACTCAGCGCGCGTGCTTGACCTGCTGTTCGACCAGCTTGCCCGACGCGGCCTCCACCTGGGCGGCCATGCGCATCTTGAAGATCGCCAGCAGCGCCTCGGAGGCGATCGGGCGCAGCGCGCGGATCGCCTCGATCACCTCGTCCCAGCGCTGCTCGGGCTGCCCGTCGGCGAGGAACGGCTCCCACAGCTCCTCGAGGTAGAGCTTCACGAAGGCTCTGGAGATCGACTCGCACTCGCGGCTGACGCGCTCCACGAGCGCCAGCGCCGCGTGCAGCGGGATGCCCAGCGCGATCACCTCCTCGGCTGCCTTCATCAGCGCCGGGCTGGGAACTTCGAAGCGCCCGTCGCCGATGGGGATCAGCAGCTTCATGCGCCTGATGCGCTCGATGTTCTTCTCGGAGACCTCGCCGAAGCGCTCGCGCAGCTCGTGCGCGCTGAGCACCTCCGAGGCCTCGGTGTGCAGGGGCGCGCTCATCGCGTCGCGCAGGCCCAGCAGCCGGGAGGCTGACGCGCTGGAGGCGTTGATCAGCCGCTCGATCGAGGCCAGGTTGAAGCCCTCGGCCTGCAGATCGCGTATCAGCCGCAGGCGGGCGACGTGCTCGGCGCCGTAGTAGCCCACACGCGCGCGCAGCTCGGGGGCGGGCAGCAGGCCGCGGGACTGGTGGTTGCGGATGTTGCGCACCGACATCTCCACCTGCGCCGCAAGCTGCTCGATGGTCAGCTCCGCAGCTGAGTCGCTCGCGGAGGCCGAGGGGGTGCTCACGGTGGCCATGCTCGATTTGAGGGTACCAGGTGCAATGTAACCTCATTTGAGGTAACATGGATCGGAGTCATGAACCGACCACTCCCGATGACGGCGCGACACGCACATGGCTGAACGCGGCGCGGCCCCCAAGGTGCCGGAGCTGCGCCGCCGTGCGCTCAGGGCGATCGGGTCGTTCACCTCGCCGCTGCTGCCCGACGACTATCTGGAGCTGGTCAACCCGCTGTGGTCCACGCGCGAGCTGCGTGGCAGGGTGGAGCGCGTGGAGCGCGAGTCCGGCGTGGCGGCGACGATCACGATCAGGCCGGGCTGGGAGTGGCCGGGGCACAGTCCCGGGCAGTACCTGCGCCTGGGTATCGAGGTGGATGGCGTGCACCATTGGCGCGCCTACTCGCTCACCTCCGATCCGGCCCGGCGCGACGGCTGCATCGCGATCACGCCCAAGCTGCAGGAGGGGGGCAAGGTCTCGCCGTATCTGGTCGGCAGGCTGCGGCCCGGGACGATCGTGCGCCTGGGCGGGGTGGAAGGCAGCTTCGTGCTGCCGGACCCCCTGCCGGGCGGCCTGCTGTTCCTCAGCGCCGGCAGCGGCATCACGCCGATCATGGCGATGCTGCGCAGCCTGGCCAGGGCGGGCATGCCGGCTGACGTGGTGCACCTGCACAGCGCGCGCCACCCGCAGGAGGTCATCTTCGCCGAGGACCTGCAGCGGATCGCCGACGCACACGGCAGCTACCGGCTGACGCGGCGCATCACCGCCCAGGCGGGCCGGCTGGACGCGGCGGCGCTCACGCGGGAATGCCCCGACTGGCGGGCGCGCGAGGCGTTCGTGTGCGGGCCGGCCGGCTTCATCCGGATGCTCTCCGAGCACTGGCGCGAGTCCGGCGATCCCGCGCGCCTGCACCTCGAGCGCTTCGCCCCCGACACCGGGGTGGGCGAAGGCGAGCGCGGCTGTGGCGGCACGATCGACTTCTGCGCGAGCAAAGTCCGCGCCAGCAGCGACGGCGAGCAGCCGATCCTCCTCGCCGGCGAGCGCGCCGGGGCTCAGCTTCCCTTCGGCTGCCGCATGGGCATCTGCCACAGCTGCGTGGGCCGGCTGCGATCGGGGCAGGTGCGCGACCTGCGCACCGGCCGCGTGCACGGCCAGCCCGGCGAGCTGCTGCGCACGTGCGTCAACGCGCCGGAGGGCGCGATCGAGATCGAGCTCTGAGGAGCACCCCCAACCACCGGAGGTATCTGATGAATGCCGCAGCCATCCCAGTCACGGAGAGCACCACCGCGTCGCGCCCACGCAGGGGAGCGCCGAGCTTTCGTGAGCCTGAGAGCCCCCTGGCGCGCCTGAGCGCGGAGCAGATCGAGGCACTCGGGCGCGAGTTCGACGCGATCCGCGAGGACGTCTTCGCCGACCTCGGCGACCGCGACGCACGCTACATCCGTGCGACGATCCGCCTGCACCGCCAGCTCGCGCTGGCCGGACGCGTGCTGCTGCTGGGCTCGCGGCGGCGCTCGCTGTGGCTCGCCGGGACCACGGCGCTGTCGATCGCGAAGATCCTGGAGAACATGGAGATCGGGCACAACGTCCTGCACGGGCAGTGGGACTGGATGAACGACCCCGACATCAACTCGCGCAACTGGGACTGGGACACCGCCTCGCCCGCCGAGGCCTGGCGGCACTCCCACAACTACGAGCACCACACGTTCACCAACATCCGCGGCAAGGACCGCGACCTCGGCTACGAGATCATGCGCATCGATCCCCATCAGCGCTGGCACCCGATCTACCTGCTGCAGCCGCTCTACAACCTGCTGCTGATGGCGGGCTTCGAGTGGGGCGTGGCCCTGCACGACCTGAACACCGACGCTATCCGCTCCGGCGAGAAGTCCAAGGATCAGCTGCTCGCCGAGCTGCGCGCGATCGGCGTCAAGGCGCGCCGGCAGATCGTCAAGGACTACATCGCCTTCCCGCTGCTCTCAGGCCGCGCGTTCCGCTCCACGCTCTCCGCGAACTTCACGGCGAACATCGTGCGCAACGTGTGGGCTCACTCGATCATCTTCTGCGGGCACTTCCCCGACCAGACCTACACCTTCAGCGAGCAGGAGGTCTCCGAGGAGACCCGCGGCGGCTGGTACGTGCGCCAGCTGCTGGGGGCGGCCAACATCGACGGTGGCCCGCTGTTCCACCTGCTGGCGGGCAACCTGAGCTTCCAGGTCGAGCACCACCTCTTCCCGGACATGCCATCCAGCCGCTACGCCGAGATAGCACCGCGCGTGCGCGACATCTGCCGCCGCTACGAGCTGCCCTACAACTCCGGCCCGCTGCACCGGCAGCTGGGCACCGTCCATCGCACGATCCTGCGCCTGGCCTTCCCCGGAGGCTCGCCCAGGCCCAAGCCGGGCGCGTACCGCCCGCAGGACTGCTGAGCGTCACTGGATCATCACGCGATCGTCACGGCTGCGTCACCCTCCCGCGCGGCCCCGCGTCGAGGATCGCACCGGGCACGGCGGCCGGCAGGGATGCGAGACGGCAGGGACAGGTCGGATCCAAAGCTCGCCCGCTCGGGCTGAGCAGGCCACACGGCCGTCGCGCCGCGCGGAGCGCGCGCCGAACGGGACGGGACTAAAGGCCCGTCCCGTTCGCACATCGGCCCGCGGCTCCGGGGCGCTGGGCCGCGCCGCCCCCGATCCACGCTCTAGGCTGAAAGCGGTGTCGCCTCCGTTCGGGTTCCTGCTGGCGCCGAGCCCGCCCCCGCGGCGGGCTGGGGCGGTCCTCGCGCTGGCCGGCGTGGCGCTCGCCACGCTGCTGGTCTACCCGCTGGCGCGCATCGCGCCCGTGGTCGCCCTGGGCGTCGTCTACCTGCCGGTTGTGCTGGTCGTCTCGGCCACCTGGGGCCTGTGGCTGGGCTTCGCCACGTCGCTGCTGAGCGCCGCTGCGTTCAACTTCTTCCACCTCCCTCCGGTGGACACGTTCACCATCGCCAACTCCGGCAACTGGGTGGCGCTGGTCACGTTCCTGGTGGTCGGCGGGCTGGCCAGCTCGGTGGCAGAGGTGACGCGCGCCCGCACGCGCGACGCGGAGGAGCGCCGCGCGGAGGCCGACCTCGCGGCGGAGATGGCCAGGTTGCTGCTGCGCGGAAACAGCCTCGCCGAGGCGCTGCCCACGGCTGCAGCCCGGCTCGCCACGGCCCTGCAGCTGAGCTCCGCGGCGATCGAGATGGACGCCGTGGAGGCCGACGAGCGCCGCATCGCCTTCCCGCTCAGGGAGGGAACCACGCGCCTGGGGACGCTGCTGGTCGGGGCGGGCAGCTCCGAGAAGAGCCTGCGCCGGCTGCAGGAGCGCGTGGTGCCCTCCCTGGAGTCGGTGCTGAGCGCCGCGCTCGAGCGCGATGAGCTGCTGGGCGGCGTGGTGGAGACGGCCGCGCTGCGCCGCGCGGACACCGTCAAGACCGCGCTGCTGCGAGCGGTCTCCCATGACCTACGCTCGCCCCTCACAGCTATCGCCGCTGCGGGGGACGCGGTGGCCTCCCCGTCGATCTCCGCCGAGGAGCGCGCCGAGATGGCTGCGGTGATCGGTGAGGAGACCCGCCGCCTGGCGCGCCTGGTGGACAACCTGCTGGACCTCTCGCGCCTTGAAGCCGGAGCCGCGGAGCCGCGCAGGCAGCTCAGCTCGATCGAGGACGTGCTGCGCGCAGCTCTGCGCGAGCTGGGCGCGCGCGCGGACGAGTTCAGCCTCTCCATCGACCGCGATCTGCCGCTCGTGAGCATCGACCCGGTGCAGATGGAGCGTGCGTTCGCCAACGTGCTGGAGAACGCCCGCAGGCATTGCGGTGGCCATCCGGTCTCGGTGCGCGCCCGCGCGGTGCGCAGCCTCGCGCGCGCGGGCCGGCGCCCGCAGGCGCGCCCCGGGCAGGACGCGCCGGTCAACGGCCACGGCTCCCCTGCGCCGGGCCACGGCGCCGATGGTCGCGTGATCGTGCGAATCGTGGACCGCGGGCCGGGGATTCCGCCGGCGCAGCTGGAGCGCGTCTTCGAACCCTTCTACCAGGCCGGCACCCCCGGCGGCGGGCACCGCGGCTCGGGTCTGGGCCTGGCGATCGCCAGGGGATTCACCGAGGCCAACGCCGGCTGGCTGCACGTCGAGTCGCTGCCCGGCCAGGGGGCCACGTTCGTGTTCGAGCTGCCCCTGCAGGAGGACCCACCGGACCCCGGCGGGCAGCCGGCGGCGCGTGCACAGGCGCGGTCGGCTTAGCCGTGGAGGGCGAGGCAACGGCGCCGCGGGCGCCGCGGGTGCTGGTGGTGGACGACGAGCCACAGCTCGTGCGCGCGCTGAAGGTGGTGCTGCGCGGCGCGGGCTTCGAGGCGGTGG
>Ga0182012_10002077_pt1 | contig 21808 bp, 21 predicted proteins | sample 612S2SmetaG_FD_120486 | JGI IMG/M metagenome (GOLD analysis project Ga0182012, IMG submission 120486) | Permafrost microbial communities from Stordalen Mire, Sweden - 612S2S metaG | ecosystem: Environmental > Terrestrial > Soil > Wetlands > Permafrost | place: Sweden: Stordalen | collected... | reverse complement strand
GACGAACTTCAGCGCGTGAGCCAGGATCTCGTCGTCGACCGTTTCCATCCGCTTCGGATAGAGCGTTCCGGCGTCTTCGATCTTCTGCTTGCCGATTTTCCCCCAACGCGGCTGCTCGGTCGGGTCGTCGACGTCGGTCGCCCAACTGTGGACCATGTTGCGCGGGCCGATCTTGTCGATGAGCGCCGGTGGGTAGTTGCGGTGGGCCGGGTCTTCCATCGCGTCCAGATGGTACAGGTACCCGAAGAACTCGTCGAAGCCGTGCAGCGTGGGCAGAAATTCGTTGAGGTCGCCGAGGTGGTTCTTGCCGAACTGGCCGGTTGCGTAGCCCATCGCCTTCAGCGCGGTCGCAATCGTCGGCGCCTCGGCCGGCATGCCGATTTTTGCGCCGGCTTGCCCGACCGTCGTCAGGCCCGTGCGGATCGGCAATTGCCCGGTGATGAACGCGGCGCGGCCCGCGGTGCAGCTCGCCTCCGCGTAATAGTCGGTGAAGCGCATGCCCTCGGCGGCCATCCGGTCGAGGTTCGGCGTGCGGCCGGCCATCATACCTTGATGGTAGGCGCCGATGTTGAACCAGCCGATGTCGTCCGCCATGATGACGACGATGTTGGGTTGCGCGGGTCCGGTAGCCACAGGGAAATCCTCCAAGCAAAGTGCGTACCCCGGTATAGGGGCAGGCAAGCGGCACTCGCGGGCGCTCCAATGCGGCAGATGAGCGCTCTCGCTCCGCCGAGCCTACCATAGGAGCGAAATTGCCGGAATGGAACGAACCTCAGCGGAACGGGCCACCGTGGAGTAGTTATCCGAGGAGTTACGATCCGCTTGATACCACGACGAACGGGCGGGAAGGCGGCATGAGCCGCGACGCCGGCCCCCGCGAGAGCCGTTCCGCCCGCCACGAGGCGCTCGCGCTGTTCCTGCGCGCACGGCGCAAGGCGCTCGCCCCGGAGGACGTCGGGTTACAGCCGAGGACGAGGCGTCGCAACGGCGGTTTGAGCCGCGAAGAGGTCGCGTACCTCGCCGGGATCAGCGCCGACTGGTACGGACGCCTCGAGGCCGGCTTGGCCGTCGTGCCCTCATCCTCAACGCTATCGGCCATTGCACGCGCGCTCCGGCTCTCCGACGTGGAGAGCGATTACCTGTTCGAACTCAGCGGCCTCGTCGCTCCGCGCCGGCACGACGCGCCGCTCGGCAACGTGCCCGACGCGGTCCTCAAGCTGATCGTATCAACGGACCGCGTCGGCATGGGCCTGTGGGACGCGTACATGACGCCGATCGCCTGGAACGCGATCGCGGACGCGATGTTCGACCTCTCCGGGTACGCCGCGCCGCTCGAGCGCAACAGCGTGGTCCGCATGCTGGACCCGTACTACGTCGCATACTTCGGCGACGATTACGAGAGCGTGTCGCGGCAGGTCGTGGGCATGTTCCGGCGCGCCCACGCTGCGCAGCCGACGGACTTCTCGCGGCAAGTCTTCGAGCGGGCACAGGCGTACCCCGACTTCAAGCGCTACTGGGACGAGTACGTCATCGCGGACGAGGCGACGCCGGCCGCCGGCCCGCACTTTCGCCATCATCCGATCGCCGGAACGATCTCCATCGTGACGACCGATCTGTTCATGTTGCGACGGCACGACGTCTTCCTCAGGGCAATCGCCCCGGCGCACGCCGACGCGGACGCCGCCTTCCTCACCCTGAGGCGGCTCGGGACGGCTTCCCACGCGGAGTAGCGAGCCCGGCCCGCGCGCCAGTCTCTACAGAAACTGCATGCCGGCCATTCGGACGAGGCCGTAGACGAGAAAGGCGGAGCCGAGTCCGACCACGACCACGTGGCGCGGATAGACGAGCTTCGTGCTGACGCCCGCCAGGAACGACACGCCCGCGAAGATGACGGTCAGCAGCAGGAAGGCGTCGGAGGTTCGATTCGCGTCCTGCGCGCTCTGGAAGTCCGCGGCCGCCAGCCGGCTCTTGTCCGCCGCCTCCTGCGTCGTCGCGAGCCGGTACTCGGGCATGACGAACGGCGACGAGGGCGCATGCGGGTTCGACCGCGGTTTGGTTGCGGCCCACGCCCGCACGGCACGCTCCATCTCGGGACGGAACGTTCGCTGCAGGTAGGCCTCCATCGTCGCGTCGTGCGCGTCGTAAGCCGAAATGTAGCGCAGGAACGCGGCGACGTCGATGATGGTGAGCGCGTTCGCGCGTTCGGTCGCCTGCGCGGCGGCCAGCCGGTACACGTCGGCCCGGTTGTAGAGCATCGTGGCGTGCGAGCCCCACGTGCCGGCCTGATACCCGCAGATTGCCGAGAGCACGGCAGCGAGCGAGATCAGCACGATCGACGCGACGTCGACGATGCGGTCGATCGCGTCGGTCTTCCGCGCGTCTACCGCCACGTCAGGCGCCGCGGCGCAGCGGGTCGGACTCGGCGGGCGCGACGTCGCTGCGGCACTCGAGCCCGACGGGGCCGACCTGCGCCAAGACGTCCCCAACGGCCTCGTACGCGCTCGCCCGCGCCGAAGCTAGCGTCGGCCCGAGCGCGCTGACGGTCAGCGCGCGTCCGCCGGGCGAAGCGACGCGGCCGTCGCGCAGCGTCGACGGCCCCCAGAACGCCGCGCGGCCTTGCCCCAGCGCGAACGCAGGCGGCAAGCCCGCCAGCGGCGCGCTCGTAGCGGGATACTCGCGGGTCGCGAGTACGACTGCAACGCACGAGTCCTCCGAGAGTTGCAGCGGCTCGCGCTCGCGCGCGCCGGTCGCGATGCCGTGCAGCGCGCGTGCGAAGTCGCCGCGCACGCGGGGCACGATCGCCTGCGTTTCGGGGTCGCCGAAGCGCACGTTGAACTCGATCACCTTCGGGCCAGTCGCGGTCCACATCAGCCCGCAGTACAGCACGCCGACGTAGCGCTCGCCTTCTGCCTGCAGGCCGGCCAGCACCGGCCCGAGGATGCGCTCGGCCACCACGGCGTCGAGATCGGCGGGGAATCCCGCCGGCGGCGAGTACGCGCCCATGCCGCCGGTGTTCGGCCCGGCGTCGCCGTCGTAGCGGCGCTTGTAGTCGCAGGCAGCCGCAAACGGCACGAACGATCGTCCGTCGCCGATCGCGAACACGCTGACCTCGGGCCCGCTCAGCCGTTCCTCGAGTAATACCTCGCTGCCGCCGCCGGGCACGCCCGCGCGGCCGAACCACTCGCGTAGCGTCGCTTCGGCGTGGTCGCGGCTTGCGGCGACGACGACGCCCTTGCCCGCCGCGAGGCCGTCGGCCTTGACCACGACGCCGCCGGCCATGCCGTCGCACGCCTTGAGCGCGGCGTCGAGCGACCGCACGATGCGCGCACGCGCCGTCGGAATGCCGTGGCGCTGCATGAACTGCTTGGCGAACACTTTGCTCGACTCGAGCCGGCCGGCCGCCCGGCCCGGGCCGAAGGTCGCGATGCCCGCATCGCGCAGGCGGTCGCCGACGCCGGCCGCGATCGCCGTCTCGGGCCCGAGCACGACGAGATCGATACCGCGCTCGCGCGCGCGCGCCGTGATGGACTTGCCGTCGGTCACCGACAGATCCGGCCAGTTCTCGCCGCGTTGCAGCGTCCCCGCGTTACCGGGGCAAGCGTACAGGGCGGAGCACGACGGCGACTGCCCGAGCCGCCAGGAGAGCGCGTCCTCGCGGGCGCCGCTCCCGACGACGAGGATCTTCATTCCCACTCGACGGTCGCGGGCGGCTTCGACGTGATGTCGTACGCGACGCGGTTGATGCCGGAGACCTCGTTGACGATGCGCGTGCTGATGCGCTCGAGCAGCGCGTGCGGCAGGCGCGCCCAGTCGGCGGTCATGCCGTCTTCGCTCGTGATGGCGCGAACCGCCACGAGGTTTGCATACGTGCGGCCGTCGCCCATGACGCCGACGCTCTGCAGCGGCGTGAGCACCGCGAAGTACTGCCACGGGCGGGGGTCGAGGTCGGCCGCTTCGATCTCCGAGGTGACGATGGAGTCAGCGGCGCGGACCGTCTCGAGCCGCTCGGCGGTCACCTCGCCGAGCACGCGCACCGCGAGCCCCGGGCCGGGGAACGGCTGGCGTTCGACGATCGCGGCGGGGAGGCCGAGCACGCGGCCGAGCGCGCGCACCTCGTCCTTGAAGAGCGACCGCAGCGGCTCGACCAGTCGTAGCGCCATCTCCTCGGGCAGTCCGCCGACGTTGTGGTGGGATTTGATCTTGTGGCCGGCCTTGGAGTCGGGCGTCTTCGACTCGATGACGTCGGGGTAGAGCGTACCCTGCACGAGAAACCTGACGTCCGGGAGCTTCGCCGCCTCTTCTTCGAAGACGGCGATGAACTCGTGGCCGATGATGACGCGCTTGCGCTCGGGGTCGGTCACGCCGGCGAGCTTCGAGAGAAACCGCTCGCGCGCGTCGACGAGCACGACGTCGAGGTGCAGGACGTCGCGGAACGCCTGCAGCACGCCCGCTGCCTCGTCCTTGCGCAGGAGCCCGTGGTCGACGAACACGCAGGTCAGTTGGCTGCCGATCGCGCGAGCGACCAGCGTCGCGGCGACCGCGGAGTCGACGCCCCCCGACAGGGCGCAGATCGCCCTTCCCGTGCCGACTTTCGCGCGGATTTCCTCGACGGCGCGATCGACGAACGATCCCATCTCCCACGCCGGCGCGATGCCCGCGACGCCGTGCAGGAAGTTCGCGATCACCTGCCTGCCGATCTCGGTGTGCACGACCTCGGGGTGGAACTGCACGCCGTAGACGCGCCGCGCGGCGTCGCCGAAGGCCGCGATCGCGCACGTCGGCGTGTGCGCCATCGTCGCGAAGCCGGGTGGCGGACCGAGCACCGTATCGCCGTGCGACATCCATGCGCGCGAGCGCGGCGGCGCGCCGGCGAAGAGCGGCGCGTCGGCGGAGACCTCGAGGGTCGCCGGGCCGAACTCGCTGTGGCTGGAACGCACCAGGTTGCCGCCGAGATCGCGCGCGATCAGTTGCATGCCGTAGCAGATGCCGAGGATGGGCACGCCCGCGTCGTAGATGCGCGGGTCGAGGCCCGGCGACGAATCCTCCAGCGTGCTCTCAGGACCGCCGCTGAGAATGATCGCCGAAGGCCCGCGCTTCGCGATCTCCTCCCACGGCGCGTCGTGCGGGAGGATCTCGGAGTAGACCTTGGCCTCGCGCACGCGGCGAGCGATCAGCTGGCTGTATTGCGCGCCGAAGTCGAGAATGACGGCGGTGGCGGGGCGCGTCCCGGCCTGCGGCGTTGCGGTGGATGTCGTCATGGCTTGGCGGCTCTTTCCAGCCGCGCTCGCGCGGCACCCGTCGCCGCGCCCTTCGCGCTAGGGCGGCCGGGCGCGTCCGCGCCGGGCCACGTCGCGCAGCGCTCCGACGAGGACCATGCCCGCCATCAGGACGAGCACGGGCGGCCAGAACGGCGCCGCCGGAGCGCGCGCTCGTAACAGGTAACTGCCGAGGCACGCGAGCGCGAGGTACACGACGAGCCGCGCCGCGAGGCCGCCGGTCGCACCGGCGCTCACGGGCGCCGTTCGGCGTGAGCTACGTGCGTACGCGCCGCCTCGGCCAACGCGGAGACGCCCGCCGCGGCGCCCGCCCACGCGGCGCCCCCGACGACGCCCTCGGCCACGTGCTCGCCGACGCGGACCGGGTCGCCGAGCGAGCGCGCAACGCTGGTCGCGACGCCGCCCGCATACGCGGCTGCAGAGCGCGCCAGCGAGGACGCCGCGACCAATGCCCCGGCCCCGGCAGTCGCGAGGCCGAGGCCGCCGAGGCCGCCTGCGGCCAGCAACAGTTCCGGCGTGCCGTCGACGACGGCGCGCCGTCCGGGCGGAGCGGCGACCGGCGGCTGCGCGCGCGGCGCGATCGCGTCAGCGGCGGGGCGGGCGGCAGCGGCCGCGGGCGGCCGGCCGGCATGGGGGTCCGGTGCCGGCGACGGCCGGCAACGGCAAGCGGTGGTATGGGGTACGTGCATCCCGATCCTCCGGTGGTCGTGCGCGTTCACCGGATACCTCACGCGCGGCCCCTAGCGCGACTAGGGCGGCGCCGGCCTGTAGCACGCGAGCACGTTCCCGTTTTTGAACGCCCGCGTGTGCGCCAATTCCAGCGCTATCGGTTCGGGGATGCCCTCGAACAACGTGCGGCCGTCGCCGAGCAGGATGGGATTGACGATCAGCCGGTACTCGTCGATCAGCCCCGCCTGTGCCAGCTGCGCGACGATCGTGCCGCTCCCGAGGATCGTCATCGGCGGGCCGGGCTCGGCTTTCATCCGGGCGATCGCCTCGGCCGGATCGCCCGCCACCAGCGTCGTGTTGGCCCACGTCGCGGCCCGCAGCGTCCGCGAGAACACGACCTTCGTCAAGTCGTTCATGCGCTTGGCGACGTCGGCGTCGCGTTCCATGGCCAGCGGCGTCGGCCAATACCCGTTCATGAGATCGTACGTCACCCGTCCGAACAGCAGCACGCCGTCGCCGGCGGCATTATCTCTGGTAAACGCGTCCCACTCGTCGTCGGCAGCGCCCGGTTTCGCCCACAGCATGGAGCCGGCGCGGTCCACGAAGTAGCCGTCCAGCGAGACGTGGTTGAACACGCTCAGCGTTCGCATCGTCCTCCCTACGTCAGGATCTCGCCGAGGCGGTCGCGGTCGCGGGCCATCGCGACCTCCATCGCGATGCGCTCGCCGACCGAGACGTCGCGCCCCCACAGATACGCGCTGTACGGCGTGTAGCGCGTGCCGGGCGAGCCCGGGATGCGCAGCGAGACGTCGTACACGACGAACTCCTTGGGCGGCCCGGCGACGATCACGCACTGTAGCGCGAACGGCCCGATGACCCCCGGCGCGCTGGCCGCGCGCGCCGCCGCGACGAACCGCTCGCCCATCTCGAAGGCCTTCTCCAGCATCGACTCCGTCAGCGTGGTCGCGATATGGCCCGCCTCTTCCATCCGCACGGGGATCGCGGTCGCGTGGCGCAACTGGCTCGGCGGCAGCGAACGCAGGCCGTCGAGGTTCGTCTGCCGGCGCGTATCGGTGCCGAGGAGTTCCACCTCGTCGAGCAGCGGCGAGTAAAAGAAGTTCAGATTGACGCTCGGGCCGAGCGCGTACTCCTCGATGCGCGCCGACCGCAACCCGGCCTCGCTCACCATGCCGGCCGCGATCAGCCGCTCCGCCTGCTGCTCGTACTCCGCGAGCGTCGAGCACAGGAAGAACGCCCGTTCGAACGAGACCTGCGCGTGCGGCGCCTTGACCATCACGAGACGGTCGATCTCGTAGGGAGCCTGAAACGATTTCGGATGGCGGATGCCCGCCCGCGAGAGGAGCGAGTACTGATTGTCGTCCTCGTCGCGCTCTTCGGCCCGCAGCAGTTTGCGATTACCGAACATAGGAACGCGCATGCCGCGCTCGATCTCGTCGTAGGTGTAGCGCTGATGCAGGTACACCTCGAACGAGCGGTTCGGCACGAAGATGACATTCTCGCCCAGCAGGCGCTCCTGCACCCCCGCGTCGAGGATGTCGGCGAAGGCCTTCAGCTCGAGCACCTGGTCGACGCAGCCGCGCTCCGGTTCGCCGCGGCGCCGGAAGTGGCGCGCGTAGGTCCGCTCGCGGCCGAGCGCGGTGACGATCAGGTTGCGAAGGCCGCAGGCGCGGGCCCCCGCAGCGACGTCCAGCGCGGAGTGGCTGCCGATCGAGCAGAGCGTGAGGTTCGAGCGGTCGTACAACGCAAGCGCGTTGGAGACGGTGAGGCCGTCCATGCGCGCCTGTTACGACGGCGAGAGTTGCCGCGCCTGGGGACTTCCGGCGTACTGCACGAGCAGCAGGTTGCGCACGTGCGCGGCGGCGGCTTCGGCCTGCGGCGAGTCGATGCGCGCGAGCGTGCGGTACGTCTCGAGCAGATTCCTCGGGAGGGTCGCGTCGTGCGGGTATTGATGCTGCCAGTCGATGACTGCGTCGACGACGTTGAGCCCGTCGCTGGACATCCGGTTGCCCCAGCCCGCGTCGAGGTAGCGGTTGATGCGGGCGAGTTCGTTGTGCACGCCGAGCGGCGACATCTTGAGATTGCCGAAATACTCGTCGGCGGGCGCAATGCGCGTCAGGCGCTCGTCGTGCGGCATGCCGTGGACGCGAGCGATGACCTGCAGATCGGGGGTGCGCTTGCGGCGGTCGTCGGCGATCCGGGCGTTGGCCCGGTCGTCGTCGCTGTAGCCCGCGTCGCCCGCCACCGCGGCGTCGACGAAATGGAACATCTCGCCGAACTCGGGGTCCGGCACGCGGACCAGCGGGACGTCGGGGTTCGTCATATCCTTCAGCAGCAGGCTGCGATAGGCCACGTCGTGCGTGAGGTTGTAGGCGCGGATGTCGGCGACCACGGCCTGCGCGAGCGCGTCGCCGTCGTGCGGGAAGGCCGCGGCGTCGGCGCGCGCGTCCGTCACGGCATCCGCCGCCGGTCTGCCAAGGTCGAGATCCTCGGCCTGCAGTTGCGAGAGCAGCGCCTGCGCCGCGGCGGCCTGTCCGGCGTCGCCGTGCGCGATCGTCCACTTGGCCGCCTCGCGAACGTACCACTCGGCTGCGTCGTTGCTGACGAGCGGGTCGTAGTGCAGCTGGGTAGCGATCGTGACGGTCAGTGCGGCGAGGTTGCCGTACTCGGCGTCGCTCGGGCGGAACAGCGCGTAGGCGCGCCCGGCGTCGAGGATCGTCGACAGGTATAGTTGCTCGTCGACGAAGCGCCAGTGATGCGCCTCGCCCTGCTCGTACGCCCTGCGCATCGTCGCGTACAACGCCTGCGGGTCGGTTTCGACGGCGGCGCGCGCCCCTAGCGGGAGCGCCAGGAGGAGGACGGCGGTCGCGACGGCTGCGCTCAGGCGCTTAGAACAGGCTCGTATCATCCAGGACGAGCGGCAGCGAGTTGGACAATAGCGCGTTCTTGATCTCGCGCGCGATGCGCCGGCCGGTCGACATCGGCTCGCTATAGTTCAGGTACGAGTACGGAGAGCCGTCGATGAACGGGTTGGTGCCGGCGACGATGCGCGCCGAGATCTCCATCACGTAGAACTGCGCGTCGGACGAGATGATCGTCTCGATGCAGAACGCCCCGAATAGGCCCTTGGGCGGGCAGATCTCCTTGCTGACGCGCACGACGGACTCACCCATGCGATAGGCCTCGGCCAGCATCGACTCGCGCAGCACGAGCGGCGAGTTGCCGACCACGACGTAACTCGGGTCGACGTTCATGCCCTCCTGGGCCGCGGCGGGGATGCGCCCCAGCGAGTCGACGTTGGTCTCGTAGCGCCGGTCCATGCTCATGATCTCGAGCTTGCCCGTCAGCGGCGAATAGAAGTAGTGCACGTAGGCGGGGACGCCGATGACGTACTCCTGGAGCACGTAGTTTTTGCGCGCCACCTCGCCGGCGCGCTTCTCGAAGTCGGCCGCGTCGCGCAGGAACAGATACCCCTTGCCGCCGGCCGCGCCGTACATTTTGACGATGACCGGCCGGTCGATTTCGGCTCCGGTTTTGAACTGGCGCGGTAGCCGCAGGCCGGCGCGCGACAGCCAGTCGCGCTGCAGTTCGCGCGAGGCCTCCCAGTCGAGCACGGCCTTGTTGCCGAAGTACGGAATCCGCATCTTCTTGTGCTCGTCGAGGGACAAGTACGCGACGAACGAGCCGTGCGGCACGATGATGATCTTGCGCTTCTCCAGCTCGGGGACGAGCGAGACGAAGTCCTCGTAGCGCTCGATCTCGATGACCTCGTCGACGAACGCGTAGGAGCGGTAAAGCGCCGCCATCGCGCGGTTCGCGATGGCGAGCGTCTTGAAGCCCTCGTCGTGAGCGCCTTTGAGAATCTGGAGCGCAGAATGCGACCCGAGGGTGGCGATCGTATAGAACTCGCCGCTGCGCAGGTCGGTATTGCCGAGGGTCATTTCCGGTGCGATCGTCATCGTATTGCTCTCTGAAACGCGGGATTCAGCAAGAGCGTTTCGAGCGCGCGGTCGACGACCTTCCCCGCGGCGGGCGAGCCGTGCCGGTCGCGCAGCCGCCAGGCCACGTAGCGGTCGACCCGCGCCACGCCCGGCAGCGGCCGTCCGGCCACCACGAACGGCGGTCCGGCGAGGCGCCCGGGGCCGCCGGGCTCGTCGAGCCACGCCTCACCTGGCCCGGGAGCGGTGTCGCGCACGCGCAACGCATGCTTGTTGGGATTGAAAATCGTTTCGATGGAACGGACCGTCTCGAGCAACTCGGTTTCGCGGCCGGCGTCCACCTCGAACAGCCACAGGTCGGCCCGCTCCAGCGCGCCGAGGTCCACCCCGAGGCGGCGCAACGTCGTGAGTGCGGTCCGCGCCTCGTTGTCGGGGATGGTCAGCGCGACCTCGACGGCGACCGTCACGACAGCGCCGCCGCCAGCCCGGCGAAGAGCGCGATGCCGCCCGAAGGGGCCAGCATCGCCGCGCGGTCGCCGCGCGCGCCCGCGCGCTCGGCACCGTCGCGGTGCATGAACGTCCACGCGTCGCGCTCCGGGTGCGGCATCACGGCCAGCACGTTCCCGGCGACGTTGGTGAGCCCCGCCGCGGCGAGCGCCGACCCGTTCGGCACCGCGGCCTCCGTCGCGTCGCCGCGCTCGTCGGCATAGGTGAACACGACGTGGTCGCCTGCAACGATGCGCTCGAGCACGTGCTGCGAGGCCGCGAGCCGGCCCTCGCCGTGCGAGGCCCAGGCCGGCATCAGCGAGCCGGGCTTCAGGTGGGCCGTAAAGACGCAGCGCTGCGGCGGCGCGACCAGTTTGAGTTGCACGCGCCGCGAGACAAAGCGGCCGCCCGGCGCGTTGCGCGCGAAGCCCGCTTGGGGCCCCGACGCGGCGTCGAGGCCGGGCACCAGCCCCGCTTCCAGCAAGACCTGCGCGCCGTTGCAGATGCCGAGCACGGGCTTCCCCGCCGCCGCAGCCTCGCGCACGACGCCGACGAGCGGATCGTGCGCGGCGATCGCTCCGCCGCGCACGCGATCCTCGTATGCGAACCCGCCCGGCAGCACGAGCGCGTCGTAGCGCCGCACGTCCTCGACCGGCGTCCGCCAGTGCACGAGCTCCGTCTGGAGCCCGACCGCCTCGCACGCCCGCTTCGTCTCGTCCTCGCTATTCGTCCCAGGAAACACGAGGATCCCCACACGCGCGGCGGCAACGGCGCTCACGAGGCTTCTCCGTAGAAGGTTCGCAGCGGCGCGCTCCACGCCTCGCACAGCCCGCGCAGGTCGTGGGAAGTGCCGTCGCGTTCGACCAGCGCGGCGTCGGACGTCGTCACGGCGACGGCCGTCGCGCGGGTAATGTGATGCTCCGCGCAGATCGCCTCGAACGCCGGGCCGTCCGTCGTCTCGACCACGATGCCCGTCATCTCGGCGTAGGCCGGGAAGCCGCGATCTTGGGCGAGCCGCACGCCGATCGGAGCGGTGGCAAGGGTCGGAAACGCCATCTCCGCCAGCGCCGTCACGAGGCCGCCGTCGGAGACGTCGTGCGCCGCGAGCACGAGCCCGCGCTCGAAGGCGGCGGCGAGCGCCGCGAGTTCGTTGCGCAGCGCAGCGTAGTCGACGTGCGGCAACGGCGCGTCGCGGAGGTGCAGCACGTCGGCGATGACCGAGCCGCCCAGCGACACGAACGGATGCTTGCCGCCGCTCAACAGGTAGACCGGCGAACCTGCGCGCTTGAACGCCTGCGTGACGGCGCGCGAGACGTCGTCCATCGTGCCGACGCACGCGACGATCGGCGAAGCGGGGATCGCGCTCCCCGCGGCCGATTGATTGTACAGGCTCACGTTGCCGGTGACGAACGGCAGCCCGAGCTCCTTCGCCGCGCGCCCGATGCCGCCGACCGCCGCCACGAATTCGCCGAACTGGGCCGGATCCTCCGGGTTGCCGAAGTTGAGACAGTCGGTCAGCGCCGCCGGCCGCGCGCCGACCGCCGCGACGTTGCGCACGGCCTCGACGACCGCGAGTTCGCCCGCGCGCATCGGATCGATCTTGCCGTAGCGCGGATTGCCGCCTACGCCGAGCGCGACGGCGAGCGGCGCGCCCGGCACCGGCACGATCACGCCCGCGTCGGCGGCGCCGGTCGGAATCGAGGTCGTGCCGCGCACGACCGAGTCGTAGCGCTCGTAGATCGGCGCGCGCGAGCAGACGTCGCGATGCGAGAGCACGCGCTCCAGCGTCTCGCCGATGCTCGCGGTCGCGTCGCCCTGTTCCGGCGTCTTCTGCACGGCCGGCGACTCGTAGCGGCGCTCGTAACGGATCCCCGCGGTGAGGAAGTCGATCGGCACGTGCATCACGACCTCGCCGTGCGAACGCAGCACGTACTCCTTCTCCGCCGTTACGCGGCCGACGATCGCGGCGCACGCGCCTTCGGCGACGTCGGGCAGGCCGAACTCCTCGTTGTAGATCGCCAAGAGGCGCGACGTGAAGTGCGGCGGCACGACCCACGCCAGCCGCTCCTGCGTCTCCCCGACCGCGATCACCGCGGCCGGCAGATTCGCCTGCGACGTCGGACACCTATCGAGATCGATAACCGCCCCGTACCCGCCCGACGCCACCAGTTCCGCCGTACATCCCATGATGCCGCCGGCGCCGAGATCCTTAAAGCCGACCGTCACCTGCTCGTCCGCAATCACGTCGAAGGCCCGGTAGGTCGCGCGCATGATGACGTTCTTGAGGAACGGATCCGGCACCTGAACCGCACCCTTATTCGCCTGGGCGTCCTCTTCGTCGAGCACGAGCGACGAAAACGCGGCCCCGCCGAACCCGCTGCGATCGGTCGCCTTTCCGACGAGCACGATGTCCCACCCGTCGGACCCGGCAGGTGCGCTCGAGTGAATGATGTCGCGCTCTTTCACGAGCCCGAGCGCGATCACGTTCACGAGGCAGTTGTCGCGAAACCCCTCTTCAAAATAGACGTCGCCCGCAATATTCGGCACGCCGATCGCATTCCCATAAGCGGCGATACCATCGACGACGCTCTGCGCGACGTAGCGGCAGTGCGGATCGTCCTGCGGCCCGAGCCGCAGCGCATCCGCCACCGCGATGACCTGCGCGCCCATGCACAACACGTCGCGCACGATGCCGCCGACGCCGGTAGCGGCCCCCTCGAACGGCACGACCTGCGAAGGATGGTTGTGCGACTCGTGCGCCACCACGACCCCATACGTTTCGCCTTCCCACTCGCCGAGCCGCACGATACCGGCATCCTCGCCGACCCCAACCAGCACCCCCGGCCCCGCCGTAGGCAGCCGCGACAAAAACGCCCGGCTAGACTTATACGAACAATGCTCCGACCACTGCGCATCAAACGCATGCGCCTCCACCACCGTAGGATCCCGCCCCAACTTCTCCGCGATAGCAACGAGCTCCGAAGCCTTCAGCGCAATCCCCGCCGCCCGAGCCGCCTCCACCACTTCTTCTTCACTTTTCCCAAGCACATTGAGCGTGCCACCCGACAAGCTCGTCATAGAACCAACGAGCGCGCGCGCCAGCCGCGCGACGTTGCGGAGCGGGGCGTCTGCGACGAGCGGAGCCAGGATGGCGGGAGCGAGGAGCAGTCGAGTCTCCATTTTTCCATGGACGGAAAAATGGAGACGTCCCCGAGCCGCAATGTCGCGCGGCTGACGCGCGCGCGCAGCATCAAAGACAAAACCTAAGCCAACGTCCCAGAAGGCGGCGGCGGCGGCGCTGCAGCCACCGCATCCGCCGAAACGATCGCCGAGCGCGCATTCGCCTGCACCAGCAACACGCGCCCGAACAAAACGGTATCCTCGACCGCAAACGCCTTCGCGGCAGCCAGCGCCACCGCAGCCGGCTCCACGTGCGACACCCGGAACACCGGCGAAGCGGTCGCCTCCTCGATCAGGTCGCCCAACCGCGAATGCACGCCCTCAGCCGGCACGTACACCAGCCGCCCAAACGTGGCATCCAGTTGCTGCACGAGTTGCAGCGCGTACGAAGGCGTCACCCGCGCGGAGGCGACCCGCTTGACGGTCGGCAGCCCATACTGGCGGATGGCCGCGACCACCGCGTCCGCCTGTGCCTGATGCTCCGGCCCGTCCATGATGACCGCGACCATGCCGGGCCGCATCTGCGGGAAGGTCGCGACGGCCTCGGCGACGCGCTCGTACGCGGCGAGGACCCGGTCGAGATCGGCCTGGGTCACCTCGGAGAGGTTGCGGTACATCTGCTTGTCGAGCATCAGTTCTTCGCGGCCCTGCGGCCAGATGCGCCACGCGTCGTTATCGATGACGTCGGCGATGACGAGCTGGCCGTCGCCCTCGCCGCCGGCGAGCCGGCCGAACTCGACTTTCATGTCGACGAGCAGCGTGTCGCGGCGGCGCCAGGCGTGCGAAAGGATCTCGAAGGTGAGCCGTGCGATCTCGGACATGACGCCGATCTCCTGCGGCGTGGCGAGGCCGCGGCGGACGATCTCGTCGGGCTCGATGAGCGGATCGTGATTGGCGTCGTCCTTGATGAAGAACTCGACCATGCGCGGCACGATGACCGAGCCGCGCCCGATGCCGGGCTTACGTTTCACGAGCGAGCCGGCGGCGACGCCGCGGACCACGACCTCGAGCGGGATCATCGTGCAGCGGCGGACGAGCATCTCGTTGTCGTCGTCGTCTTCGCCGCCGCGCAGGTAGTGCGTCGGCAGCCCGCAGAGGTTCAGCAGGCGGAAGACGCGCGAGGTCGTCTTGGCGGCGATGCGACCCTTGCCGGGGATCGTGTTGCGGCGCGCGCCGTCGCCGGCAGAGATGTTGTCGAACTGCGCGACGACGAGGGTGTCCTTCTGGTCGGGGTGTTCGTAGAGCGCCTTGGTCTTGCCGCGAGTGATTTCCGGGCCTTTGTTCATGTCAGGGCGAGCGTCCGTGGGGCGGGGAAGGGTGGAAGGTCTTCGATGCGCTTTGCGAGCGCGCGCGCGCGTTGCGGCGCGTCGCCGACGTAGCGCGACGGGTCGAGGAGCGCGCGCACTTCGGCCGGATCGATCAACGCCGTGATGCGCGGGTCGTCGGCGAGCAGCTCCGAGAGCGGATTGTCGCCGCCGGAGGCGAGCGTCTCGTAGGCGGCCAGCGCCGATTCGCGGATCGCCTCGTGCAGTTCCTGGCGGTTGCCGCCGGCCTTGGCGGCCTCCATCATCACGGCTTCGCTGCCCGCGAACGGGCCGTAGGCGCGCAGGTTCTGTGCGATGCGGCGCTCGTCGAGGCGGAGGCCGTCGACGACCTTGCGCGCGAGGTTGACGATTTCGTCGGTGGCAAGGAACGACTCGGGCAGGATCGTGCGCCGGTTCGCGCTGTCGTCGAGCGTGCGCTCGAGGAAGTTCGTCGCGGCGTTCTGCCACGCGGCGTCGGCGAAGCCGGGCAACAGCCGCGCGAGCGAGTCGATGCGCTCGCTCATGATGGGATTGCGTTTGAACGGCATCGCCGAACTGCCGACCTGTTTGCGGCCGAAGGGCTCGAACATCTCGCCGAAGCCCGACGACGACAGGATGCGCACGTCGGCGGCGAACTTCGAGAGCGACGCGCCGAGACCGGCAAGCGCCGTCAGCACCATGTAGTCGAGCTTGCGCGGGTAGGTCTGGGTGCTGACGTCGCCCGGTTCGAGATCGAAGGCGCCGAGCACTTCGCGCTCCTGCTCGGCCGTGGTCCGCGAGGTGCCGCGCAGCAGGTGCGTGTAGGAAGCCGACGTGCCGACCGCGCCGCGCACGCCCTTGGCGGTGACGCGCGCGTAGGCGTCGCGCAGCATGGCGTCGTCGACGAGCAGGTCTTGCGCGTAGACGGCGAGGCGATAGCCGACCGTCGTCGGTTCCGCCGGCTGGAGGTGCGTGTGCGCCATGCACACGAGGTCGGCGTTGGCGGCGATCTTCGCGCCGAGCGCGCGCAGCAGCGCGCCGAGATCCTCGCCGACGTACGAGAGCGCTTTGCGCAGCCGGTACGACTCTACCGTGTCCTCGACGTCCATCGACGTGGCGCCGAGATGGATCTTGCCGCCGCCGATCTTCGCCTGCGAAGCGAAGACGCGGATCTCCGCCATGAGATCGTGGCCGATCTCACGCTCGATCTCGAGCGCGGCCTCGATGTCCACGTCGTTCTGATGCGCGCGCAGGTCGGCGAGTTCTTCGGCCGAGACGAGGCCGCTGCGCATCTGCGACTCAGCCAGCGCCACCCATACGGACCGCCACAAGCGCCGGCGCCGCTCCTCGGAGAACAGGTCGCGCAACTCGGCCCGACCGTACCTCCACGAGAACGGCGATGCATACGACGCGTGGCTCACGATGGGGTCTCGTTCGTTCGCGGGTACCGCGTCGCCTTGCCCACGCAAGGCGACGTACCGAGCGTCAGTTGCTGTTGGGGTCGAAGACGCTGAGGAAGACCGGGACCGGCGTCGTCGTGCCCGTGTTCGGCGGACCGTCGATGATGTAGGCCGAGTAGTTGTTCGGCGTCAGCGTTGCGAGCTCGCTCGCGGAGTAAAATGCCGACGTCGCGGGCAGCGAGCTGTTCGTGTCGTACGGCGGCACGGCCGGCTGCCCCGGCGGGGCGGGCGCGGGCGACGGATAGACGAGCCCTCCGGCGGGGACGACGGCGCCCGGCGACGGGAGCACGTTCGGACTGCCCGGGTTCGTGTAGGCGAGTTGGTTCGTGCAGTTCGCCGTCCCGGAAAGCGCGACGTAGTAGCCGATCGGCGCCTGGTTCGAGTTGACGAATGGAATCTTCGCAATTGCCGGCGCCGTGTTGTTGGGCGTCGACACGGCCGGCACGGTCAGCGTACCGAGACAGGTCGGAACGGTGAACGGCTGGCCGGAACCGTTGACGCCGAGGCTGCCGTAGGCCACCACGCCCGGCAGCGAGTTGAGCGCCGCGTGGTGGATGATCACGTTCGCCGTGCTGGTGGGCGAGACGGCCGTCGGCTCGGTGAACGCGAGCGCCACGAGCGCCGGCGTCGTCAAGACGCCGAACTGCTTGTCGGCGACGACGATGGTCGTGCGCTGCCCCTGGCCGGTCGTCGAGACCGACGCCTGCTGGGTCGCGCTACCGGCGGAGGCGCCGGCCTGATAGACCGCGATGTTGTGGACGGACGGCTGGAAATTCGAGACGTAGAACGGCGCGTTCGTCACCGACGTCGTCGTGCCGAAAGTTCCGTACTTGACGTTCTGCCAAACCCGGGTGCCGTCGACGTAGACGTCGATCGCGCCGAAGTCGGGCGACGCGTTGATCACGCGCATGCTGAAGGCGGTGTTGTTCACAGGCGGCCCGCCCGTCTGCCCGTTGGGGTTGGAACCGGGCGCGAGCGACGTCCCGTTCGAACCTCCACATCCAACTAAAGCAGCCCCGAGCATGCCGGACACGGCGAGCCAAGCGAGGGGACTCCGCATGAACGAGAACTCCTTAGCAGCTCTGCATAAAAGCACGACGCGTGACGGCCTCGCGACCGCCGGCGGTCTTCCGCAGTGCCGTTGTCTCTGCTCCCCGGCGTTCCCTGCCCGGTCTGCGACGTGTGGCCGGCCTAGCGCGCGGCCCCCGCCACGAGGGCGGCGAGCGTCGTCCGGGGGTCGGCGACGCCATCCCGGACCGAGGCCTCGCAGGCTCGCATCGCCAGCACGAAGCCGCGTAGCGCGCCACGCGCGCCGAGCCGCCGCGCGACGGGGCGCAGGTTCCGCTCGCGCCAGCGGAGCTTGGGCGGCAGTTCGCCCCCGCGGGCGCACTCCCACACGAGCTGGTACTCCTGGGCGATCGCCGCGTAGAGCCGCGGGGCCGAGCGCGCCCCCTCCGACGCGAAAAACTCGAAGCCCATCTCGAGCGCTTCCTCTGCCCGGCCCGCCACCAGCGCCTCGGCGATCTTGTAGGTCTTGGCCTCGGGCGTCGTCAGCGTCTCGGCCATCAGGGCGGCCAGCGTCACGCGCCCGCCGATCGACAGTTTCTCCAGGTCCGTCCGCATCGCCGCGACGTCGTTGTCGGCCGCCGCCAGGGCCGCGATCGCGGCGGGCTCCGCCGTCGCCCCGAGCCCCGCGAGCGCTTCCTCGACGAAGCGGGCGCGTGCGTCGGAGGTCGCCGTCACGTCGACCCGCAGCGCCGACTTGCCGGCTAGTTGGCCGAACGTCTCGGGTTTGGCTCTCTTGAGCGGCGATTGCAGGTCTACCAGCACCAGCGTGTTCGGTTCGGGCACCCGCTGGGCGACCTCCCAGAGCGCGCGCCGCGGCGCCGCCTTCATTTCGTGTGCGTCGCGCACGACGACAACGCGGGCCGCGCCGATGAACGGCAGCGTGGCGCAGGCCGCCTCGACCGGCGCCGGCGAGTCGAGGGCGGGCCCGGAGAAGCGCTCGGCGTTGAGGTCGCGCGTCGCCTCGTCGAGCAGGCGAGACTCGATCTCGGCGACGGCCCGCTCGGCGAACAGCGGATCGGTACCCTCGACGACGACGAGCCGCCCGATCGGCGGCTGCTTGTCGAGAAACTCGTAGAATTTCACGCGAGCGCGGCGAGGGCCGGGCGCGTCTCGAGGTCGGGGATCGACTCCGCGTAGGGTGGGCGCGCCACGCCGTACTCCGTGACGATGCCGGCGATCAGCCGCCCGGGCGTGACGTCGAACGCGGGATTGTAGACGTCGCAGCCCTCGGGTCCGGCTGCGGCGCCGGCGAACGCGCGCACCTCGTGCGCCGCGCGCTCCTCGATCGGGATGCCGTCGCCGGACGCCAGCGCGAAGTCGATCGTCGAGCGCGGCGCGGCGACGTAGAACGGGATGCGGTGGTAGGCTGCCGCCAGCGCGAGGCCGAGCGTGCCGATCTTGTTGGCCGTGTCGCCGTTGCGCGCAATGCGGTCGGCGCCGACGATTGCCAGGGCAATGGCCTTGCGGCCGATCACCGCAGCCGCGGCGCCGTCGACGATCAACGTCGCGGGCAGGCCGGCCGCCGCCAGCTCGAGCATCGTCAGGCGCGCGCCCTGCAAGAGCGGGCGCGTCTCGTCGGCGTAGACGTGGAGGCGCTTGCCGGAGCGGTGGGCCTCGATGAGGACGCCGAGCGCCGTGCCGCCCGCGCCGGTCGCCAGCGGCCCGGTATTGCAGTGCGTGATGGCGGCGCAATCGGAGGGCACGAGCGCGGCACCGTGCCGGGCGATGGCTGCGTCGACGAGCCGCGTCTCTTCCGCGATCGCGTGGGCCTCGGCGAGCGCGCCCGCCGGCTGCGCGCGCAGCATCCGGTCGACCGCCCACGCGAGGTTGACGGCGGTGGGGCGCGCCGCGCGGATGCGATCTGCGGCGCGCGCGAACGCGTCGTCGCCGGCGTGGAGGCCGCGCGCGAGCGCGACGCCGTAGGCGGCAAACATGCCGATACACGGCGCGCCGCGCACCGCGAGCGTCGCGATCGCTTCAACGACCTGCTCGACGCTCTCCGCTCGCTCGCGCACGAGGTCGTGCGGAAGCCTGCGCTGGTCGACGTACGCGACCGCGTCGCCCTCCCAGCGGACGGGTTCGAGGATCCCGCCGTCCTGCGCGCCCGCGGTCACCGCTGCGCGCGCGACACCTCGGCGACGGACGCCTCGAACGCCGCCAGCATCTCAGCCGTTTCGGCATCGCCGAAAACGAGCGGCGGCTGGATGCGTAGCACGGAACCCCAGCGGCCGCCGCGGCCGATCAGCACGCCGCGCTCGCGCATCGCCTCGGTGACGGCCATCGCTTCCGCGGCCGCCGGCTCTTTGGTCGCGCGATCCTTGACGAGTTCCACGCCGATCATCAGGCCGCGGCCGCGCACGTCGCCGATCAGCGGCGTCGCGCGCTGCAGATCGCGCAGCGCGGCGAGGATCGTCTCACCCTGCTTGCGGGCGTTATCCACAAGCCGCTCGCGCGCGATCGTCTCGATGGTAACCAGGCCGGCGCGCGAGGAGAGCGGGTTGCCGCCGAACGTGTTGATGTGCGGGCCCTTGAAGGCGTCGGCGATCTCGGGCCGGGTGATGACCACCGAGATAGGCACCCCGCTGCCGAGGCCCTTGGCCGACGTGATGATGTCCGGCACCGTCCCGTACGTCGACGGCATCGCAAACAGCCCGTCGCCGAGCCGGCCCCACGCCGTCTGCACCTCGTCGGCAATGAGGAGCGTGCCGAACGGCGCGAGCGTCTCCTTCAGCACGGAGAAATACTCGGCGGGCGGTGCGATGATGCCGCCGACGCCCGCGACCGTCTCCGCGATCATCGCGGCGGGGGCGCCGGACGTCTGCGTCTCGATCGTGCGCCGCACCGCCTTCGCGCAGGCGATCTCGCAGGACGGGTATTCCATCCCGAGCGGGCAGCGGTAGCAGTACGGGTTCGGCACGAACGCCACGCCGCTGCTCTGCGGGCCGTAGTTGCGCCAGTTCGACATGCCGGCCATCGCCACGGTATAGGACGTGCGGCCGTGGTAGGCGTGTTCTAGGGCCAGGATCTCGCTGGAACCGCGCGCGTGGGTCGCCACGAGGGCGGCCATCTCGTTGGCCTCGGAGCCGGAGTTCGCGAGGAAGACCTTCGTCATGCCCGCGGGCGCGACGTCGGCCAGCGCCTCGACTAAGTCGAGCATCGGCTCGTTGTCGTAGAGCGTCGAGGTATGAACGAGCTTCGACGCCTGGTCCGCGATCGCGGAGACGAGGGCCGGGTGGTTGTGGCCCAGCGTCGACGTCGCGATGCCGCCGAAGGCGTCGACGTACTCGCGGCCCGCGTCGTCGGTCACGCGGGCACCCTGCCCGTGCGCGAGCGTCAGCGGCTCCCGGTAGATGGAGGTCTGCGCGGCAAAGAGATGGCTGCGCCGGTCGCGCTTGGTCGCGGGCGGAAGGACGGTCGACATGCGTGCGCTATTCGCGCACCGGCGCGGGCGACCCCGCGCCCGGGGTCAGGCCCTGGCCGCTTGCGGCGACATCGCGGAGAAGCACGTCCGGCAGTAGACCGGCCGGTCGCCGCGCGGGCGGAACGGGACCGTGGTGGAGACCCCGCACTGCGCGCACACCGCTTCGTACATCTCTCTCAGCCCGCCGCCGGCGCCGGGACGCTGATTCTTGCGCGACGTCCGACAGTCTCGGCAGCGTTGCGGCTCGTTCTCGAAGCCCTTTTCCGCGTAGAACTGCTGGTCGCGCACGCTGAACACGAAGGACGTTCCGCAGTCGCGGCACGAGATGTTCTTGTCTTCCACCTTGGCCTCCCGGGGCACGCGCGGCGCACCGCGCCGCAGAGAAACGAGAAGCGGCGACGAGCCCTAAGGCGTCGCCGTACGAGGCAGTATAGGCAAGCGAGGCGAGCGATGCAAGCCGCGCCGGATTAAAGAACGCTCAGCGCGGCAAGCGTCGCGTGAAACCCCTTGTCGCCGCGCGCCGGATCTGCGCGCTCTTCGGCTTGCGCCAACGTCTGCGTCGTGAGCACGCCGAACCCGATCGGCACGCGCGCCTCCAGCTGCACGGTCATGATGCCGCGGGCACACTCGCCGGCGACGTAGTCGAAGTGCGGCGTCTCGCCGCGAACGACCACGCCGAGCGCGACGACGGCCTCGCACGTCCAGTCTTCGATCGTCCGGCGGCACGCGAGCGGCAGTTCGAAACAGCCCGGGACGCGCACGAGCCGGCGGTCGGCCGCGGCGACACCGCAGGCGTCGAGGGCGCGCCGTGCTCCGTCCTCCAGCCAGTCGGCCAGTGCGCCGTAGAACCGCGCGGAGACGATCGCGACGCGACGGCCCTTCAGGTTCGGCAGCTCGCCGAGTTCGCCGGCCTCGGGCTTCACGACGCGTTATCCACAGGCTGCTTCTCGGCGATCATGTGCCCGAGCTTGCGGCGCTTGGTTTCGATGTAGCGCTCGTTGAACGGCGT
>Ga0182012_10002076_pt1 | contig 21811 bp, 17 predicted proteins | sample 612S2SmetaG_FD_120486 | JGI IMG/M metagenome (GOLD analysis project Ga0182012, IMG submission 120486) | Permafrost microbial communities from Stordalen Mire, Sweden - 612S2S metaG | ecosystem: Environmental > Terrestrial > Soil > Wetlands > Permafrost | place: Sweden: Stordalen | collected... | reverse complement strand
GTGCCGATCCAGTCGAAGACATCTTGGCCCATGGTGTTGCTGAAGCCATCGATGTTTGGATTCGGGTCGGCGCGATGGCCGCCTATGTCAGGTGCGCGACCATCGGCATCCATAGGCGAGCGCGGGCCGGAAGCATCGATGACATAGAAGGAGACGCCAGCGCGGTTAGCAGCGTCGATGACGGCTTGCTTTTGAGGTACAACGTCGGGCGCGTGTAAAAAGCCCTCGGAGAAAATGACAACGCTTTTTCGACCTGGCAGATCTCGATAGCCGAGAGCGAGGGCGCGGAGTGCCATGTAGATGGCGCGGGCTTGAAAATTATTGGAGATAACGAGCCAACTCCGCAGCATGTTCATCTCCACTACCAGTCCGCCTTTCATGGGGTCGGTCCGACCTCCCAGAGCCTCACTGCCATAGAGGGTTTCGGGATGAATGGTGACGAAGAGATCGTCAATGCGCTGCTGCATGCGCACGCGATCGGAAGCCGTCATGCGGCCAGTCGACACCGTGGCGCTGAGTTTATCGAGAGCTTGCAGGAGACGCTGCTTATCGGAAGTGAAGGGGACGGCTAAATGGAGGCCGGAGTCGACCCAGTAGAGTGAAACTTGGGTACCCATGGGGACGGTTTTTTCAACGTACTTTGCCGCGGCGGTGCAGGCGTCTTTGAGACTGAAAGGACGAAGACCACCGGAATCGATGAGAAGGGTGATGCTCTTGCGCTGGCGTTGAGATTGGACGGACGGTGTGGCAGCAGCCGTTGGTACGCTTTCGGACTCAGAGCGCTTTGCGGGAGTAATGTTGTTTTCAGGCGCAGGCGGTTCAGGAGGCGTGAGCGAGACAATTTCCTGAGCGACATTGTCTTCAAGAACAGTGAAGCTTTCTTTGTTCAGGCCATAAACAGGATGGCCTTTGCGGTCAGTCAGTACGACGTCGACGATGACATTGGGCACTTCTATTTTGAAGGGAGCGTCTTGGCTAGTGGCAGAAGCCACAAAGAACGTAGCCAAGCAGAGTCGCTGAAATGTCTGGCGGACCATATGCGTTGTAAGACTGATGGTCATTATAAGCCAAATCTGATACCCTAGTTATTCTATCGACTTTCAGGGGACCATGAATTGAACTTAACTGTAGAGCGGATCGGGCTTGGGTTTTTGGGTTTAGTGAGTTTGCTGGGGCTGCAGGGTTGTTCGAGCGCGCCGAATCGTTCAACCCTTCATTTGCTGAACGTTTCGTATGACCCGACGCGCGAACTCTATCAAGAGATCAACGCAGAATTCGCAAAAGGCTGGAAAGAGAAGACTGGGCAGACAGTGGAAATTGAACAGTCGCACGGCGGATCTGGCAAGCAAGCGCGCGCGGTGATTGATGGGTTGCAGGCCGATGTGGTGACGCTGGGGTTGGCGTATGACGTGGATGCGATTGTAGACCAGGCGCACTTGATTGATCCGGGTTGGGAAAAGAAGCTGCCGGACAACAGCACGCCATTTACATCGACGATTGTGTTTCTGGTGCGGAAAGGAAATCCCAAAGGGATTCATGATTGGCCGGATATTGTGCGGCCTGGGGTGAGCGTGATTACGCCGAACCCGAAGACGTCGGGCGGAGCGCGTTGGAATTATTTGGCGGCGTGGGGTTATGCGTGGAACAAGTGGGGGCACGACGGGACGAAGGCGCGGGAGTTCATTGCCGCGCTCTATCACAATGTGCCGGTGCTGGATTCAGGCGCGCGCGGAGCCACCACTACGTTTGTGCAACGCGGCTTGGGCGATGTGCTGCTGGCTTGGGAGAACGAAGCGTATTTATCGGTGCGAGAATTTGGCGCCGACAAGTTTGAGATTGTGAATCCGTCAACAAGTATTTTGGCGGAGCCGCCGGTGGCGGTGGTGGACAAGATTGTGGATCAGCACGGCACGCGTGCGGTGGCGGAGGCGTATCTGAAGTTTTTGTATACCGACCCGGCGCAAGAAATTGGCGCCAAGAATTTTTACCGGCCACAATCGCAAGCGGTTTTCGCAAAGTATAAGAGCAAATTTCCAGACATCAAGCTTTTTAGTATTGGCGATGTGGCCGGAACATGGCGCGAAGTGCAGGCGAAACACTTTGCGGATCACGGTGTCTTCGACCAGATCTATAAGCCGTAGACTGAGAGCTAGACGATGCAACGACTTCGCGAACACAGTGTCATTCCGGGCTTTGGATTGACGCTCGGCTATACGGTTTCGTACCTCAGCTTGATTGTGCTGATCCCGCTGGCGGCGTTGGTAGCGAAGGGCACGGGGCAACCATGGGCGGCATTCAGTGCGGCGGTTTTCGATCCGCGAACGCTAGCAGCTTGGCGGTTGACATTCGGGACGGCGTTCTTAGCATCGTTGGTGGATGCGGCGTTTGGATTGGTGATTGCGTGGACGCTAGTGCGTTATGAATTTCCGGGCAGACGCATTGTAGATGCGTTGGTGGATGTGCCGTTTGCATTGCCGACGGCTGTGTCGGGCATTGCGTTGACCGCGATCTACGCGCAGAACGGTTGGGTTGGACGATGGCTGCAGCCGCTGGGGATTCAGGCGGTGTTTTCGCCGTTGGGGATTGTGATTGCGCTGATGTTTATCGGGCTGCCGTTTATTGTGCGCTCGCTGCAGCCGAGCATTGAGGATCTTGACCCGGCGACGGAATCGGCAGCGGCATTGTTGGGTGCACCGCGGCTGACGGCATTGCGGCGGGTGATTTTGCCTGCGTTGCAACCAGCGCTGGTGGCGGGTTTTGTGACGGCGTTTGCGCGCTGCCTGGGTGAATATGGTTCGGTGATTTTCATTTCCGGCAACATGCCAATGAAGACCGAGATTGCTTCGCTCTTGATTGTGACGAAATTAGAGCAGTACGATTATCCGGGCGCGTCGGCCATTGCGCTGCTGATGCTGGTCAGCTCGTTTCTGTTGCTGCTTACGGTGAACCTGTTGCAGTGGTGGTCAACACGGCGGCAAAAGGCGAGGGAGTAACGCATGGCTGCCGCGAAACATTTCCCACACACCGAACCGCGCTGGATGCAGAATACGTTCATTGCCATTACGGTGGGATTTGTGGGCGTGCTGATTTTTCTGCCGGTGCTGGCGGTGTTCACGGAAGCGCTGCGCAAGGGGCTTGCGTTTTACATCAAGAGCATTAGTGATCCGCTGGCGCTATCGGCGTTGCGCTTGACGCTGCTGACGGCGGTTGTAACGCTGGCGGCGAATTTGGTGTTTGCGATTGCGGCTTCGTGGTGCCTTGCGAAGTTCAATTTTCCGGGGAAGAATTTTCTGCTTACGTTGATTGATTTGCCGTTTGCGGTATCGCCGGTGATTTCGGGATTGATTTTTATTCTGGTGTTCGGAGCGCGCGGGTGGTTTGGGCCGTGGCTGGGGCGGGAGGGAATTCAGATTGTTTTTGCGACGCCCGGCATTATTTTGGCCACGGTGTTTGTAACGTTTCCCTTTATTGCGCGCGAGTTGATTCCGCTGATGCAGGAACAAGGTACGGAGGAAGAGGAAGCGGCGATTCTGCTGGGAGCGGGGGCTTGGCAAACATTCCGGCGCGTGACTCTGCCGAATATTCGCTGGGCGTTGGTTTATGGAATCGTGTTAGCAAATGCGCGCGCGATGGGGGAATTTGGCGCGGTCTCGGTAGTTTCGGGACACATTCGGGGGCGCACGAATACGCTGCCACTGCATGTGGAAATTTTGTATAACGAATATAATTTCGCGGCGGCTTTTGCGGTGGCGAGTTTGCTGGCGTTGCTGGCGGTGGTGACGTTGATAGCGAAGACGGTGCTGGAGTGGAGAATCCGCGTTGAGCAGCGACAAGCAATTGCAGCAGCGACGGAGGTGGCTTAAGCATGGCGATTGATGCGCGGCATGTAAGCAAAACGTTTGCACACTATAGTGCGCTGAAAGATGTAAGTCTGTTGGTGAAGCAGGGCGAACTGGTGGCACTGCTGGGGCCTTCCGGTTCAGGCAAGACCACGCTGCTGCGCATTATTGCCGGGCTGGACGCGCCCGATCCGAATCCGGAAACCGCCGTCTTTGTGAACGATGAAGAGATTTCGCGCAAGCAGGTGAGCGAACGACGGGTGGGCTTTGTGTTCCAGCACTACGCGTTGTTCAAGCACATGACGGTGTATGAGAATATCGCGTTCGGCTTGCGGGTGCGGCCGCGTAAAGTACGGCCCAAGAACGACGCGATTCGCAGCAAGGTGAATGAACTGCTGGAACTGATTCAACTGGGGCGATGGGCGTCGCATTATCCATCGCAGCTTTCGGGTGGGCAGCGGCAGCGAGTGGCATTGGCACGGGCGTTGGCCATTGAGCCGAGCATTCTGCTGCTGGATGAACCGTTCGGTGCACTGGATGCACGGGTGCGGCAAGACCTGCGCCGCTGGCTTAGAAATTTGCATTCAAAGATTCATATCACCAGCGTGCTGGTGACGCATGATCAAGAAGAAGCTCTGGAAGTGGCCGACCGCGTGGTGATTATGAACCAGGGGCGCATTGAGCAGATTGGTACACCCGATGAAGTGTTTCACAAACCGGCTTCGGAATTTGTGGTGACGTTTTTAGGTAACGTGAATCTGTTCCATGGGCGGATGCAGGCGGGACAAGCGGTGATTGGGAAAGTAACAGTGGGGCAGAAACAAGCGGCGGCGGTGGCGGATGGCAAATCGGCACGAGTGTTTGTGCGACCGCATGAATTGGACATTGAGAAGCTGCCGATGAACGGCGGATCTGTGCCTTCGAAGGTGGCGCGCATTCAATCGGCGGGATCGATTGTGCGGGTGGAGTTGCTGAGTGAAGAGAGCGAAGCGATCACGGTGGAATTGACGCATGATCGTTTTAAGGATCTGGCTATTCAGGCGGGCGATGCTGTGTTTGTGAGAGTGCGCGACGCGCGCGTTTTTGTGGCGGATGAACCGGCAGTGGATTACTCGATTTAGGCAGCGGGTTCGGGAGGGAGATTGGCCAGTTCCTCTTGTGCTTCTTGTTGCTGTACCGGCATCTTGAGTTGCGTAAAGATGTCGATGGCGGCTTGAAGAGTTTGACGCGCTTTCTTCATGTCGCCCTGTTTCTTAGCCATCAAAGCGTAATTCACATATCCGATGGCCATGGGAGCGGGCAGGTGCAATGCAAAGCAGATGTCTTCCTGCTCCTGAAACAACTTGGTTGCCTGTTCATACTGACCGATGTCGCGGAATAAACGCGCTTGATTTAAGAGACAGCCTTGCAACGAGGCAGCGTCTGACAAACTTCGACAAAGTTTTTCCTGTTTCTGCCACAAATCGTAGGCGCCCTGTATCTTGCCCCACTCATAGAGGATGTTGGCTTGGTTGCCGTAGGTTTGCTGCAAGCCGGCTTGATCCTGGAATTCGTTACAGAGGGCTTCCACGTTTTTCTGCAGCGCCATGGATTCTTCGAGCTTGCGCTGATTTTTGAGAATCACCGCGTGTTGGTTGTAGACGCGGATGAGGCCGCGGCGATCTTTGTCTGGCAGCCACAGGGCCTCACTCTTGCCGATCATAATGAGAGCGTCGTCATACTTGCCCCATTCGTTAAGGATTGAAGCCTGGCTGCTATAACAGGAGCGCAGGACGGGCACATCCACGGGCGGCTCCTGGCTCAAGGTTTCCACTTGTTTGAGCAGAGTCATGGCTTCGTCAAAACGGCCTAAGGGAATGAGGAGCATGCTCTCATTGGCCATGGTTTGGCGGAGTCGCTGCTTGTCGTTGAGTTCTTTGCTCAGCGTTTCGGTGCGCTTGAGGAAGTCGAGCGCTTGTTCGAATTTTCCCCAGGATTGGCAGATGGCGGCCTGGTTGCCATTCACTCGCAGGACGGAGTCTTTCGCTTCGTTATCATCGTGGGCGCTCCAAAACGATTCTTCGAGAGACAGAATTTGCAGAGCGCGGTCATAGTCGCCAAAACGATAGGCGGTTTCAAATCCTCCAGCACCAATAGCGGTGATGCGTTCGCGAGCGCCGCCTTCTATGGCCAGATGAAGCGCTGGCATTGCCTCGCCCAGGCAGTTGCGGCAATCCTGCCATTTGGATTCGCGGTCGAGAAACAGTTTCGTGAGAAACGCGAGGTAGGGTTCTTTCAGTTCTGCGTTACTGGAACCGGCTGGTGCGCTGGCTATGCCGGCGTTCACGGCTTCACGGAGCAGCGTGGGCAAAGCAAAGATCTGTAGATCGCGGTCAAGCATGCGCAGCAATGACGATTGCCATAACTGATCGCGGGCCTGCTTCGCTTGGGGCGGAGTCAAGCCAGAGACTGCGGTGGTTAACGGCATCCAGAATCCCATGGGGACGCACAAACTGGCGGCTGCTAAAAGACGCCGCTCGATTTCCGTGCGCGCTTCAATGGCGCGGCGCATGAGGCTGGGTACATCCAGTACTTCGTTCTGCAGTTTTTCCAACTGCAAGCCTTGGGCGGCTTCGTCCAGCGGATCGAGTTGCCGCCGCAAGAGATCTGCCCCCACGGCAATGGCGATAGGCAAGCGGTCGACTGAATCCGCGAAGGCGAGGAGGGCTTTTTTGTGATTAGCGGCGGTCTCGGCACCCAGGTAGTCAGAAAACAACGCTTCCACCTCCTGCTGCGAAAACGATTTCACTTCGCTGCTGCTCTTTGGTGGAATCCAAGGCAGAGATTGCAGGCGCGACGTTACCAAGACTGCAGTAGCCGGCACGGTGAAGAGGTCTTTCACGTCGCTGGAACAAACATCATCCAACACAAGTAGAGACTGGCGTGCGGCTAACCATTGTTTGGCAGCGGCAAGCTGCTGTTCGGGCGGCTGGCCTTTGGTATCCAAATTTAGTCGGGCGGCCAGATCTGCACCGATCTGGGTGGCACTCCGTGGCCCACAGGTTTGGAAGACGACGGCATCGAAATCGCGCTGCATCTCCCAAGCGAATTTCAAAGCAAGCGTGGACTTGCCGCAGCCGGGTTCGCCGTGGAGGAGATAAACGGATGGACCTTTCGCGAAGGCGGCGCGCAGATTGTTGACGGCATCTTCGCGGCCGACAAAATCGTTTGGCAGATAGGCGGGCAATAAAACAGAAGCTTGGCTTCCTGCGACGCGGCCTGCGTTGTGGCGAGTCTTGACCCAGTCAATGGTTCGGGCGATGGCGCCCTCGGGATCTGTGCGCGCGTCCACAAAATTGCTGGTGCGCAGAAGTTCAGGCAGCGGCAGATCTTGCAGTAGGATGACGCCGAGGCGGATTTTCGATTCCTCGACTTGGCGAGCTAAGATGGCGGTCCACTCAGCGGTGGTCCATTTAGAGTTGGCGGCGTTTGAGGACCAGACTAGTAGTGCGAGATCGGATGTCTGCAGCGCGTCGTTGATGGAAGCGACGAAGTTTTCGGCGACGGCGATATCGACTTCGCAGTGCCAGGATTCGTATCCCGCAGCAGTGAGCGCGGCAGAGAGTTTATCGACGAAGGGGGCGTCTTTAGTGCTGTGGGAGAGAAAAACCTTCATTGGGTATTCTACTGAACTTCTTTTATTTTGCACTTGCACATATACCGCTATTCCGATAGACTTAGGTGCATATGCAGCAAATGCGCTCTGGATTGAGCCTTTTCAGAATTGTTTTGGGTGTGGTGGCGCTGGTTACGTCGGTGATGGCGCAGGACGACGTTACCACTCGCAACGGTTCAAGCGCCTATGGTGGCGGATTTATCACGGGTCCGGCTTCGAATCCTTTGAGCTTTTTGAACGGGACGGCTTACCGAACATTTGGCCAAACCTCACCTTATTTACTGCCGGATTTTCGCCCGGCGGGCGAGTTGGATGATCACTTGCCGGATTGGCTTTGGTTCGGCTGGGAAGAGCGCTTGAGGTACGAGGGTTACCACGACAGCGGCTTCAAATTGAATAACAACGATTCTTACCTGCTTCTGCGTTCTCGTTTGCAGGTGAACATCAAGCCTACCGCATGGTTCAAAGTGGTTGGGCAGTTGCAGGACGCGCGGCCGTTCATGCAGAAGCCACCATGGGGTCCGCCAAATTTGAATGCGTGGGATTTGAAACTGGCGTATGCGGAGTTTGGCGATCCGGAAAAGCAGTGGTGGGATTTGCGCGTAGGGCGGCAGTTGATCAACTACAACAACACAATCATCGCTAATTCGGAGTGGCGCGACCAGGCGCGCTCTTACGATGCGGTGGTGGCGAATTTGCACCACGACCGGTACCGTTTAGGGCTGTTCGCCGCTTCGGTGGTAGTTCCTATGGCGGAAGGCGTCAGCCATCACCAAGAGGGCAACAATATCTACGGCGCATATGGCGCGATTGATCAGTTTGTGCCCGGTGCCGTGTTGGAGCCGTTTGTGTTGTGGCGCGTGCAGCCGAGTGTGGCGATTGAGACTACCGCGAAGTTGAAGACGGGCAAGCAGGATGAGAAGGCTTATGGGTTACGCTTCAAAGGCGTGATGGTGAAGAGTCTGGATTACTCTGCGGAAGCGATTCTAGAACGCGGCACGGATGGACCGAACAACATTCATGCCTGGATGGCGCAGGCTGGATTAGGTTATCGGATGGATAAGGTTTGGACGAAGCCGCGCGTGTTCTGGCAGTATGACTACGCGACTGGCGACAGCAATCCAAATGATGGCACACACAACACATTCGACACCATGTATCCGACGGCGCATGACCGCTTCGGCATAGCGGATCAATTTGGCGCGCAGAACATTATTGCTGATCGCGTGGGCATCACGCTTGAGCCAAGGCGTCGTTGGACGGTGACTGGGCAGTTTCTGGACTTTTGGCTGGCGCAGGCGCGCGATGGGGCATATAACACGTCGGGCGGCTTAATTGTGCGGGATGCCACGGGCAATTCAGGGACGCATTTGGGCAAGGAATACGATGCGTACACTTGGTTTGAATTGAACCGCCACGTAAATTTGGGCGTGGGCGTGGGGCATTTGCAAGGCGGGGAGTTCCTGCAAAAAACGACCAAGGGGCCGAATTATAACTATCCTTATTTTGCGATCAACTTTAAGGATGATGGGCGGCCGAAGCGTTAATCGCCGACTTGCATCAGCCGCCCAAGATGTGACTACTTTTTCAACGCTTCTTTCGCCGCCGTCAACGCCGCTTCGTAATTCGGATGCGCGCTCACTTCCGGCACATACTCAACGTGCTTGAGCTGGTTGTTGCCATCAATCACGAAAATCGCACGGCTCTCAATGCGCATGCCCGGAATCAGCGTTCCGTAGTTTTCGCCGAAAGAACCAGAGCGATGGTCTGACAACATGCCCACGTGGTTGATGCCGAAATTGCCGCACCAGCGCTTCTGCGCAAACGGCAGATCCATGCTAACGGTGTAAATTTTCACCTCGGACATCTTCGCGGCTTCGTCTTCAAAGCGTTTGGTTTGGGCGTCGCACACGGGCGTATCCAAAGAAGGAACAACGCTCAAAATGCGCACGCCTTCGCCGGTACCCGCCAGGTTTACTGTTTGAAATTTGCCATCAATGACTTCAAAGTCGGGAGCCTTGTCACCAGCCTTGAGTTCCGGGCCCGCCAGTGCAACAGGCTTGCCCATTAAAATCGTCGTGCGGTTTGAATCTGTTTGATTAGCCATGCGGCAACAGTGTAGCATCGCGCGCTTGACGAAGCGGTTTATTCGATCACTTTGGGCAACTGGCAGGCAAAATTGCGGCACTCGTAAATGGTGATGCGACCGCGGCGCTCTAACCCGGCCAGGAACGGAGCCACGTCTTGCAGATCGGCAGCGCAGGCGTCACTCAGCGAAAGCACCACCGCCGAGGCAGAAAATTTGCGCGTGTACTCGCGTTCGAGCTTCTGGGAATCGTCATCCAATTCTTTACAGCGGATGATCACCTGTTCCGATTCATGAAGGGAACGGCCCAACGCGACAAGCATTTGCGGAGCGATGGTGGTCTGCGCTTTCAGTTTCGGGGCAAACGCTCGCAGCGAATGAGAAGCTTGTTCGGCGAAAGTGGAATCGCCCGTGATGTGCGCCAGGCGCAGCAACAGATCGGTCGCGACAGAATTGCCGGAGGGTTCGGCGCCATCGTAGTCGTCTTTGATGCGCATGAGGACGTCGCTCACGCCGTCTTCCGTGCTGAAGAAACCACCCGCATTTTCATCTTCAAATCGCGCCAAACCGCGTTGGGCGAGATCCACGGCAAACTTCAGAATCCACGGCTCAGGTTTCGCTTCAAATAAATCCAGCAAAGCATTGGAAAGAAAGGCGTAATCGTCAAGAAAAGCAGCTACAGCGGCATCGCCTTCGCAGTAGCGGCGCAGCAGTTGACCAGTGCCGGGCGTGTACAGTTTTGCCAGGATAAACTTGGCGGCGCGCATCGCCGCTTCCAGATAGCGCGGGTCTCCCAACACGCGATACCCCTTAGCCAAAGCCGAGATCTGGAGACCGTTCCAAGCGGTGAGGATTTTGTTGTCTAAATGCGGGCGCGGACGCTTGTTGCGCACGGCCAAGAGCTTCTGCGCGGCCTGCAAAACGCCGACGGACAGCGCAGCCTCTTGGGCCTGAAACAGTATGTTCCGACCGCCAAATTCGCCGTGCGGATCGACCTCGACGTTTCCTTCAGCTTCTACCCCGAAGTGCTTGCAAAAGAAAGGGCTATCTGCCCCCGTTACTGCGTCAATTTCGTTCTTGCGCCAAATATAAAATGAACCTTCGCCCGAATGTGAAGGATTTTCGGGATCGGGGCTATCGGCGTCTTCGGCAGAATAGAAACCGCCTTCTGGACTCGTTAAATCGCGCAGCACATATTCGAAGATGTCGCGCGCTACGGCCGCCAGTTTTTCGTCGCCCGTGGCTTGATAAGTTTCCAGGTACGCGATGGCCAGTTGCGCCTGATCGTACAGCATCTTTTCGAAGTGCGGCACGAACCAGTGGTCATCCACCGAATAGCGATGGAAGCCGCCACCCAACTGATCATGCATGCCACCTGAGGCCATCGCGTGCAACGTATGCGTGACCATCGCCAGCGCGTCGGGATTGTTTTCCTGAAAGCTATACCGCAGCAGAAAATTCAAAACCACGGGGCGCGGAAATTTAGGCGCGCCGCCGAAGCCGCCCTGGTGCTTGTCGTACATGCGCTCGAACTGGCGAAAGGCAGAGTGAAGCAGTTCGGCATCCGGTTCAAACGTGGCGAGCGAAGTGGCGGCCATCGAGCGCAGTTGTTCCGACACGTTGTTGCCCGAAAGCTCTACCTTATCGCGCTCCTGTTTCCAAACTTGCGCGAGATGAAGAAGCAAATCGCGGAAGCCGGGACGGCCATAGCGACCCGACGGCGGGAAATATGTGCCGCCGAAAAAAGGCTTCAGTTCAGGCGTGAGCCAGACTGACATGGGCCATCCGCCACTACCGGTAGAGGCTTGCACGAACAACATGTAGATGCGATCAATATCGGGGCGCTCCTCTCGGTCCATCTTGATGGGCACGAAATCGCGATTCAGAACTTCCGCCACCGCTTCGTCTTCGAAGGATTCGTGCGCCATGACGTGGCACCAGTGGCAGGTGGAATAACCGATGGAAAGGAAGATAGGCTTATCTTCGTTACGCGCTTTGTCGAAAGCGGCCTGCCCCCAGGGAAGCCAGTCGACTGGATTATGTGCGTGTTGGCGGAGGTAAGGGCTTTTTTCGTGAATCAGCGCATTGGTGTGCACTTATTTCTTGGCCGCGCTGGCTACGATCTTGCTCTTGGCGTGCGTGGCTGTAGTGGGGCCGCTACCCGCCGAAAGCAATTCTTCCAGATGTTCGCGCAGGGCCGGCTCTTTCGCAACGGAATCCCAATCAGGCCCGCTGGTGGCGGACGTTTGATAGTGGATGAACCCTTTGCGGTCAATCAAAACCAATTGCGGAACTACCATGCGGTCGGCTGGCGAGAAGCCCAAGAAGGTGAGCATCTGGGGGCGCGGCACGTAGCCGACCGGAAAACCAACTTGGTAGGTGCGCACAAAATCCAACACCATTTGCTCTGCTTCCGACGGTGTGTGCATGTTGTCCAGCGCATTGATGGCTAGGTCAATCACCTGGAGACCGCGTTTGCCCATGTCTTGCTGGTACTTCGTCAATTCGTGCGACGCCGCTTGGCAATGGGGGCAAGTGGTGAGAATAAATTCCAGCGCCACCACTTTGCCGCGATACTGACTGAGCAGTCTCTGCCCTTCGCCGGGAAGGGTGAAGGCGAGTTCCGGGGCTTTGCGAAGCACCGCGGCTTGGCCCGCGAATAGAGAGACGGATGAAACCGCGGAAAGGAGGAGGACTCCAACAATGCTTTTCACAGTTCTTAGTTTAGAACGTTTCTTGTCGGCATTTCACTGATTCAAGTGGAACGGCACCACCACCTGAGTTTGGAACGGTATCGCCTTGCCGTCTACGGTGGTCGGATGATAAACCCACTGCAAGACCGCGTCCTTTGCCGCATTTACCAGTAGTGGGTGACCTCTGACAACTGAGAGACGTTCCACTTTGCCGTCCGTACCCACCGTTACCGTGAACTCTACTGTCCCTTGAACTCGCGCATGGAAGGCGAGCGAAGGATAAATTGGATCGGCCTTGCTCACCAAGTTAGCCGCCGCTATTTCTGAGCCGATGCGAACAACACCCGGCGGCGGCACTCCAGCTCTTGCCGCGTTTTCGTAATTCAACATCCGCTGGGGTTCGCTCTCGGCCCACGCAAAGGCTTCCGTCCATTTGGGATTGCCGGGGTCGAGTTGGATGGCCTGACTTATGAGTTGGAAGCCGCGTTGCTTTTGTTCTTCACTTGCGGGATGAATACTAAATTCCACCAGCAACTTGCCCACTTGCGCTAAGAAACCTGGATCAACCGAACTCTCCAACTGAGCGCGCAACCTCGCGCCAAAATCTGGGGTCATTTCGACGCCATTGATATGGGCATTCGGTTGAAAAGCCTCGATCTCCGCGGCTGTATAAATTGTCGCTATTTCTTGGTCGTATTTCTCGCCGTGGTTTGGGTCGTCCATCTCTTTGGCTTTTCGAAGAAGCTCCAAGCTGCGTTCGGGATCGAAACCCCTGAGGAAGAATGCGGCGTTGAAAATAAGAGCGGTCGAACTCGGCTGCTTTTCCGTTGCCTGCTGCCAGGCCGATTGGATCCGCTCCGCCAAGGCCGGATTGTGTCTTGCCAGATATCCGAAATTTGGATTCGTCATGGGCAAGGTTTCAAGATCCGGATGATGCCCGATCAGCCACAGCAGGTGATCGGCATAGAGCGGCTGATTGTTATAGCCGTAATAAAGGAGCAGTTCCATTCGTGTGTTCAGATCTTCCGGATTGGCCCGAACCGCCGACGCTTTTTCGGCTACCTCCTCCGGGCTTAAAGAAAGGACTGCCACTGAGTTGGGCCAGATGATCTTGCCTTTGTAAAAAACTTGATCGTCTTGCGGCGGTTGGCCGAGTTCTGGGGCAGCGATCAGATACAGAGAGGGAAGGAACAGCAGAAACGCCACGCAGTACACCAACGTCTTCGTGTGCTGACCAGTTTCGGAGTGAGCGAATATCCTTCGAATCCGTCTCTCTAAAGACGAGCTTCGCACAAACGCTGTGGCTCCCGCCACTAGACGTCCCCGCGTCTGCCGCACATCGCGCGCGAAATCGATCAGAAAGTTCGCATACTGTTCAGGAGAAGCCTCGCTCCCTACCACCGCTTCGTCGCACACCTCCTCCGCAAGTGCAGCTAGCTGCCGCCGGAGAAACCAAGATAGGGGATGGAACCAAAAGAGGCAAGTCACCAAAGAAGCAAATTGCAAATGGGCCGAATCGTCGCGGCGAACGTGAGCCATTTCGTGTGCCAACACAGCGCGCAGTTTCGCTTCGCCCCAAGTAGGCCAATCCTCTGGAAGCAGAATCCAAACACCGTCTGCATTGAAACTGACCGGAGCGGAAACTCTCTTTGAAACAACTATGCGCGGTCTCAAAAACGCCTCACTTTTGAGCCACAGTTCGTGCGCAAGTTCCAAAAAATGCGCATCACGAATCAATTCGCTATTCTGCGCGATTCGTTGGAGTTGAAGAAGGCTCAGGGCGAACCGGACGAGCAAAAGAGCTGCCACGAGAAGATAAAGGACTGGTGCGATCGTGACCCAGGATGGAGAATTCCTCTCATTTCGTTTCAAGGAAAGCGCTCCAGACTGTGGCATTGGCTCAGCGGGAGCTACGGCCGGCGAGATAGCCGGCAGAACGGCGGCTTCCAGCGTCGAGACTCGCTGCAAAGGCCTAACCATCGGAGGTGCCAATCGCATTAAGAAGGGCAAAGCGATTAAGGCGAGAAGGGCCCAGCGCCAAAGCGTCCAGCGGAGCTCGGCGTTTTTTGAACGAAGCAGCCATACGCCGCATCCGCAGATGGCGCCCACAATCAAAGATCGGAGGATTGTTCCAAACGCGAGTGCAACGAATGCCCTACTCAACACTTCCCATCCGGAGAACGTCATTTCCGTTGCTTCCTTTCTTTGCCTGGCCCGCCACGCTGCTCCCGACTTAGGCGGTCTACAATCTTGCGTAACTCGTCTCTATCGACAAGTTCGTCATTCACCATCCCAACCAGCAAAGACTCCAGAGAACCGTGGCAGAACCGATCGACAATTTGCTGCACGGCGCGCGCAGCTGTACTGCCGGCGCTCTCAACGCTTGAAAAAACGAAGGTGCGACCATCGACCACGTGGCGAACGTAGCCCTTGTCTTCCAACCGCATGAGAACTGTTCGCACCGTTGAATCTTTTAGAGGCCGTTCGCTGGCCAGAGACTGTTGAAGATCGCCTACTGTCGACGGTCCCTGGTTCCAGATAATATTCATCAACGCACGTTCTAAATCCGATAACGGCGCTTTGGGTTTTATCAATGACATACTGTAACACTACAGACTGTAATCCTAAACGGGGGAGCTGTCAAGTCTTTCTTTTCAAGCTGCAACGCATCCCTGCCTTGCGTCACTACTATTCAGTGAGCAGTCGCCGTATTCGTTATCCAGGCCCCATGGGTACTCGGCCGTTAAGCCATCTCCAACCAGATCTGTTTCTGCATTCCGCCAGCGACGCGCAATACAGCTTGCCCAATTCCGACCTGCTCCGCCTGACCGCGCCTATGGGGGTGGATATTGAGTTCCTCATCACCGAAAAGGAATCCGCGGCGCCCGGGTGGGACCGCCTGCCCGACGAGGACGCATTGCAGATGTGCAAGCAGCTGAACGAAAAGAAGCAGGAAGAGAAGGGTAAACCGCTGAAAGGCAATCACGTTTTCTATCACGTCACCTTCGGTCCGCAGTTCACGTCTCACCATCCATTCAAAATTGAATCTACCCGCGACCCGCGCAACAGCGCTGAGACAGATCTTGTGCTAGCCGCAGATGTCAATTTCCATTTTCATGAAGACACGGAAGGGGCCGACGACGGTTGGGAGTTGACCGTCACCATGCAAGGCTCGCGCAACTTCATCATTCTTGATCCGAATCGCAGCAACCCCGACTACCTGATGTTGCCGCCCGAGAAGGTGAGCCGTTCATTAATAGCAAGCCAAGCGCAATTGCAAATTCAACTGGCTTATGTTTTCAAAACCATCAAGGCGGGCAAGTTCGAGTTTTCCTTCTCACTACTCTTTCAACTCGTTGGCGGCGCCACGGTGCAGTATGACCCAACAGTAAAGAAGAACATTTTGAGTTGGGGCAAGGGCGGCGCGTACGGAGTAGGTCTTGATATTTCACACCCGAGCGTGGCCCCATTTAAACTGAGCATTCAATGCACGCAGGGTGTAAGCGCCGGTGGGCCGGGTGTCCTGGACTTCGGCGGTCCCAGCCTTGATTCCAGTTGTACGGCCGGACCCAAGTTCGAGTGGAAGTAAGCGCCAAGGTCAACCAATCAACACAGTGGGCAACCCAACTGAAATTTTGTTGGGTGGGCCCACGGCTTCTAGAACCGTATCGCCTTGCCGGCACGCCGGAAGAAAGTCGATGGTTACCGTCTGTGATCCGTCAATGACAACCCCTGGTCCGTGCGGCGGTAGCGGCAATGGAGTTGAGCAGATATGTATATCGGCCAAGCCGGCAGCAGCTGTGATGGCCGAACCCATGGTGGCTGCCGCAGTGGATTTGACGGTTTCTTCCGCAGCCTTCGCGGCCGGCAATCCTGGCGTACCCGCGGCCGCCAGCGTGGCCGCTTCTGCCACTTGGATCGTTTGATCGGAGATCTGCTTGGCCGCTTGCAACGAATTCGCCACGGCGGCCGGCACACCGCGCCACGCTGGCATGAACCCGATCAACACATCTGGACTCCCCGGCCCTGGCGCCAGAGCGGGCGGCAAAGGATGGCTTACTAAATCGCCCACTCGCGCAGCGGGCGGCATTATTCAAACTCCTCAAAATTGCCGTCGCGCTGATTGACGGGCACTTCAATTTTTTCGGGCCGCGCCCGTACCGTCTCAATCAGGCCCAGCAGTTTCGGATGCGAAAGCTGCAGGGCATCGGGCAGCGGCGCAGGTTTCGCTTCCATGCCTTTCACATCATTTACGAATTGCAATGCGAAGACCACCGAATGTGCGGTGGCCGAACGGTACTTCGAATCCGGCTTCGCTGGGAAATAGGCACTGTACTCAGATACAGGCAATGGAAATTTTAGAGTTTCTTTGTAACTCCGCCCGGCCTCTACTTTCGTCGCGAAAGGTACCACGCGCAGTTCCACTTCTTCGTCGCGCGGTAGGGGCGGCACAATCTTTCCGATATACAACTGGCCATCGCGCCGCAAACTCACATACGCCGGTGAGCTGGCCGCTACATATTGCCCTTTCGCATCGAAGGCCCACAGCACGTTGAACAGATAAACCGCATGGGCACGCGTATTCGTCACTTCATACTCCGCCACTAGTTCTTTCGCATCCACTTGAAAATGGGCACTCAACCCCAATGGAGCATTTTCCCGTTCTTCCAAAGCCACGCCTTGCGTCATAAAAATCATTCCTCCCAATACTGCCGTCGCCACGCTTGTTGCGCTTCTCATAGCACTGTGTGGTCCCTTCGTCTTGGTACTTGCCGGCCATCGGGCAACACCCGCTGATCGCGATACTGGTTGTCCTGGTCAATGACTTGCGTCTCATGTACCGAGCCATTATTCGGGTTCGCGGTGTCGGCTGTGGGGTTACGCTCACCGCGCCCGGCCATATCAGCATGAGCCAGCTCATGATTGAGCGCCACGTCACTGGGCCGGTTAATGGTGGGGTCCGCATTCGTCGGCGGTTCGCTGTTTGGATCGTACTGAACCGTACTACCTGAACCGTTCCCTGTTCCGGTCCTTCCTCCGCTGAGAGCGAGGCCTTTTGGCGCTGCGTCAGTCGTGTTATCGTAAGTCGTCTTGTTAACCGGGCCGTACTCAATGTTAACTGTTTTCCCCTGGTTATTGATCCGGTTGAGCCGCTCCATGCCAGTCGACTGATTGCTCATTGTGGTCAAATCGCGCAGCACTTTGTCTTGAAACGCCGGGTCGGCTGGATTCGGCTTGATGACCAAGTTGTTGCCCACTTTTATACTGCCATCCGGCAGCCTTACCGTGGCGAAAGGCGGCGCATGTTGCGCGTTCAACTTCCGCCGGTTACGCTTGCCTTTACCTGCGCCGCCGCCTTTGGAACAATCCACAAAGCCGGGCTTGCCCGTGTCCGCGCCTGCTGCATCCAACGGATCATCAATATCCGGACTTCCACAGGGCGTGCCCGCTCCACCGGAATTGATTTTCACTTGCGGACCACTGATAGTCACGCCGCTCAAATCAATGGTAATGAAACTACCGCCCACTTTGAGACTGATCTTCTCGAGCGCCTCCAGCACAATCTCTTTGGCGTTCGTCTCCGATTTCGTCTTCACCAAAACCGACAGATTGCCTTCGTAATCGAACACCGCATCGCCCACCACAGTGTGGTTCAGCACCTTCTCAATCTTTTGAAAAAGTCCGCCGTTGATGTGGATATCGGCGTCATTGCCAACGGTCAACGTATAGTCGCCGCCCTGATTGCCGTCTTTGTCTTTGCCGCCAATCAACGTGTTCCGGTCGCCGCCGCTGGTATCGAAATAGGACCCCAGCGCACGCACGTCCAAACGTTTTTGCGAGCGCAGGTAGACCTGTTCGCAATCGCGCTTGTCATCGAAGCGCAGCATATTGAACTTGTCATTCGCAGCGTCGGGATCAATCGGGTTCGAGCGTGTCCGAATGCCGCTCTGCGTTTTGTACTTATCCGTAGTGAACGGTAAACCGTTATCGCCGTTGTAAACCGTACCGGTAATCAGCGGCTTATCGGGATCGCCTTCTAGAAAGGTCACTACCACTTCCTGCCCAATGCGCGGAATCCACTGGTGGCCCCAACCCATACCCGCCCACGGCTGCGCCGTTCGGAGAAAGCACGTCGTATCGCCATTCTTTGAGCTGCGATCCCAATGGAAGCGCACTTTCACGCGCCCATATTGATCTGTATAGATTTGATCCTGCGGTGTGTGCGGCGCAGGCGGCTTCGGCGGGTGGCCGTTCTCATCAACCGTGTTATGGCCCACCACAATTGCCGTTTGCGTACTGACGATGGCCGGCACTTGCGTGTTTCGCGCGGGACGGTAGCGGGCCGTTCCCGGGATGCAGGAAAACGTATTGCTGTAAGTAAACGCATCACTCGCTTCTTTCGATGAAGCGCAAAAGTTGTCGCCTTGTTTGAATGAATGAAAGATGGTGGTGAGCAGGAACTCGCGATTGTTCACATCTTTCCGATAATGGCCCGTCAATTTGAACACGTAACCGGAAACGAACGCTCGGCAGGTGCTGCTGCCGGTAATCACCGTATTCGCCGCTTCAATTTCTTCCATGCGCAGATCCGCCACATGCCGCCCCCAATCCGGCGTGTTGAAGCGTTCTGGAAAATCATAGATTTCTCGCGTGGGCTTATCGTTTGATTTTGAAGAAGCGGTCAGATCGTGCGATGGATTCTCAAAATCATAACTCCGCACCGTATATTCATCGGGACGCACTTCCTGCGCCATGCTCCAGGCGTGAATCGCTTCCTCTTGCACCGTCTTGTTTTTCGAATCTTCGAAAGCGGCCGCTGGCAAGTGCGGCACCGAATGATTCAAGGCCGTGGGCGTGACATCGGTAATCACCAGCGTGTGCTGATCTTCACTGTGTTCGAAGTAATAAAAGAGTCCTTCGTCTTCCATCAATCGCGATAGAAAATGAAAGTCAGTTTCTGAATACTGCACGCAATACTCGCGTGTATCGTAACGATCAGGTGCAATACTGAGCCGGTAGCCGGGAACACCCTTGCCGCTCGACACCGCGGGGATTCCAGTCTTTTCCAAAATCGCGGTGAGAATCTCAGGGGTCTTTTTGCCCTGGAAGATGCGCGAATCCGCCACTCTTTGTGTGAGCCACAGTTTGGGCACCAACACCGCTTGGTAAGCCGTCAGTGTTCCCGACGTGCCGCCTTGGCTGAACGAACAAATGATCCCGTTGATGTAGCGCTTTTCGTCATTCGGCAGACAGACAGTGATGGTAGCGGCTTTGCCCACCACACTCTCAAAGGGGATTGCCTGATCTGTCGAGAGCAACGATAAATCATAGCGGAACGAGAAAGAAATACCTTCCTGGCCGGTAAACGATTCCAGCAGCAGTTTGTCCCGATCCTTCAGATCCGGCACATTCAGCCTGATGATTCGGTTATCTTGCGTCGGCGTTAGGTCGGACATCGCACCAATAGATAGTGACGAAAGCCGCCTTTCCGTTGCAAGGCGCGTGAGTCATTCAACCCAACCCACTTAGTCTCTGAGCCAAGATACGCAGCTTACGCCCTCCGCTATTGGGAGAAACCTTGTGATCGCAAGCACTTAGAAGTGGACAGACAAATGCTCCGCCCTAGTCATGTTCCAAGTGCGAATTCATGGCCGCGGCGGACAGGGCGTTGTCACGGCAGCGGAGATTTTGTCCATCGCCGCTTTTCTTGAAGGCAAGAACGCCCAGGCTTTTCCCACGTTTGGCTCGGAACGCATGGGCGCGCCGGTCACAGCTTTTTGCCGCATTGACGATAAACCCATTCGCCTGCGCGAACCGGTGATGACGCCCGATGCGTTGATCATTCAAGACGCCACGCTGCTCCATGGTGTTGCGCTGTTTGATGGCTTGTCGCCTTCGGGTTACGTGCTCATCAACAGTCCCAAGACGTTTGCGGATCTGGATCTGGGTGCGGCGCGCCAATCTCTCGCGCTGGAACATTGCCAGACTCTGCCCGCTACCAAACTGGCGCTCGAGTTTGTGGGCCGGCCCATTCCCAACGCGGCGCTGCTGGGTGGCTTCGCGGCCATCTCTGGCGTGCTGAGAATCGAATCTGTGGCCGAAGCCATCATGACCAAATTTCCACGGGCCATTGGCGAAAAAAATGTGGCGGCCGCCCGCGCTGCTTACCAACTCGTAACGGAAGGAAGCCTGGTCCATGCGCAAGCAAGTTGAAACCTCTCGCGCCATTGCGGAGACCATTGCGCTCTGCAAACCGGAAGTGATCTGCGCTTATCCCATCACGCCGCAAACGCACATTGTTGAAGGTCTGGCGCAAATGGTGCAGATGGGTGAGTTGCGCAATTGCGAGTTCATCAATGTTGAATCTGAATTCGCGGCGCTGTCCGTGGCTATTGGCGCATCAGCCGCCGGTGCGCGTGCTTATACCGCTACTGCCAGCCAAGGCCTCTTGTTCATGGCGGAAGCTGTGTATAACGCGTCTGGCCTCGGTCTTCCGATCGTGATGACTATTGGCAATCGCGCCATCGGTGCGCCGATCAACATCTGGAACGATCACTCCGATTCCATGTCGATGCGCGACGCCGGCTGGATTCAACTTTTCGCCGAAACCGCACAGGAAGCCGCCGATCTCCACATCCTCGCGTTTCGCATTGCGGAAGAACTCTCCTGCCCTGTAATGGTGTGTGTCGACGGTTTCGTTTTAACGCACTCCTACGAACAATTCGACATCGTCTCCCAGGAGACTGTGAACGCCTTCCTGCCACCGTATGAACCACGCCAGGTTCTCGATCCGGCGAATCCTGTTTCCATTGGAGCTATGGTGGGACCCGAAGCCTTTATGGAGGTTCGCTATCTGGCGCATCATAAGCAGCTACGCGCGCTAGAGCGCATCCCAGTATTGGCAGCAGAATTTGAACAGCGTTTCGGTCATGCTGCCACTGGATTGCTGCGAAGCTATCGAACGAAGGGTGCAGAGACAATAGTGATTGCGCTTGGTTCCATCAATGGAACTATCCAAGACGCTGTGGATGAAATGCGCGAACAAGGATCAGCCATCGGTTCGGTCGGTATTGGATGTTACCGGCCCTTCCCCCTAGCCGCATTACGCGCGACTATCGGTCATGCGAAGCGCGTGATTGTTGTAGAGAAGAGCTTAGCGCCCGGCATCGGAGGAACACTCGCCACTGATGTGCGCACGGCCCTGGCTGGCACTGGCATCGAGATCTTCACCGCTATAGCGGGTCTGGGCGGACGCGCTATCACCAAGGCATCGTTGCTTGGCTTGTTCAAACGAGCCGAGGGCGGGAATTTGGAGGAACTCTCATTCCTCGACCTCAACCTTACTCTCATCCAACGTCACTTAGACCGTGAGAAGACGCAAGGACGTAGCGGCCCCACCGCCGAAAATCTTCTTTCCGACATTCGCGAGTTAGCGGCACAGATTGGATAAGGAACCACCATGCCAGCCTCCACCATAAAGTTCTATCAAACCGGAACCTTCACGATCGGCAATCGCCTTCTGCAGGAAGAAGCCGCT
>Ga0182012_10002075_pt1 | contig 21811 bp, 21 predicted proteins | sample 612S2SmetaG_FD_120486 | JGI IMG/M metagenome (GOLD analysis project Ga0182012, IMG submission 120486) | Permafrost microbial communities from Stordalen Mire, Sweden - 612S2S metaG | ecosystem: Environmental > Terrestrial > Soil > Wetlands > Permafrost | place: Sweden: Stordalen | collected... | reverse complement strand
GCAACCAGCACCGCGTGCCCGACCACGACACGCCCCAGCCCGCTCAACCCCCAGCGACCCGCCGAAACGCTCACATCAAACGCCTTGCTGCAAGATCCGGGCTAGACATCGCAGGCCGGAAGCGATGCCGATCGGGTTGTTTATCGCGTGAGCAGCTGTGGACGGTAGCGCCTTGCACGAGTAGTGCACTCTCACAAAACCGATCAGGGGGGGCCTGATGCTGAGGACGGGCGACGGGGCGGCGTTACGGAGCGATGCGGCGAAGGCTCAGGGCCGGCTCGCCCGGCGCAGCGCACGCAGGCGGCTGCTGATGTCGGCGCTGTTGGCTACGGTCGCAGCTGCGCTGCTGCATCAGGCTGTTCAGGCCGGACACGCGTGGGTCGCGCCAGCGGCGTCCCGACCGCATACTGTCCCACGCGAGAGCCTTCTGAGCGTGCCGCTTGCAGCGCGGGGACCGATCGCCTCGGCGCTCGGTGCGGACAGCCCGGCCTACCGGGTCCTTGCGGTCCGGGGCGGCTATCGCGCTACCAACCCGGTTCAGCACCTCCAAGCGGGCTTCAATAGGTCGGGTGTGTCGATTGCCGCCGGCACGGAGCGCGTCGGCCTGAGCCTGCGGGCAGCCGGCTACGGGACCAAACTGAGCTCGGTTGCGGCGGTGGCGCCATCTGCCAGCGCCAATCGCGTCGTCTACAACCATATGGGTGTCAGCGAGTGGTACACGAACGGCCCGCTCGGCTTGGAGCAGGGCTTCACGGTCTCGCGTGCTCCCGGGACCACGAACCCAGGACCGCTTACGCTGTCCATGACGCTGACGGGCAACGCGTACGCTGCCATTGGAGAGGGGCGCCGGAGTATCACGCTCACCCACGCAGGCGCGAGCGCGCTCGACTACGACGATCTCGTCGTTACCGACGCCCGCGGGCGCACCCTCCGCAGCTGGCTTGCGATCGAGGACGGACAGCTGTTGCTCAGGGCCGACACCGCCGGAGCTCAGTTCCCGGTTCGCATCGATCCTCTGGTGCAGCAGGCCGAACTGATCTCGGCGACCGGGACGCGCGGGGAGGGTTTTGGCCTCTCCTCGGAAACGGTGGCGGCGACCGAAAACACCATCGTTGTGGGCGCCCCCGAACCAGGCGCCGGCACAGCCACGCAGTCCTTCCCACTCCGGGGAGCCGCCTATGTCTTCGTCAAGCCGGCCTCCGGGTGGGCGAACGCAACTCAGACCGCGGAGCTCACGTCGTCCAACGCCACGAAGGAAGACTACTTCGGTAAGTCCGTCGCCATTTCAGGTAACACGATCGTCGTCGGCGCACCCTATTGGGATCCCACCGTCGACGGAACCGTGTGCCCGGAGGAAGAGGGTGCGGCTTATGTCTATGAAGAGCCGGCGGGCGGATGGGTCAACATGACCCAGACAGCGCAGCTTCTAAACGATAAGGAATGGGTGCACAAAACCGGCGTCCCGTGTCCCTACGAGGAACGGCTAGGTTCGTCTGTTGCTGTCTCGGGGAACACCATCTTCGTCGGCGTTCCACAGCATGTAGTCGAAACGACGGGCAGTCAGCTGACGCTGCAGGCATCGGTATTCGGCTACGAAAAGCCGGGCGCGCACTGGACGACAGAGGCGCAGAGCTTCGAAGTCTCTCCCACGTACCAGAACCCGAACCAGAACGAAGAATACGATACCGGTTTTGGCGAACCAATCGCCGTGAGCGGAAACACGCTGGTCGTCGGAGCGTACACAGCCGACACACGGACGCCCACCACATACCGCGGCGGCGCCGTATTCGTCTTCGAACCAAAAGCTGGCGTATGGCAGCAGTCGGCTGTGCTTGAGGACAACGCGAAACTCGCCGATGCAGACCTCGGCCTGTCGGTGGCCATATACGGAGGCACGGTCGTGGCCGGTGCGCCCGGCGAGACCGTGAACGGCGAAAAACAGGGCGCTGCATTCGTCTGGGAAGAGCCCGCCGGGGGCTGGAGCAACGGTGGCAGCGCGCCCATCGAACCGACGGCTGAACTACAGGACACGCACGCGTCCACGTCCCCGTTCCGGGAACGGTTTGGCGACGCTGTGGCAGTGTTGCGTAACACCATCCTTGTCGGCGAACCGGTGCGAGCCGAACTCAACGGGAGCGGCCAGACGGAAGACACCAGCGCGATCGCACTCTACGAAAAGAGCGGACCGACCTGGACAACGATGACCCAGAGCTCCGAACTGCAGGCCAGTCAGACGCCCACCGCCCACGGAGATCTGCCGACGGCGATCGCGATGGCGGCGGAACCAGAATCGGAGACCCCCACGATCGTCGGCGGCGTGACGAGCTTCCGAGGCTCTGAAGGCGACGTCGGCGCGGCTATCGTCTTCGGCGCGGCGCGTCCAGCCGTCACGGCGGAGAGCGCGAGCGCAGTTGGCCAGACAAGTGCGACGCTCTCAGCGCAGGTCGACCCCAACGGCCTTCAGGTCTCAACCTGCATCGTCGAATACGGCACGGCATTGCCCTCCGGCACGAGCGAGCCCTGCGCCCCGTCGGTCGGCGGCGGCACAAATTCGGTCGCGATCTCGGCGGTGATCAGCGGCCTTAATCCAAGCACTACCTACCGATATCGGATCGACGCTGCCAGCGCCGCAGGCGAAACGTTCGGAACCACACAGAGCTTCACCACGGCGGCAGCGCAGGCGCCTCCGACGGTGTCAAGCGGCGCGGCCTCCGCCGTCACGCAGACGGGTGCTTCCCTGGCGGCATCCGTAAACCCGAACGGGGCGGCCGTCACGAGCTGCGTCGTCGAATACGGAACGTCGCTGCCCTCTGGTACCAGTGCCCCGTGCGTGCCGTCGCCGGGCGCAGGCACCGTAGCGGTGGCCGTCGAGGTGGCAGCGGCGGGGCTGACACCTCACACGACCTACGAGTACCGCGTGATCGCCACCAATTTGGGAGGCACCTCGACCAGTTCGCTGAGCTACTTCTCCACGCTGCCCGAAGCACCCACCATCAGCAGCGACGGCGCATCCTCCACCACACCGACCGGCGCCACACTCGAAGGCACGGTCAACCCCCACGGGGTGGCGCTCACATCCTGCGTGTTCTATCTCTACGGGCCCTCCGGCTACGTGACAGGAGGAGCCTGCTCTCCGGCACCGAGCGCCACTGGGATCGCTCAGCCTGTCTCGCTTGGCGTCGCTGGCTTGGAGGCGGACACCTCCTATACCTACTACCTTGAGGCATACAACGCCGGCGGAGGCGGCTACGCGACCGGTAGCTTTACGACGCTCCCGCTCGCGCCGACCGTCTTCACCGGAGCCGCGATCGCGGTGTCGCGGTTCTCGGCAACGGTCGAAGGCACCGTCAATGCCAACGGCGGGTCGGGAGCATGCTCAGTCCTCTACGGAACGGAACCCGGCTCGCTCGACGACTTCGCCGCGTGCAGCACCGCGACAGTGACCGGCAACAGCACGACCGCCGTCACCGCCGATCTAACACCGCTTATGGCCGGCACCACGTACTACTACGAGGTGGTCGGGCAGGACTCCAGCGGTACAACCGATGGCGGAGTGGATAGCTTTACGACGCTCCCGGAAGCGCCGACAGTCACGACCGAACCGGCCTCGGCCATCACCCATACCGGTGCCACCCTCCGGGCCACGGTCGATCCAGAAGGTGGCACCGTCTCGAGCTGCTACTTCGAATATGGCCCCTCGCTTCCCTCGGGAGTGACTCAGGCCTGCGTTCCGTCTCCTGGATCCGGTGCTGCTCCGGTGAGCGTTACGGCCACCGTGGTGGGCCTCTCCAGGGTCACCGGCTACGTGTATCGCGTTGTCGCGACGAACGCAGGCGGCACGACCACGGGCAACAGCCAGAGCTTCACGACATTGGCCTATACGCCCCCTGAATTCGGCCGCTGCATAAAAGTGCCATCGATGACAGTTGGCACCAAAACGGTCTACAGCGGGTTTTTCACGACAGCGGCGTGCACCGCCGTCAGCGCCACGCGCACGGGCAAGTACGAATGGGAATCGGGCGTGGTAGACCAGGGTTTCACGACGGATCTGGCCTCCGGGAGCGTGAAACTGGAAACGGTCGCCGTTGCCCCGGTCGCTGCCAGGAAAGTGACGTGCACGGGCGAGACGGGCGCGGGGCAGTTCACAGGCGCGAAAACGGTGGGCGGCGTGACACTGACCCTGACAGGGTGCGAACTGGCCAGCCCGCTAGCGAAATGCTCCAGTTCGGGTGCGGCTGCGGGCGACATAGCCTCCGCCTCGCTCGAAGGTACGCTCGGTATCGCAAAACTCGGCACAACAAGCTCAGCCGACAAACTCGCACTCGATCTATACCCCGTTGGCAACGCGGGTTCGCTGTTGGTCTTCAGTTGCGGCTCCACGCAGGTGTCCGTCCAAGGGTCGGTGTTGGTGCCGGTTACCGCGAACAAAATGGCGTTGACAGCCGCGGAGAAATTTGCTGCCACGAAAGGCAAGCAGAAACCCGAAAGCCTCAGCGGGGCACCACAAGACGTCCTCGAAGCATCATTCGGCGGTGCTCCGCCGGTGCAGGCCGGGCTGACGCTCGCAGCGACCCAGACCAATGAAGAAGAGGTGGAGCTCAACACGGTCGAGTGACGACGGCTATGGCGACTGTCAGGAGCCAGCCAGACCGCTGGGCATGCCTGGAGGTGGATGGGGTCGTGGCCTCCGGGAGTCTCGGCCTAACACGCTCCGCCTGCCACCCCGCAACGCCCCCGTGGACCTCCATCGCCCTTCCTACGCAGGGGGTCACGGGTTCGAGTCCCGTCTCCGGCCTTCAGAAACGGATGCGGGCGCGGTAATCGTCCCGAGCACGCGCTCGACTGCGGGCAGTGCGTCGGACGGCGTGCGTACGAGGATGATCTTGGCGGTGGGTGCGTGCGTGTGGATGAGGTTCAGCACCCTGTTGAACCAGATGGTGGTTTGCTCCGTCGGAGGGATCTCGGGATCCTGGCCGTTGATGAACCCGCCGATTGCCACGCCGTCGTAGGGCGCAGCGGCAAGCTCGCGGATCAGTTGCTCGTCCCCGTCCCTGTCGTCGGTGAGCGCGAAGTTCCGGGCGCGCAGTCCCTGGCCTCGGAGGTGCGCCTGGATCGCCGCGGCGTTCTCGGGGTGCTTGCCGAAGCCGAGCACCCTCCACCCAGAGGCGCTCATGACAGCACCAGAGCCAGGCCGGCCGCGACGAGCAGGGCGGCTGTGATCCCATGGACGCCCAGCACGGTGGAGAGCTTGCCGTGGTTGGTGAGCACGATCAAGGCGTCGCCCGTTGGAGTGATCGCCGCTGCGAACAACGCCCACCCGAGCGCTGTGCGCCCGGCGGCTGCCCACACCACCAGCAGCACCACCCCGGAGGTGATGTCGCGGACGCCCTTGATCTCGGTGAGGGCGCGCAGATTCTCGGCGGCGACACCGAACGCCAGCGTGGCCTGTCGAGGTGCCAGAAGGAAGCGCGTGCCGATTGCGATGATGGCTGCACAAGCGATGAGCGCGACGATGAGACCGGCGAGGTGCATGGTGGTTGGCCCTTTCTGATCGTTGGCTAGCAGCGTTAGATAACGATGTTATACTACATCTGAGCATGTCCCCCCGCCCCGCACCAGATCTCAGCCTCCGACGCGATCAGCTGATCGACGCCGCCCGCGAGCTCGCGGAAGCCGACGGCTGGCCGGCCGTCACCATGCGCCGCCTCGCAGCAGAGCTGGGGGCCACCCAGCCGGTGCTGTACTCCGCCTTCGCCGGCCGTCAGGAACTGATCGACGCGGTGGCGCTACGCGGCTTCGACGAAATCGCCGCAGCGCTGGGAGCTGTCGGCTCCTCCCCGATGGCGCGCATGCGCGCCTACCTTGGCTTCGCCGCCGCGCGCCCCCGGGTCTATGAGGCGATGTTCTCGCTGCCCACGGGGTTTCACTTCGCGGCCCAGGACACACCCCAACAGCTCAGGCGCGCGTTCTCGGAGATACGCGAGGCGTTCCCCGATGCCGACGGCACCCGGGCGGAGGTCGCCTGGGCCGCGCTGCACGGCCTGGCGACCCTGCAGGCCGGCGGACGCCTGCGCCCGGATCAGGTGCAGGCCCGGCTCGAGCTCACCCACCGCATGCTCACCGGCGCCGCCGGCCGCTGATCCACACCGCGGCCCGATGCCGGCTCGCGGCTCTCAGCGCCGGCGCAGCCGCGACTGGAGGCGCTGGAGCGCCACCATCCCCCGCTCGGGGGGGCTGCCCGGTGCAGGCGCGATGCCGAGCTGGCGGGCCATGTCGTTCATGTCATAGAAAGCGCGGTAGCGCGCGATCCGGCCATCGCGCATGGTCCACCGGTCCACGCCGTCCACCCGCATGGCGCGCCCGGTGGGCGCAAAGCCGGGAGGGTCGATGGGGCCGCGATTGGTGCCCTGCATGTACCACGCCCACAGAACCTCCTGGCCGCTCACCGCAAGCACCGGCGGGTCGGGCTCGCCGAAGCGCAGGTCGGGGAAGGCGCGAAAGCTGGTGCGCATGAACTGCTGCACCGCCGGGATGCCACGCGCCGGCGCCGGCAGCGCCGGATCTGCCCAGACGATGTCCTCGGTGACCAGCTCAGCCATGGCGTCCGTGTCGCAGCCGTTCCAAGCGGCGGTGTAGCGCTCCACGAACCCGTGCAGGCCCGATGCCACCTCCGCAGCCGCGTCGCTTAGCGCCATACGCCAACCATATCCCCGCGGGACTATGCTCCTGAGATTGGCCCGATGCTCACATAGGAGAAGCCCATGAGCGACGCCGGCTTGGAGCCCGCCCTGGTCGACACGATTGCCGTGCCGGATGGCAATCAGGAGGCTGTGCTCGCGGTGTTCACGGATCTTTTCGAGCTGCTCAGGGGCCTGGATGGGTTCGTGGAAGCGAGTCTGTACAAGAGCGTGGACGGGACCAGGTTCCTCTCATACGTGCAGATGCACTCCGATGTGCACCTGCATGCGGCCGAAGCGCACAGCGAGGTGAAAGAGCATCTGCGCGCGCTGCGGCGGATCGGCTACCCGCACGTCCACCGCTATGAGCCCGTGCTTCAGGCCACGCCCACGCGGCCTCCCGAGCCACCCGACGCCTGAGCCGCTCAGCCCAGCTCGCGGATGACTCGCGCAGCGTCGATTGGGCCGCCGTCGTAGGTGAAGGAGCGCATGATCAGCAGCGCCGCCTCGTGCCGGTCGGGCGCGCTGCCGGCCGTGCAGTCCTCGACCACGCGCACGTGGTAGTCGCGCTGGAACGCGTCGCCAACGGTCCACAGCACGCACACGTCGGTGCACACGCCCGTGACCAGCAGCGTGGTGACCCCGAGTCCGTGCAGCAGGAACTCCAGGTCGGTGCCCAGGAAGCAGCTGAAGCGGGTCTTGTCGACCACGTGGTCGCCCGGAGCAGGCCCGAGCTCCGCCACGATCTCCGCGCCGCGGGTGCCGCGCACGGTGTGCCACGGGACCGCAGGCTCGCCCGGCGGTGCAGTTCGCATGCCCGGCCCCGAGTCCAGCTCGCGCCCCGCGTCGATGCCGCCGGGCCGGTGCAGCTCGCGGGTGTGTATCACCGGCACCCTCGCCGCCCTGCAGGCGTCCGCCAGGCCGGCCAGCGCCGGCACGATCAGCTCAGCTCCGCTCGCGTAACAGCCGGCGCCCGGGTCCACGAAGTCGTGCTGCATGTCGATCACCAGCAGCGCCGCGCGTCCCACCACGAGATCGCTCATCCGTCAGGCTCCCGGTCGTCGTCCATCTGCTCGGTACCCGCTCCAAGCAGGTCAACCAGCAGCTGCACGCCCAGCAGCGCGGTGGCACCGCCGAGGTCATACGGCGGCGAGACCTCCACCAGCTCGCACCCAAGCAGCTCACAGCGCGAGCCGATCGCCCCCAGCAGCTCGCGCAGAAGCGGATAGTCGAGCCCGCCGGGCTCCAGGTAGCCGGTGCCCGGCGCGATGGAGGGGTTCGCCACGTCGATGTCGAGGCTCACATACACGGGTGTCCCCGCGTCCAGATCCTGGACCGCAGCCAGCGCGCCACCGGCGCGACATTCCTCGGCGGTGACCACCACGTTGCCGTCGGCCTCCGAGGCCAGCAGGTCGTCCCGGGCGTTGTCATAGCCGCGGATGCCCAGGTGCAGGATCCGCCGCGCCAGGCCCTCCCGGCGCACCGAGCGCATCGGCGTGGAGTTGCCATGCTGCGAGCCGAAGTAGCCCTCGCCGTAGTCCAGATGGGCATCGAGCTGCACCACCACCACGCCGGGCGCCGCCAGGCCGCGCAGGCAGGGCAGGGTGATGCTGTTATCGCCACCTAGCACCACGGGCACACCGCCGCTGCCGCGCACGGCGGCCACCGCGTGGGCAGCGGCGGCGAAAGTGCGCTCCTGGTTGCCCGGAAGCACCATCACATCCCCGGCGTCGCGCGCGCACCCGGCAAGCCGCACGTCTGCGCGACGCTGCACGTCGAAGAACGAAAGCCCGTCGCCGCTGGCAAAGCGCAGCCGCATCGACGCCTCCCTGATCGCGCGCGGCCCCAGACGGGCGCCCGGCCGGTAGGGCGTTCCCTCGTCGTATGGGACGCCCAATGCCACCAGTTCCCGCCCAGGCGGCCCGTCGGCGTGGCGCGCCTCGGCGGGCCAGCCGAGGAAGCTGCACAGGCCCGTGTAGGGAACCCCCTCGGCACCGGCGCCAGGCGGGTTGGCGGCGCTCACGAGACCCCCAGCGCCTCGCCGCTGGCGGGGTCGAACAGGTGCAGCCGCGCCGTGTTGAGATACACCTGAGTCGGGCGTCCGACCGAGACCTGTACGTCGCCGCGCAGCTCCGCCACGAAGCGCGCGCGGTCGTCGTCCACCAGCAGCTGGTGGTCATCGCCCTCGCCGGCCTGGGCCTGCGCTCCATCGGTCACCACGCGCGGAGCGTCCACGGGGAACTCCAGCAGGATCTCCGCGCCCAGTCGCTCGATCAGGTCGACCGTGACCTCGATCGCCGCGGCGTGCTCGAAGTCGGTGCGCGCGAGCCCCATGTCGGTCGGGCGGATGCCCAGGATCACAGGCCCGGAGTGCGGCGGCGCACCCGCGGGCAGCGGGATCCGGTGGGAGCCGAAGCGGATCTCCCCGGCGTCGATCTCGGCGGGTGCGAGGTTCATGGGCGGCGAGCCGATGAAGCTCGCCACGAACAGGTTCCTGGGCGACTCGAACAGCTCGGTGGGGGTGTCGAGCTGCTGCAGGCGGCCGTCCAGCAGCACCGCCACGCGGTCGCCCAGCGTCATCGCCTCGGTCTGGTCGTGCGTCACGTACACCGTGGTGACGCCGAGGCGTTCATGCAGCCTGGCAAGCTCCGAGCGCATCGTGCCCCGCAGCTTGGCATCGAGGTTCGACAGCGGCTCGTCCATCAGGAACAGCACCGGCTCGCGCACGATCGCCCTGCCCATCGCCACTCGCTGGCGCTGGCCGCCGGAGAGCGCCGCGGGCTTGCGATCGAGCAGCGACTCCAGGCCCAGCGTCTGCGCGGTGCTCTCCACGCGCGCGAGGACCTCGCTCTTGGGCATCCGCCTCATCTTCAGACCGAACCCGAGGTTGTCGCGGACGGTCATGTGCGCGTAGAGGGCATAGGACTGGAAGATCATGGCGATGTCACGGTCCTTGGGAGCCATGCGTGTCACGTCGCGATCGCCGATCCAGATGCGACCACCGGTGAGCGTCTCGAGGCCGGCGATCATGCGCAGCAGCGTGGACTTGCCACAGCCCGAGGGCCCTACCAGCACGAGGCACTCGCCATCGGGCACGTCGATGTCGATGCCGGCAACGGCATCCACCCCATTGGGGTAGCGCTTTGCGACGCTGTCCAGGCGCAGTGTTGCCATGTGCCTGCTCAGGCCGCCGTCGGGTCGGGGAGCATGCGCATCAGCAGCACCACCAGGCCGATCACCACGCCAAGGAACACGATCGACGCGGCGGCAGCCTCACCGATGTTCAGCGACTTGAAGCCCAGCTTGTAGATGTAGAAGCTGAGCGTCTCCGTCGCGGTGCCCGGTCCCCCTCCGGTCATCACATAGATCAGGTCGAACGTCATCAGCGATGCGATCAGCCTGATGATCAGCGCAACGAGGATCACCGGCTTCATCAGCGGCAGGATTATGTAGCGGAACGTCCGCAGTTTTCCGGCGCCGTCGATCGAGGCCGCGTCGAGGCTCTCCTGGGGCAGCATCAGCAGCCCGGAGAGCAGGATGAACACCGTCCATGCGGTGTTGTGCCAGCTGTCCACGAAGATGATCGTCAGGCGCGCGAGCGTCGGGCTCGCCAGCCACGCCGGCTGCGGGCCCCCCACGAGGCCGAGCAGATAGTTGACGATGCCCTGTGTCGGGTTCAGGAGCAGCAGCCATATCAGCCCTCCCGCAACGTAGGGCATCAACATCGGTATCAGCAGGATCGACAGGTAGGTGTTGCGACCCCTCAGATTGGAACGCGCCAGACAAAGCGCGATCGCGAAGCCCAGCACGAACTGCACGACGACCGCGCCGATGGACAGCAGCAGTGTGTTCTCGACGCTCGTCCAGAACAGCCCGTCGTGCAGGAACGCCGTGTAGTTGTGTATTCCATTGAAGCCGTGAACCGCAGGCTGGTCGAGGATGTCCTTGTCGAACGACAGATGCAGCGCATAGGCGATCGGAACTCCGAGCACCCCGGTGATCGCGATCAGCGCCGGCGTGACGAACAGCCAGCGCCCGCCACCGAGGGCGCGCCCTGCGCCGAATGCGCCAAGGCGCGCCCCGATTGCGTTACTCGCCATGATTGCCTGCCGACCCCGTAGCCCCTCAGACCAGGTTCTTGCTGGAGAACGATTCCAGCGCGGCCCGGGCGCTCTTTTTGCCCGATGTCGCTTCGTAGAGGTCCAGGGAGAGAGCTTCCTGCCCCGCGATCGTCCGCAGCGCATCCGGCTCGATCTTGGAGTGCAGGGCGATCTGGTAGTGCTCCTTGTATTCCGGCCACTTCGCCAGCACTTCAGCGTTTTCATAGATCGCCGGGCGTACGGGCTCCGCGCCCATCAGCGCACGCTTCAGCGAGACCGGGTAGGAAGCGAGGTACTGGAGCAGTTCCCAGGCCTGCGCCTGCTTCGGCGAAGCCGTCGGGATCGCCCAGCCCCAGGCCGCCATCACGCCCGCCTGGCCCGGGATCCGCGCCAGCCCCATCTTGCCGGCGATTGCGGACTTGCTCGTATTGAGCGCCGTCTGCATCCACAGATAGATGATCCATGAGGCGCCCTTGCCGGCTTCCATCGTGGCCTGGCCTTCGTTGAACGCCGCATTGTTGGCACCGGGCTGTGATGCTTTGGAGAGCAGGCGACCGTATATTTCAAGCGATTCGACCGCCTCTGGTTCGAGCAGCGCCGACTTGCCGTTGCGCAGGAAGTCACCGCCGTTGGCGTAGAGATAGTTCAGCCATTCGAGGCCGTTTTCTTCACGCTTGGCGAGCATCACCGTTCCGGCGAGCTTGCTGGTCCCTTCACGCGCGGCGATGAACTCGGCGAAGCGCTCGAAGTCCTTGAGCGTGGTGGGCACGGCCCACGGTGCTCCGTACTCCTTCTCGAAAGCGTTTCCGAGCACGTCGTTCTCGAGGATGTCGCGCCTGAACAGGAATCCGTATGCATAGTGGTAGAACGGGACCATGAAGGGCTGGCCGTTGATGATGCCGTTCGATTCAACCGTCGACGGGATGAATTCGGAGAGCTTGACCTCGGTTGACTTGCTCAGATAGTCACTGAGATTGAGCAGCCAGCCTGCGTCGACGAATTCTTTGGTCCAGGGCACGTCCACCTGGATGAGGTCGTATTCGCTCTTGCCCTTGCCCGCACTGAGCTGCGGGACGAGCTTGTCGTGCATCGCTTCGTAGGTGATCTTTTCGATCGACACCTTGATGCCCGTTTCCTTGGTGAACTGCGGCAGGACAGCTTCGACGTAGTTGGTTTCATCGATGTCTTCCATCAGCAGGTGCAGCTCCTTCGAGCTGCCTGAGGAACCGGCGCCGCAGGCGTCGAGTATCAGCGAGATGCTCGACATGGAGAGTCCGAGCGCCACACCCTGCCTGAGGAACGTGCGGCGCGAGACCCGTCCATCCCTGTAGCGATCGATGAGGTGTTCGAGTGGTGTGTCACTCATGAGCCATCACTGCCTTTCTTGTTGCTAGCCCTTGACGCCACCGAGGGTGACGCCGCCGATGAGAAACTTTCTGATGATAAGCGCGAACCCCGCGGTGGGAATCGCGATGGCGGTGACGGCCGCGCAGGTCGGCCCGATCTGTACGCCGTGGGTTGAGACGAGACTGGCGATCGCAACCGGGAACGTTCGGGCGACGGGGCCAGTGAGCTCGAGTGCGAACAGGAACTCGTTCCAGGAGAGGATGAAGGAGATCACGGCAGCTGCGAACAGGCCCGGCAGCGACAGCGGCAGCAGAACGTGACGGATGGCCTGCAGCTGGTTGCAGCCGTCGATCAGCGCCGCCTCTTCACTGTCTCGCGCGATCGATGAGAAGAAGCCCACGAGGCTCCAGATGACGAAGGCGATGTTGGATGACAGGTAGGCGACGATCAGCACGCTGATGGTGTCCGTCTGCCCGATGCTGCGAGCGATCACGAAGATCGGCACCACCAGGACGATCGGTGGAAACATCTGCCCGATCAGGATCCCGATTCGCAGTGGCGCGCCACCCGTGCGGTAGCGCGCGATCGCGTACGCCGCCGGGGCGCCGAGGAGCAGCGCGAGCGCTGTGACACCTGTTGCGACCAGCAGCGAGTTGACGATGTATGGGGTGAATTCGTCGACGCTGAAGATCTGGTGGAAGCTGTCCAGGCTCAGAGACGCGCCCAGCACCGGGGGGATCTTGTACGCTTCGTAGCGATCTACCAGCGCGGTTCGCACGATCCACAGCAGCGGGCCGAGCACGATGAAGCTTGTCACTATCAGCAGGCCGTGCGCGCCGATGCTGCCAATCCGGCTCGATCCGTCTGCCCGTCGGGTCCGCGCGAGGATGCCATCCGCTCTGCTGCTCGGCGCGAGCGCTGTCACTTCCACTCTCCCCACTCGGCCATCGTCAGCGCGAGCGCCGCTGTGACGTCCAGCAGGTCGCTGACAGCAACGCGCTCATCCACCTGGTGAGCATCATCTGGCTCGCCGGGCCCGAACACGACGGTGGGTATGCCGGCGGCGATGAGAATCGAGCTGTCCGTGTGAAAGCCGGTGCCGTCCGGGCTCGGGTCGAGGCCGAGTCGCACACACGAGCGCTGCAGCTCGCGCAGCAGCGGATCGGACATCGCCACCTCACCGGGGTTGGCATCCACGGTCCAGCGCAGCAGCGGCGGGTGCTCGGCAAGCCACTCGTCGCCGGCCGCACGAGCCGCGACGAACTCCTGCACCTCGCGCTTGACCTCCCCGCCGACGCCGTCCGCATCGGCCTCGTTGGCGGTGTACTGGATGTCGAACGTGATCCTCGCCTGCTCGGCCCATGAGCTCGGGTGCTGACCCGCGGCGATCATGGAGACGAACAGCTGGTTGGGCACTGGGAGCAGCGGATGCTGCTTGGCCGGCCTTTGCGCCCAGTCGGCGTTCAGCTCGTCCAGGGCGTCCAGCATCAGCCGCGCCTTGGCGATGGCATCCACCGCGCCGCCCTCGCGCCAGTCGGCCTGTGGGATCTCGATGTGACTCGAGCGGCCCTGAATGACCAGCTCGCCCCACAGGATCCCGCGGCACATCGGCACGATCCGCCGCCGCGTGGGCTCCGGCATGAAGGCCGCGTCAGCGGTGTAGCCGCGATCAACTACCGCCAGCGTGCCCATCCCCCCGGTCTCCTCGTCGACCACGCTCGCCCAGATCAGGTCCCCACCGGGGCGCAGCCCGAGATCGAGCAGCGCCTCCACCGCAGCGAGCAGACAGGCTGTGCCACCCTTCATGTCGGCCGAGCCGCGACCCCACACGTAGCCGTCGCTCACCTCGCCGCCGAACGGGTCGCGCTGCCAGCTCTCATCCGCAGAGACGCCCACCACGTCGATGTGGCTGGCGAGCATCAGCGAGCGGCCAGCGCCCTCCCCGCGCAGGGTGCCGGCCAGATTGGGTCGATGCTCGAAGCTGCGCCCGTCCTGGAATCCGGGCCTGCCGCGGTGGCGCTCCAGGCGCTCAGGATCAGGCTCGAAGAGCTCGCACTGAAAGCCGCTGCGCTGCAGGCGCTCACGCAGGTGCAGCTGCAGCTGCTCCTCCCCGCGGGGCAGCGAGTCGGGGAACACGGGGTTCACGCTCGGTATGCGCACGAGCTCGGACAGCAGCCCCACGAGCTGCCCGCTGCGCTCGTGCACCTTGGCGACGATCTGCTCGGCGAGATCGGTATGGGAGTGGGTTGTGTTCATGGCCTGTGCGCTCTGGACGGTCAGTCCATGAACGAGCCCCCGTTCACCGAGAGCGCCTCGCCGGTGATCGCGGCCGCTCTGGGCCCGGCGAGGAACGCGATCGCGTCCGCCACGTCCTCGGGGCTCTGCAGCCGGCCCAGCGGCGTGTCGCGCAGGTAGGAGCTGCGTACCTCCTCCACGGTCATCCGGCCCAGACGCGCCTCCCACTGCAGCTCGCGCTCCTGCATCGGAGTTTCCACGTAGCCCGGGCAGACACAGTTGACGCGGATGCCATGCGGCGCGAGCTCGACGGCCATCGCCTGCGTGAGCCCCAGCACGGCGAACTTCGACGCGACGTAGTGGGCCAGGTAGGGGACCGCGCCCCGCTTGGAGGCCATCGAGGCGACGTTCACGATCGCCCCCGGAGTGCCCTGCTCGATCAGGATGCGCCCCGCAACCTGCCCGCAAAGGATCACGCCGCGGGTGTTCACCGCCAGGCACGAATCGATCTCCTGCTCGCTCAGCTCGATGAACGGGGCCATGGTGGAGACTCCGGCGCACGAGACCCACACCTCGAGGGGACCCAGATCCCGAGCCGCCTCGGCGGCGGCCTCGATCGAGGCCCTGGAGGTAACGTCGAGCCCCACGGCGAGAGCGCCGGGCAGCTCGGCCGCGACGGCAACGGCAGCCCGCGCGTCCAGGTCGCTCACGGCCACCGTGAACCCGTCCGCGGCGAGCGCGCGCGCGGTTGCCGCCCCGATCCCCGCGCCCGCGCCGGTGACGAGAGCCACCCGGCTCACGCGAGCATCTCCGCCTTCTCGCCTCGCGCGGCGCTGTGAAGCAGGGGAGCGAGCGTCACATACAGCTCGCGGTAGATCGCGTAGCCGCGGTCGTAGGCCCCGCGCGAGCGGGGCTCGGGCTCGACCGTCGCTCGCACGTCGACGAAGCGCTCGACGGCGGACCAGCGCTCGATCAGGCCCGCGCCGATCGCAGCCGTGAACGCCACGCCGATCGCCGATGAGCTGCGCGAGCTAAGCGGCTCCAACGGCCGTCCGAGCACGCCGGCGATGACCGAGCAGAACAGTCGCGAGGATGCGCCGCCGTCGCCCACGCGCACCGTCGCGACCTCGCAGCCGAGCTCGTCGAATACGTCGAAGTGGTGGCGAAAGCCGTACGCGATCGACTCGAGCGCCGCGCGGTACATGTCCGCACGCGTGTGCCCCAGGTGCAGGCCCACGAAGACGCCGCGCGCCAGCGGGTCGTGAATCGGCGTCTTCTCACCGAGCATGTAGGGAAGCGCCACGATCCCCCGCGCGCCCGCGGGCACCGATTCGGCCTCCCGGTCGAGCTCCGCCAGCGAGGCACCGCCCGCCAGCTCGCGGGCGAACCACTTCAGGAAGCTGCCCGAGGCGGCCATGCAGCCGTTGGGCAGCCAGCGCCCGGGCACAAGGTGGTAGTCGAGATACAGACGCCGGTCGATCACCGCACGGTCGCTGGCCAGCAGCACATCCCCGGCGCCGCCCAGCTTGATCAGGGCCTGGCCCGGCTCGAGCACCCCGGCTGCGAGCGCTGCGGCGACGTGGTCGGCCGAGCCCGCCACGACCGGCGTGCCCTCGGCGAGCGTGGTCTGCCGGGCCGCATCCGCGCCCACCGCGCCCACGATCTCCGTGGCCGCGCGAACGGGCGGCATGGACTCCGCGTCGAGCCCCGCGGATGCGCACAGGTCGGGCGCCCACGCTTGGCTGCGCATGTCGTATAGACCGCTCTCCAGGGCCCAGTTGCGCTCCACGCCGACGACGCCCGTGAGCGTCGCGGCGAGGTGGTCGTAGGAGCCCAGGATCGCGGTGGTCCTGGCCCACACCTCGGGCTCGTGGCGCGCCAGCCAGCGGGCCGTGGGGGCCACCGACTGGTGTGTCAGCGAAGACCCCGTCCGCTCCAGGAGGTCGGCCTCCGAGAGCTCCTGCGCCAGATCGTCCACCTCCTGCCCGGCGCGCGCATCGTTCTGGAGGATCGCCGGGCGCAGCGCGCTCAGCCCGCCGTCCACGGCCACCACGGCGGGGACCATCCCGCTCACCCCGACGGCCCGCACAGCGCCAGTGGGCAGCTCGCGGCAGAGCTCGCACACGTTGCTCCACCAGAGCGCGGTGTCCTCCTCGGCCCATCCGGGATGCGGTGAGGACAGCTCGCTCGGGCGCTCCGCCTCGGCCACGACGGTGCCGCCCGCGTCGATCACCACCGCCTTGGTGGCGGTGGTCCCCAGGTCGATGCCGAGGGCGTGAGTCATCGCCTCGCAGCGTCCAGGAAGCGGGCCACGCGCTCGCCGTCCACGGGGCTCCACGTGTCGCCGTCGACCTTCAGGTCGCTGCCCACGATCACCCCGTCGGCAACCGTCAAAAAGGCGCCGATGTTGGAGGACTTCGCTCCCGTGTTGACCAGGACCGGCACCTGCGTCACCGCCTCCTTGGCTTCGCGCAGCACGTCGACATCCGGTTCCACGCCCGCCATCGAGCCGGATACGAGGATCGCGTCGGGAAGGCTCGAGAACACCGCCGAGCGGGCCGCGTCGCCGACGCTGCGCCGCCCCAGCGAGGAGGCGAACTCGGGCGTCACGTTCATCAGCACCGCCACGTCGTCGGCGTCCAGGCGCCGGCGCTCGCGCAGCAGGCGCCCGGGATCGGTGCTCCACAGCCCCATGTCGGACTCGTAGGCGCCCGTTGCCACCTCCCGGATGAAGCTCGCGCCACACGCCACGGCCACTGCGAGCGCCGCCAGTGGATCCCACAGGCAATCGACGCCGAACGGTTTGTCCGCCGGCGCCAGCTCGCAGACCACCCGGGCGAGCGTGGCGACACCCTCGGGGCCGGCCTTCAGCGTGTACGGGCGATCGCCCTCGTTGCAGAACATGATCGCGTCGACGTCATGAGCCAGCAGCACCTCCACGTCGGCGCCGACGGCCTCGACGATGCCCGACACGCCTCGCTGCTCGTCGTACAGCGGCGAGCCCGGCAGCGCAGGCAGATGTGCCATTGCGATCACCGGCTTGCGCTCGGAGAAGAGCTCGGTGAAGCGGCCCTGTGGAGCCCGCAGCCGGGCTGTCCTCGTCATGCGATCAGCACCTCGATTCCTAGGTCGCGAAATGGTTGGAGCACCTCGTCGGAGCTCTCGTCGGTGACGAGCACGTGAACGCGGTCCAGCGGGCAGACGCGGGCGAAAGCCACCGCACCCAGCTTCGAGGCGTCCGCGAGCACCACGCAGCGCCTGCAGGAGTTCAGCGTCACACGCTTGATGTGCGCGTCCTCCAGGTTGTACTCCGTGACTCCCGCCGACAGCTCGATCCCGCCGGCGCCCACGAATGCGGTGTCACAACGCAGGTCTTCGAAGGCCTGCTCGGCCAGAGGGCCGACGAGCGACTGCTCGCCCGCACGCACCACGCCGCCGGCGAGGATCAGGCGGACCGCCGGGCGGTCCGCCAGCAGATTCGCCACACGCAGGCTCGGCGTGACCACGGTCACCGGGATCTCGCCCAGCGCACCGGCCAGCGCCAGGGCGGTGGAGCCGACGTCGATCACAAGCGTCTCGCCTTCGCTCACCAGAGCCGCCGCGCGCGTGGCGATCCGCTCCTTCGCCTCCACGTTGCGCGCGGCCCGCAGTGCGTAGGCGGGCTCGTGGCTCCTGGAGACTACGCGCGTCGCTCCGCCATGCACCCGCCGCAGCAGGCCGTCGCGCTCGAGCTCGTCCAGATCGCGGCGAACCGTCATCTCCGAGACGCCCGTGATCCGGCTCAGCTCGACCACGCTGACTTCGCTGTGCTCTCCGAGGATCTCCAGGGTCCTCACATGACGGTCCTTGAGGCGCATGACTAGCGCGCAAGGCTACATCACCGATGTTCGTTTATGGCGCAAACGCAAGCAGAAATGTTTGGACATATGTCAAATGTTGTTTGGACAGCGGTCGATACGGCACAGCAGCGCATGCCACCGGGCGGCTCTGCGCATTGAACTTCTGCGGACACGCAGGCACGCGACCGCGTCGGGGAGTCAGCCGATAACCCGTTCCCGATAGGGCTGCAGACGCTTGCCGAGCCGGGTCTTGAGCGACCGGTCGCGCGACGGCGGCGCGGCGGACGGCAAGGTTGGGCCGGAGCCGTTGGTAGCGGCACCGTCGGAGTAGGGCGTGCGGGCTCGAAGCAGCTCGCCCATGCGCGCCCTCATCGCCGCGGCGCGCTGCTCGCCTGCGTCCACCGGCCTGTCCGGGTCCTTGATTGCCACCAGGCCGATGTCGAAGTCGCGCACCACGTTGAACAGATGCCTGCGCGCCAGGTCGCGAACCGGTTTTGGGGCGATGCCCACATAGTTCATGTAGCGGTACTCCACGTACACCCGTCGGAACGCTATGTCGTTGTCCTCGGCCGCGGAGCCCTTGAGCAGCGCGGGGTCGAACAGGTCGAAGGAGCGCTCGCTGAAGTTGTGCAGGTGGTACGGGTTGACGAGATGCAGTTCGGTGAGCGTGACGTAGGGCAGCATCAGCAGCAGCGTGCCGTCGTGTTCGAGCACGCGGTGCATCTCTCCGAGCGCGAACAGGTAGTCCGGTATGTGCTCCAGCGTCGCAATCGAGACGATCGTCCTGACGCTGTCATCGGGGAACGGCAGCCCCTCCGTGCTCAGGTCCAGCGTGACCTCGGCGCGATCGGTGATGTCGATGTTGACGAAGCCCGGGATGTAGGTGTGCCCGGCGCCGATGTTCAGCTCGTACGGAGGCTTGTGGTCGAGAGCGCTCATTCTTGGGCCTGTCAGGAGTCGCGGGACCGTAGCAGACGCGCCTGCGCGTGAGGGGCGGACATCGGCGCCCTAAGCGCGGGCGCGCGGCGATGTGCGGTCACCCTCACCGCGCGCCCCGAGCGCGGCCGCATCAAGCGAGTGCGCCGCGCCACCCGTTCCCCCGGAGGGCGGCTGCTGGTAGGCGAGCGTGAACCACACGGTCTTGCCGCCGGGGGCCGGCGAGACGCCCCAATCCTCAGCCAGCCCCTGCACGATGCGCAGACCGCGGCCCGACAGCGCCTGCGCGGGAGGGCTCTGCACCTGAGGCTCCCCACCGCCTGTGTCGGTGACCTCCACGCGAATGTTGCCGTCGAGCGTCACCCGGACCTCGAAGTCGGTGTGAGCGTGGCGCACGCAGTTGGTGACCAGCTCGCACGCCATCAGCTCCGCCGTTCCCACCGTGGCGGCGTCCTGGCCGGCCAGGATCTCGCGCACGAAGCGCCTGGCGGCGGGCACCGACTCGGGCGTGCAGGGGAAGTCGCGTTCTCTACTCGTCATGGCTGTATGGGCAGCACGGGCGAGAGGCCGCTCAGCTCGATCACTCTCGCCACGATCGGGGATGGGTCTTTCAGGGTCAGCGAATCGACGCGGCGAGCCGCCGCCGCGAGCATGGCCAGCCCCGCGCTGTCGATGAACGCCAGCTGCCCCAGGTCGAACGCGATCGCGCTGGCGCCTTCCTGCAGCGCGGCGTCCACCGCCTCGGACAGCTGCCCCACGTTGGAGATGTCAACTTCCCCGCACACCGCCAGCAGCGCCAACCCGTCCGAGCCCACGGTGCCCGTGACGGCGAGCTGCGCAGCGTCCCCGTTGCTCTCTACGTCAGCCATCTGACCCCCATTATCGCCGTGTCGTCCTGGTGATGGCCGGATGACAGGATGCGTGCCAGTTCGGCCATCAGCTCGGCCAGGGGCAGCTCCCGGGCGGTCGCGGCCCTCAGCAGCCGCTCCATCCCCACGTCGATCATCTCGCCCCGGCGCTCCACGAGGCCGTCGGTGAACCCGAGCAGCGTCGCTCCCGGTGCCACCGTCAGCGTCGTCTCGCTGTAGTCGCCGGCGCTCACCCCGATCGGCGGGCCGGGCGCGATCTCGAGAAACCGCCCGTGGCCGCCCTCGATCAGCAGCGGCGGCGGGTGTCCTGCGGTTGCGATCGTCAACTCGTGACGCGGAACGTCGACCAGGATGCACAGCAGCGTGGCGAAATGCTCGTGCGGCGCCGCGCTGACGAAATCCGAGAGCATCCGCAGCACCGCCGCCGGGCGATGCTCCCTGGCTGCGTATGCGAGCGCCGCGTGGCGAGTCGAGGCCATCATGGTGGCTGCTTTCAGCCCGTGGCCGGAAACGTCGCCGACCAGCAGCAGCGCGCGTCCCGGGCCCACCGGAACGATGTCGTACCAGTCGCCGCCGATGTCGATCCCCGAGCCCGCGGGCACGTAGAGCGCACTGGCCTGCAGGCCGGCGATCGACGGCAGCGCGTCGGGCAGCAGCGCGTGCTGGAGCGTCTGGGCGATGCTCCGCTGCTCGGCATACATCTCGCGGTTGGCGCTGGCCACACTGTCGAGCGCCAGTGCCAGCTGCTCTGCCTGACGGCGTCCCTGCGCCAGGCGCTCCGTGACCAGCGCCGAGAGCAGCGAGCTGAGCACGCCTCCAATCGCGATCACCCACGGCAGGCTCTCGAAGAAGGATCCTCCCAACGAGCCGTTGGGGGTGACGAGGACCGTCAGCACCGCGTCACCGAACGGGATCGCCTGGGTGGCCCGGCGGCCGCTCGGCGGCAGCCGGCTCAGGTTGGTCACCAGCAGCGCAGCCGGCTTCTGCGTTCGTCCCAAGTAGACCGCGTAGTGGAGATCCGAGAAGGCGGAGTCCTTTTCCCGAGGGGAGCGGCGGTCGGCCGGCAGGGGCTTCTCGGCGTAGACCGCAAAGCCATGCCCGGCGCCGGGAACGTTGAACTCATAGCCCAGGCTCGGGGTGGCCGCATTGAGGAATCCGGTCACGCTCAGCAGGTCATCGCGCGCGGCACGGTGGAAGAACGTGGCCGCCCGCCCCGGCATCGACGCCAGCAGCGGCGGCGTGCCGACCACCACGCTGGGCGCCAGGCGGCCCGCGCCCAGCGGCCACAGCGACACCGACGAATACTGGCGGCCGGCGCCGACGTAGGGTGCGATGAAGCCACGGAACTTCTGGGGGTTGCCGGCTGTCGCATCGGCCAGCTCCGCCGCGCCTTCCAGAGGCGACTGAACGGAGGGGACCGCGGTGCCCAGGACCAACCCAAGCTCGCGCACCCTCAGCTTCAGCAGTCGGCTCTCGTTGGATTCATAGACTTCCAGGCAGGCGAACGCCAGTGCGCCGGTGAGCAGCAGCCCCAGAATCAGCACGATCGCCGACGCGCCAGAGAGCCCTGCCGCCAGGGGCCTGCGTTTGATGCGGGCCGCGGAAAGACGCTGCTCGCCGTGCGGCTCCTCGGCGACCACCGCCGGTGAGCCCACCCCGGACGTCAGTGCGTTCCGTGCCGGGTCGAGCGTCGCGGGAGGTCCCTCTCCTGCCTCGAGCGCCTCCTGGGTACCCATCGGGCCTTGATTCTATCGCCGTGCGTAGTTAGCCGCACCCGACTCTGCCGACGTAATCGACTGGTTGGAATT
>Ga0182012_10002073_pt1 | contig 21821 bp, 16 predicted proteins | sample 612S2SmetaG_FD_120486 | JGI IMG/M metagenome (GOLD analysis project Ga0182012, IMG submission 120486) | Permafrost microbial communities from Stordalen Mire, Sweden - 612S2S metaG | ecosystem: Environmental > Terrestrial > Soil > Wetlands > Permafrost | place: Sweden: Stordalen | collected... | reverse complement strand
TGCCGCGTTTCCTTGTGCTTCTCGTCGCTCTCTCCTTCATCGCACCCGCACTTGCATCCGACAAGTCGGATGTTCTCGCTGTGGTGCATCAATGGGTCGATAGCTACAACAAAGGTGACACCAAGGCGGCCGCGGCCACCTGCGCGGACGAAGCAGTTATCATTGATGATTTCCCCCCGTATGAATGGCACGGGCCGGGCGCCTGCGGTGCGTGGATTGAATCGTTCAACGCCTTGGCGAAACAGAGCAATTTTACTTTCGACCATGCCGAGATCACCAAGGTGCGTCATGTCGAGATTACCGGCGATGCCGCGTATGTACCGACGCTGCTGATAGTCGCGATGAAAAACAAGGACGGCGTTGTCGAGGCCAACAAGGGAACCTGGGCTCTGGTCCTCAAGAAGTCGAGCGGCGCGTGGCGGATAACGGGTTGGTCGTGGCAAAGTCTGGGCCCAGTGGCGCCGCCGAAGAGCTGAAGGCGCTGCTCGGGCAGTCAATTCACTGCCACGGGTCGGCACGATATGGAGTCTCGAGGAGGCACGCATCGCGCATGAGATGCTTGAGGGCGCCAGGCCCTATTCTCGCGGGAAGCTCATCTTGCAAGTCGATCGGAGGCTTGCATGAATGCTAGTATGAAGCAGCCGGCAGGTTTATGGATGTCATCAAATCGTGGCTATGAAGAATCAATTGGCGATGATTTATGGGGTAACAGGCGCTGCGGCAATTACCGCCGCCTTGTCGTTGTCGTCCGCCGCTTGGGCGGCTCACCCGCCGGATCGGCCGATCAACACCGCCAGTGAATTGCGTGACTGGTGCAAGGATGCGTCCGAGGCGGCACTCATTGCCAAGGGTCTGTCGCCGTCCAATTGGACGGCGTCTTATTCTGACTCAGGGAACATACTGAGCGTGAAAGGGCAGTGGCGCATCGAGGCTTCGGCGGTGGCGGTGGAATGTCATACGGCCCGGGGAGATGCGGCGCGCTCGGCGACAATGTCCCTTCAGGATGACGATACCGGCGGAACGTAGAGCGCGAACGCCGGCGGGGCAGCATTGCCCACGGGTCGTCAGGCAATCGAGCACCGACAGTTCGCCGGCCTCGTATGAGGATCCTTGAAAAGCGACCCGGGGCCTCGCGGCGGTTACTTGCCGAGAACGTCGTTGCGAGTGGTTTCCGCAATGGCCGCCACTTGGGCAATCAGGTTGTCCGGCACCTTCAGTTCTTTCAAGGTGGCGCCAAGGTCCTCCACCACAGCGTCGAAGTGGGAGTCGTCGAGACCCCGCTTGACGAGGTGCGCATGGCCTTTTCGCATGTCCAGGCCGGTATATTTGTTGGGCCCGCCGAACGCCATGGTCAGAAATGCCTTCTGTTTGGCCGCCTGCTTGGCCATGTCGACGCCCTTGAAGAAGCGGCTGATGCGTGGATCCTGGATCACTTTCTGGTAGAAAATGTCCACCGCGGCGTCGACGGCGGGGGCACCGCCGATCTCTTCATACAGTCCCATGGTATTTCCTCATAGTGGTTGGTAAATCATGCATCATCGATGCATGTTATGGAGAGAAACGCAGCACGTCTTTACGTACTTTCCGCAAACATTCATCCCGGCATCCGGGGACGAGGCGGTTGTGCAAAGATTCATCCGGCGGGAGACTGCGGCGCAACTTGGGCGGGTCAACATCATGCAATTGACGCAATTCACGGATTATTCGCTGCGCACGCTGGTGTTTCTCGGTGCGCACCCTGGGGAGCTCTGCACGATCGCGCAAGTTGCCGCGGCCTACGGCATTTCGGTCAACCATGTCATGAAGGTGGTTAACCGGCTGGCCTCATTCGGTTACGTGGAGACGATCCGTGGCAAGGGCGGCGGCCTGCGTTTGGCGCGCGCGCCGCGGCTGATCAACCTCGGCGAGGTGGTGCGCAACATGGAGGAGCGGTTCGACATCGTGGAATGCTTCAATGAGCAGCATCAAACCTGCCGGTTGCTGCCGGCCTGTACGCTCAGATCGGTTTTGAGCGACGCCCGCCGCAATTTCATGGCGACCCTGGACGGGCACACATTGGAAAGTGTCATCAGCGAGCCGATGGCCGCCGTGTTCCGCTTGCGCAAGGGCGGCCGTATTCCAATCCGGCGGCGCGAGCGCACCGCCGGCTGATGGTGCCGTCGTCCACCCCCGAATGCTAATTTCCGCCACGCGCGAGCCGAGATTGGGCGCCCATTACGTGTTTTTCCGCCGGCATACGAGATTGCCGCAATTGACAGAATTTCCGCCTGACATCTAAATAACCGGTAAATCTCGGGGGGATCACTCATGCAAACGCGAGAGCGTGCCGGCGCGATGGCTCGACGCACGATGGCCTATGTGCTCGCAGGCGGGCGCGGCTCCCGACTTATGGAATTGACCGACAAACGCGCCAAGCCGGCCGTCTACTTTGCCGGCAAAAGCCGCATCATTGATTTCGCGCTATCGAACGCTCTCAATTCGGGTATACGCCATATCGGTGTCGCGACTCAGTACAAGGCCCATTCGCTGATAAGGCACCTGCAGCTGGGTTGGAATTTCTTCCGGGCCGAGCGCAATGAGAGCTTCGACATCCTGCCGGCCAGCCAGCGTATGTCGGAAACACAATGGTATCTGGGAACCGCCGACGCGGTGTACCAGAACGCCGACATCATCGCGAGCTCCGGCCCCGAATACATGATCATCTTGGCGGGCGATCACGTCTACAAGATGGACTACGAAATCATGCTCCAACAGCACGCCGCGAGCGGCGCGGATGTCACGGTCGGCTGTATCGAGGTGCCACGGCTCGATGCGACCGGGTTGGGGGTGATGCAGGTGGATGCCGAAGGTCGGATCCTCAGCTTTCTGGAGAAGCCTGCCGATCCGCCGGCGATGCCGGGTAAACCCGACACGGCGCTGGGAAGCATGGGGATATACGTATTCAAGACATCGTTCCTCATCGACACCTTGCGGCGCGACGCTGCTGACCCGAATTCCAGCCGCGACTTCGGCAAGGATGTCATCCCGTACATCGTTCGGCACGGCAAGGCGATGGCCCATCCATTCTCGAAGTCCTGCGTGAAGAGCGATGCCGAGGCGGATGCCTACTGGCGTGATGTGGGGACGGTCGACTCCTTTTGGGAGGCCAATATCGAGCTCACAGACGTGATCCCAGCGCTCGATCTCTACGATATGAACTGGCCCATCTGGACTTACGGGGAAATCACGGCCCCGGCCAAGTTCGTGCATCGGGAGGCCGGCCGGCGCGGATTTGCGGAAGGCTCGCTCGTCTCGGGCGGTTGTGTGGTCTCGGGGGCTGCGGTGATTCGCTCCCTGCTCTTTACGGGCGTGCGCGTGCATTCGTACGCATCCCTGGAAGGTGCCGTGGTCCTTCCTTATGTCGATGTGGGTAGAAACTGCCGTCTGACCAATGTCATCGTCGATCGCGGGGTCCGCCTTCCAGACGGACTCGTCGTCGGCGAGGATGCAGACCTGGATGCGAGCCGGTTTCGGCGCACCGACCGGGGGATCTGTCTCATTACGCAGCCGATGATCGATCGGTTGAGCACGTCCCTGCGTTCGACTACGTAATTCATAGGCATATATGCGTAGTTGTACTTCGCGCTGCGGAATCCTATGGTCTTGAATGACACGATGCTCAACCGTCATCGTGCGGGAGTGTTCACGTGACTATAAAGATCGGGATCAATGGCTTCGGCCGCATCGGGCGCATGGTGTTCCGTGCCGCCGTTCAGAACTTCAAAGATATCGAGGTTGTCGGCATCAACGACCTGCTCGAGCCGGAGTACCTCCTCTACATGCTGAAGTACGACTCGGTGCACGGCCGCTTCAAGGGCGAGGCGGCGGTCGACGGCAACACGCTGATGGAAGGAGCCAGAAGGATTCGCCTGAGCGCCCTGAAGGATCCGGCCGAGCTGAATTGGGGAGCGATCGGCGCCGATGTCGTGGTCGAGTCGACGGGTCTGTTCCTCACGAAGGATACGGCGGGCAAGCATCTGTCGGCGGGGGCGAAAAAGGTGGTCATGTGCGCGCCGTCCAAGGATGACGCACCGATGTTCGTTTACGGCGTCAATGACAAGACGTACGCCGGGCAGACCATTATCAGCAATGCGTCGTGCACGACCAACTGTCTTGCCCCCGTCGCCAAGGTGCTGAATGACAGCTTCGGCATCAAGCGCGGCCTGATGACCACGGTGCATGCGGCCACGGCGACGCAGAAGACCGTCGACGGCCCGAGCAACAAGGACTGGCGCGGCGGCCGCGGCATCCTCGAGAACATCATCCCGTCCAGCACCGGCGCCGCCAAGGCCGTGGGCGTCGTGATCCCGGAGTTGAATAAGAAGCTCACCGGCATGGCGTTTCGGGTGCCGACCTCGGACGTGTCAGTGGTCGATCTCACCGTCGAGCTGCTCCGGGAAGCGAGCTACGAGGACATCTGCAAGGCCATGAAAGCCGCCTCCGTAGGGCCGATGAAGGGCGTGCTCGGCTACACCGAGGACAAGGTCGTGTCGAGCGACTTCCGCGGCGAGGCCATGACCTCGGTGTTCGACGCGGACGCCGGCATCGCGCTGGACAAGACGTTCGTCAAGGTCGTCTCCTGGTACGACAACGAGTGGGGCTACTCGAACAAGGTGCTCGAGATGGTGCGTGTCGTGAATCGCTGAAGCAGGCGCGTTGGGGCGAGGCGCTTGATGGCGCAGGGCTGTGCTGGATGGGGGACCTCCATGCAGAATATTTGGACTCACGCGTACCCCTCGGGGACGCCCGCCGAGATCGACGCCGACGCCCATCCGTCGCTCGTCGCCATTTTCGAGGAAAGCTGCCGGCGTTTCGCCGATCGGCCCGCGTTCAGCAATCTGGGTGTGAGCCTGACCTATCGCGAGCTGGAGCACCTTTCGCGCGACTTTGGCGCGTACCTCCAGTCCCTCGGGCTGGTGCGCGGCGATCGCGTGGCCCTGATGATGCCGAATCTGTTGCAATACCCGATCGCCATGTTCGGCGCATTGCGCGCGGGACTGACCGTCGTCAACACCAACCCCCTGTACACGGCGCGCGAGCTGCGCCATCAGCTGCGCGACTCGGGGGCGCGCGCGATCGTGATTCTGGAAAATTTCGCGCACGTGCTCGCGCAGGTGCGGGCCGATACGGACATCGAGCACGTGATCGTCACCGGCATCGGCGATATTGCGCCGTTTGCCAAACGCCACCTGGTCAACTTCGTCGTGCGGCGGGTGAAGCACCTGGTGCCGCCCTACGAGCTGGCGGGTGCGCGCTGTTTTCGCGATGCGCTCAGTGCCGGGTCGCAGGCGCTGTGGGCGCCGCCCTCCGTCCGCCCCGAGGATCTGGCTTTCCTGCAATACACGGGGGGTACAACCGGTATCGCCAAAGGTGCGATGCTGACCCATCGCAACATGGTGGCGAATCTCCTTCAGGTCGCGGCTTTCTGGAAGAACTTCATCGAGCCCGGCCGCGAGATCGTCATCACGCCGTTGCCGCTGTACCATATTTTTTGCCTGACCTGTAATTGCCTGGTGTTCATGCAACACGGCGGGTTGCTCGTGCTCATCACCAATCCGCGCGATATCGGCGGACTGGTTCGCGAGCTGGCTCACTTCAAGTTCTCGATCATCACCGGCGTCAACACGCTTTACAATGCGCTGCTCGGTCATCCGGGTTTTGCACGGCTCGATTTTTCGAATTTCAAGCTCGGCGCCGCCGGCGGCATGGCGCTGCATCCGAGCGTCGCGGAACGCTGGCGCGCCACCACCGGGCGCCCGCTCGCGGAAGGCTATGGGCTCACCGAGACCTCGCCGGTCGTCGCCTGCAACAACTTTGAAGCTCCGCGTATCGGCACGGTGGGCCTTCCGCTGCCCTCCACGGAGCTCAGCATCCGGGACGGCGATGTCGAGCTGCCGCCCGGTCAGGCGGGCGAAATCTGCGTGCGCGGACCGCAGGTGATGCGGGGCTATTGGAACCACCCTGACGAGAGCGCGAATGCGATCTCCCCGGATGGATGGCTTCGAACGGGCGACATCGGTGTCGTGGGCGAGGAGGGCTTCCTGCGCATCGTCGATCGCAAGAAGGACCTGATCATCGTGTCCGGCTTCAAGATCTTCCCGAACGAGATCGAGGCCGTGATCGGCGAGCATCCCGCCGTTCTCGAGGGCGGCTGCATCGGGGTGCCGGATCCGCATTCGGGTGAGGCCGTGAAGATCTTCGTCGTGCTGCGTTCGGGGTTTTCGATCACCGCGGAGGAATTGAGGGAGCACTGCCGGCAGCGCCTCACCCCCTACAAGGTGCCGAAGCATGTGGAGTTTCGTACCGAGCTGCCGAAGACCAATGTCGGCAAAGTCCTGCGCCGCGAGCTCGTGCGCCAGGAGCACGAGGCGACGCGCGCCGCCTGACGGCGGAACGGAAGGTTTCCCGAATCTACCAGTGGATGCCGCGCATCAACGCGGCAAAGGCGGCGGCTTCGGCCGTGGGTTGAGCCACGGGCTCGCGGATGCCGTCCGTCGCTGCGGACTCCGGAAACATCTTGAAATTCTCGCTCATGAACACCGTATTGAATTCGGGCAACACGCCTTCGACCAGCTGCGCCGCGGTCCCGAGACCCGTGGTGAGGCGCGCCGGCCGGTGCAGGATCGCTTCGCAGACCAGTGCGGCCGCCTCGTCGGGCTCGAGCAGGTGCATGCGATCATAGATCTTGGTCGGCGCCACCATCGGCGTGCGCACCAGGGGCATGTTGATGACGGTGAACGACACGTTGCGATCCAGATATTCCGCCGCGGCGCAGCGGGTGAAGGCGTCGAGGGCCGCCTTGGAGGCGTTGTAAGCCGCGAAGCGCGCCGCGTTTGAGATGGCGCCGATCGAGGAGATGTTGATGACATGCCCGCTGCCGTGCTCGACCATACCCGGGAGCATCCCCAACGTCAGCCGCACGGCGGCGAAGTAGTTGATGCGCATCAGGCGCTCATAGTCGTGCAGCCGATCATACGTATGCTCGACGGCGCGGCGGATGGAGCGGCCGGCATTGTTGATCAATACGTCGATGTGCCCGTGTTCGGCGCGCAGCTGCCCTATCAACAGATCGCAGGCGGCTGGGTCGGCGATGTCGCAGGCGTAGCCCTTGACGCGCCCGCCCGCGACCTCGATCTCGCGCGCCGCGCGCTCGAGCTTGGCGTGGTCCCGGCCGACGATCAAGAGCCGCGCTCCGCAGGGCGCGAGTTTCAACGCGGTTGCAAGACCGATGCCCGAAGAGCCGCCGGTGATCAGTACCGTCTTGCCCTCGAGCCTCGCGGCGAGCTCTCGGGCGCCAAACAGCGAGGGGTCGAGCTGGCGCTCCCAATAGTCCCAGAGGCGCCAGGCGTACTCTTCCAGTCTCGGTACGCGGATGCCTGCCGCGGCCAGGTGTTTCTGCGCCTCGGCGCAGTCGAAGCGGGTGGGAAAGTCCATCAGGCTGACCACCGAATCCGGGATGCCGAAATGTTGCAGAAGCCCATGCGCGAGCCGCCGCAGCGGATGGCGCATCGCCCCGAGCGCTCCGGGTGCGAGGCGCGACGTGCCGAGCGCATCGAGCAGCGACGGATCGAGTCTGAGGCTCATGGTTGGCGCGTGAGCCGCCTTGGCGAATACGTTCAAGACGGCGCCTACGCGCAGATCCCGGGGATCGGTCAGGTGAAAGCATTGGCCGTCGATCCCGGGCGTATGCATGAGATGCGCGAGCGCCGCGGCGACGAAATCCACCGGCACGAGATTGATATGTCCGCCCTCGAAGCCGATCAGCGGGATCCAGGCGGGCAGCTTGTCGCGAATCTTTTGGATGAGCTTGAACAGGTAATAGGGTCCGTCGATCTTGTCCATCGCGCCGCTGCGCGAGTCGCCCACCACCATGCCGGGCCGGTAGATGCGAAACGGCACACCGCTGCTTGCGCGCACCAGCGCCTCGGCCTCGTGCTTGGTGCGGAAGTAGGGATGATCCAAGTCGGAAGCCTCATCGAACATCCGCTCGGTGAACACCCCTTTGTAGCGGCCCGCGACCGCGATCGAGCTCACGTGATGAAAGCATCCGGCCTCGAGATCGAGCGCAAGATCGAGCGCGTGCCTCGTTCCTGACAGGTTGGTGCGCTCGAGGTCGGCAGCCTTCGCGTCCAGCTCATAGAGCGCCCCGAGATGGACGAAGTGGCTGATCTTGCCGCGCAATCCTTCCCTGGCACTCGCGTTCAGCCCGAGGAGCTCGTCGTGGAGATCGCCTTCCACGGGCGTGAGCAGATCGCCGCGCGGTCCGAGGGTCTGGACCAGGCGCTCGTAGGCGGCGCGCGAGCGCACCAGCACATGAATCGGTTCACCGCGGGACGCGATTTCGGCAATGAAATGCCGGCCGATGAAGCCCGTGGCTCCCGTGACGAAATAACCCATGCTCGAACGATACGCGCCTCGAGCGGCGCAATCGTATAAGGGCATGCCGAAGGTCAAAAGCGCGCATCAAGAGCGCACACTACGCTGCATGCGAGTGCTGGAAGAGCTGTCGGGCGTCGATCGGGCATGGCTGTTGATGGATCGGCCGTTGAACCCGATGATGATCGTTGGCTTGATGACCCTGGAAGCCCCGATCGAGCGGGAACGTCTGCGCACGCTGATCTTAGATCGCTTCCTCACATACCCTCGCTTTCGCTGCCGGCCGGTGAGTAACGCCCTGGGCGCAAGCTGGGTCGAAGCGGATCGATTCGACATCGACGACCACCTGCCGTGTCATGCGCTGCCGAAGCCGGCGGGCCGGCGCGAGCTCGAGGAACTGGTGGGCGAGATTGCGAGCATGCCCTTCCACCCGGGTGCGCCGCTTTGGGCGTTCCATCTGGTCGAGAACTACGCGCAGGGCGCCGCCATCGTGGTGCGCATCCATCACGCCTACGCGGACGGGATTGCGCTCGTGAAGGTTCTCCTGTCGCTGGCCGATTCGCCGCCGGGTGCCCGGCCGCGGCGCCGCAAGCATTCCACACCCGCTGCGGGGGCCTGGGATTGGGCAAGCGACTGGTTGCCGGATGTTTTGCGAGATACGTTCCGCGAGGGCATGAGCTTGACCGGGAAGGCGGTGCATCTGGCGAGCCATCCCGTGGAGACGTCGGTGCTCGCACGCAAGGGCTTTGCCTTGGCCGGCGAGCTTGCGCACCTGGGTCTGCTCTCGGACGATCCATCGACGCAGCTGAAGCGGCCCTTGTGCGGGCTCCGCCGCGCCGCCTGGGGCGATCCGCTGGCGCTCTCTGAGATACGCACCTTGAGCCATGTGCTTGGCTGCACGGTCAACGACGTGCTGATCTCGACCCTGGCCGGTGCGCTCGGCCGCTATCTCGCGGCCCGCGGCGATACGGTTGCCGGGCGCTCGGTTCGGGCGACCCTGCCCGTGAATCTGCGTCCGGAGACGGCGCAGGAGCCCGCGCTCGGCAACTACTTTGGTCTGCTATTCGTCGATCTGCCCATCGGCATCCGCCATCCCCTCGAACGGCTCTACGCCGTGCGGGCGACGCTCCTGAAGCTGAAGGACTCGCCGCAGGCGCTCATCACCTTGCGGCTGCTGCAGATTGTCGGCAGCCTGCCGGCCTCGGTCGAGGAGCAGCTGATCACGCTGTTGAGCGCCAAGGCCAGCTTGGTCGCCTCGAATCTGCGCGGACCCCAGTCCCAGCTCAAGCTCGCCGGCGCGCCGGTGGCGCAGCTGCTCTTTTGGGTGCCCCAAGCGGGCGACATCGGCACCGGCGTGAGCATGCTTTCCTACAACGGCGGCGTGCAGTTCGGCGTCATGGCGGACCGGCAGCTGATCCCTGATCCCGCGGAGCTCGTCGCCGAGATCGGCCGGGAGTTCGAGCGTCTCGCACTCGTGGTGCTCCTCGGCGCGGAGCGGGTCAGCGCCTGAGTTTGATTTCCGGCTCCTGGCTATCCAAGGCCGTATTGAGCGCGCTCCACGTCGAGTTGTTCCATCGCGTCGAGAGGCGTCAAGGCGGCCGCCTCGGCGTACAGCTTTTCCGCCGGCCCGCGGCCGCCGGCCGGATCGATCAGCAGCAGCCCGTTGGCGTACTCGATGTGCGCGATCGGCGATGCCGGTGCGAGCTTCAGGGCGCGCTGAAAGTGCTCGAGCGCCTTGTCCTTCGAGGCGCCATAGGTGAGTGCGGCGGCCAACCCGCCCAGCTTCCCGATGAGTTCCGCGTGATACAGGCCGAGGGCGACATGCGCCTCGGCATGACGCGGCTCCAGCGCGAGCGTGCGCTCGAGGTGGTTCTTGACCCGGGTGGCGAGGCCGGCCGTGACGGCCTTGAGGATGGAGATGTCCTGGCTGTATCGGCCAAGGACGAGCGCCAGCATGTAGTGTGAGTTGGGATGCTCGGGGAGCTGTTTCACCGATGCTTCGCCGCGCGTGATCGCGGCTTGCATGAGCTCCAGCCGCTTCGCGGTGCCGCGGCGCGCCTTGGAGGAGTAAATGGCCGCGGCCTTGTTCGCCACCACGGCGCCGAGGCCGCCCAGCGTGCCGCCCAGCTTGATGGCCTGGGGAAAGCGGCCGGCGTGAAAATCGCGCCAGGCGCTCTGCAGGCCCTCGGCGGCCTGCGCTGCGCCGCCGTGGCCATCGAGGAAGCTCTCGAACGAGGGGTTCTTTGCGCACAGGCCGGCGATTACTTTGGAATCGGGCCAGGGCTCCCGATCGCCGCGGTGCAGCTTGTCCCACAGCTTGTGCAATTCCCCCGGCGGGTAATCGAAGCCGCCGGCGGTGTCGGGAGATGTGCTCTTGGATGCGCGCATATCGCTGTTCCTTTGCGGTAACTACCAATGCCCAGGGCATGGCGAAATCTCTATATTGATGCTACCGAATGAATCGATTGGGCGAGATAAGGGCTTTCACACACCGCAAAGGGGTAATTCGCATGGCCAAGAAATCGAAATCACGCAAGCTCAAAGTCAAGGTCGCCAATCCGCCCGAGCGGATGCTGGACGCCATGAATCAAGTCTGGCTCGCGGGGATCGGGGCGATGTCCAAGGCACGCCAGGGCGCACCGTCGGTGCTGCATGAGCTGATTGCCGAAGGCACCCGGGTCCAGATGCAGACCCGTGACAGCGCCGAGAAGATGCTGGGCGGCCTGATGGGCGAGGTGAAGTCCACCCTCAATTCGAGCGTCAAACAGGTGAAGAGCCAGGCGGGCGACGCCCTCGACAATCTGGAGCAGATGTTTCAGACCCGGGTGCACCGAGCCTTGACTCAGCTCGGCGTGCCGAGCGCCGAGGACGTCGACAAGCTGAGCCATCGGGTCGAGCAGCTCAACGCAAGCGTCAACAAGCTCGCAGGCAACCGCAAACCGGCTCTTGCAGCCCGCTCTCGAGCCGTGGTGGCGCGCAAGTCCTCCGCAGCCTCGTCGCACGCCGCTCTCTGACCCGCGATGTTGACCATCGAGCCGGCACGGCGCCGTCGTGCCGGCCGCGCCAGGCTCGGGATCGCTCTTGCCGGCGGCGGCCCATTGGGCGCTTTTTATGAGCTCGGTGCCCTGCATGCCCTGAGCGAGGCGATCGTGGGGCGCGCGCTCACCGACTTCGATGTCTATGTCGGAGTCAGCTCCGGGTCGGTCGTGGCGGCCGCGCTGGCGAACGGCATCGACACTACGGCGATGGGGTCGATATTCATCCACAACACGGCGACCATCCTGCCGCTGACGCCCGACATCCTGCTGAATCCGGCCATCGGCCAGTATGCGAGGCGCATTGGCAGGCTGCCGGAAGTGCTCCTCGATCACGGCCGGGCCTTCCTGCGCGATCCGCTGCAGGGCTTCTGGCCCGGCCTCATGAGCTCCATCGGGCAGGTGCTGCCCGCCGCGCTGTTCGACAACGCGCCGCTCGAGCGCTATCTGCGCGCGATGTTTCGCGCCGGCGGACGGACCGACGATTTCCGGCGATTGCACGCGCGCCTGTTCGTGGTGGCCACGAGCCTCAACAGCGGCGAAAGCGTGGCCTTCGGCGACGACGCGCACGCGGACGTCGCGATCTCGCGCGCGGTGGCGGCAAGCGCGGCGCTGCCGGGACTGTATGAAGCCGTGGACATCGACGGCGAACATTATGTGGACGGCGCGCTGATCCGCACCATGCACGCGTCGCTGGCGCTCGAGGCCGGTTGTGATCTGGTCATCTGCATCAACCCGCTGGTGCCCTTCGACGCTTCGCATGACCGCGCCGGGCAGCACGCAAATCTGGCCGAGGCCGGACTTCCGGTCATCCTCGGGCAGACCTTTCGAGCGCTGATCCATTCGCGCATGCAGGTCGGCATGGCAAGTTACCGTTCCCGCTTCCCGCAGGCCGATTCGCTGCTGTTGCAACCGGATCGTACCGACGCACGCTTGTTCTTCACCAACGTGTTCCGATACTCGGGGCGCAGAAGCCTGGTGGACCATGCCTACCAGCGCACCCGGCGGGATCTGTTGGCACAGGCCGGCGAGCTGTCCGCGGTGCTCGCAAAGCGCGGGCTGGAGCTCGATCTCGCGCGCCTGCGCGACCCGCGGCGCATGTTCTCGACGGCAGCCAGTGAGCGGAGCCTGCGCTCGCGCCGGGTCGTGCCCCGCCTGCGCGAGACCCTCGGCCGCCTCGAAAAGGTCCTGGGGTGATGCATGGCGGCACGACTGTGGGCGCTTTTCGTCCTGGGCGACTTGGTGTTCGCCTCCGTCGCGACCGCTGCCCTGGGGCGGCACGGCTCGTTCACCCCAGCCGCGTCGCTGGCGCTTGGATGCGCCATCATGCTCGCGGTTCCGGCGCTGCTCGTCCTCGCTTCGTTCCTGGGGCTTGCGGTCGCGGGCGCCGCTGCGCATGAGCTCGATCCTCCGCGGCTGCTGCACGCGCTGTCCACCGAATGGTTCGATTTCGACCGGGCGATTCTGGCGATGATCACCGCCCCCTGGCTCGATCTTCGCGATATCGGTGCGCAAAGCGCGGGCCGCGGAGCACGCCCCGTTTTTCTGATTCACGGCGTGCTGTGCAATCGCGGTATCTGGCGGCCCTGGCTCGGCCCGTTGCGCGCCGCCGGTTTCGGGCCGGTGCGGGCGGTGGATCTCGAACCGCTGTTCGAGGATCTCGAGACCCATGCGCAAACCGTTGCGACAGCGCTCGCGGCTCTGCAACGCGAGTGCGGAGGTGCGCGAGTGACGATTATCGCGCACAGCATGGGCGGGCTGGTCGCGCGCGCGGCGTTGCGTCGCGCGGGGCCGGCCGTGGTCCGCGACATCGCGACCATCGCCTCGCCGCATCATGGCACCTTGTTCGCGTACCTGTTGCCGGGGAGGGCAGCACGGCAGATGCGCCCCCGCTCGCCCTGGCTGCGCGCGCTCGCGGCCGACGAGGCGGCGCACGCGAAAGTCCCGATCACGAGCATCTACAGCGCACAGGACAATCTGATCGTGCCGGCGCGCAGCGCCGTCCTGGACGGCGGGCGGAAGGTCCAATTCGGCGGCGTCGGGCATCTGGGCGCACTCCGTCGAACCCGCTGCATCCACGCGGCCATCGCGGCGCTCGTCGCGCCTGCGCAGCCGTGATGCGCGCGGCCCGCATTGTCGACCTCGACGCGCTGCTGGCGGGCAAGCGCGCACTGGATGCGCGCGCAGCCGCGGACCCGACCGTTGCGGCAAGGCTCGGGACGCTGCGCGTATGGCAGGCCTCGCGGCTCGCGCGAACGTACGCGGATCTGCGCGCCGATCCACGCTATGCCGCTGCCGCGGAATTCTTTCTGAGCGATGTCTACGGCTGCGCCAGCCGGGCGCGGCGCGACAGCGACCTCGAGCGGGCGTGGCGCTATTTAAAGAGGGCCCTGCCGCGCGCCGTGCTGGCCATTCTGGGGCGTGCGCTGGCGCTCGATGCGCTGAGCGAGGAGCTCGATCTGGCCATGGCCGAGTGCATGCTGGAAAAAGCGCTCACCGCCGCCACTTACGCATCGCTCTACCGGCGCGTGGGCCGCGCCGATGAGCGCCGGCGCCAGATCGATTTATTGATCGCCGTCGGTACGGACCTCGACCGGGTCGTGAAGCGCCCATGGATCGGGGTGGCGCTCGCCGCTGCCCGCCTGCCGGCGCACGCCGCCGGTGTCGGCGTCCTGCAGGACTTCCTCGAGCGCGGCCTGGCGGCGTTCCAGCGCATGCAGGGAGCGCAAGAATTCCTGGCGACGATCAGGCGGCGTGAGACACTATTGCTCGAGGCTCTGTTGAGCGGTGCGAAGCAGCCGTTCGACGGGCTATCGGCTGCATCGAGGGAGTCGCCGTGAACGGCGCTGAGTTCGATTACGTGATCGTCGGCGCGGGGTCCGCCGGATGCGTGCTGGCGAACCGGCTTTCGGCGCAGCCTGGCGTGCGCGTGCTGCTGCTCGAGGCGGGCGGCCCGGATTCGAGTCCCTTCATCCACATGCCCGCGGGTATCGCACGCCTGGTCGACGATGCGAACGTAGACTGGCGCTACATGACCGAACCCGAGCCCGCCCTCGAGGGCCGCCGGCTCTACTGGCCGCGCGGCCGCGTACTCGGCGGCAGCAGCTCCATCAACGCGATGTGCTACACGCGCGGCCATCCCCGAGATTACGATGAGTGGGGTGACGCCGCCGGGAACGGTTGGCGCTACACGAACGTGCTGCCCTTTTTCCTCAAGGCGGAGGATCAGTCCCGGGGCGCGAACGCGTATCACGGCAGCGGCGGCCCTTTGTCGGTCACGGATCTCAAGTACCGCAATCCGCTGAGCGCGGTGTTCGTTGAGGCGGGGCGAGTCTGCGGACTGCCGTACAACGAGGATTTCAACGGCGCGATGCAAGCGGGCGTGGGGTTCTACCAGGTCACCCAGCGCAACGGGCGGCGCTGCAGCGCCGCCTTGGCCTACCTCGAGCCCGCACGGGCGCGGGGCAATCTCGAGGTGCGCACGCACTGTCTCGCGGCTCGCGTGGTCTTTTCGAAGACCCGCGCCTGCGGCGTCGAATACCGTCATCGCGGCGCGCTGCACCTCGCCCGCGCGGGCCGGGAGGTTCTGCTGGCGGCCGGCGCGATCGGCTCGCCGCAATTGCTGCTGCTCTCCGGCATCGGGCCTGCCGACGCGCTGCGCGCGCAGGGCGTCGAGGTCATCGCAGACCGGGCCGAGGTGGGCGCGCAGCTGCAGGATCACCTGGATTTCTGCACGTTGTACAAGTGCACCAAGCCGATCACCTATGATTTCTCGCGCTGGCAGGAAGTGAAGGTCGCGCTGCGGTATCTGTTGACGCGCTCCGGACCCGGCGTCAGCAACGTGGCGGAGGCCGGTGCGTTCGTGCGTACCCGGCTCGCTCCGGACGAGCGCCCCGACGTGCAGCTGCACTTCGTGCCGGCGCAGCTCGACGATCACGGGCGCAACCGCCTGCCGGGCCACGGGTTCACCATCCATGCGTGCGTATTGCGCCCGCATAGCCGCGGCCGTCTCTCGCTGCGATCCGCGGATCCCGCGGACCCTCCGCGCATCAGTCCCTGCTATCTGAGCGATGAGCGGGATCTCGAGATTCTGCTGGAAGGCGTCGCGCTGTCGCGTGCCATCGCCTCGGCCGCGCCGTTTGCCGAATTCCGCGGCGCCGAGATCTTTCCCGGCGAGGGCATCGCGGCGCGTGGCGAGGTCGAGGCGGTCGTGCGCCGCAAAGCCGAGACCATCTATCATCCCGCGGGCACCTGCCGCATGGGGAGCGATCCGAATGCCGTCGTCGATGCGCATCTTCGGGTGCGCGGCGTCGAAGGGCTGCGCGTCGTGGACGCCTCGATCATGCCGCGGCTCGTCGGCGGCAACACCAATGCGCCCACCATCATGATCGCCGAGAAGGCCGCCGCGGAGCTGAGGTGACCCGAAGCCTGCGCAGCCTTGGGCAGGCGATCAGCGCGGGCTGGGATCGCGCAATCGCCGCCCTCGCGCCGGCGCTGGGCGAGATCGCCTCCGCTCCGCAGTTCGAGCGCCTGGCGGCGGTGGTGAATGGCGTGCTCGGTGATCGGCTGCGGTCCGCGAACAGCCCTCTGGCCATCAAGATGGAGCTGCGTCAGGGCGGCAAGACTCTCGAAGCCGCCGGCACCGTCGCCGCCGCCGCGGTCCCGGCCGCGAGTCCCAAGGTGCTGCTGCTCATCCATGGATTGTGCATGGACGATCATTCCTGGGAGCGTGGCGGTCACGACCATGGCGCCGCCCTCGCACGGGATCTCGGCTGTACCTGTGTGTATCTGCGCTACAACAGCGGTCTGCATGTCTCCGAGAACGGCCGCGAGGCGGCTGATTTGATCGAGCGGATGCTCGCTTCCTGGCCGGTGCCGGTCGAGGAGCTCGCGATTGTCGCGCACAGCATGGGCGGCCTCGTCGCACGCAGCGCCGTGCACTACGGCACGAGCGCGGGTCATTCCTGGCCGCATCGGCTTCGCAGCATGGTATTTCTCGGGACGCCGCATCAAGGCGTGCCCCTCGAACGCATCGGCCACTTCCTCGAGGTGCTCTGGGTCAAGACGCTCGTCACCGCGCCTTTCGCCAAGGTGGGCAAGGTGCGCAGCGCCGGCATCACCGATCTGCGCCACGGCTATGTGCTGGACGAGGACTGGCGCGGCCGCGACCGCTTTGGCGGTGAGCCTTCCGTCCACCAATCGCTGCCGTTGCCGGCGGGGGTGAGTTGTTTTGCGATCGCGGCGGCCCTCGGCGACGCCGACGCAGGCTTGCGCAACGGCTGGCTCGGCGACGGCCTCGTGCCGGTCACGAGTGCGCTCGGATTGCACACCGAGCCTTCCCTGGCGTTGGCCATTCCCGCCTCGCATCGATGGACGGCCTACCGGGCCGGCCACTTGGATCTGCTCGAGCGGGCCGATGTGTACGAGCGGATCCGCGCGTGGCTCACGAATCCCGAGGCATGAGCGCACACCGGCGGCTCACGCCTCCACCGCGGCGAAAGCCCCCTCGAGCGCATCGCACAGCAGGTCGATCTGAGAGCGCTCGATGGTCAGCGCCGGCGACAGGATGATGGTGGCCCCGGACAGCCGGATCATCGCCCCCCGCTGATAGGCTTCCCGATGCACCCGCGCGAGCTCCGGCGCTCCCCGCGGAAAAGGCGTGCGTTTCGCCCGGTCCGCGACCAATTCGATGCCGGCCATCAGACCCACGCCGCGCACGTCGCCGATCAGGCGGAAGCGCTTCTGCATGGCGTGCAGCCGGGTCAGGAAATATTCGCCTTCGCGTGCCGCACGTGCGGGAATGTTCTCGCGTTGGAGAATTTCCAGCGTCGCGAGCGCCGCGGCCGCGGCGACGGGATGGGCGCCGTAGGTATACCCATGGTTGATCGCGCCGAGCACCGGGTCGCTGGAATCGAAGGTCTCCAGCATCTTGGCCGATACCGCCGTGGCGCCGAGCGGAATGTAGCCCGAGGAGATGCCCTTGGCGAGGCACCACATGTCCGCCTTCACCCCCCACAGGCGCGTGCCGAACCAGTGGCCGGTGCGGCCGAATCCCGTGACCACCTCATCGGCGATCAGCAGCACGCCGTGCTTATCGCACACCTCGCGCACCAGCGGCCAATAATTGGCCGGCGGCACGATCAGGCCGCCGGCTCCCTGAACCGGTTCCGCAATGAACGCCGCCACGGTGTCGGGGCCTTGAAAGATGATCTCGCGGTCCAGAAGCTCCGCGCAGATCTGACCGAGCTTCTCCGGGCTTTGCGTGTAGGGGTTTCTGTACAGCCACGGCGTGTCGACATGGAAGCATCCCGGCAGCAGGGGCTCGTAGGCGCGGCGGAATCCCGTGTTGCCGTTTACGCTCGCGCCGCCGAAGTGGGTGCCGTGATAGCCCTGGCGCAGGGAAATGTACTTGGTGCGGTCGGCCTGGCCGCGCAGTTTCCAATACTGACGCGCGAGCTTCAATGCGGTCTCGACGGCGTCCGAGCCGCCCGAGCTGAAGTGAAAGGTGCCGACGCCGTCTTCGGCCATCAAGGTCGACAGTTGCTGAGACAGCTCGATGGCGCGCGGATGGGTCGCGCCACGAAAGGTGTTGTAGAACGGCAATTCGTCCAGCTGGGCAACGATGGCGTCGCGGATTTCCCGGCGGCCGAAGCCCAAATTCGCGCACCACAGCCCGCCGATCCCGTCGACCATGCGATGGCCGTCGACATCCCAGACCCAGCTGCCATCGCCGCGCACGATGATGTCCGGCGGCGTTTCCCGGGCGGAGCCGGAATGGCCCATCGGATGCAGCAAGTGACGCGCATTTTCGGATTTGAGTTCTGCCGGCGAAAGTTTGTTCATAGGCGGGGGATTCTAGCCGGTTGTATGCCGGAAGACCGGGTCCCATCCGCGGCGCAGCGCAGGGGCGGATCTCAGCGGGTGATGAACCCGGGCACGGGCGTCATCACGGTCGGCGCACCGAGGCTCGCAAGAACGCGGTCATTGTTGATCATGATCGGGGAGGAAAGCACATCGCGCAGGTGCCGCGCGATGCTGAAGTCGCTGTCGTTGCGGTAGCCGGCCAACCCGCACGCGCGCAGCGCACGCAGCACCGTCGACGTGGCGAGCTCCGACGCCTCCACCTTGGTCAATGTGATCATGGTCTGAAAATCCAGGGATTGCAGCGCAGTGGCATCGCCGATCACCCGTTCGTATTCGCGCGCTGCACGCGCGAGCAATCCCAGCAGCGTATGCAACGACGCCGTGGCGTTGGTCAGATGCGCCGCGCCCGGCGGGAAGCTGCCGTGCGAATGCCGCGACGCCGAACGGATGAATGCCTGGGCGCGGGATACCGCGGCGGCCGCGATGCCCGCCCACACGGCGCCCCAAAACAGATGAGCGCTCGGCACCATGCTTTGTGCGTGGATCTTCGCGTAGGGAGTGGCCACGATGTTTTCGGCGACGCCCATGGCCCGCAGCATGAAGCCTTCGCTGCGCGTGCCGCGCATACCGAGCGTATCCCAGCTGTGGGAGGGCTCGAGCGTATAGGACGATTTCAAAAATACGGCAAGCACCTGATCCGACGGCGCCGAATTGTCGGAGCGGCGCGCGGTGGTGACGATGCCGTCGGCGTCCTGGCCATAGGATATGCAGGTCGCCCGGCGTACCAGGCTGATGTGCTCACCCGCATATTCGATCGGCGCCTCGCTCTCGCGGATGTTGGCGCCGGCAAGCCCTTCGGTGGTCGAGGAGGCCAGCAACAGCTGGTCTTTGGCCAGGCGCCGCAGAATGGTCTCGAGCGTCGCATTTCCATCGGTATAGGGCGCGATGCAGGCCACCTTGACCTGGTGCATGGCATAGATCAGTCCGGCGGACCCGCAGCCCTGTGCGATTCGATAGCAGATGTCGATGACGTCGGACGGGGAGGCGCCTTCGCCGCCCAGGGCTTCAGGCACGAGAATGCCGAGCAGCTTTTGGCTTCGAATTTCGTCGAAAGCTTCGGAAGGAAAGCGCGAGTCGCGATCGACGGCTGCGGCGAACGTCCCGGCCACCTGGGCCACGGCCTCCGCGCGCGTTGCGAAATCGCCGGGCTGTTGGGTGACCTGGGGTACGCCGGCCGGGCGTGCTGAGGTGATCATGGAGATGAGACTAAGGCAGCCGGCCATGGGCAATTCTGCGATAGATCAGTATTTGGAACGGTCGGCGTCGCAAAACTGATCCATCGCACTTGCGGGATTAAGTCAGATTCGCGCCGCCCTCAAGCGAAGCGCATTGCCGATCACCGACACCGAGCTCAAGCTCATGGCGGCCGCTGCGATCATCGGGCTCAGCAGAATCCCGAATGCCGGATACAGCACGCCCGCGGCCACCGGGATGCCCACCGCGTTGTAAACGAACGCGAGCACGAGATTCTGGCGGATGTTGCGCATCGTGGCGCGGCTCAACGCTCGAGCGCGCACGATACCGGCGAGATCGCCTTTGACGAGGGTGAGGCCCGCACTTTGCATGGCGACATCGGTGCCGGTGCCCATGGCAATGCCGACATCGGCGGCGGCCAGAGCGGGTGCATCGTTGACACCGTCCCCGGCCATCGCGACCACGTGACCTTCACGCTTCAGGCGCCGAATGACCTCGCCTTTCTGCTCGGGAAGCACGTCGGCCTCCACTTCCGTGATGCCGAGCTTGTGTGCGACCGCCCGGGCGGTGGTGGCATGATCGCCCGTCAGCATCACGATGCGCAGGCCCTCGCTGCGCAGGGCATCGAGCGCGCCCATGGTCGTTTCTTTCACGGGATCGGCCACCGCGATGATGCCCTCCAGGCGATCATCCACCGAGACGAAAAGCACCGTGGCGCCGCCCCGACGCAGCTCCTCGGCGCGCGCGGCCACGCCGCCGTCCGCGACGCCATCGTCCGAGAGCAGCGCGGCATTGCCGACCGCGACGCGCCGCCCGCCGATGCTCCCGGTCACACCCTTGCCCGTGATCGAGGCGAAATTCGCGACGTTCTCGAGCGCCACCCGGCGCTGCGCGGCCGCGGCGAGCAGGGCGCCCGCCAGAGGATGCTCGCTGGACCTTTCCATGCCCGCCGCAAACGCCAGGACGGAGGATTCGTCCAACGCGCCCGTCGGTATGATCTCGGTCACCCGGGGTTTGCCTTCGGTGAGCGTCCCGGTCTTGTCGACCACCAGGGTGTCGACTTTCTCGAAGCGCTCGAGCACTTCGGCATTACGGATGAGAACGCCGGCGCCCGCGCCCTTGCCGACGCCCACCATGATCGACATCGGCGTTGCCAGGCCGAGCGCGCAGGGGCACGCGATGATGAGCACGGACACCGCGGCCACCAGCGCAAGTCCGAGCGCCGGCGCCGGTCCCCAGATCATCCAGGCCGCAAATGCCAGAACTGCGCAGGCCATCACCGCCGGGACGAACCACGCGGCCACGACATCGGCGAGACCTTGAATCGGGGCGCGGCTGCGTTGAGCCTCCGCAACCAGCTGCACGATGCGGGACAGGAGCGTGTCGCTGCCGACTCTGCTCGCGGTAATCGTGAGTGCGCCGGTTCCGTTGAGGGTGCCGCCGATGACCGCGGCGCCCGGAGATTTCGCGACCGGTATCGATTCGCCGGTCATCATCGACTCATCGACTGCGCTCGCCCCCTCGGTCACGGTGCCGTCGACCGGCATTGCTTCACCCGGACGCACCCGCAGGCGATCTCCGATTTGCAGCCGGTCGATGGGGACTTCCTCATCCGTCCCGTCGCTGCCCAGGCGCCGCGCCGTTTTGGGAGCCAATGCGAGGAGGGCGCGAATGGCCCCTCCGGTCTTATCCCGGGCGCGCAGCTCCAGCACCTGGCCCAGCAGCACGAGTACCGTGATCACCGCGGACGCTTCGTAGTACACCGCAACCAAGCCCCCGGCGCCTCGAAGTCCGCGAGGGAAGAGTCCCGGTGCGAATGTCGCGATCACGCTATAGGAGTAGGACGCGGCCACCCCGAGGCCGATCAAGGTGAACATATTGGGCGAGCGGTTGCGGATCGACGCAAACGCCCGCTGGAAGAACGGCCATCCACACCACAGCACCACGGGTGTCGCGAGCACCCACTGGACCCAAAGCGAAGCCTCCGTCAGGCGACCGCTCATGTCCAACACGAACACGGGCGCCGTCAGGACGGCGGCGATGACGAATCGCCGCGTCATATCCTTGAGCTCAGGGCTGGTGCCCGCCGCTTCGGGAATGCCCTCGGGCTCGAGCGCCATTCCGCAGAGCGGGCAGCTGCCATGCTCGCTGCGGCGAATTTCCGGGTGCATGGGACAGGTGTAGACGGTGCCGCGAGCCGGCGGGGCGCTCGGCGCGGGATGCGCAGCCACTCTTGCATGAGCGGCCGGTGCG
>Ga0182012_10002072_pt1 | contig 21824 bp, 16 predicted proteins | sample 612S2SmetaG_FD_120486 | JGI IMG/M metagenome (GOLD analysis project Ga0182012, IMG submission 120486) | Permafrost microbial communities from Stordalen Mire, Sweden - 612S2S metaG | ecosystem: Environmental > Terrestrial > Soil > Wetlands > Permafrost | place: Sweden: Stordalen | collected... | reverse complement strand
TTCGGCAACCTCTTCGGCATCCCTCTGCCTTAACTCAAATTCGCTTCGATGCGCCGGGTCTGTTCGCCGAAAGGCCTGATCAAGCGTCGGCGGCAGGTGCGGGATTTGTCCCGCACCTGCCGTCAGTGCGTGCAAAGCACAGAACGGCGAGGAGGCGGCCCTATTTTGACGTTTATAGTTGTAATTTATAGAAATTCGCGCACAGGCGCATCAGAACGAAACCCGGAAATTGCTTGGCTGACATCAGGAGATCGACATGAAGAGATTTGCCGTAATACTCGCCGTACTGACTGCGATCGGCGTTCCGCTAATGGCGCAGGATAGGTTGATCATGAATGCGGGCGGCACAGAGCTCTGCGCCTCTCAAACTTATTCTGCCGGAGGCCCGACTACCACATTCGCGGGTTTTAGCCCCACTTCGTTTTCGCTGAGCGGGGCGCTAACAGGAATCGGCTCCGCGGGCCCAGGAGCGACGGGGGTTAATGCGGAGCTGAAAAGCTTGAAGTTCAGTACCCTCGGAGACGAATGCGGCGAGCAACTGATTGCCGACTTTCTCAATAAGACCGCCCTGCCTACGGTCACCATCACGCTGTTCAGGCCCAATGTGGTCGTGGGAATCTATCCGTCGTTGAAAATTACGCTGTCTTCGGCGTACATAGCCAGTTGGACGGCGAGTCAGGAAGGCGGGGCAGATTCAGGCAATACTTTCACCCTGATTTATACGAATATTTGTTACTCGTTCACCCCTGTCAACGCCAACGGAACTCTGCGCGCGCCGCTGCAAGTCTGTCATAGCGCGCCTGCGTCGATGGCTCCCTAGGAGTTGGTTCCACGCTGGCCTGGAGGTAATTCTCTTTCAATATGTGGATGGCATCCTTCCTGGTGGATGCAGGTTCAGTCGAAATCGGTTGAATGCCCTGTACTGCGGCCTATTCGAAGCGATGGCCGAAGAAGCTGAGCAGCGAAAGAGCCAGCAGGCCCAGCCCAACCAGAGACTGCGCGCCGGAAACGGTTCTCAGCCAGCCCAGAGGATTCAGTTCATACTCGCGGAAGGTGAGGCTGTGCATCCAGCGGCCGAAGTCCAGGCCCTCAAAGCCGAGGTCGATGATGCTGATCAGGCTGAACAGGACAATCGTCTTTAGGAAGCCAATCTCCCAGCGCACGCGCGGCCAGCAGGAGCCGATCCACAGGCGCAAGCGAGACCAGTTATCGGCAATGAGTCGATGCACCCGGCTGCGATTTTTTTGCTGCTCAATGGGAATCGTAGATGACACCAAATCTGGCGCGAGTTGCCAGTTGGGCCTGGTCCTGGGGTCGCCAACAAGAACATCCACTTCCTGATCGCCCACCTGTTCCACTTGATGCAGTTCTGTACCGAACACTCTGTATCGAAAGCCAAGCCAGTAGATGGGAATGGTAATCAGCGCAAGCACAAGAGCAAGGATGAGCGGGCGCATGGGTGCGGTGCCGTAGGCACACGTCCAGTCATAAACGATCATCTCCAGCGTGGATTGCGTATGACGCTGATAAGCCAGGTTGACCAGCAACTCCGCCTCGGAGTAGCCGGCATTTTGAAGCGCCGTGCGCATGTCGATGAGCGGATACTTTCCCTGCGTTCTTGTGGAATCGCTATCTTCCTGTTCTTGACTGATGGCGTCACCAGAAAGCTGCTTGGGCGCTTTGTGCCGGAGGACAAATAAGAAATCGTCCCAGAGAAATCCGGCGTCGTCCAGCCATGCATGAGGCTTGCCGGCGGGTTGATCCCGACGCCGGGAGAGCCAGAGGAGCCATCCATCGGCAAAGGTGGCCGGCCTGGGCAGGGCGTTGCCGCAGGCCTGGGTGTCGGAGATTTTGTTCCCAGTGAGGCACTCATGCTCATTGAGGGATTCGGCCCAGCGAAGCGTCTCTATGCCGTCTGCCCGGGCTATATTGTTGGCTGGCGGCTCGGTGTCCGGCTCATACACTGCGTCCTCGAGCCAGGCGCGAGTCAGGTCAGCATCGCTCAGGTCTGTGCCTTGCAGATTCGAGCCTGTGAAATCCCCCTGAACGAAACTTGCACGAGTGAGATCGGCGCCGCTGAGAGATGCGCCCGCCAGATCCGCGTTGTCGAGAGTTGCGCCGTTCAGAAGAGCATGATCGAGAGTTGCGCCGCTCAGATCGGCGAAGACGAGAACTGCGCCGTTCAAATCCGCCTCTTCGAAATGAGTCCCAGTCAGATCGGTATCGTCGAGTCTCGCTCCGGTCAGATCGGCGCCATCGAGAATCGCGCCGCTCAGGTCGGCGTATTCGAGGTTCTGGCCGGTCAGGTCGGCGCGACGGAGTTGAGCTCCTGAGAGATCCGCGCGCAGTGGGTCGTCGTATGCATTCTCCGCCAGCAGCGCGGCCTCGCTTTGCAGATCGGAGCCTTGCATAGAAGGGCCGTACTTCTGCATCCAGAGTTTGTGGTTGGCGAGGATGCGATCCAGATCAGTGCGGGTGCGCCGATGACAGCTGCTGTCCATCCAATCCCACATGGCCTTGTCATTCGGCGGCGTGTAAGTGGGGCAGTCGCTGACGGAGTTTAAGGCGAAGGCCCGAGTGACGGAGAACAGAAGCAGCAGAGGTAGCGCTAGTTTCTTCATGGTTAGGCACCGCTCGGAGCAGAACTGGAAAGCTAAGCGGAATGTAACACGAATAAGGTTGACGGAGAACTCTAGATTTCAGCCTCCTCCGTATGAGCGGCATGGTGCCCAATGCAGGCTGAACAGCCGTGTGGGAATTGTAGCGGAATTGTGTTCCTACGGCGTATCCAAACCAACGCTGCCGCCGAATAAAGGCCTGTTTATATTGCCGTGCCAACTACGGATTGTTTACTTTACCTTTACGTTCGGCTCAACGGAAAGACCTGGCCGCAGTTCGTGGTTGGGGTCTTCCTTGGCCAGATCGGTGAAGTCGATGCGCACCGGGACGCGCTGGACGACTTTGACGTAGTTGCCGGTCGCGTTCTCTGGCGGGAAGAGCGAGAGTACGGAGCCGGTTGCGCCGCCGATCTGGGTTACCTTGCCGGAGTAATTCTTGCCCGTGGAGTCAACAGAGATCGTGACCTTTTGCCCGCTCTGCATGTGGCGCAACTGGGTTTCTTTGAAGTTCGCCGTCACCCACAGGTCTTCCAGCGAGACGAGCGTCAGAAGATTCTGGCCCGTGGATACGTTCTGGTTTACTTCCACGCTCTTGCGGGTGATGATGCCGTCGGCGGGGGCGGTGATCTTGGTATAGCTGAGGTTGAGATTGGCCTGATCGAGCTGGGCTTGAGCCTCCTCGACCTGTGCCTCAGCCTGTTTGGCGCGGGCGCTCTGCGCGGCCACCTGCTGCGGGCCGGTCTCGGCAGACTTCTGCGAGGACTGCGCCTGCGTCACTTTATCGTTGGCCACACGCACGCCGTCACTGGCGGCTTGCTCGGTCGCAAGCGCGTCGGCCAGGGCCGCTCTTGCGGAGTCCGCCGCTGCCACGGCTGCGTCAAACTGCTGCTTACTGATCACATCCTTCTCAACCAGCGGCTTGTAACGCTCCAGATCGGTCTGGGCTTTGAGGTTGTTGGCCTGGGCCTGCGACACACGCGCGTGGGCAGCTTCCAATTGTCGTACGGCCTGGGCCACGGTAGCACTTGCACCGTTGACATCGGCAGTCGCTGAACTGAGGTTGCTGCCGGTGTTGATGGCTGTAATGGGAACATTCACCTTCGCGGCAACGGCGGCAGCTTTGGCGCTGTCGAGCGCGGCCTGCGCGTTTTCAACGGCAACCTGATAGTCGCGCGGGTCAAGCTCGGCGATGGTGTCGCCCTTATTGACCATCTGATTCTCTTCCACGTCGACCTTGATGACCTGACCGGCAATGCGCGAACTGATCTGGATCAAGTGACCGTTGATCTGGGCATCGTCCGTGTCTTCGCTGTACGTGGAGTACCACCAGTAGCCGACGGCAGCCAGCACTGCGACAATGACGGCCACAATGATGATGCTCCTGCGACCGGATTGCGGCTTTTTCACTTCTGTCTGTTCAGCCTGCTCGGCTGGATTTGGATTCGTCTCCGCCACGTTATTTCCCTCCAACATATTTCTGATAGTTCTCGCCTGCGCCGAGCGCACGCGCCAGGCTGAGCTTGGCCACATTGGCCCGATATACGCTTGCGACCAACTGATCATCGGCCTGGGCGACCGATTGCTGAGCCTCGGTCACGGCCAGGTTGTCGCTGACGCCGTTTGCATATCGCTCCTGTGCTTCCTTCAACTCTTCATTGGCCAGGTCCACACTGGAACGGGCCACGTCGATTTGTTTTTCAGCCGCGGCAATATCGAGCAGAGCATCGCGCACATCGGCTTCCACCTGCGCCTTCCTGTCGCTCAACTGCGCCTGTGCGGTGTCCAACTTAGCCTGCGCCTGATCGGCCTGGCCGCGCAGCCCGTACTCCTTGAATATGGGCATGCTCAACGAAGCTGTTGCGTCCACGGTTCCGTGGGAGTGGTCGAGCGTGGTGCCGATATCGCCGTAGTCTGCATCTGCTTTCACCGAAGGCAGACGAGCATCGGCAGCGGCCTTGCGCTGATCCTGGGCCGCTGCCGTCTGCTCCACCAGCGCAGCCAGATCTTTGCGGTCGTGCTCGGCCTCCTGAATCAGCGCATTGGCATCCATATGATCCAGAACCGCATAAGGCTCCGTCTCAGTCAGCGTAATTGACTGCGCGAGGGGCAAGCCGATGGTGCGTGCCAGCGCCAGCTTGTCTTTTTCAAATGCATTCTGCGCAACGATCAGTTGCTGCTGTAGAGACTGGAAATCGACGCGGGCTCGCAATTCGTCGATCATGGGCGCCGTGCCGGCCTGATGATTATCGACCGCCTCATCGAGGGAGCGTTGCGCGGTCTTCACCTGCGCCTCAACGCTGGTGACTCGGGACTGATCGGCAACGGCCAGCAGGTAGGCATTGCCCACGGCCAGCACTACCATGTCTCGCGCGTCGGATACAGAGAGTTGCGCCGCGGCAAAGTTGTGGCGGGCTGCAAGATAGTTGCGCAGCGAAGACAGATCGAGCAGTGTCCAAGCCAGAGACGCGCGCACATCGACAAATCCGAACGGCCCGATGATGGTGGGAAATCCAGGAAGCCGCAGGCCCTGAGCGGGAAGATCCGTTTGCTGCACTGCATCCTTGGCGGTGAAGTCCACCGAAGGCAGAAGAGATTGAAGCTGGGTCAGCCGCTCGCCCCGCGCCTGGGCGGCTTGCGCGCTGCTCAGAATCACGCCGAGATTTGCAGTGAGCCCGCGTTGGATGGCATCGTCCAGGGAGAGGCCAATGGGCTGCGGCAAGGCTTCGCCCCGCGTGACGCTGCCCTGAAACGTGCTGCTCGACTGAGCTCGCAGCAGTGCTGGGGCCGCAGAGGCAAGAGTGATCGATAGGGCGGCCACAAGGGCTTGAAAGTGTCTATTCATCTGGAAATTCGATTGCTCAACTCGGCTTGTATTTGGTCGGCTTGTGTTTGGTCGGCTTGTGTTTGGCGAATGTTGACCGCACATAGAAATGGATGCAGGAAGGTGGCATAGGGCTTCTAAATCTAGTGTAACGAACCGGAGTGGGCGATCCGGGACGCAGATTTCGCCGGACCGTGGCTGGAGTCGTGATAGATTCAAGCTTAATTCCCCCGGAGGCGAGATGCTTCATTCCGACTGGGCAGTTTACCTGCGCGTGTTGCTGGCGCTGCACATTACATGCGGCGCGGTGGCGTTTGTGTGCGCTCCGGTGGCTCTAGCCACGGTCAAGGGCGGCAGGGCGCATCGGCGATGGGGCAAGGTCTACTTTTGGGCCATGGCCGGGGTTGCGGCCACCGCGTTGATCCTCTCTTTCGCGCTGCCCATCTTTTTTCTGGCCATGGTTGCGGTCTTCAGCTTTTACGCATCGTTTTCCGCATACCGAATTCTCTACCTGAAAGACATGTACAAGGGTGCGCGGGCCAAGCCGGTGGACTGGCTGGCGGCGGTGGTGACGGTGCTGTCGAGCCTGCTGTTGTTTCTGATGGGCTTTCTCAAGCCCGCGCTCATGGGCGTAGGGCAGATTCAGGTGGCGGGCCATACGGTGAGCATTGTGTCCATCGTGTTTGGGATGCTGGGCATGCGGATGGGACTGAGTTCCATAGCCAGGTTCCTCAAGCGGCCGCAGGAAAAGATGTTCTGGTGGTTTGGGCACATGCAGGGGATGATCGGGAGCTATATTGCGGCAATGACCGCATTCTCGGCTGTGAATCTGTCGCACTGGTTTGGCGCGGCGTGGTGGGTGTGGCTTTGGCCAACCCTTGTGGGCGTGCCGGCAATTGCCATTTGGACGGCTTACTACAAGAGAAAGTTTTCGCGCAAGGGTTTGGTACCAGCGACGGCCGAATAGCGGGCCGATACTGCCAGGCTCGCGAGGATTTCCTACTTGCCGCTATAGGCCTGAAAGCGGCTTTGGCCAGGGGATGAGCCAAAGCCGCCTCCAAGAATTACTTTGCTCCGTGGGACTCAATGTGCTTCTTTGCGGCGTGGGACGCATGCTCTGCCGCATGTGTGTGATGTCCATGCGCCAGGTGCGCGTGATGCGCAGCCGCTTCGTGGTTGCCTTCCGCATGGTGCTTGGCTGCTGCGTGATGGTGGCGTGCAGCGTGTTCGTGGTGTTCCGCTGCCTGAGTGTGGTGATGGGCTGCTTCATGCGACATGGTGTTCCCTCATTTTTTTTGATTTGTGCTTCAAGCACGCAAGGATTATTTCCCTGGGCGTCGAGGCAGGTGTTAGGGCCATGCAAATTTGAAATGAATATCGGCTACTCGGCGCCTGGGTTTGAGCAGAGAAGCAACTTCCGGTCAAATGCCTGTTAGCTAGTCGAATTTACATGCAATTGACATTTTCGCCATTCCTTAACATCTTCCGGCTGCCGATCATGTATCTCTTTTGTAAGGGCGGCGAGAGGCGTTTCCGATTCCTCTTCCCCGGCGAAACGCTGTAGACTGCCATCACCGTACGCGAGTTCCCAACTATGTATAGAATCACGAAGACCCAGTCAAAATTCAACGGCCGCGACCACTCCTGGATACAATTCAACCGGCGCGTTCTGGAAGAGGCCGAGGACCCCACCAATCCGCTGCTCGAACGTGTCAAGTTTTTGGCCATTACCGGCTCGAACCTGGACGAGTATGTGGAGGTGCGGCAGGCCGGCCTGATGCAGCGCATTGAAGACGGGAACCGCGAGCCGGACTATGACGGCCTTCGTCCCGATGAGTCGCTTGCCGTGCTGACCGCGGATATTCATGCCTTCGTAGGTGCCCAATACCGCTGCTGGAACCAGCAATTGCTGCCGGAGCTGCGCAAGAACGGGGTGCGGCTGCTGGGCTGGGGTGAGCTGAGCGAGAAGGCCCGTGCCTTCGCAATGGATTATTTTCAGCGCGAAGTCGATCCGCTGCTGACGCCGATTACCATCGACCCGGCGCATCCCTTTCCCCGCGTATTGAACAAGGCATTGTGCCTGGCGCTGCTGCTGCGCGCCAAGCGGAAGAAATCGACGCCGCTGGTGCTGGGCGTGGTGACCGTGCCGCGCGCGCTGCCACGCTTTCTGCGCCTGCCCTCCGAGGACGGCGTCCACGATTATCTGCTGCTGCAGGAACTGATATCACAACACCTGGCGGGCATGTATCGCGGCTACGAAGTGGTGGCGGAATCCTCTTTCCGGGTGACGAGAAACTCCAATCTTTACTTCGAGGAAGAAGAGACACGATCGCTGCTGGAAGCTGTTCGCGGAGAGTTGCACAACCGCCGCAAGGGCGACGCGGTTCGCCTGGAGATTGAAACCGCCGCCGCGCATGAGATCGTCGAGCGGCTGCGCGTGAACTTCGAGCTCGACGAGAGTCAGGTCATTCAGAGCGATGGCCCGGTGAATATGTCGCGGCTAATGTTTTTATATGGGGACGTGAAGCGGCCCGACCTAAAGTTCCAGCCCTTCACGCCCAAGCCGCTGGTGCTGAGCGGCAAATCCGCCGGTATCTTTGACGAGTTGCGCCAGCGGGATATTTTGCTTCATCACCCCTACGACTCCTACGATCCCGTCGTCGAGTTTATCCGGCATGGAGCGCAGGATCCGGCCGTTGTGACCATGAAGCAGACCCTCTACCGAACCAGCCAGGACTCGCCCATGTTCCAGGCGCTCACCGAGGCCGGAGCCACCAAGGAGGCTACCGTTGTTGTGGAGCTGATGGCTCGTTTTGATGAAGCATCGAACATTAGCTGGTCGCGCAGCATGGAAGACGCCGGCGTGCAGGTGTTTCACGGCGTAGTGGGCCTCAAGACGCACTGCAAGCTGGCCATGCTGGTGCGCCGCGATGAAGACGGACATACGCGCCGCTACTGTCACCTGGGCACCGGCAACTACAACCCCGTAACCGCGCGCTTTTATACCGACCTGAGCCTGCTCACCGCCGACCCGGAGATTACCGAGCGAGTACACATGGTGTTTAACTATCTGACGGCACATGCGGAGGCGGACGATTACAGCCCGCTGCTGGTGGCTCCGCTGACCATGGCCAAAGATTTTATTAAGCTCATCCGTCGCGAGCAGGAACACGCGCAAGCGGGAAGGCCGGCGCACATCGTGGCCAAGATGAATGCGCTGCTTGAGCCCTCGATCATAGAAGCTCTCTACCAGGCATCGGAGGCCGGGGTAGAGATCGACCTGATCGTGCGCGGAGTTTGCATCCTGCGGCCCGGCGTGAAGGGACTGTCGTCGAGGATTCGTGTACGGTCGATTGTGGGCCGGTTCCTCGAACACTCGCGAATTTTTCACTTTGCCAACGGCGGAAACGACGAAATTTATCTTGGCTCGGCGGACTGGATGCCGCGCAATCTATTCGAGCGCTGCGAGGTGGTATTCCCGGTGCGGGACGCAGTGGCCAAAGCGCGGGTTCATGACGAGATCCTGCCCGCGCTGCTGGCCGACACCGTCAAGGCCCGGCTGCAACAGGGCGACGGGAGTTATATGCGGGCGAAGAATGTGCTCAAGGACGCGCCGGCCTTCTCAAGCCAGGATTTTCTGATGCAGTTGGCCGAGGACAAGGCGAGGCTGGACCAGATTCCTTCCATTCAAGCCGTCGTACCAGCGGCAAAAACGCCGCGAAAAAAGTAGCCGCAGCCGCCTGTACCGTAAAGACAGAGCATCAGGATGGCAAAAATACGGAGTTGATCTCATCGCCGACCGCGCCCATGGATCGGTGGCGCGGAACGTCGTTGAGCAGGCTGCGGTAATAGGCAGCGGTATGAGCCAGCACGCGTTGCTCGTCATAGTGCTCCTGCACCCAGGCGCGGGCGGCGCGGCCCATGCGCTTGCGGCGCCTCGAATCGCGCAACAACTTCAAGACGGATTCGAAGATGGCCTCGGGATAGCCGGGGGGAATCAGCAAGCCGGTGACTTCCGGCACCACCGCGTCGCGGGAGCCGGTGCACTCGGTGGAAATGACCGGGATGCCGGTGGCCGCGGCCTCCAGGATGGCATTTGGGAAGCCCTCTCGCCAGGTAGGCAGAACCATCATATCCATGGCCCGGTAGTAGGGCGCGGTATCGGCCACGAAGCCGGTGCAATGGATGCGCGGATGACTCAGGATACGGTCTCGCAAACTGGGCTCAAGCGCGTCTTCCGATGCATCGAACCAGCCAACCAACAGGAGATGGAGCGCGGGCTCGGACTTCGACAAGAAGACAAATGCTGTAAACAGATCTTCCAGCCCCTTGTCGCGGGTAAAGCGGCCCACAAAACCGATGACGGGAGCCTTGTCGGGAATTCCAAGTTCCGCGCGGACCCAGCTGGGACCGGGCGAAAACCTCTGCACATCGACGCCGTTGCTGCTGCCGTCGCCGAGCAGGCAGAGCTTCTCGGCCGGAGCAATGCCGAGGGCGAGAGCGCGATTGCGGAGACTGTCACTGTTGCAAAGCACAACGTGGGCGCAGGCGGAAGCGACCCATTCGGCGGAAAGAAGTACCCAGCGCTTGAGCCCGCGAACGGTCTCAAGACGAAGCCCGCGCAACATGTAAATGCGGCAGCGCACGCCCTGGAGCATTGCGGCGGCCGTACCCAGCATGCCGGCCTTGGGGGTGCTGAATTCGACGATATCCGGCTTGAGTTGACCCAACAGCCTGTAGAGGCGGATGAAGGATGCAAGATCGGCCAAGGGAGATATATGGCGGGAGATGGGTAACGCAATCGCTTCCACGCCCGCTTCTTGTGAAGCTCGCTGAAGGTGTTCGCCGGGGCTGGAAACCACAACGACGCGGTAGCCCGCCAAGCGAAATGCCCGCAGACGCCCTGCAAGAATAATGCAGGTTTGCGAGTGAGTGATTCCGAAAACGATGGTCGGTCGATTTTCCAACTCGGCCGGCACGTGGATAAAGTGCTGGCTCACTGCCGATGCTGCCATGAGGGTCGTTCTCCGTTCAACGCATATACTCCCTGCCTGTGCTTAGGAAGTACCCTCTGGAGAAAAATCTGTTGCAAAGCGTCGGCACCCTTCCACACAGTTGCGAAGCGAGTGTGGGGTACCATAGTTTCATGTTGAAATGTTGTGGAAAATCTTAAGTAATATTGCTACTCTAGCACTGAATCCACAAATGGGAACCGTTTTTCCACAGATTTTGAGAAATTTTTGCTCCAAAGTTAAAATTGAGAGGGAAAAGTGCCCCCTAAAATCCGCTTGCTATTGATAATTCCTCATTTAGGGGGTGGCGGGGCAGAGAAGGTAACCTCGCTTCTCGCACACTATTTATCCCGCGATAGGTACGAATTACACCTGACACTGGTTACTGAATTGGATGCGCAATCTCACCACCTGTCAGCGGGCGTGGAGGTCTACCCCCTCGGTGCGCGGCACGTGCGCCATGCAGCGCTGCGCCTGTTGAAACTGGTTTGGAAGGTGCGGCCCAACGTGATTCTCTCCGGCATGGCGCATCTCAATTTTCTAGTCCTGATGCTGGGCCCGCTGTTTCCCATCGGAACCCGAATCCTGGTGCGGCAAAATTCCACTATTTCGTCCTCAACGGCAATTCCGGGGCGCCCTCGACTCACGCGCCTTCTCTATCGACTGCTCTATCGCCGCGCGGATCGCGTCATCTGTCAGTCGCAGGCAATGGCCGAGGATTTGTGCAATGAGCTCGGGTTGCGTCCAGACCGGATCGTTGTATTGCCCAACCCGGTCGACACGGACGGTATTCACTTGGCGGCAACGGCTCAAAGCCAGTGGAACGGGAAAGGCCCGCACCTGCTCGCTGTCGGCCGGCTTTCACTGGAAAAGGGATTCGATCTGTTGATTGAGGCGCTCCCGATTGTGCGCAACAGATTTCCTGATGCGGATTTGATCCTGGCCGGCATGGGGCCGGAAGAGGACGGACTCAAGGCTCAGTGCCAGACCCTGGGCCTTGAAAAGGCGGTGCTATTTGCCGGTCACGTAGACCCCCCGTATGCGCTGTTTCCCGGCGCATCCGTATTTGTTCTGTCCTCGCGTCAGGAGGGCATGCCCAATGCGCTGATTGAGGCCACAGTGGGAGGTCTGCCCATTGTGGCGCTGCCCTGCTCGGGTGGTGTCGTCGATCTGCTCAGCCCGATGCCCGGCGCATGGCTGGCTGCTGAGGTCAGCGCCGCTGCACTGGCCGTTACGCTCACAGAAGCTCTGCAAACGCTGCAAACAGGAGAGCGCTTCGACCGATCATATGCGACAAATGTTGATCTGGCTGAGACCACCGCGGCACATCGAGGAGGCGAGTTCAAAGGCGCCGATGGCCAGTTCCAATTTGCCCGCGCCATCGAATGCTACGAGGCGCTGATTGACCAGACCTGCGCAGCGGGGCCGGCCTGATGCACGTGGCCCAACTGATTCCGACTGTGGATCGCATTGGAGGCGCCGAGCGGCAGGCGATGGAATTGGCCAAGGGACTGAAGAAACGCGGTTGGCAAGTGAGTGCTGTTGCCCTTTCAGGAACCGGGGGCGCGGCGGCAGAGGAACTTCTGAAGGCGGGTATTGGCTTTGTTAGCCTTCACATGCGCAAGGGGCTGGCCGATCCTCGGGGCTGGATTCAGTTCAACCGCTGGCTACGCAGCGAGAGGCCGGCAATACTTCATGCACATCTACCTCATGCGGCATGGATGGCTCGCTGGTCGATATTGGGCTGGCGTACAACCTTCAGCACTCAAATTCCTACCGTGATCGACACGCTGCACAGCGCATCGACCGGATCGCCGGGACGGAGGCTGGGCTATCGGCTGAGCCGTTTTATTCCCTACAAAGTAACGGCGGTGAGCGAAGAAGTCGCCCGGGCATACCTGGCTGCGCGGATGGTCGATCCACGAAATCTCGTCGTAATTCCCAATGGCATCGATGTAGAAATATGGCAGCCGGATGCGCTAGCGCAATCTACTGTACACAATGAATTTGGCCTGGGTGACGAGCCTGACGAGTTCCTGTGGCTCGCCGTCGGACGCCTCGAAGCGGTGAAGGACTACACGACATTGCTCCATGCCATGGCGCAACTGCCGCAAGCGGCGCGGCTGCTCATTGCCGGAATCGGTCACGAGGAGCAAGCGTTGAAAAGACTCACGGCACAGTTAGGGTTAGAGAGCCGGGTGCGCTTTCTCGGATTTCGTTCCGACGTGCGGCGCCTGATGCAGACCTGCGACGGTTTGGTTCTGTCCTCCCGGTGTGAGGGCCTTCCCTTGGGGCTGCTGGAGGCTGCGGCCTGCGCACTGCCGGCCGTGGCCACAAACGCGCCGGGAACCGCAGAGGCGCTGGTGGGGGGTGATACGGGATTGCTCACGCCCGTCGGTGACGCACCCGCGCTGGCGGTTGCTATGCGAACGATGATGCAAATGCCCTTGGAGGAGCGCAAGGCGATGGGATCGCGGGCAAGAGCAAGGATCGTGGAGAAGTTCAGCATGAAGAGCACGCTCGACCGCTGGGAGGCTCTCTACCGCGACCTGATTTGATGCACGATGCGCGAAGCCCGGATGCGGCTTAACGCAGCTGCTGAATGGATGCGCTCCGCAATGCTGCGCCTCGCTGGTGGAATCTCCTCAATCAGGCGGTCGACGGATGTGAACTGGGCAGAATGACGCATGAGAAACGCCCGCAGCGACGTGATCTTTTTCTCGTCCATGCTTCCGGGGTGGATGCAGATGGTCCATACGCCGCTGTGCATCTCAACCGGCTCCCAGATTTGCTGCGGAATCCAGGTGATGCCGGCGCGAAGGAATGGAACTCTGGCTAACCCGTCGGACAGAATTGAAATTTCCTCTTCGTGCAGCGCCTTGAGAGTGTTTGAGTCAAAGCCGTGCCGCGGCGCAACCCACACGCGCGGGTTGAGGCCGTGGCTGCGGAGTAACCGAATCCCCTCGCGAATCCACGCCTGCTGGGTTCTAAATCGAACACCGGCAAACTCTGAAACGCGGTGCATTGGAACCAGGCTTCGCCCCCGGCTGAGGCAAAGATGCCGAAACCCGTGCAGTCCGACTGTGGCTCCGGCTGATTCAAACGCGCGCATCTTCGGCCAGAAATCAGAATCGGGCGCGGATGCCATCAGCTCCGGATCGCGATTGTCCGGAACGATGGCCAGAATCGGATGGATACGATACTCCTGAATGAGGGCTTCGAGCTCGCGCCATCGATCCCGGTGTACGGTCGGGCACAGATCGTCGATGCGCAGCAGGTATTGGGCTGGAGCGGGCAACATTTACCGTTTCCTCGAAGCTGCATTCGGAGATGAGGAGGTGAGGAGCAGCCGCCGCGACCAGTACCAAAGCAACGCCCAGGTACTCACCGTCCACAGGGAAGTGGCCAGCGCGATTCCGGCGACTCCAGACCAATGCATGTGCAGGAACCAGCGCATGAGCAGCAGGTTAAGAATCACATCGAGCACCAGGTTGAGGATGCCGCAGTAGAGGACCAGGTCGGTGCGGCGCATGGCGACGATGAAGCGATAATACACGCGGCTGACGGCAAAAAACGGAATCTGGATGGCGTACATGGCCAGCACCGGCGTGACCGCGGCCGTATCGCCGGGGCCGAATGCGCCATGTTGAAAGGCGATGCGGATGAGGGGGCGCGCGGCAAAGATCAGCAGCGCGGCAACGGGTACGGAGACCAGCGCCATGATGCCGACCCAGGTGCGCAATGTGTGACGGCATCCTGCCCAGTCCCTCTGCGCGACGAGGGTAGAAAGGTAAGGCACGATGGCCGTTGAAACAGCGCCTGCAAGCAGCGTGAGCACGACGCTGACAAATCGGTTGGCGTAGACCAGCGCCGAGACGCTGCCTGCGGGAAGCAAGGCGGCCATGGATTGGTCGACAAGCAAGCCGCCGGAGGCTACCAGGCTGCTTAAGAGAACCGGTCCATATTGCCGGGCAACTTCGCGGGTCGATTCGGTCACGCCGCACCAGCGCAGGCGGAAATCGTATCCTCGCGCGTGCATCATGCCGGCGACAATTCCGGCATGAATCAACGAACCGGCCAGCGTGGAATAGACCATGGCCCAGATACCGAGTCTGCTTCCCAACATCAGCGCGCCGAGGATGATGGCAACAGAGATTATAATCGGCGCCAGCGCGGGCAGAGTAAAGCGATGGAGCGTGTTCAGTACCGCTGTGCAGTTGGTGGCGATGCCGGTGATAAGAACGATGGGCAGGAGGCCGTAAAAAAGCCGGATGGAGAGCGCGAGTTTCTCCGCCGGGAAGTGCGACGCGATGAGCGGAAAATAGAGCCTCGCGCCCAGCGCCATGACAACTGAGGCAGCGAAGAGCAGCAGGCACATCCACAGCATGGAGTTAGAGAGCAGTTGCTGTGCGCGCTCGCGGCCCTCCTGCTCCCTCACCCGGATCAGCGTAGGCACCAGAGCCTGATTCATGGATTCCGAGATGAGGTTGACGAGCAGGCTGGGAATCAGCGCAGCGGCAAGAAAGGCATCCATGGCGTCGGAGCGCCCATAGACGCCGGCGACGGCGATCTCCTTGAAGGTGGCGACCAGCTTGACGATGACACCGGCAGCGCCGACGGAGAGAGCCGCATGCAAAATCCTGCGGTTCACGCTGGGCGTTTGGATGGACGGCATTTTTAGCTCAGTACTAGCGAACATGTTTGCCAACTCTCCGCCCGGTCTAACAATGTAACCAACCTCTCACGCCGCCAGAGGCTTAATCTTCTGCCGCTTCTTGTTTGTCTCAATCCACATGTCGTATTGCAACTGCGCCTTCGAGAAGAAATCGGGAGAGAGCGCGAGAGCCTGGCCCAGCCGAATGCTCAGGTCGGTCGTTACCGCACTTCGGCCGTTCAGAATGCGGGAGATGGTAGCCCGCGCTACGCCGATATGTTCGGCGAGTTGCGTAATTGTGATGTTGCCGAGAAACGCTCTCAACAGTTCGCCCGGGCTGGCCGGATTGCGCATCGTCGTCATCGTCCGTTCTCCTAGTGATAATCCTGATAGTCCACGAGAATCGCATCCCGGCCTTCGTATGCAACCGGAGTGTAACATGATATGTTACATCGCATTCAAGCGGGTTCCTCTATGTCGATTCCCATTCATGCCCCTGAGCCAAACCGCTGCTTGCGGAGAATTGATTGTTCGCTAGAATCCGCTTCCCGGTTGAAAATGCCGTGGCCAACCCGGCCCGATCCTCCGCGCTAAGCCGCGCGGAGAGTGCGACGACGGCAAATAGCAGCCATGTGGTTCGGTTCTCCTCGACCGTTGCAACCATCGAGGTGAGAGCCCAGGTAAGGACCGAAAAAAACAGCGCGATGCGCAGCGAACCCGGTGTTTCAAGCGTAGAGCGCACGACCAAAACGAACACCGCGGCTGCCAGAAACACGGCAACAAGGCCGCCCGCAACGGCGATGGAAAGCGCCGTGTTGTGCGCCGTATCGATGGGAGAAAGTCCGGCAGCGGTCACAAAGGTTCCCACGCCGGTGCCAAAGTATGGGGAGCGGGTAAACGCATCCCAGCCAGCCGACCAGATATTGATCCGCTGATTCAAATCCCCGCTCTGAAGCTGTTCGGGGATGGTCGCCAAGCGCTCAAAGACCGGGTGCGGAATGATCAGCCACAGCGCAGCGGCAAGAACGGGAAGCGCGGAAGCGAACGCAAGCAGCGCCTTGCGATGGTTTCGTCCGAAGAGGATTGCACACCCGGCAAGCGCGACCAGCACGGCAAGAAATCCTCCACGAGACGCGGTGAGCAGGACGGCGACAAGACCCAAAGGCAGGTATCCGATGCCCAGCACGCGGTCAAAAATGCGCGTAAACCGACGATTGGGCCAGCGGGGTTCGCTGTCTGCGAGAAGTGCGGCGAGCAGAAAGCCGAGATTGAGGAAGCGCGCCACGTCGTTCGGATCCTGACCGGTGGCTGCAACGCGAATCTGCTGGGCTTCGATCGCCTGCACGGAGGTGAAGTTGGCCAGGCTCAGGATTGCCAGCAGCCACGAGCCCGCAACCCAGGCGCGAAGTAGCGTACGCAGGTCGGCGGGCGTCTCGGCAAACTCCCATACCAGCCAGAGGATCATCATCTCCTGAAAGTAGCCGCGCAACTTGGCAAGCGTTGCTGCCGAGTCGATGGTCCAAAAGCAGCCGATGCAGAACCAGAGAAAAAGCGCCAGCACCACCCAGTGCATGAGGCTCAGCGACCTCATGCGCCCCGACTGGAGCACGGCGGGGATCGCGGCCAGCAGCGCCAGCGCGCCGACAAAGCGAGCCACATTGCCGAGGCCCGCTCCCAGGTCGAGCGAGTACTCCCAGGGAATGGCGAACACAAACAAAAGCAGCAGAAGCCAGGCAACGCGGCGCATCGGAACCTCATGTACAACCGGATAACGAAAATCAATATCTCGACGAGTAAACCAGCGCGGAGTAAATGGTGACACCCAGGGTGGATTGAATGGCGGCCTCGAGCGTGCGATTCCACAGGTACTTGGCCTCGGAGTCGGGGATGTAGAGAATGTCTCGATCCAGAATCGGCTGGTCCGGGTCCTGGCCGTGCAACATACGATTCAAGTTCAGCCTGGTAAGCGTGCGTCCGCCCTTCTGCTCGCGAATCAACACAGCATTTCCCGTTGCCGCATTCTGCGACGGACCCCAGGCCAACGTGAGCGCCTGCACCACAGTGAGTCCCTGCGTGGGATCGACAGCGAACCCGCCGGGGCGAATCACATCGCCTACGACATACACCAGCCCGGCGCGGCTCACCTGCACCGTGTCGCCGGGGCTGAGTTCCGGGTTGTGGTCCGCGGCTGTGTCGGTGCCGCTGGGGTCGAGCACGATAGGATGCGCCGTCTTCGAATCGTTGGCATGAAATACATTCACCAGACGCCCCGCGTTGGGCGAAAGGCCAGAGGCCGCGGAGATGAGATCCAGCAATCGATGGTGGTAGGTGAATGGATACACGCCGGGATGGGTCACCTCTCCGAGTACGCTCACATCCTGGCCTGCGTAGGCGGTCACCATCACAAAGACGAGCGGGTGCAGCAACATGCCTTTCGCGGCCAGCGCGGATTCAATGGCGTGGGCGGCGGCTTTCTCGTCCATGCCGCCAACCTGCACTTCGTTAATCATCGGCAGCGTGACTGTGCCCGCGGCGGCGACGCGCGTGGCGGTGTGAAACTCCGGCGTGTGATATTCGCTGATGTCAATCAAGTCCCCTGGCGCGATCGGAGCCGGCATGGGAGCACCCAGGGAGCCGGCGGTCGCGCCTGCGGAGGGCATACCGGCCACATTCGCCGTGGCGCCATCCCAGACGGCCGGAGCATCCTTCGCATTGGGCACGGACCGCGCGCCCGACTGCGGAGTCGAGTTTTGCGGAATGGGGGTCACACCTGGCGGCAGGCCGGTAGTGGCAGGCGAAGGCAACTGCGCATGAGCCGCGGCACCCACCGCCAGCGTGGCCAAAAACAACAAGATGGCCAGCGAGTCACCGCGAGACTGCTGCACAAAATTTTTTTCATCGAGCGATTCCGCCATGAGCACACCTCCTGTAGCCAGCCAGAGGCCGGCAAAAAATGTAATGGCCAGATAGAGCGGGAGATTGGGAGATACGGGCTTTACAGGCTGCCGTGCCGGATCGACCACCGAGATATCCGACCCATGCGTACCGGCCAGCAGCCCGGCCTCTTCCACCTTTTCCAGCACGCGCAGATAGAGTTCGTGGCTGGCCTCCGCCTCCTGGCGCATGGTTTCGTACTGTATGTTGGCCTGATTCAGCTTGAGACCTTCCCCGGTGGTTTGTTGAAGGCTGTTGCGCACCAACTGCTCGCGATCCTGAGCCGTAACAAAACTGGAGTGAAAGCGCTCGACCAGCTTGGCGTCCTCGGCCTTCTTCTGGCGGTCAAGATCCTGCAACTGGCGGCCAATCTCCACTACGCGCGGAAAGTTTGGCCCGTGCTCGGCGCTCAACCGCGCCTGTTCCTCTTCGAGATCGCTTACGCGGGTTCGAATCTGCTGCAATAGTGCCGTCGCAAATCCGCCGCCACCCTCCTGCAACCGCGGATCGCCCGCAATCACCGCCTCCGGATCGCCTTGGGAGGCGGCACGGTATTCGGCTTCGGCAAGAATGCGCTCGGAAGTGGCCGCAACCAGTTGCCGGCTGAGCTCATCCATCTGGACAACGGAGGAGCTATGGTCTGCCTCGGACGACTGACCGTTAGCAGCGGCTCCGGCATGGCCCACGATGGCATGGCTGCTTTCGAACTGCGCCAGCTTTTGCTGGTCCCGATCAAAGCCCGCCTTGATATCGGCAAGCTGCTTGTTGAGCCAGCCGGAGGCATCTGCCGTGGCCTGCAACTGCCCCTCGATCAACTGCGCATCGTAGGCCTGGATCAGCTCGTTTACCACGCTTTCGGAAAGCACTGCGTCATGGGTTCGAAAACGAATCTCAATCAATAGCGTGCGGGGGATGGTCTGCACATTCAGCCGTCTGCTGAAGCGATCAATCAGCCAGGCCTCAGCCTCCGGCGAGGGCGCATCCGCGCGAAAGCCCGGATAGCGGCCGGCAAAACTCCCGGCAAACCCGGGTGACTGATACAGCTTGAGCGTTGTAATCACCCGCCACGCCAACTGCTCGCTGCGCAGCACGCCGGAGATGGTTTCGAGCGTGAGCGGCGCGGACAGGACGGAAGCCGAAGCCATCGCCGCCGCTCCCTCCGCGCCCAGTGGGCTGGCCGGCGTGGTGCGCAACTGCACCCGCGCTGATGCCTCATACGTGTTCGGCGCAATCAGGCAATAGAGGAGGCAAAGCAGCAACAGGCCGCCTTCGATGAAGAGAAATAAGCGGCAGCGGCGGACCAGAACAGTCCACAAAGCGCGCAGCGACACTGTCGAGCTGTGCCGCCGGAGCTGCGGCGCAGGCTCATTGCCGGCAGCCTCGTGCGCGTGGCTGTGCTGCGATGGTTCGTCGTTCGAGCTCATGGACCCCATCCAATGCCGCAACTGCAGGGCTCCCGGAAGATTCCGGGAAACGCTGCAAAGATTCACCGCAGTGCCTGCGTGTGAATTTGGATTCGCCGGTGCGTTCTTTCACACCTGGCTGAGACTGCAAAGAGATCCAATAACCGGGAAAAGCGTGTCTCGAACAACGCAGGCTTGCTGACAACCTGCCTCTGCTTATATTAAGGACAGCCGGTCAGGATGCGCCACTAAAACTATTGGGCAGGTTCCGTTCTCGGCAAGACGGCCCACTGCACCATCTTGTAATGAAGGGCTGGAATGACGGTGCTCTCCCCAACGCGGAGCGAGTAGATGAAGGTCGCAAAAACTTTGTAAACTCGTTAAGAGGCCATTGCAGTGACATCAAACAGAAAACCTATCGTAGTTGTTGGAAGCCTGAACATGGACCTGATCTCGCAGGTCGAGGAGATGCCTCTGCCGGGTCAGACCATCATCGGAACGGATTTCGTAACCGGCTCTGGCGGCAAGGGCGCGAACCAGGCAGTGGCCGCTGCGTTACTCGGCTATCCAACGGAGATGGTGGGCGCGGTGGGCGAAGACGTATTCGGGCAGGCGATGTTGGACAATCTCGCGCGCGTCGGCGTTGGGACCGATGCCGTGATGCGCGTGGCCGGCTCCTCCGGCGTAGCGCCGATTTTTGTCAACGCACGCGGGGAGAACAGCATCGCTGTGATTCCCGGCGCTAACGGAAAGGTGGACCGCGCTGTGGTGGATGCAAATGCGGAGCTGATTCGCTCGGCTGGCATGGTGCTCTGCCAGCTTGAACTTCCCATCGACACCGTGGCCTACACGCTGGCGCTATGCAAGAACGCGGGCGTACCCGTGATGCTCGATCCCGCGCCGGCGGCGGCGCTGCCGGATTCTGTTTTTTCCGAACTCGCGTGGATTACTCCCAATGAGACCGAGGCGGCCTTTTACGTCGGCAGCCCCGCAAAGATCGAGGACGCTGCGAAGCAGTTTTTCGATAAGGGGGTGGTGGGCGTTGTGCTCAAGCGCGGCGGCGATGGCGCGTATGTAGCTCAAGCGGCCGGCAAAGCGGACTGGGTAAGGCCCTTCAAGGTGGACGCAATCGACACCGTCGGCGCAGGCGACTGCTTCAACGGAGCATTTGCCGTGGCGCTTCTCGAAGGACTCGACCCGTGGTCGGCGGCGCGATTTGCGAACGCGGCTGCGGCAATCTCGGTAACGAGGCGCGGCTCTCAGTCGTCCATGCCAAAGAGAGATGAGGTTGATGCCTTTCTTAAGAGCCATGGGTGACGCATTGATCGCCAGTCCATCCACAACTTCAATTCCATTGACAACACTGCGGTCGAAGCTACATGCCTTCGCAATCGGGACACTTGCCGTCGCCCTCGCTGGCGCGGCCCAGGACACGCAATACCCTGCGCGCGGCCAGCAAATACCCGGACCCGATTGCATGAACGTGCGCAGCGCAGCGGATGCGACCGCTGCGACAGCTTGCCCGCCGCTCACGCACCAGCGGTGGCTGAAAGATATAGAGCACTGGCGTGCCGAGCGGCATATCCGCACCACCTTCTACCCAGCACGCTATGAGATGCCGGAGTTGAAGTGGGCGCAGTCCAGTTTCATTCAGCCGCAGATGATGATTCAGGATCGCTACTTCTACGATCCGACCACCGCGCAGAACGGCGGCCAATACACTGTCGACCGCTATCTCGACGACGTAAACAAACGCTACGGCGGCATCGATGCCGTGCTCATCTGGCCCTCCTATCCGAATATGGGTGTGGACGACCGCAACCAGTTGCAGATGGTCGAGTCCATGCCGGGCGGCATCGAGGGCGTTCGCAAGATGGTGGCAGAGTTTCATCGCCGCGGGGTGCGCGTGCTCTTCCTCATGACGATGTGGGATCAGGGAACTGCGCCGCCCATGCAGCCCTGGCCGGAGGCGATTGCCGCGCGGATGAAGGCTATCGACGCCGACGGCGTCAACGGCGACACGCAGGACGGAGTGCCGCTGGGATTTTCGCTCGCGGCTGACGCTATTGGGCACCCGCTGGCCTTTGAGCCGGAGCAAAGCCCCAGCGACGAGGCGCTGAGTTGGAATGTGATGACCTGGGGGCAATATCAATTCCCCGCCGTCCCCATGGTCGACCGGTTCAAGTGGCTTGAGACTCGCCATATGGTGAACCTCAGCGACCGCTGGGTGCAGGACAAGACCGACGACCTGCAATTCGCCTTCTTTAACGGCGTGGGTTGGGAGAGTTGGGAGAACGTCTGGGGCATCTGGAATGGCATCAATCCCCGCGACGCCGAGGCCACGCGGCGCGTGGCTACCCTAGAGCGCGGCGTGGCCAGGTT
>Ga0182012_10002070_pt1 | contig 21836 bp, 18 predicted proteins | sample 612S2SmetaG_FD_120486 | JGI IMG/M metagenome (GOLD analysis project Ga0182012, IMG submission 120486) | Permafrost microbial communities from Stordalen Mire, Sweden - 612S2S metaG | ecosystem: Environmental > Terrestrial > Soil > Wetlands > Permafrost | place: Sweden: Stordalen | collected... | reverse complement strand
CATCTGGTCAAGACCGTGCGCGAGGTTGAAGGTGGCGCCGAGATGGATCGACGACTGGTCGCGCCAGTCTTCCGGCGTCACCAGTCTTTCATAGCGGATGCGTTGACGCAGCCCGCTCAAGCCAAGTGATTCCAGCCGGTCGATCACCCTGTCGCGAAACGGCTGCTTCTCCCGCTGCCAGTCGATCGCGCCGCAATGGCCGACCGGGACCAGCACGTACAGCGAGGACGTTCCGTTGCCGGCGAAGGCCGGATCGGTGCGGCCAGGGTTGGCCACGTACATCGAAGGCTCCGACGGCACCACCGCCGCGCTCTCGATCTCGGCGATGTTCTGCGCGTAGTTGCGCGACAGGAAGATATTGTGGTGGTCGATGTCGTAGCTGCCCTCGATGCCGAGATAGAGCATGAAGGTCGAGCAGGAATATTTCATGTCGGCGACATTGCGGTCGGACCATTTGCGGCGCAGGTGGCCGGGAATCAGGCGCGTGACCGCATGCGCGAAATCCGCATTCAGCACCACCGCATCGGCTGCGACCGCGCCCTTGCCGGTGCGAACGCCGCGCGCCCGGCGGCCCTCGAATTCGAGCGCCTCGACCGGCTCGTCGAGCCTGATCTCGACCCCGAGATCCCGCGCCGCGCGCGCCATGCCATCGCTGACCGCGCCGCAGCCGCCCACCGGGTGCCAGACGCCGAATTCATATTCAAGAAAGGCCAGGAAGGTAAAAAGGTTGGGGCAGCGAAAGGGCGACATGCCCAGGTACTTGGTCTGGAACGAAAACGCCAGCCGGACCCTCGGATCCCGGAAGTAGCGCGACAGTTCCTGATCGACGGACGACAATGGAATGATGTGCCGCAACGCTTTCAGCACCGAGGGCGCGAGATAGTCGACCAGGCTGGTAAAGGAGCGCTGCAGCACCGGGGTGAAGTCGGCGAGCTTGCGCCGGTTGACGCTGATGAAGCGGCGGATCTGCCGGGCGTCCTCGGCGTCGATCTTGGCAATCTCGCGTTCGAGCTCGGCGAGATCGCCGCCGATGCGGACCTCCGGTCCGTCCTCGAAGGCCAGCCGATAACTCGGATCGACCCGCTTCAGGGCGATGTAGTCGCCCATCGCCAGTCCGCATCGTGCAAAAATCGAATCCAGGATCTGCGGATACAGAAAGAATGTCGGGCCCATGTCGAAGCGGAAGCCGCCGTCGTCGAGGATCTTGGTTCGTCCGCCGACCCGGCTGTCCTTTTCGAACAGCGTGACGTCAAGCCCCTCTTTGGCGAGCAGCATTGCGGCCGCGAGCCCGCCGGGGCCGGCCCCGACGACAACCGCCTTTTTGCGACTGGCTTTGACCGTCGGACCGGCCGCCCCATTGAATCGGCTGTTCATCGAGGAGTCGTCACCCCCTGTTGGTTAATGGATAGCAGGCGATCGCTGGAGCGGTTATAGAAATCCCCCGGCGCGGCATTTTATCCCGTGTTTAATCGATCGACCTGAATCCGAGCGAAGGGAAATATACGATGCCTGCAAAGACCGGTTTCACATCGGTGGCGATTTTTTTGGCCACGCTGCTCCCGGCCTCCGCGGGCGACGTATCCGTCGTGGTCAGCGGGATCATCCCCAATGGTACCACGGTCCACGTCGCGCTATGTTCGGGCGGCCTGGATCCCGGCACCTGCGACCGGGGCGAAAGCCAGCCGGCGCAATCCTCGACAATGAAATTCGTGCTGCGCGACGTCGCGCCAAGCCGCTATGCGGTCGCGGTTTTCCAGGACCTGGATGGCAGCGGCAGCATGGAACGATCGAGGCTCGGCATCCCCCTGGAGCCCTATGCCTTCAGCAACGACGCCGGCCGGGTCCGCAAGCCGACTTTTGAGGCCGCGGAAGTTTCCGTCGGGCCGGCCGGGCGGGAGTTTCAACTGCATCTCCGCAGCATCAGAGCCGGCTCCGCTCAATAGGCCAGCCGGCGAGAGGACAGCCACGCCGCCGCGGCCGTGCCGACGAGGCAGATCAGGATCAGGACGGCCCAGGGGAGGCCGAGTTCCCGGAGCGTCGCCGCGGGCTGCACCGCAAGTTCAAACGCCCGGATGATCCAGGCGTTCGGAGTCAGCCAGCCGAGCTCCTGCAACCACGGCGGCATCAGGTAGCGCGGCACCATGCTTCCGCCGATGGCCGAAAGCAGCAGCACGCCGAACGTGGTCAGCGTTTCCGCTTGCTTCCGGCTGCGGCAGGCCGCGCACATCAGAAGCGCCAGCGCGCTGGCGGCCGCGGCCGCCAGCAGGCAGGTCGTCAACCAGAGGCCGATCCGCGCCGGATCGAACGACGCCCCATAGAGCAGGTAGGCGGCGGCATACACGACCGCGGCCTGCACCACGCCCTGCGCGGTGAGAAAGCCGAGCTTGCCGACCACGGTCGGATCGAATTCTCCGGCCCCGATGGCGAGCCGCTCGGCGACGCCGTTGGCCCGTTCGTCGAGTAGCGTCAACGCGCCGTGAACCCCGGCGAACAGCAGGAAGACCGCGACGACCGCGCCCGCATAGGTCAGGAGATTGCCGTTTGAACGGCCGCCGCCTGGCGCCACGGTGGTCTTGGCGATCACATTGGAAAAACTGAAGGGGCCGCCTTGCTCCGCATGGTCCCGAAACGCCTGGTTGAGGAATTCGCGCTCGTCCTTGCCGATGGCGCCGGAGGCTTCGACATCGGCGAGGATCCGGCCAAGCGCGACGTCGGGCAGTTTTTCGTTGAGCGTGCGCATCACCTCGCCGAAGGCGATGGTCGCCGCCAATGGCTTGGCCGGATCCTCGACCAATAGCAGCGGCGGCGGTCCCTGGTCCGGCCGGCGGCCGGGATCGCCGCGAATCAGGAGGCCGACGTCGGCCATGCCGCGCCTGACGAAATCGGACAGCGCCGCCTCGTCACCCGATTGCAGGATGATGAAGCGAAAGCCGCGATCGGCTTGAAGCGCGCTCACCAGCCGGGTGCTGGCTTCATTGCCGGCGGCATCGATGACGCCGATCTTGAGTTTCAGGTCGCTGCCGGACGTGCCGGAAAAGATCGCGGCAAAGACCACGAACAGCAGCGGCGGCAGCACGAACGACATCAGGAGCGCGGCGCGGTCCCGGATGGTCGACAGCAGCATGATCCATGCGGACGCCCCGATCATGCCGGGTCGCTTCCACCGAGATGGCGGTAGAGCGTGCCCAGGCCGGGATCGCGAATCCTGATTTCCTTGATCGGCAGGCTGCCCTCGCTCAGCGTCGCAATATACTCGGCATGCCGGCCCTCCAGATTCTGGAACGTCTCCCAGACCACCTCCGACGGCGTGGCGGCCGCGCCCAACCGCTTCAGCCGTTGCTGCTCGGCCGGCCCGGGCGGCGAGGAGAGCACGATCTCGATCTGCTTCTTGTTGCCGAAGGCCTGCCCGATAAGATCGCGGGGAACACCCGCCAGCACCAGCCGGCCGTTGAAGAGGAAGCCGGCGCGGTCAGCCAGCGCATCGGCATCGTCGAAGTCATGGGTCACGATCAGGATCGAGATTCCCGTCTCCTTCAGGGCGCGGATCGTGGCGGCGATCACCGACTTCGCCTCGGCGTCAATTCCCGCGGTCGGCTCGTCAAGGATCAAAAGCCGCGGGCTGCCGACCAGCGCCACGGCAATGTTGACCCGACGCCGAAACCCGCCGGAGAGTCCGCCGACCCGCTTCGCCGCGATGTCACGGCAACTCGCCAGCACGAGCGCGCGATCGGCGAGAACCGCCGCATCACGCCAACCCGCGCCCGCCATTCGCGCAAAGGCGACACAGTTTTCGCGCGCGCTCATGAGTGGAAACAAGGCGATATCCTGCGGCACCAGGCGAACCGCCGAGCCCTTGCGGGAATTGGCGCTGGCCCCGGTGACGACGCCCCCGGTCGGCTTGAGCCGCCCGGTGAGAACGCGGACCAGCGTGGTCTTGCCGGCGCCGTTCGGCCCCATCAGGACGAAGATTTCCGCAGCCCGCAGCATCAGCGAGAGATCGCTGAGCACGGTATCATCTCGCCGGTAGCCGGCACGGATGTGGCGCAGTTCCGCCACCGGCGGCCGGTCGTCGGCCGATGGTAGAGCGTCGTTCGTCAGTAGAGTGTCGATCGTCATCGGCGATCTGGAATCCTTCGGTCGATGGCGACCGGCTCATGGCGTGCGCGCGCCCCGCTCCGACGGGATGTTGGCTCTTTTTGTCGCCTTATCCCTGAGTTCAGGCAAGGGGGAATGTCATTTGCAGGGCGGAGGACACGCCGTCCCGGCACAGATCACCACTTGTCGCTGCAATACGAACGTGAAAATCAGGCCCGATCTCGCGGCAGCGGCGGTGAGCCCCCTCGCCCCGCGTCTATCGCGGGGAGAGGGTTGGGGTGAGGGGCTCTCTCCGCGAGTTCGACTCGCGGAGAGTCCTCCTCATCCGGCGCTGCGCGCCGACCACCGCCTTGCAGCTGCGCCGGGCGAGGCGAGGTGACACCGAACGCGCAGCTCTTTCATGCGCAGCGGCTCGGCCCGCGCCGATGAGGAACTCAGGATGGATCGCCATGCGCGGCCCCCAACGTGCAGGCCGCCACCAATGCGGCAGGTGCCGGGATTGTCCATCATTATACGCAGGCGCTTCAGGATCAGACTCGCGAAAGAGCTCGTAGCGCGGATTGGAGCCGAAGGCGTAATCCGCCATCTTGCCGACCAAGACGGCGGATCGCGATCCGCCCTACGGACCTACGCTTGCTGATCGAGCCCCACGACCAATTTGTTCGGCTCGGCAGCAGCCCGGGAAAGCGGGCCGCGAAGCCTATCGGGCGACGAAAATCGCTACTCGCCTCTAACAACTTCAATCACTTACGGCATGTCGCCCTCTCCGAAAAATATCAAGCACGGGTTGGGCAAATCGCTAATCTTCTTTGTCTTCTTCCTCAAATGCAATTACCCTTTTCGGGCGATATCGGTTGCGCGGGACGACGCCATGACGACAGTCTTGTTGGTACACGGGACATTCGCCCCGGACGCGGGATGGACCAAAGAAGAATCGTCCTTGCGAAGGTGCTTCGAAGCGGAGTTTGTGAAACGAAACAGAATTGTCAAATTCTTACCAATAGAATGGTCAGGCCGGAACCGATTTACTGATCGTCTAGCCGGTGCAAAGCTAATAGAATCTGCAGTTCGAAACCTGAGAAGCAAGAACGACGAGGAAAACATAATAATTGTGGCTCATAGTCACGGTGGGAACTCTGTCGCATATTTCTTGAAGCAGCACGATGAGGCGCTGCGGTCAGTTCAGGGAGCGATATTTCTATCAACGCCATTCATCTCACTTAGAGCGAAGAGTGATACCGGTCTTCGCGTCAAGATCTATTGCTATTTCTCGCTGCTGGTCGCTCAGATCGGGCTCCTCTTAGCAACACAACAATTGTCAGAGTGGTTTCATTTTACGGCCGATGGATTTTACCTGATGCTGTTTTTGAATGTACTCTTTGGAGCATTCTTGGTGCATTCTTATCGCACGTTCGGTTTCTTTGATCGGCTTATCGAGCGTAAACGTAACGAAATAAGGGATATCATAAGAAGCCAAGATTCGTGCCATCTTCCTGATGGAAACTATCTCTTTATGAAATTTTCAGGTGACGAGGCGCTCTTTGGGCTGTCCTCTGCACAAGCTGTCTCTTACGCATTGAACTGGATAGTGGAGCGCGTTTACGGTGTGACCGCGGCGTTAATTTCTCGTGCAGCTAGCAACCGAATGGTGGGCAGAGAGATTGTGGAACTTTGCATGATCTTTATCGTCTCGATATGGCTGTTGTTTAGCCCTTCTATCGTAGGCTACACGCTCACTTTTGAGCAGGTCGCAAACTTAGCATATTCAGAGCGGCAAAACATTGAGGAGGAACTTAAAAGTGAGATTAGTGCGCAAGAAGAAAGCTTGCTAATATCTAATAGGAGGATCTTTGAAGTCTCCCGGTCGGGCGATCGAGAGGATGCCCGACGGCACTTCCGCGAGCTCTTTGATGAGAATGATGCGATTGTAGAAGTTCTGAAGAATAAAAAGGCGTATCTCGCGCAATTGGGCATCGACAACAGTGAATTCATAAAATTCCACATCGTGACCTTCCTGAAGCGGTGCGCCATTGACATTGCTTACCTATTTCTAATTTTGAGCGGCATCATGGCGCTGATTTACATCTGCCTGCTGGCGTTCGGTTCAATTCGCCTTACGGAATTATTGTATATCGAATCTTCCGTCGAAGTTGTGCCGTATGGTGCGCACACGCTCGTCCTTTTGAATTGGAAAGATATCAAGGATCGATCACGAAATTTTCGACATAGCGCAATATATTCGTCCTCTGCCGCCTTGGAAACAATCTCCGCCTGGCTTGCCAAAAATCATTCTTAGCTTTGAGGCCCGTGGGCAGATCGGAGCCGAAGGCGTAATCCGCCAGCTTGGCGACCAAGACGGCGGATCGCGATCCGCCCTACGGACCCAGGGCCTTCAAGGTGGACAACCGTCGGCCACCCATTTAGCAAACAGATCAATGCGGGATTGCGGCCATGGGCCTTCGCCCCTTGGCGGCGGCGGCGGCATGACGGCGCCACCAATTCCGCGAATGCGGTCATAAATAGCGGCTGCGTGAGCTTTAACTTCATCATAGCTCGCCAGGTTGAACCCCTTTTTCATTCCCTGAATGTCTCGCTCGGTAAAAAGCGGACGAATATCGGCTTGAAAGCTTGTGGTCATCGTGCCTCCTTTCATAACCAGGGGGGAAATTTCTCAGGCAAACCCGCAAGCGCGTTCAATTCACACGGGAGCGCAATTTATCACCAAGGCGATAGCGAGGATATAGAACCTGACGAATCCCGGGATCACGCAGCAGCCGTCCCCCCCCTTTGGCGACGCGAACGTGATGTCGACGCTTGCGTCCTTGAAAAACCTCGTCGGGACCGGCGAGCTCCTCGAGCGAGAAACCCGTCATGCGTCCGGTGTTGCCCAGTGGGGGCTGACCGTTCTTACAGGAGTGACGGCACAGAACTTACTCATCCAGCGAGCGCTGATCCCTCATACATTGATATAAGTGACATCTTCCCAAAGTTGAATGGTCGAGGAGGCAGCGGCCGGCCATGACGACGGCCAACAGGAATGTGTCGGCGCGGTCCTGATCGTCACGCAGTCCGGCTTGCCGAACAGTCGCGCGAAAATGTGTGATCCGAACTGTCGTAGTCAGCATGTCCGATGGGTTGAGCCCTTTGCGAAACCCATCGCTTTCATAGACGAAAATAGATGGGTATCGCTTCGCTCCGCCCATCCTACGATCTGTGCCATCAGCCCGCCGGCCACGGCGGCCTTACCTACGGAAGTTTATTTGTCGCCGTAAAGGGATTGAACCCCCGTTCCGCAAGGGCAGCCCACGAAGCTGCGCCGAGATGTGGCAATCGGAAATAGAGTCGTGGCTTGGTCGGATCGGTATCCAACATGAACCCAGTCGGTAACCCTCGCACACTTGTGGCATAGTACCCGCCATCCGGCGACCTCTGGGATTCGATGACGGCGAGCAGCGATTTTGCCTCCCCAGTCCTGCCGAGCAATTCCAGCAAGAGAGCCATTTGGGCCGTCCCTTCGGTCCACACCCCATCTCGGTCTTCACCGTAAGAAAAGCCCCTGTCGACACTCATTCGCTGTTCGGCGGTGGCAATGGCCGATGCAAATTTCGTGGCCGCTCCGGGGAGCGCCGTTAAGGGCCAGACTTGGGCATCCAGGGCCAAAGTCGGATTGTGCGTGACGCCGTCTTCGGCGGTGCCTGCGGCGAAACAGGCGCATGCCGGATCCCACATCGTATCGACGAAGTGCTCGGCAGCCGTTGCCATATCACGCCAGCGCGAAGCGCCTGTGCGGATTGCAAGAAGGCCAAACGCGGCGGCGAGGTCAGTATTGTGTTCAGTCGATTTCCATGTCCGTACGTCGGGCGTCGGTTCGTGCCCAAACGTACCGCCCGTGAAACCGCCAGTACCGCGCGTGTCGGCCCATTGCGCGACCCAGGTGCCAAGCCGTGCCGCACCATCGCGGAATCGAGAGCTGGCGCTCCCATCGTCAATCGACAGCAAAGCCAACATGGCCCATGCGATGTTGCCGTTATCGCTGCCCACCTGATATCGATCTTCCAACCATTTGTTCTGAGTATTGTCCCACCAACCCGGAAGTTTGGCGGAGCCATTCGCAACCGCCCCCGCGGCGTAAGCGTTCCGGAGCCGTCCATCATGCCAGGTGCGGTCGTTATCGATGGCCCAGAGAATTGCCGCGCCGATCCGACCTGCTTTGTCTCGCTCACCGCAACCGACCAATGCGATGGCGGCCACGGCATTGTCATAAAGGTATGCGGCGCCATGGAGAGGCCCCGATTCCACGGTCGGGTAGCTGGGCAAGAACAGCGGCCCCGGCGGCGCCTTATCGATCAGACCAGCGAGGTACCCGCACGCGGACGCTTCTGGTGTTGCTAAAGCCCGCGGTGGAGCGGCGGCCATGATGATTACGAAAGTCGCAACGATCCATGTGTGAAAGTAGAGCCCGCGATAATGGTCGAAACAACAAGTGAATTGCTCCGATAGCATTTCGCCGCCTCTCGCGTCTTCGTCCACCAGGATAGACTTTTGGGGAGGCATTGGGAAGCAAGCAGGTCAGGATCGAATACAACATCGTGTCGTCATTTTTAATGGCAGCTACGAAACGGAGGTCGGGCGGCGCATGCCTGCTCCGCCCGGGGTATTTCAAACGTCAACTTGTTCCGCTATTGCCAGGGCGTCATCGACTTCGATGCCCGGATATCTGGCGGTGCTTTCGATCTTTGTATGCCCGAGCAGAAGCTGGACCGCCCTGGGATTTCCAGCTCGTAGGGCGGATTGGAGCCGAAGGCGTAATCCGCCATCTTGGCGACCAAGACGGCGGATCGCGATCCGCCCTCCGGACCTATTTAGGATTAGTCAGTTGCGCCTCGATCATGCGCCGTCGCTCTTGCAAGGCTTTCACCTTCTCTTCCGCGGGAGCGATGACCTTATCCGCAAGCGTCAGGAGCAACGGCTCAAGGCCCTCGTATCGGTAGATCGGAAGCACCCAGTCGTACTTCCAATTGTCTTTGAACATCGCATAGGGCCGGGAGGAAGCTTCGAGCAGCGGCTGAACGGGCACGGCAAGATTAGGAACGATAGCTTCCAACTCCTTGGGGATACTGCTCGGGTCAGTCAGGTCAGCGATGATGAATCGGGCCATACGCGCCAGCAGCGAGACGGTCTCGGTAATGTCCCGCGTTGCCGGAACAGCGAAGTCGAAAAGGATCGGCACGTAGTCACGCTTGCGCAACGCTTCACGCAGAGCGTCGAGAACTGCCTTACGCTGATCTGTGAAGCGACCCAGGATCAGAACCACTTTGGAGGTAATGGTGTCGATGACGTCGCGGAGTTTCTCGTTGTGTAACAAGAGGTAGATGAACTGCGCGACCTCAATGTTGTCGACGGTGAACTCGTCCGTGACGACCAGGTTCTGCTGCTTGGCCTTTTCCAGTTTTAAGCCCCAAGCGGACACGCCGTAAATCTGGCATCCGGTAAGATCGGCCCCCATAAGGTTGGTATCTACCAAAATAGCATGCCGGAGGTCTGCCCCGCTGAGGTCTGCCCCGGTGAGGTCCGCCCCGCCAAGATTGCCTCCGTTGAGGTCCGCCCCGGGGAGCTTTGCCCGGGTGAGGTCCGCCCCTAGGAGGTACGTCCCCCGGAGGTCTGCCCCGCTGAGATCCGCCTCCCGCAGCACCGCCCCAAGGAGGTTCGCCACAGCAAGCCTCGCCTCACTGAGGTCCGAATCGCTGAGGTTTGCCCCGCCAAGGAAGGCCCCGCTGAGGTCCGCCTCGCGGAGGATCGCCCCGCTGAGGTTTGCCTCGCCGAGATCCGCCTTGCAGAGGATCGCCTTTGTGAGATTCGCGCCGCTAAGGTTCGCTTGGCGGAGGTTCGCCTCACGGAGGTCCGCGTCACTGAGGTTCGTGCCGCTGAGGTCCGCCTTCCCGAGGTTCATCAATCTGAAGTCCGCACTCCTAAGATCGGCGTCGCTGAGGTCCGGACACAAACCGCGTTCTTCAGCGATACTCTCGGAAACCTTTTCAAATAATGTTTGAGGCAGACGCCCAATATCGGGATTCTCATCACGCCAAGCGTTCCACACGGCCACTCCGTCCTTGAGTAGGTCAACGTGCGCTTCGTTGGCCATGGAACCCTCCTGGCATTGGACAAGGCCCGCCTCTTCGACCTTAGCGCACATCGTCTGCAGTTGGCCCGTAGGAATCGCCACGGCCGATGACCGTGGCGTCCGGTCAACCTTATTCGATCACCTCGTCGGCTCAGGCGAACACGGGCGGCGGCACGGTAAGGCCGAGGGCCCTCGCGGTCTTGAGATTGATGACCAGTTCGAACTTTGGTGGGGTGCACAATGCGGCGGAAGGCGCAAGCGGCGCCCGTCGTCATTCCGGGACAGCGAATTTCCGGTGTCAAAATTCCCGCACGGATTTGCTTGCGTGCAGATTGGATCGCCGTCATCCTTGCGTTGTCGGCAAGACTGCCGGCAATGGCAATGGATGACCGGCACCACAGAAGCTCGCCGGAATAGGCCGGTAATGCCGGCCCTTACAAAAAAGGGAGGAAGCCCATGAGAGAGCAATTACGGCAGTCCCGGCTTGGCGTAATCGGCGCGATGAGCGTCGCTTGCATCCTGGCTACCGCGCCGGCGTTGAATGCGGCCGGGCTGACGGCCCCTGTCACCACGACGACCGGCACCTATCAGGGCCTGATGAACTTCCAGGAACTTCCGGGAGATCCCATAAGCGGAGTGAACGTTTTCTTCGGTATCCGCTACGGCCAGCCGCCGATAGGCACAATGCGCTGGAAGCCGCCCCAGGCGCCCAATCCTGGCCAGGGATCGATCGTCGCGGCAACCATCGGCCACACCTGCACGCAGGGACGGGCAACCGATTCCGAGGATTGCTTGTTCCTCAATATCTATACTCCCTCCACCGCCACCGCGAAGTCCAAGCTTCCGGTTTTCATATGGATTCACGGCGGCGCGCTCGTCAGCGGCGCCGGGTCTGACTACGACCCGTCGGTGATGGTGGCCGAGAACGACATCATCGTCGTCACGATCAACTACCGCCTCGGGAGCCTCGGCTTCCTCGCAGCCAGCGTGCTGGCGGCGACCGCGCCCAACGCCTTTCAGAACGTCGGCGACGCCGGCAACTACGGTTTCATGGACCAACAATTCGCGATGGCCTGGGTCCAGGACAACATTGAGGCTTTCGGCGGTGATCGGGACGCGGTGACGATCGGGGGCGAATCAGCCGGCGGTCTCAGCGTCTCGTCGCATCTTGCCTCCACGAACACCTTCAGGGGGCTCACCGGCCGGGATCTGTTCGGCGGTGCGATCATCGAGAGCGGCGCGTACATGTATCATGACGTGCCATCGCTCGCCGTTTACCAGACCCTTAGCAACACTTTCGCTCAGCAGGACGCCAACGCATTCTGCGGCGGCACCTTGACCCTGGCCTGCCTCCAGGGACTGACTGCAGCGCAAGTCTTCGCGAATGAAACGGACTTTGGCGGCTTTGGCATCACGCCCAATTTCGGCACGAAAATCCTGCCGCGCGACCTGCATACGGCCTTCTCGACCGGCCAGTTCAACCAGGTCCCGGTGCTCCAGGGTACCAATGCCAATGAGGGCCGGCTGTTCGAGCCGAGCTTCTTTCCCAGTGCGGTCACCGCTCCCGGAGGCAACCCTGCGACAATCTTCGCCGCCGGCGGTCCGGCGAGCTTCGACCTTCAGGTCCAGAACATTCTATGTGCGACCCCGCCGGTCACCGGCACGCCGGCGACCTGCTCCTACTTGCAGGAGATCCAGTTCTTTCTGGCCACCCTCGTGACGGCCAAACCGTCCACACAGGGGCCGACCGCGCCCTTCACCGAGGCAGTCGTCGCCGCCTCGGCGACGGCGGCAAGCGAATACCCGATCGCCAATTTCCACAACTTCGTTCCGCCGACAAGCACGTCGACTCTCAACAACAACTTTGGCGGCGGCAACGTCGATGAGGCGCTCTCGCAAATCTTCACCGATTTCGTGTTCGCCTGTAACGGCTTTGATTCAAACAGCGACCTGTCCAGGCAAACCTGGGTCTTTGCTTACGAGTTCAACGATCCAAATGCCCCGACCCTGGGCACGCCCGGCGTCCCAGGTCCGGGGTCGAATGGCTCAGGCTTCACGACGGCTTCTCAGCACGCAGCCGAACTCCAGTACATCTTCAACTTCGGCGCGGCGTTCACCTCCGCGCAGTCGACGCTGGCGACCGATATGAAGACCTACTGGGCCAATTTCGTGAAGACCGGCGATCCTAACAGGAACAGCAAGGATGATCTTGCCACCTTGGTCAGCCTAAAGGCGCCGCGCACCCAGCTGCCGCACTGGCCGCACTTCAATGCGGGGGGCGATCAGGACCATGACGGCGATGATCGCGATCAGGAGATCCAGTTGCTCACACCGCAAGGGCCGCATCCGTTCGACAGCTTCAGGACCGACCATTTCTGCGCAACTTGGCAGCCGCTGCTCACCTTCAATAACGGCAACGAGCCGCAGCAACCCTGATCTAAACTCCAATCGGCGATCGACCACGCAATGCGATCGATTGCAAGAACCTCCGACGCCCTGCCTCACGGCAGGGCTTTTTTTAGGGGGCGCCAAGCAGGGGGCGGAGTACTATGACGGCGCGATTCGGTTGGGGTGATAGCCGAACGATGAGGTGAGAGAGACCAGACTTCTGAACCACTGCAGTGAGGCTGAAGCCCTTACGCTTGCAACTCGAGGCATGCCCGGAGGTCCGCTTTGGGTCAATCTCGAGCCGGTAGAGCCAGCCGTAAGTCCAGCCACGTCTGCGATATGCCGATCGCGATACGCGGATGTGGCGCAGCTCTGCAACCGGCGCCCCAGCATCCACACTGTCGGCGGCGTAGTGACGCCGGCGCAGGCGCTCCTGGTGGTGGTGCCGGCCGACGCTCGCCTCGAGGCCGAGGCGATGGTATCGAACCGCGATATCGGTTTTGTTGTTCCCGGCCAGACGGCCGAGATCAAGATCGACACGTTCAACTTCACCAAATACGGCCTGCTGCATGGCCAAGTAATGACGGTGTCGCAGGACGTCATCACCCGCGACAAGCCGGCCGACAAGGCCGACGAGACAAAATCGCGAACTGCGCTATCCGACAGCTCCGAGCCGCAGGGCCAGGAACTGGTCTATTCCGCGCGCGTCTCGCTCGATCGCACCGAAATGCAGATCGAAGACAAGATCGTCAGCCTTGCGCCGGGCATGGCGGTGACGGTCGAGATCAAGACCGGCCAGCGCCGCGTCATCGAATATCTGCTGTCGCCGCTGCTGAGGTATCGGCACGAGGCGATCCGGGAGAGGTGAGCGAAACGATGTCTCTTGATTGGTTCGCGGGAGCAGTAGGTTGCAACGGATATCCGCAGGAATCCCTGCGGAAACGCCTCGCAACGGCAATCACCTCGGCCAGCCGCATCGAGGTTGAGGCCATGGCGCCGAGCCGCGACATTGGTTATGCTGCCTCCGATCGGTCGACCGACGTCGATACCTTCAATCTCACGAAAAATGACCGGTGTCGTAGGACGCGCTCGCTAGCGACAAGCCCGCTGACGGGATTGACGGTTCGAAGTCGCTGTGCGCTCTTTGACGGCCAGGAACGGGTCTATGCCGCGCAGTTCCCTGTGGAATGTACGCAGGTCGAGGACAAGACCTTCATACTTGCTTCTGGCATAGCGGTGCTGGCTGTGATCGAAACCAACGTCCGGCCCGCAATCTATCTTCAGCTACTGCCGGATTTGCAAGAATAGGAGCGGAAAGACGAATCTGTGAGGGAATGAGCCAGCTTTCAAGGTCGAGTGAATCAAGGCGATGTGGTCAATAGGAAGGCTGATGCCGAAAGAGGGATTTCGCTGGGGGCGTAGATTTTCAAAAATCGGCTTGCCTATCATTGCAGTGCTGTCGGCGGTCGCGTTGTTTGATCGTCTTGAGGGAGTATTTGGCGTGAGAATTACCTCTAAGGGCGAAGATGTTCTTCAATTTCAGTTCGAAACGAAGACCCAAGGCCTGCCTGGGAATCCGTTTATCTGGAGTCCGGATGGACAGCACTTACTCAGCGGCATGACGACTAGGGACTCCTCCGGTCAGGTCCAGGCGTCCCTCTGGCTATTCGATGTAGCGGAAAATAAGGCTGTGGGCCACAGGGTTTTGGATGGTCGCGGCACTGCGGACGCTGGAATCGCATGGAGCCCCGACGGTCAGCTGGTAGCAATCGTTCAAAGGAAGCAAATTCGGGTGTTCTCGACTCGGGATTTTCAGGAGATTGCGCATCGTGAGATATCTGATGCAGATCCTGACCTCAGCAACCTGCAACGGATTGCACTTCCCACAGGGGTGGCGTTTTCAAAGGACAGTAAATCTCTCTGGATTGCACGTCCTGTGGAGAATGCTCGCATCCGGTTTACATTGGCTGTCGAAGTAGATGCTAAGAACCTAAGTGTTGTCGATCAGTACAACATGGATCCGCCGGTTGCTGGAAACCGCACCGTGGCGTTTCAGACAAATATCGAATCGACGTCAAACGGGCCGCGCCTCTTTACCATCGCTGCTTCATATACCGGGGTCATCGCATTTGGCGCTGACACAGCGAAGGATTTTGCTTACGGAATAGACCTTACCAGCAAAGCGGAGTTGTTCCCACACTTTCAACTCGTTGACAAAAACCGTCGGTTCCAAAATCTGGCCCAGCTTCTGCTTTCTCCCGATGCGAGTACAATCGTCTCGTTGCTTGGTGTAACGATGGACCCGAGGCAAGACCTTAGCGACCATCGAGATGCCGATGTATATCGTACCGAGACTGGTCAGCGCGTCGCCTTTTTTGATATGGCGCGAACGCTAAAAGATGAGCAAAGCGCGACGAAGTTTTTTGGACAAACCAGTGCGACCCTGATCGCTACAAGCTACCGAGGATTGGACAGGGCGCCTGGGCTGATAGTCTTCGATGTCAAATCCGGAGCGATCGTTCAACGCGTAACCGGCCCCGCTCTGGAGTCACGATTGGCCTTCTCACAAGACAGAAAGCGCATGGTCGGAAGTCTCAGTCCCTATGCTGATGCGATGCAATTCTTTTCGATAAGTCGTTGAAAACCTTTCAAGCAGCTACTCTATTTCGCCAATAGATCAAGAGGACATCGCAAATGACCGCACCTTCGGTTACGGGCATGGCGCACCATTCAGACAAAGGGAAAACCCTTTGTCCTTTCAATGCAGCCCTAACCGCACGTTTGTCGGAATGGGCATTGATAGATCGCTGAAAACACACGACTCTTAATCATCGGTCCCAGGTTCGAGCCCTGGCGCGCCCACCAAGCTTTTCAAGGCACGTGGCCGGGTTCGCCGTTTCAGGAGACGAAACTAAAACGGTTTTTCAAACGGTTTTTTTCCGGGTCTCGACTTTTCCAAAAATTTGAATATAGGCGTCGCGGGGTCAAAAGTCGGCGCTCCAAGCACTAGTTGAGGCATTCGGGGACGCGAAATATGAGCGATACCACGCTGCACTGGCATAGGACTGAAAGCAAATGATCTCAACGCGATTTTCGAAGATCTCGGCCTCCAACGTCAAGAGAGGCGCGTGATGACATGGCGAAACTATCGCCTCGGGCTGACCGAATGCTGTTCTTCGGGGTGTGCTGTCTCATTGGAATATTTTCGATTGCTTTTTGGTTTCCGATCGTTTCCGGATTGCTTAAGTCCCCGATGATGAATCCGCCGGTCGTTAACAAGATTTCCGTGAACGAGACCATTCGCGCGGTCTGGGATTCTGGGCTCTACCGGACGCGCGTCGTCGCGGCCGGCATCTACTGGCTCGACAATGACACTATCCTTGTGAGCGCCAACAAAGGCCCGAAGCCGCGAACCTCTGAAGAAATGCGTGCTGCAGAAGACTGGCTCTATCTCTGGCGGCTCGGGGAAAAGCCCAAACCCTTTGGGGCCGACCCACGCATGGCGGCACGGAGCTATTGCGCTGCGCGTGGAGAGGTCACCTATCATCAGGAAACGGTTGATCCGAAGACAGGCGCGGTCTTGTGGACGCGCTGGGTTGGGGCGCCGGGACAAGAAGGAGAGACGAGGCCAGTGAAGGGCCTTCCGGTGGGCGGAGCGAACAATCCTCTAACAATCGAAACAACCGACTGCGAAATCTATTCCGATCCCGCCATGGCCGGCAAAGACTATGTGACCGACTCCGAGCATCGCTTCTATATCGCTTTTGGTGAGAATCAGGATCTGGCTGCTGTTAACGTGGTACCTGGCGTGCCGGTTACTCTGACGCGGGCCGATCGATCAGGGCGTGTTGAATTGCCGATTTCTAACGCGCTGGCCGGCTCAGGTTCGACCCATTTTCATACATTCGACGGAGTCTTCTATCTCTGGAACGGCAACCTCGGGGTTTCGCCGATCAATCACTTCGCGATTTGGCGCGAGACGAATTGCTGGCCGATCTGGCGGGTCGATCCGCAGGCGGCGAAGACCGAACGCCTCTGTATCCCGTTTGGGTCGTGGTCCGGCGCCATGCACGGTGGAGGAGCTACTGCGCTGCAGTTAGCTCCAACGAAGGCCGGACTCTTTTTCGCATCGAATCCAGTACGAGCACAAGAAGATCACGGCTTTTACCGACTCGACAATGGGATCGTCTCGCAGATCCTGCCCGGATACGTCTGGAGCCCGACTATCTCTCCCAACGGCTGTCGCATCGCGTTTATCTACGTTCCGAATCAAGAAGCCTATCGACCGACCTCGCCGGTTTCATCGAGCATTGTTACGATCGATGTCTGCCCGTCGAGTCCAGATGCACCATCCTCCTCGAACTAAAGAATTCATTTGGCAAGGACATTTCCGATGGCCAGCACCGATGCTTCAAATGCTCCAGAACCGATCGCCAACGACCTCAACCTAGCTCGTAGGGCGGATTGGAGCCGAAGGCGTCATCCGCCATCTTGGCGACCAAGACGGCGGATCGCGATCCGCCCTACGGACCTCCCCCTTCCGCATCGCCGGCTTCGACCGTCGTGCGCAGTTCACGGAAGCGGTCGGCTCGAAAGGCATCGGCCTTGCGGTTGTCCTCCGTTTCCGCCAAGTGGAGCTTGCACGAGGCGTCGGAAGGGATCGGCGAACGGATGACGTCGGGGTGAGTTTTGGCAACCTCGATGACGACCGCACCGCCGCGCGAAGGCCCGAGCAAATGCACCCTGTCGAGGCCGAGTGCCCGTAGCAGCCCCGCAAGCCTGCGGGGGCGATGCCCGGGAGGCGGTCAGGGCGCTGATTGTTGCCGGCGGATTCCTGGAGGAGCAGATCAAGAAGCCCCAGGCGTCGGTCTCCACAGGTTACGCGCGCGGGAAGTTCGAGCTGGGCGATCGGAAGGATTGGACGACCGAGGTGCGAGATGGGAGAGAACCAGGTGGAAGATCCAGGCTATCGCGGAGCCGTGTAAAAGTCGGTCCACGGCCCGAGAATTTCGTCGGCATCCCCCCACTCACTCACATTCTCCACGCCGCGATACATCGCGAACGGCCGCACCTCGCTGACGTAGTGCTCAATCATCGCGTCGGGCCGAAGTTTGTGCGCGTCATACCGGTTCCAGTGCACAATCTGCTCGAGCGGCCGCCGATAGCGCCGGCTGACGTCCTTTTCCGGATAGCCGATCGGAATCGTGCCGATCGCGGTGAGCAACGGCGGATAACCGAGGAGGGCGGCGAGTTCCTCGTTGGTCTTGTCCTCGCCGCCGCCTGACAACCATGCCGAGGTCAGGCCGCAGGCCGTGACGGCGAGCTGGATGTTCTGGATCGCAGCGCCCAGGGAGGCGAGAAAGATGCGCTCGTTGTTCGCCTCGTATTCGCGCGACCATTCCGCGGTCGTGGCCTGCGGAAAACAGGCCTTGAACCGCGCGTCGCCAAGAACAACGAAGATCGCAACCGTGTTGGCGAGATAGGTTTTCTTCACCGCGGGAAAACCCTTGGCGTGATCGACCAGCCGCTGCGACTGGCGCAGGAAGACGTCGAGCACGCCCTGCCGGGTCTCGGGCTCGTCGACGATGACGAGGTCCCAGCATTGCGCGTTGGCCCCGGTAGGCGCCCAGCGTCCGGCCTCGGCGATCTTCAGCAGCGTCTCGCGCTCCACCTTCTTGCCCTTTTCGAAACGCCGGACGCTGCGACGACGCTTGATGATGTCGAGAAAATGGTCGTAGTCGAGCGCGGGCGGTTTTGGCTGGCTTTCCATTGTCGTCCTCCCTTGCAGTGTTCAGCCGTCGGCCAGCCGGCCCAGCAGTTCGTAGAGCAGCTTCCGCTCGCGGGGATTGAGCGCGGAAAGCGTCTTTTCCGTGCATTTGATCTCGATCGGCAGCAGCTCCCCGATCAGCATCCTTCCGGCGGGCGTCAGGCCGACGAGCAGCAACCTGGCATCGTCGGAGTCGCGCCGGGTCGAAACCAGCCGGCGCTTCGTCAGCCGACGGACCACGTCACGGATATTGGCGGGCTCCATGGCGACAAGGCGGCCGAGCAGATTTTGCGACAGCGGACCGCGCTGATAAAGCCGCGCGAGCGTCGCGAATTGCGGCGCGGTCAGATCGTAAGTGCCGATGCGCTGCATCAGGTTCGACGAGGCGCGCTGATAGGCGCGGCGCAGCAGGAATCCAATCTGGTCGTCCAGCGTGTAGGGGACGCCGGAATGCCGGACGGATAAAGCTGTTCTAGTCGACATTGCCGGCATCGCGGTACATCACCTTGTGGCGGGTGTTCGCCACCCATTCGTCGATCTGCGCATCCGTCATGAAATGCGAGGCGTCGAACCGGTTCCAGTTGCTGATGTCGGCGAGGGTTTTTTTCCAGCGCTTGTAGGGCGGCTTGGCGGGCGGACCGAAGCACATGATGTCCAGCACCGACAGTTCCGCGGGAATGCCGAGCAGCGGCTTCATCGCCTGCTGCGCCCTCTCCTGGCCGATCGCCGTCACCCACCATACGTTATATCCGAGCGCGGCCGCCGCCAGATGCGCCGACATCGTCGCGGCCGCCACGCTCTGAAGCAGGATCCGCTCGGCGTTTTCCTTGTACATCTTGTCGAGTTCGGAGCCGTCGTTGAGGACCGGGAACGCCTTGACCCAGCGGAAGTCGCTCGCGACGACGATGAACCCGGGGGCCGACGCCAGACCCCGATAGTCCGGCGTCGGAAATTTCATTTTCAGCCTCGCCCGCATCACCTGCTCTTCGCGGAAATATTCCGTGATCTTGTTTTTGATGTCCTGATCGGTAACGGCGATGAAGTGCCAGGGCTGCGCGTTCGCCCCCGACGGCGCGTGGCGCGCCGCCTCCAGGATCATGTCGTAATGCTCCCGCGGCATCGCGTAACCGGCATCGAAGGCGCGCGTCGTCAGCCGGTTTTGCACGATCTCCATCAGCGCATCGTATTTGCTGCGATCGTCATGGCCGTGGCTGGTGGCGCCGGCGGACTCGGGCATCGGATTCCTCCCCTCGATGTTATCGTTATGATCATAACGATATACCCGCCGCTGCAAAGGTCAACGGCGCGCACTGATCCGCTTGCGCTACTGCGCTCCCTCTCCCCCGAAGCGAAGCGCTTGCTTCGCTTTGGCGGGAGAGGGCTGGGGTGGGGGGGTCTCACCGCGAGCGACACGGCCCATTGAGAGACCCCCTCACCCGCCGCTACGCGGCGGCCTCTCCCGCAAGGGGAGAGGCGGACGGAGACCGGCGTGGCGGGCTCGGGCTGACCGCCGAACCTTAAGCCAGTTGCGGGTGGGCAAAGGCGCTCTTCGCGCCGTGCCCACCATCTCGAACGCGGATAGATGGTGGGCACACCATCGGCCCGCGCGTTCGCGCGGCCCGATGGTTTCGCCCACCCTACGCCTGATCCGCTAAAGCCAGCGCCTATGCGGCAGACCCTCTCATCTGCCACGGCAGATTTTGTCCAACCGTCTCGAGGAGAAAGTCGAGATAGGCTCGCACGCGCAATGGCGGGGCGACCTTGGTTCCGTAAACCAAATGGACGGGAACGGGCGCCGGCGCCCATTCTTCGAGGACGCGGGTCAGTTCGCCGCTCTCGATTTCGTTCATCGCCAGAAAGGCTGGCAGCGTCGCGATGCCTCCGCCAGCGAGCGTCGCGGCCCTGACCGATTCCGGATCATCGATTTCGATGGCGGGAACGCAGCGAACCGAGCGCAATTCGCCATTCCGATAGAGATCGAGGCGGTTGTCGGTCGCGGGGGGATTCAGTTCCAGAAGATCGTGGCTGGCGAGATCCAAGGGATCGGCGAGCGGCGGTCGGCCCTTCAGATAGGCTGGCGATGCGACGAGAACGTAGTCGATATGACCTAACGGTCGGACACCTAGATTCGGCTCGACGAGCGGACCCAACCGAACGGCGATATCGGTTTGCCCGACGCGGATTTCCGGCTTGCTCGATGTCAAGCGCAAGGCGACGCGCACATTGGGATGCTTGCTGCGAAAGGCCGGCAAATGCGGCGCGAGGAAACGGCGGCCGAAGGTGCTGGGCGCCGAGACATGGAGCAGACCATTGGCGCTCTCGCCGTGGGTGCGCAGAACGTTCTGCGCCTCGATGCTGTCGTCGAGCAGGCGGCGGGCGTGGGGCACGAAGGTTCGGCCCTCATCCGTCAATTCTACGGTGCGGGTCGTTCGAGCAATGAGCTGCGCGCCCAATTCTGCCTCAAGGCGCATGAGCTGACGCGCGACGCTGGATTTTGGTGCGCCCAGAGATTGTGCGGCGGCCGTGAAGCTGCCGGTGCTGACAATTTCGAGAAAGACCCGGACGTCGGTAAGGAGCATGGATCGTGTTATTGTTGCTAATTCCGAGACAAATAACGTTTTTTCGACGGATTGATCTATATTTGGAATTAAGAATACAATCAAGGCGCAGCCAGGAAGGCTGTGCGTCCGATTGCGTCAATCATTTGTGGGGCCGCTGTGACCAACCCTGAAGACCCTGTTTTCCTGGCGCATCAGCGCATGAAATTGCGCAATGGGCATATCGAGGCTCACGGTGTCGCGGAAAGCTGGGTCGCGCCGGTGGCCGTGATTGATGCACCTGATGGCTTTGGCGAAGAGGTCTGGATGGCGTCGGGGCCGGATTCGGTCATCGCCTGGCAGCTTTCCGGCGCCGATGTCGTTTGCGAGTTCGGCCGTTTTCGCGGTCTGAGGGCGCGCTCCGGACAGCGCAAGATTGCGATGCAGCCCAAAGGGATGCCCAACCACTTCCGGGCAGGCGGCCGCATCCGATTCGCCCAGTTTTATCTTCCGGATCGGCTTGTCGCACGCGTCGCAACCGATCTCGGCATCACGCAACCGGGACCGGGTGCGTTACGCGATGACCTGATTTTCTTCGGCGACGAAATGCTTCACCGTTTTCTCAGCGATTACGCCGCGCGCGCATCATCTTTTCATACGCCTCCCACCCGCGTGGAGATGGAAGCGCGCGCCGTGCTCATTGTAGAGCGACTGCTCAGCGAGCATCACGTCAGGCCACAGGTTAACAAGAAAGGCGGACTGGCCGCGTGGCGGGTCAAGCGCGTGACCGAGTATCTTTTGGAGAACAGCACCGGTCCCGATTGTCTGAACAAAAAATCCGCGTCGATAAGTGGAACCTTTGCCCGGGGTTAGGCCGCCGCGCGGAGCGACGGAAGATTAAAGTAAGCTTGATCCGGGGTGCGGCCGT
>Ga0182012_10002069_pt1 | contig 21838 bp, 13 predicted proteins | sample 612S2SmetaG_FD_120486 | JGI IMG/M metagenome (GOLD analysis project Ga0182012, IMG submission 120486) | Permafrost microbial communities from Stordalen Mire, Sweden - 612S2S metaG | ecosystem: Environmental > Terrestrial > Soil > Wetlands > Permafrost | place: Sweden: Stordalen | collected... | reverse complement strand
GCCCGCCTCCACGCTGTGTATCGTAGCAATCACTGCCAGAATGGCCGTAGGTGGAATATGTTGATCGACGTTCGAGAGTTAACTGCTGAATCAATACGTTCGTACGGCTGGCTGCTCTGCAACGCTTTCCCAGAAGACAGCACTATCCCGTCGTTTCAAAATGCGGAGACAAGTTTCTGGCAGGAACATATCTTCGACCCCGGCGGCGGCGGACAAACCGAATTGCTCTCCGTCGTCTATCGAAACACTCGGCGCACGATCACAAGCCTGGAGGTCCATCGCTTCACTCAACAAGCCGTGATCCCTCTTACGGGCAGCATCACTCAGGTCGTGTCTTCCAGTCTCGCGGATGGCTCTCCAGACATCGGCAGTCTGCTTGCCTTCCGCGTGCTGGTTGGCGGGGGCATCTGTATGCGCCCCGGCTGCTGGCATGCTACTCGCGTTGACTCGCGGGAAGCACATTGTCTTATGCTGACACGCCGTTCCACGACTGCCGATTTGATTGCCCACTTGACTACCGGATCTCTTCTCTCAGAGACCGAGATCGTTCCAATTCACGCAATTTTGCCAGCGTGAACAACTAGCGTGTTTGCGCCACCGCCAAATACTCTTTCGCTGCTCGCATTTGCGGAAGATCCTGATCTGCGTGCTGCCACGCCGTCAAGAAAGTTCGATAAGCCTCCGCAGCCTCTTTCTTTTTGCCCTCTTGCTCCCACGCTTTCGCGATCCCATAAAGCGCAAAACCGGAGTGAGGCCGTGCATTGAGAACCTCTGCAACGCAGCGCGAGCCTCATTGAACTTACCCGCTCTGGTGTAGGCTGCTCCTAAAACCTCCAGGGCCGGTCTTGCATATTGTGGTGGCTCTGAATAGCCAATCTCCTTCTCTTCGTCCGCAGCTCGTTTGAGGAGCGCTACGCCCATGTTCAGATCGCCTTGCCGGGTCGCAATCTCCCCGCGTAACTCGAGAGACGCAGTACCAAGAATTTTCAAGACCCTGTCGCGCAGCGCCTTGTCGTCATCTTTTTCAAGCTTCTCTTGCGAGAGCCGCCAGAGCAGCGCGTCCAGTTGATTCGAATTAAACTCTGCTTCCGCTGCGTGACCAGTTTCCGCATTCTTCATCCCGAGCGCATAACGCCCCAAGCCATCTCTATAGCTGCAAATCCACGAACTTAACTTGTCGTCGCTCATTCCGAACTGCATGGGGTGCGCAATCGCCTCATCCCAATTCGCAAAACGAATCGCCAACCGGTCTTCTGTAGCCCCAATCTGCAGTACATAGAAAAACACATTCCCGGAATGCTCAGGATCGTTCGCTAAACCAGCCAGCGTGCGCGCATGTTCGCGCGCCTCGGTGTAACGGCCCGCCTCGGCGCAGTCTGCAATCAAATAGCTGATGTTGTGCGCATAGTTCCAATCGTCACGCACAGCCACATGCTGTTTGGCCATGTAGTCTTCATCCACTCTCTTTGCATCAAGAAAGATCTGCCGTGCCCGTTCATAGTCGCCTGTTCGATAAAAGATATGGCCTGGCATGTGTACCATGTGCCCCGAAGCCGGTGCTAGTCGGCCCAATTTTTCCGCGCTCTCCAGTGCCCATTCCGGATGCCCGCTCACTTCCATCGCATGAATCCAATAGTGATTCGCGGCCGCGTTCTCTGGAAATTCCTTCAAAAGGTTACGGAGCATCTGCTGCCCATAAAGCGCTCCGTTGCGCGGGTCGCCTTTTGCGTCATAGCCGCCGTTCGAACTCAACGCTAGAAAGAGCCGCGCCTCCACATCAGCCGGGTAGTGATCAATCAATGACTCCATCTCTTTTGTACCCGCATCCTCGCCCTTTTTATCGTGTGCTTCATTGGCAGCTCGAATATACCGCCGCTCATGGTCTGTTGCTTTCTCTCCCAGTTCTTTGGCCTTGGTCAATTCTTCCTTTACCTGGTCCTGGTGTCCATGGCCACGGAACTCCAATGCGGCCGCAACACCCCAATGGCACATCGCACAATCCGGATCAAGCCGCAGCGCCTGTTCAAACGCACGCAACGCTTCGTAATCCCAAAAGCAATGCAATAACGCCAAGCCTTGATCGAACCATTGCTGTGCTTCGGTCGACTTCGTGGTAATTGTAATGTGACTTAAGCCGATTCCGTCCATCTGGTGAGGCACCGGTATTGCCGTCAGGTCTACACGTCCGTCTTCTGGGGGCGGAGCATGTTGATGGGTCTGGGCCATTGACAGAGTTCCACACAGAAGCAAAATCGCAGAGGAGAACTTCATAATCAGCTCAGTATGCCACGTCTCACTAGGGCGCTTTTTACCCAACCCTATCAATTTGTTGCTGGTGTTACTACCCGTCCCCAAAGTTAAGTATCTGTAAAAAAGAGCGCAATTTCGTTGGTTCCAGAATTGCTCACCTACACCGAGGAGGCTTTACAAAGAGCAATGTCGATTTTTGCGTGGATAATCCTAGGCCTGCTGGCCGGGTTCATTGGTAGCAAGATTGTCAACAGATCAGGCGAGGGCATTCTACTTGATATCGTTCTCGGCGTGCTTGGTGCTGTAATCGGCGGTTGGATTTTTAACTTCTTCGGCCATGCCGGAGTGACAGGACTCAATCTTTACAGCCTGTTGGTAGCAGTAGTCGGATCAATCATCTTCTTAGTTGCGTACCACGCGCTACGGCGAGCGTAGGATTTGGGAAAAGGGGCACGGACTTGAATGTGCCCCTTTTCGTTTTTACTGTTATTGACCAGCTCCGAACTTGGCGACAATTGCTTCTATGTAGTTTGCTTCGTCGCCAATCGCTTTGTTCACAATCACTAACTGCTCTGTCGCTTCTGTAAAGCGCCCCTGCTCCAACGCCTCGCGTACACCGGGCAAAGTCTTCACTCCATAACCCGCATAGGTTCCTGGCGCATAGATCAGGTTCTTAACCCAGGTTCGTCTCGGTAATCCAGCGTCTCCAAGTAGTTTGCGGTCCACGGTTGTCAACTCCGCGTTCAGTTCTTTCCTTTTTTCCGCGTTGAGCATTCCCATTCCTGCGCGCGCTGCGTTGAAGTGAGTCGCCGCTTTTTCAAGCGAAGCAATCGCCTCATCCAAAGACGAGAAATCCACGTCGGGTGGCGCCACTAGCGAAGGCGGAGGCTGCAAACCTTGCTTCGGGTCGTCTGTAATCGCGTACAGACGCATCTCGATATTCCGGTTGCGCGTCTCCGCCTCCCGTTGTAGCGACTTCACCAACTCCTTCACTTCGCGGTCATATTGTTTCAACGTGTGCGCCATCGAAGTAAAGTCGTACGGCAGCACATCTGCAGAGGCGAACCGCATCACGAGTACACCTGCTGTTTGCGCCAGCACCGGACCGTACACTTCTTCTTTGTCCCCAAACTGATCTGTGAACCAAGGCGTGTCATAAGCGGAGTGATAGGTGCCGCTGCGGTCTTCTCCGCCGTAGCCAATGCTCAACGAAGCAATACCGAAATGATCCAAGAACGCCGCAAAGTCCGAACCGCTGCCGATCGCTTCAATAGGAAGTGTCGTCTGGCTCAATGCGTCCTGGCTGGGAGTACCGCCGCCGCGCCGCCCGCCGCGAACCAATAGAGCCGCCTGCTGGCGCTTCCAAACGCTGACGTTCGTCTCTGGATCAACAATGTCCTTCGTCACACTGTTAACCAATTCCTCTAACTCATGTGAGCCGCCAGCGCCGAAAAACCCACGCCCATTCTCATCGGAGTTCACATACAAGGCCGCATGCTTGCTCAATTCTTCTGCGTGCGCTTCGGCCCATTCTGTTGAACCAATCAACCCTGGTTCTTCACCGTCCCACGCTGTATAGATGAGAGTCCTCTTCGGCCGCCAGCCTTGCTTCGCAAGTTCTCCCAGTGCCCGCGCCTCTTCGAGCAAAGCTGATTGCCCCGAGATCGGATCGTCCGCACCATTCACCCAAGCATCATAGTGATTGCCGCGCACAATCCACACATCCGGTTCTTCCGAACCTTTCATGGTGGCAATCACATCCAGCACTGGCTTCTGTCCCCAAGCAGAGACTAGCTTGAGATGTACCTTTGCTGGGCCGGGTCCGAAATGGTAAGTCATGGGTAACCCGCCGCGCCATTCCGCCGGTACCACAGGCCCTGCGAGCGCCTTCAACAAAGGCTCAGCATCGCCATAGCCGATGGGAAGCACCGGAATCTTCATGATTGTCTCCGCCTCGGAGATCTTCAAGCGCTTCGCTCCCGGGACTGAGCCAATACCTGGAGTGAGCGGGTCGCCTGGGTACAGAGTGGTATCGGAAACACTCCCGCGCTGAATGCCTCCAGGCGGTCGCATTGGTCCTTTCGGCAGAACCTCTGCTTGCGCATATCCGTCATCCGCAGGGTCGGAGTAGATGATGCAACCCACTGCGCCATGCTCGGCCGCCAGCTTCGGCTTCAGCCCGCGCCAACCTCCGCCGTATCGGGCAATCACAATCGCGCCACTTACCGAAATGTTGTGGCGCTGCAAGACTTCGTAATCCGCCGGCATGCCGTTGTTCACGTACACTAGCGGCGCAGTCACATCTCCATCTGCGGAATACACGTTGTAACCCGGTAACTGCGTGCTCTTCTCGTGCGTGTATGGGTCTTCGGCTAACGGCGGCTCATCCATCTTGGCCACAAAGTGACTGGGTGATACCAACTCCAGCACTCTTTCTTTGGGTGTCGGATACAACACATCGAACCGTTCAATGTGGGCATCCCAGCCCCACTCTTTATAGCGAGCCACCAGCCACTCGGCGTTCTGTCTTTGGTAGTCCGATCCGACGTTATGTGGATGCGCCGCCAAATGTTGCATGTTGGCATGCACTCGTTTTGCATCGGGAATCGTTTTGAACCGCGCCTCCCACGTCTGCTCTGCCTTGGATGTTTCGGGCCCGAAGCCGAAGATGGGGGCTGACGAAGGCGACTGTCCCGCCGCTAGCATTGCCGGCACGACAGTCAGGAACACGATGATTTCTCTGCGCAAGATTCCTCCCATGGGAAACGAGCGCGGTTCCCTCCTCCATAGTTAAGCACGTCCGTGCTTACCTACCTGCCAAGCGCTTCGATCACAACCGCCGCCGTTTCAGCTCCCGAGAAGTTCTGCTGCCCTGTAATTAAATTCCCATCTCTGATCGCAAAGCCTCGCCACAAACCCGCCTGCATATAATTGGCGCCGAGTTTCTTCAACTCGTCCTCAATCCGCCAAGGCATGACGTGCTTATCACGAGCCAGGAAATTCATGCTCCACACGGCATTATCTGCAAAATCCTCCTCAACGTTGGCAAAGCCGGTGACTGTCTTGCCTCTCGCTAATGGCTCACCATTGCTCAAGCCACTATCCACGGGCTGATCGACGAATTAGGTTTTGACGCACTTGACGCCGGCCCTCTCAAACAAGCCCGTGTGCTCGAACCATTCGCACTGCTCTGGATCTCTTTGGCCGTTAAGTATGGCTTCAGCCGGAACATCGCCTTCGAATTGCTTCGTCGCCCATCATGACGCCATTATTCTTGCGCGTGGTGATAATGGTCCATGCGAACAAAGTCTTGGGTGGTATTCGCAACCTCGTTGTTCCTTGTAGCTGTTCTATGCCACGGTCAAGCAAGGCAAGCTGGTATGGACAGAGACCTGCTCGAAGTCACCATACCGCAGCTTGAGCACTTCTATCTGATTCATAGATACTCAGTCACCGAAGTGGTGCAATGGCATCTAGCACGCATCGCTAAATACAATGGCATCTATCGAGCCGTAGAGACTGTGGATTCCGCCGGCGCGCTCAGTACAGCCGCTGCGGAAGACGCTGCCGCCAAGCATGTCGGCCTTAAACGCGGCCCCTTGTGGGGTGTGCCTGTTGTGATCAAAGCCAACACCAGCATCAAAGGTTTGGTCACCTCCGATGGTTGGCAAGGTTACTTGATTCCCGGCCACGAACTGATCGCTCCTCAAGACGCACCCATCGTCGCCAAACTGCGCGCGGCCGGAGCCATCATCATGGGCCACACGAACATGCCGGATTTCGCCGCCAGCGATACCAACCGCAGTACTGCGTTTGGCAGAACCGGCAACGCCTACGACGTGCGCTACAGTCCGGGTGGTTCTTCCGGTGGCACCGTCACCGCGATCACGGCGAACTTTGCAGTGCTTGGAACCGGCACTGACACTGGCAACTCGATCAGGATGCCTGCTGCCACTAGCGCCGTTATTGGCGTGCTGCCTACGCGCGGGTTAGTGAGCATCTCCGGCATCGCACCCCTCGATTGGTTGGTCGACGATACCGGACCTATCGCCCGGACGGTCACTGATACCGCGATCGAACTCGGTGTGATGGCCGGCGAAGATCCAAGCGACTTCCGCACGGCCGGTTCCGCTCTCCACGCACAGGCGGCACCGTACACGCAATATCTCAAAGCAGATTCGCTCAAAGGCAAGCGTTTCGGTGTGCCTGCGTTCATTGTGAAAGAGAGCGCTGCCTCTGCTGCCCCCAACATCGGCATCGCTCGAACTCTCCGCCCCGAAACCAGGGCGATGTTCATGAGCGCCATTGAGGGCCTCCGGAAGGCCGGCGCAGAGGTGATCTTCGATGACACTCTTCTCCCCGAAAGCTTCTCTGATCTCATCAGAAAGGTCAACACGCGTCCGTACCGGTTGGAGGGCACACAAAACTTTCTCAAGGACTTTGGCCCAGCCCAATATCACTCGGCCGAAGATTACTTGGCTTCGGTGGGATCGCCTTTGCCGGCAACCGTCACAGGGCTTGCCGGCCCGTCCACCCCCGGACGCGACCAGCAGACGCCAGCACCGCAAAAAGTCTTGGAGACCGATCCCGATGCTGAAGCCAACTTCTTCGCACCTCAACGAAAGGCGTTGGCAGCCTATCGCGAAGTCTTTGACCGTCTGAACCTCGATGGCCTGGTCTATCCAGCTACTCAGATGCCCCCTCCAGATGAAACCATGCCCCAAGATGGGCGCATTAGTAGCGGTCCACACAGCAACACAGGATGGGCCAATCGCATCGGAGTTCCAGCGGTTGTGGTAGTCGGAGGCTTCTACCCCAACGGCCTTCCATTCGGCCTCGAGTTATCCGCGCGACCTTGGTACGATGGCGATCTGCTTGGTTGGGCGTATGCCTACGAACAAGCCACCAAATTCCGGCGCCCTCCCTTACTTGTCGCGGAGGGCTTGATCAGCCAATAATCACTCACGCTCGAACACTGGCAACATCCTGGCCGCGTTCAATACGAACGCCGTCTCCGAACAAACGTGAATCAAAGCTGCTCCAATCGGATGCAAAACGCCGCTCATGGCCAGTGCAATCCCAACAAGGTCAATCGCGATGGTACCGGCAAAGTTCGTAAGTATCACGCGTCGGCACCGCTTGGCGATCCGCAGTACCTCGCTGAACCGTGCCAAGTCATCACCAATTAAAATTACGCCGCCACTCTCCCGTGCAATGTCACTGCCGGATCCCATGGCGATTCCCACATGCGCTTCTACTAACGCCAGAGCGTCGTTAATGCCGTCACCCACCATTGCTACTTTTTTACCCGCAGTCTGCAACTCTCTCACCCGGTCGAGCTTGCCCTCCGGCAGTAGCCCTGCAATAAATCCATCCACTCCCAACCTACTCGCTACTGTTTGTGCCACCGGCATGCTGTCGCCTGTCATCAGCAACACGCGCAACTTCATCTCCTGCAAGCTCCGCACCGCTGGCCCGGCCGAAAGCCTCACGGAATCGGCAATCTGAATTTTGCCTAGCATCCGGCTGCCTTGTGCAACGAATATCTCAGCGCATGAAGTCTTTTCACTTCCCACCACATCAATGCCTAATCTTGCAACAAACTCACGAGATCCAACCAGCGTTGGCAGCCGGCTTACCCAGCAATGAATTCCCCTTCCTGGGAAATAGCGAAAATCCTCCGCCTCCAGCAGCGCTACACCCTGTGCGGCCGCCTTCCGTACAATTGCTTTTCCCAATGGATGTTCTGAGACGCGTTCGGCCGAAGCTGCCACCGCCAAGAGAAACTCTTCTGTAACTCCCGTGGCCGGTAGAATGGACGTCACTTCCGTCTCTGCATAAGTGAGCGTGCCTGTTTTGTCCAACACAACCGTATCCACCGAACTCAGCCGTTCCAGATATAAGCCGCCTTTCACAACGACTCCGCGCCTGGCGGCCTGACCAACCGCGCCTAGAATCGCTAGTGGTGTTCCTGCAGCAACTCCGCACGCGCCCGCCACAATAATCACGGAGATGGCTGAACGCAGGTCGCGAGTCGCAACGACTGTGATCAAAGCTGCTGCTAACGCCACGTACACCAGATACGCCGCTAGCTGGTCTGCTAATCTTTGCACCGGCGCGCGGCTCTTTTCGGCACGTTCCACTGTTTCTACAATCTTTCCGAAGGCCGTATCCCGGCCCACTTTCGCCACGCGCACTTCCAATGCGCCCGACTGATTCATAGTTCCCGCAAACACCTTATCTCCCGACATCTTCTCCACTGGCAGCGATTCGCCAGTAATCGCGGATTGATCTACGAACGAGTTTCCTTTAACAACCTCGCAATCCCCGGGAATACAACCACCGGGTCGAATCAATAGGACCTCCCCACTCGCTACGTCGTCTAAGCTCTTAGTTCGCAGTCCGCCGGCTGAAATCGTTTCTGCGAGTTTGGGCAGTTGCTCCGACAAGCTGCGCAGCGCTCGTCTCCCGCGTTCCACTGTTTTCTCTTCCAGTACTTCTGCTATCAACACGAAGAATACAATCACCAACGCCGTGAATACCTCACCAATCAAGAGTGCCGCCGCTAGTGCAATCGTCATAGAAAGCTCCATAGTCATGCGCTTTGACCAAACGTCTTCCAACGCTTCCGCGAAGATGGGATAGCCTCCCGTCAGCGCACACAGCAGTCCCACCAAATCGAAATGGGGGAAGGGCTCCCATACCTTGAGCCAACAGCACACGATGCCAAGGCCGACCAATCCAATCCGCCCGTACTCCCTCCATTCATCTAATGCTGGGTTGGCTGTCACCTCGCCCTCTTCCGGCTTGAATCGTCGAAACACGTCCACTAGCGGAAAGAGTCTTCTTATGTCAACTAGTGCAATTTGAGTTTTCATAGTGTCCACCCCATTCGGAAACTCCTTGCAGTGTAGGGCTGGACGCCCTAGTTGTCGCCTCAATCCGAATGAGCGGACTGAATTCCAGAATGAGCGGACAAGGAATAACTAAATCCGGGTAGCGCGAACAAATCTCGAAGCAACCCCCTCGCGAACATGAGGTTTTGCAGTATTGTGGGAAGTAAGTTCCCAGCATGTTTACTGAAACAAACCTGCATGACCCGGTCCTGGTCAACACCATAGGACACACCGCGGGGGTGCTTCTCTTTGGCTTCATCATTACTCTCTTTCTACGTGATCGCCGCGCCCATGGGGTTCGCCAGACGCAACTCTCTATCGTTGCCGCCGCGCTGGCTTTGGGTTGGAACGTGGGGTCGCTGGTGGCGCTCGGCGTTGATAATCCCGGCTCACTCTCCATGTCAATCGTCATGACAGCCAGTTTCGCTGTCTTGAGCCTGCTGCCCGCTGTGTTGTTGCAAATCGCTCTACGAGGCCAGTTAACGGGTGTTATGTATGCCGGCTACGCGATTAGCATCACTGCCGTACTGCTGCACGTTGCCGAACTTTTCCTGAGCGGTCCAGCGCCCCATCAGGCGGCGCTGCTGTTGGTCGCCTTTGGTTTCGGCATTCTCACTCTAGTCGCCATTCTTATCAAACGACGCAAGGGCGCTTCGGAATGGATCTCGTTGGCTTGCCTTCTGGTATTTGCCGGCTCATTTCCCCACTTCGGCTATCTACATTTGCGCTCGCCCTGGGCCGCAGAAATCACTTGGCATCACATTGGTATCCCTGTCGCCATAATTGTTTTGCTGCAGGATTACCGCTTTCTGCTGCTGGATACCTTCATCCGCTTTCTGATGAATTCCGGGCTGGCTGCGGCCTATGTCGCCACTATTCTTTTCCTGAACAACCGCTTCCACCTATGGCAGCTCACCACCTCCAGCATGTTCCTCAGCGGCTTAGCGTTAGTCGCGTTGTGCTTATCGCTGATATTTTTCGCCCACGTTCGCAACATGTTCCAACGCTGGATTGGCCGCGTCATTTTCCGTCGCCAGAACCTCGATAGTGGCATTCACCGCATCACGAAACTGCCTTCCCAAAATCAGACTGAAGACGAACTGTTACTCGGCGCCGCTCGGGAACTAGCCACTCATCTTCGTACCGATCGCTTTGCCGTCGTCGCTGATCTAGGAGGCGCTAAGCAACTGGATCAACCCGCCATCCTGTTCGGCGGTCTGCTGAATCCTCACCTGCCCGAGAAACTTCTTTGGGCCGAGGCACTCATTCCCTTGCGCTTTTCCAGCGGCGAAGTGCGTTTTCTGCTCACTGGTCCGCGCCGTGGCCGCCAGCGCTACCTCAGTGAAGATCTCGAAGACATGCGCCGCCTTGGCTCTGCCATCGTCGAATCTGTAGAGCGCTTCCGCTCGGAAGAACTTAGGCGTCTGGCCACCCAAGCCGAACTGCGTGCGCTGCAGGCACAGATCAATCCACATTTTCTCTTTAACGCTTTCAACACTCTCTACGGCACGATTGATCGCGGTTCCTTCGAAGCGCGCCGCCTCGTTCTCAACCTCACCGATATCTTTCGTTACTTCCTGCAAAGCGACCGTTCTTTTATTCCGCTCTCGGAGGAGATGCGCATTGTGCGTGCCTATCTCGAGATCGAAGCTCTCCGGCTCGGAGATCGACTCATCACCGAACTCCAGGTGAGTGAGCCGTCTCTCTCTGTGATGATCCCTATCCTCTCGATTCAACCGCTCGTCGAGAATGCTGTCAAACACGGCGTAGCCGCCAAAGGTACAGCAGGGCGCGTTACCGTGCGCGTGCACAACGATCAAGGTCTTCTACACGTGAGCGTCGAAGATACCGGGCCGGGCTTCTCGAATGAAGCCTCTGTTAGCTCTGCGGGAATGGGCTTAGGACTCAGCAACGTGCGCCGCCGTCTTAGTCTCGCCTATGGGCCCGGGGCGGCTCTGGCCGTTCACTCCAGTGAGTTCGGCTCTACCGTTTCCTTCTCCATTCCAGCCACCGTTCGCCCACAGAACGTCAACCGGGAGGTTGAAGTTGCCGGCTAGGCAGCCTGATGCAGTGGCTCTATTGCGCGTACTCATAGTCGACGATGAACCTATCGCTCGCAGGGTCCTCCTCCAAGAACTCAACGCCTTGGAGGGAATGCAGGTTGTGGGCGAAGCCGAAAACGGCGAGACCGCGCTTGCCCTTATCTCCGGCCTCAAGCCGGATCTCGTCTTCTTAGACGTGCAAATGCCAGTCATGGGAGGCTTTGAGCTACTGAGTCACTTCAGTGGCGGCTTCATGCCCGCCATCGTCATGGTTACGGCGTTTGATCAACACGCGGTCCGCGCCTTCGAAGCCGGGGCCATCGATTATCTGCTTAAGCCTGTCAGCCCTGCGCGCCTGCAACAGGCCGTGGAACGCGCTCTCCGTATGCGCGCGAACCCTCGCGCTGTGGCTGAGAGTATTGCCCAGCTGCAACAAATCGCACCCGCCGTGTCCTCTTCTCCCGATGCACGTCTTCGTAAAATCGTTGGCAAGGCGGGCGAAGAGTACTTCCTCCTGGGCCCAGAAGAAGTTCTTGCCTTTCAAGCCGATGGTGACTTGGTGTGGATTATTACGGCTAAGAAGCGCTACTTAGCCACCCAAAACCTCAAGACTCTGGAAGAGCGCCTAGGTGCCGATTCCTTTCGCCGCATTCATAGAAATGCGTTAGTCAATGTCAACCAGATACGCAAGATGAGTATGCTAAGCAGTCAGCGCTGGCTCATCACGCTCAGCAACGGCCAGGAATTTATTGTCAGTAAGCGCCAGGCTTATAGGGTGCGCGACGTCCTTCAGTGGTGACTTAAAATCCGCTTACGGCGCAACTAGCCCGTTCACCGGAAATTCCAGGTCGTTTACCCGTATTAGGTAAACGATTTGGGCCGAAGGGCTCCAAACTCAAAGCATGCGTTTCGCCTGTGCCTTCGTATTCGTCTCATACCTCTCTCTTGCTTTCGGTCAATCTACCAGCGGTAACTCAGGTACCGTCCGCGGATTGGTGCAAGATCCGTCCGGCGCCGTGATAGCGAAGGCAAGCGTGGAAATTGAGAATCCTGTCTCGCATTATTCCCAAGCCGTCCAAACCGATGGTCAGGGAAACTTCGTGCTTCCTAATCTTCCTTTCAACAACTACCACCTCGTAGCCACGGCGCCTGGCTTTAAAACGGACGTAGCGGACGTGGACGTACGTTCCACTGTCCCGATCCAAATCAAGATCGCACTCAAGCTCGGCACGACCGCCACCACCGTGGATGTTGTTGCCGAAGGAGGTGATCTAGTCGAAACAGATTCAACCGCACACACCGATGTGGATCGCGGCCTATTCGAGAAACTGCCGCTAGAGAGCCCATCTTCTTCGATGAGCGCACTGGTCACTAATTCGGCCCCCGGTGTCTCGGCCGATTCCAACGGTCTCTTCCATGGCTTGGGCGATCACGCCTCCAATTCCTTCTCGCTTGATGGCCAGCCCATCAGCGATCAACAAAGCAAAGTCTTTTCCAATCAAATTCCGCTTGAGGCCGTACAGTCGTTGGAGGTCATCGAAGGCGCACCTCCCGCCGAATACGGCGACAAAACAAGTCTGGTCATCGTAGCTACCACCCGCTCTGGCTTGGGAGCACTAACTCCGCACGGCGATATTTCTACTTCCTACGGCACCTTCGGCACTGCGAACTTAGGAGTCAATCTGGCCTACGGCGGCAACAAATGGGGCAACTTCATTTCAGCCAGCGGCCTCCAAACAGGGCGCTTCTTAGACGGCCCTGAGTTCCAAACGATGCATGATCATGGCAATGAAGAAAGCATCTTCGACCGTGTGGACTTAGACCTGTCACCCGCCGATACCTTCAGCCTCAATCTCAGTTTCACGCGCTCATGGTTTCAAACACCTAACTCTTACGATGCCCAGAACGCCACCGCTTGGTCGGGCTTGGTGGTAGATAACGGCGGCCTTGGTCCCAACGGTCTTCCCGTCGGTTCCCAAGATCAGCGCTCGAAAATCACCACGTTCAATATCGCCCCCACTTATACTCACACGCTCAATGCGCACACCGTATTAACATTCGGTGCTTTCCTGCGACAGGATCAATATAACTACTACCCGAGCGATAATCCCTTTGCGGACTTTTCACCCGGCGTGCAGACGCAAACCATCGGGCAGAATCGCCGACTCACGAATGCCGGCGCGCGCGCTTCACTCTCTTACGTGAAAGGCATTCACAACATCAAATTCGGCGGCGTGTACGAACACACATTCATTACCGAGCGCGACCGCTTCGGCATTGTTGATCCAACGTTCAATGCACCGTGCGTGAACGCCGATGGTTCTGCGGTGACCGACCCCAACATTGCCACTACCGACCAATGTTCCGGCTCTTTGCAAGCGAACCCGAACTACGTCCCGCTGCTGGGCCAGTATGATCTCACTCGTCCCGGCACGTTTACGGGCTTGTACGGGTTCTTCGGCCACGCCGACATCAAAGAGTTAGCGCTCTACATACAAGACACCATCAGTTTCAAGAACCTCACGTTCAATCTGGGACTGCGGGGCGACAAATACAATGGCATCACTTCGGCTGGGCAAGCGGAACCGCGAGTCGGCGTCGCCTATAACTTCAAACCTACGAACACTGTCTTCCGTGCCTCCTACGCTCGCACATTGGAGACGCCCTTCAATGAGAACTTGGTGCTCGCCAGCCTCGGTTGTGATAGCCCGGTAGTGAATGCTCTAGAGACAATCGTGCAAGGCTACGCTTGTTCGACGGTGCCTCTGAGCCCTTCCACTCGGAACGAATATCATGTTGGCCTGCAGCAAGCGTTCGGCCGCTATTTGGTCATTGATGCGCAGTACATTTGGAAATATACCGATCGCGCTTTTGACTTTAGCGTCTTAGGCAACACGCCCATTACTTATCCCATCGAGTGGGCCAAATCCAAGATCCCCGGCTACACGTTGCGTGCCAGCCTGCCGGAATTTTACGGCTTCTCAGCCTATGTGGTGGCTTCGTCTGTAGCGGCGCGCTTCTTCGGTCCGCAAGTGAGTGGAATTGGGGCAACACCCTCTTCCGTTGGCGACACAACCGTGTTCCGCATTGATCACGATGAGCTGTTTAACGAAACAACCCATCTCCAATATCAGTTCAAAAAGAATGGACCCTGGATCGGTTTCAACTGGCGCTATGACAGCGGCTTAGTGGCCGGACCTGTTCCCTGCGCCGGCGGCAATTGCGTTAACGGGCCCAATGGCAGCGACACCGTTGTTGATTTCTCGGGCCTGACGCCAGACCAGCAATACGAAGCTGGCCTCACGTGCGCCGGTGTTCACGCCACACCGACTACGCCGATCAATGCAACTGGCCTTTGCCCAGCGTCTCAATATTCGTCCACGCTGGTGAGCATCCCGGCCGCTGGCACTGAGAATGACGATCACAATCCGCCGCGCATCGCGTCGCGCAATCTTTTTGATCTGGCCGTCGGAGACGACAATCTTTTCAAAGGCGACAAATATAAATGGAGCGCCCGTTTCACGGTCGTGAATGTCATGGATAAGGAAGCGCTTTATAACTTCCTTTCGACTTTCAGTGGGACGCATTATGTAACGCCGCGTACCCTTACCGCCACGATTGGGTTTCACTTTTAAATGATGGGAGGCCTATGAGAGCGCGCACCACAGGTACGGCGCTACCGCTCGCATCGCCATAAACTGTGATAGTGAGCGGCCTTTCTGGCGCTCCCACACCAACCGTTTGGTTTGTTCGTCAATGGGACCGACATACCAAATTCTGCCGGTGGGTAACGAGTCCAGATGCAACACTTTCGCGACCGCAAGATAGAGGTCTTGCCAAAGCGCCGGCCCGCCACGAGAATGCGGAAGCGGGCCGGGCAATCAGACACCTCTTGTTGACACTGCTTCAGAGATGGTGTGCGGAGCTTCTCATGACTAGCCGATGCGCTCGCCTTTTGAGTTTTTAAAAACGATGCAATCGGGCGGAGCGGGTGCGGGCGAAGCCGGTGTCACGGCCGGTGCGGGCGGAGGAGGGGGCGTCTTTGTTGGAGCGCCCGTATCCGAGAGAGCCGGCAACCCGGGGCGAAAGCCGCAACGTGTCTGCGCCCAGAAAATCGAGGCAGCGGTGTTAGTGCCGGAAGTTGCCATTTTGTGCAGCGTTTCCGTGACTTGTAAATTGGCGTAGATGGCGGATTCCGAAAGTTCGGCTTTGCAATTGCGACGCAACTTCTTGACTCCGATACCAAAAACAATGGCGATTTGATAATGCGGAATGCCCAGGGCCGCCATGCGGGAAATCTTGAGACGATCTTCCGGTGTGGGATTCCATCTTGGACGTCCCGTGGGTTTGACTGGCCCTTCCGGATGCTGCTGTTCCTCCGGCAAATCGGCGATGCTTTTTTCAGTTACTTCATCCATACGCTTCCATCCTTGTTCGTGAAAACTATTGACTTACCAACAAAGTGTAGAATCGCGGCGGTTGGGATTTATCGGCGAAAGTGACTTAAGTGATTGAAAAGATTGTGGTGAAAGTTATTTTCATCACCTGTGATCGACGAAATGGGGACGGCGGGACGAGCATCGGGGAGAGCCGTCTCAAAGCAAGCGGAAGCGGATGCGCCGCCGAAAGCGCCGAGTTCTGCAGATCAAGAATGATCGCCCAGGTAGAAGCTACGGATGCGGTTGCCGAGGTTTTGGAAGGAGACAACGTCGTTGGGTTTTTCGATGTAGCAGTCTGCTTCGGCGGCGCTGGATTTCATTACGTCTTCGGGAGATGAACTTACCACGATGACTCGGAGGCTGCGTAACTCCGGGGTGTTGCGAATGAAGGAGAGAACCTCCGGCCCATCTACTTTGCGTAGATTCAAATCAAGAATCACCAAGTCGGGTAACTCCATGTCTTCATATCTCCCCTGTTGGGCGAGAAAGGCCAAGGCGGGCTCGCCATCATCGAGAACGATCGGCTGGTTTTTAAAACCACCGTTTTTGAGAGCGCGCTTCATCATCAAGACATCGACGGGGTTGTCTTCGACTAACAATATTTTCGGTTCGGGATCAGTATCATTGCCGGACATAATGACAGCCGTTGCGCCATAGGTGGCGTTACCCCAACTTTAAACTATTGGCGTTGAGGGTATGTCGGGATCTGGTGATTCGAATGGATTACTCGACGAATCCACGAATGAGTTAATGTGGGCGGGCTCTGACGAATCTCAGCGCGAGTTGAAATTTGTAGCTGCTATCGGATCTGGAGAAAGGAGCTAATCTAGGCTTATACGCGATGGACCTCGTGGCGCTCGTCGAAGAGATCGAAATGCGAGTAAAGTATTTGCCCGTTCGAACCGCGGCGTCTTTGAGAGGCCTGCGCCGCGAATATTCAAAACGCCTTAAGAAGGTGCCAGCGGAGGACATAGTGAAAATTGCCTCCGCATTAATCGCCAATCGGCGTGTTCCTCGCTTTATTGGTGATGAACTCATCGCCAGTCGTACGGATGCTTTGGCAACTCTTGATCGGGCCAAACTGGAACTCCTTGGTTCAGCTATTTCAAGCTGGGATCAGGTCGACTGTTTCGCCAGCTATCTCTCTGGTCCGGCGTGGCGCGAAGGCTCCATCGATAGCAAAACAATAGTAGAGTGGGCTCAATCGAGCAACCGCTGGTGGCGACGCGCTGCGCTCGTCAGCACTGTTCCGCTAAACGTGAAGGCCAGAGGCGGACGAGGCGACGCGGCGCGCACGCTTCGTATCTGTAAACTTCTCATCGATGACCGAGACGAGATGGTAGTGAAGGCTCTGTCGTGGGCGCTCCGGGCGCTGGCGCGGCAAGATTCAGAGGCAGTGCGGCAGTTCTTTAAAGAGACTGAACTGCGGTTACCGGCACTTGTGCGTCGAGAGGTTCGACACAAGCTTATGACAGGACGAAAGAATGGCTAGGTCTTCGCCCGCAACTCAAGACGCTGGGTAGCCTATGCGGATAATCACAGTAACGTACCCATCACTGTCGAATGCGCCCTCGTCGCAGAAAGTTTCAAGCCGAGCGACGAAGGCGCGAGCCACCCTTGGCGGCTTAGAACGAAATGCGGGCCGTGAGCTGAATCTGACGAGGCGTCCAATAAGACGTTTGGAGAGATTCAACGCCGGTTGTCGTGTTTGGGTTCACTCGGCCTTGGATATTGAAGCAGTTGAAGGCGTCGAAGTTCACGCGCAGGCGGACGCGCTCGGTAATGGCAAAACTTTTGTAGATGGACGAATCCATTTCGTAGTTCATCGGTCCGAGTAGGATTGTCTGCGAAAAAGGATTGGCGCCAGAAGGTCCGGGCGAATAAGCCGTAACCACTTTGCTGCCGTTCGCAAGCGTAACGGTCACGTTGTTGTTGCCGAAGTTGGCGGCGCCCGGTGTATTGTTGATCGGCGCCAGGTACGGAACGTAGCTGGCGGGAATTCCCGTGACTCCTCCCTTGGCAGCATTGACGAGAGTCGGAGATATGTATCCGTTGAACCACAGGTACGCGGGGTGGCAGACGCCGCTGCTGCAGTCCGTTACAGGCTCAGAACTCCCATACACTTGCAGATTGCCGGTGGCCCCCCAGTTGCTCGAAGCCACCTGGAATGATTGTGAGACCGCTTGGCCGACATAGGCGACTTGATAACCGCCCAACACCGCGTTCACAAACTTGTTTGAGTTACTCAGGAAGCGGCGGCCGCGGCCGATTGGCAGATCATAGATGCCGTTGAACGTGAGGTGGTATTCCGGAATGGCGGTATCCACGTGATAATTCTCATAGCGGTTCAGGGCTTGGCTTGGATTGAGGAGCGTACCCACATTCATGTTGGCGGGCAAGACACCGGGCGCAAAGTCCGCCGCCGGATACAGAACGCTATCGCGGAACGTATTGCCGCCCACGCGAAACGCGCGCGAGTACACATAGAAGATTTGATAGGCGAAGCCCTTCTTGAAAGGCCGCTGGTAGTTGAGTTGCAGCGAACTATCGTTCGACCAACCAGTCTTCTGTGAGATGACATTGCCACCCCAGGTAGTGTTGTCGTACGGGCGCGTAGCCACCGACGCATACTTGCCCGTGGGAGGTGTGGTGCCGGTAGCCAATTCCCAAACGTAGTTTGACGGTGCATTGTTGTATTGATAGTTCTGATCAAGGTTCGAACCGTGAGTGAAGACATAGCTCACGCGGAACACCGAACCATCGCGGAAAGGCTGCTCGAGCGTCATGTTGGCTTCGCGCACATGATCGGGCGGATACTGTGCCGCCAACGATTCTCCGATGCTGATGCCCGGTAACAGCGCGGTGGTCGAGGTACTGTTCACTACGCCGGAACTGTTCACGCCAGCCACCACGGATTGTGGCGCGCGCAGCAGATAGTTGGGAAGGCCGTCAGGCGACTGCGACGCGGCCGTATAGCTTTGCGAGTAACTGGCGGTGAACGGATAGTTCGCGGTTAGGTAGCGTATGGAGTTGCGGACCGGGACTGGATAAATATACTCGCCATAGCCGCCGCGCAGAACCATTCCTTTCGGGACGAACGAGGGTGTCCAGGCAAACGAAGCTCGCGGAAGAACGTTGGCCATGCTGTTGGCAAAGCCGGCAGATGAGATACCGGCTTGTGCGGGCGTTTCGAATTTCACGCCAAGGTTTTGCAGGTTCGTGACTAAGGCCTGTGTCGTGTAGCCGTTATTGATGAAATCGCCAATTGGCTTCGGCAGTACCAGCGCGTCGTTCTTCAGGTCGAAGGTGACGAAGTTGTCGTTGCGTGCGTGGGGCGAAGGATGCATCTCCCAACGAAGGCCGAGATTCAGAGTGAGATGGCTGCCAACGTGATAGTTGTCCTGAATGTAGGTATCGAATTCGTTGTCTGATGCCTGATTAAAAGGTGCGTTCTTGTTTTGGGTGTAGCTGTCGGCGGCACCCAGAAAGAAATCGGCATCGGCGTAACCGGTGTTAGCCTTGGCCGCATAATTGGCGCCGGTGGTGGGGTCATAGATGGCCGTGGCTAGGTTCGAAAACGCGATTTGGTCCGGCGAACGGTCTGAAAGATAAGAAAAGCGTTCGTGTCGGATTCGCCCGCCGAAGGCAAGCTGATGTTTGCCCGCAATTTTGTTGAAGTTCTGATCGAGCGTGGCCAGCATCTGGCTCATGCCGTAATACCATTGCGAGCCGCCGTAGGGCATGATCAGGTTAGAGCCGATGGCCGGGAAGCCTACTTGCCCGAAGTCATTGGGCAAGCCCAGTTGCTGCTCATAGTTCGCCAGGGACGCAGGATTGCCCTGGACATACATTCGCTGCCACTGCTGACTGGCGATGGTTTCCGAAAAGAACGTGGGCGAAAAGATGTGTGAGTAACCAAACGCGTAGCTTACGGTTTGGATGGGGATGTCCTGAAAGCCAGTCGCGCCCGCGGGCAATCCGCCGCCGGCAATGTTCGCCGGTGAATTGGCCGGATAATTGCGCAGGGCCTGCTGTTGCTGATCAATATCGCTAAACCGAGCGTAGACACGATTGCTCTGGTCAAAGAGGTGATCCACCCGGAAGCTGATGTTCGGAACGGTTTGGGTTGTTGGGTTGACCGCATTGAAGTTCGAATTCACGAGCGGGTTGTCGCCGGTCTGTGGAAGGGGCGTCGCGGCGTAGAGTGATGCCGCGAGCGGGCTTTCGCGGGTCATCGGGATTTGGTTGTTCGGAAAAGGCGTGCGCGCGTAGTTGGCGCTGGCGCCTTGCGTGGTGGCCGGGTCATAGAGGATCTGTGGGATACCGGCGCTGTTGATAAGTCCGCTGAAATTACCATTGCGCATAGCCAGTGTGGGAACCGTGACCAGTTCGTTGGAGTTCTGCCGCAACGAGAAACGTTCGTAGGCGAAGAAGAAGAACGATTTGTTTTCGCCATGATACAGCTTCGGCACGTAAATAGGGCCCCCTACGCTCCCGCCGAATTCATTCCTTACCAAATGCGGCGCGGCATAATTGGATGGGTTCTGGCGCGCTTTGGCAATTCCGAAATAGTTATCGCGATTGGTTTCAAAAAGCGAGCCGTGCACCGCATTGGTGCCGGACTTTGTTGTGAGAATGACCGTCGCGGGCGTAGCGAACTGTGCGCTGGAATTCATGGTTTCGAACTTGGCTTCCTGTACGGCATCGGGATCAGGGAGTGTGGCTTGCGATGAGTTGGCTTCGCCGCCGAAATTGCGGTTGGTCATCGGTGCGCCGTCGAGCGAATACTCCATCGCCTCTCCCATCAGGCCGTTGGCGCGCGTGCCGCCGGCTTCTACGCCGGGAACGGTGTTCTGCGCTAGTCCTAACACATTGCGGCCGTTTTGCGGGAGTTGATCAATGCGGTTGGCATCGAGTTCGGTACTAACTACACCGCTGTCATAAGTGGCCAACTGAATGGATTCGCCAGTCACGGTGACTTGCTCTGTGACATCCCCCACAGCCAGCGCCGGATCAAGAACAGCCACTTTGGCATCTTGCAACTCCACGACAGTCTGGTACTTCTTCATGCCCGGCGCGCTGAAAGTAACGGTGTAGGTCCCGGCAAATAGACCCGGAACGGCGTAGAAGCCGCTAGCGTTGCTTTTCGTGTCATTTGCTACCGACGTCGCCTGGTTGATTAGGTGAACGGCGCAATTCGGGACCACGGCGCCGGTAGAATCCTGGACGGTGCCTTGAATGACGCCTGCGCCGCTTTGCGCGTAGGCTGTCACGGCGATCGCGAACAAAGCCGCAGGCAAGAACTTCCTGACAAGGGAAATACCGATGCTCATGTTGTTTTCCTTTTAGCAACCAGATTTTGGTTTGGGTTATTCTATCACTCGTGCAGCTACCGGCATTTGCGCTTGTTCTGAACTTGCTGCTAACAGGTGCCGCGTTCGGCGGTCAAAGCCGCAATGTCTGCGGTAATTGTCATCCGAAAGTGATGGAGACTTATCGGCGGACCGGCATGGCGCGGTCTTTTTATAGCGCGTCAAAGCAAAACATGGTGGAGGATTTCAGCGCTAAAAGTACGACTTTTTATCACCAGCCGTCGAACACGTACTTCGCGATGATTGAACGCGAGGGGAAGTATTTTCAGCGCGGGTATCAATTGGATGCGCGCGGCCAACCGATCAACGCGACTGAGAAACAGATTGATTATGTGATGGGTTCCGGTAATCACGCGCGGACCTATTTGCATCGGACAAGCGCGAATACGTTGATTGAACTGCCGTTGGGATGGTACGCGGAAAAAGGTGGCTATTGGGCGATGAACCCCGGCTATGACAGGCCGAACCACGATGGATTCCGACGGCCGATTACCTACGACTGCTTCTTTTGTCATAACGCCTATCCGAAGATCCCGCCGGGACATGAGCAACCGTTAGCCGAGCCTGTCTACGAAGGCCCTTTGCCGGAGGGCATCAATTGCCAACGGTGTCATGGCGATGGGGAACGGCATATCAAGTTAGCCGGTACGGCGGGAGCAAAGCGTGTAGACATTCGAGCCGCGATTGTGAACCCTGCGCGGTTGAGCGCGCAGAGGCAAATGGAAGGATGCATGGTGTGCCACCTGGAGAGCACCAGCTTTCCTTTGCCCAATGCGTTACAGCGCTTTGAGAGGGGCGCGTTTTCTTTCAAACCGGGCGAACCCTTGGCAGCCTTCATT